>JACLAA010004568.1_pt1 | contig 20920 bp, 9 predicted proteins | sample 8027891 | NCBI WGS metagenome assembly JACLAA01 (sample SAMN15724900, study PRJNA655200) | protist metagenome | isolation source: fluorescence activated cell sorting (FACS) single amplified genomes of... | place: Spain: Blaines Bay Microbial Observatory, Mediterranean Sea | collected 2016-01-19 | reverse complement strand
TCGACACTCGCGAGACAGAACGGTCGGAAGGAAAGAAGGAAAAGAGAGCGGCGAGGACATGTATAAAGATCCGTCGAAGTGGTACTTGTTGAATTTAATCGACACTCCCGGACACGCGGATTTCAGCTTTGAAGTCTCTCGCTCGCTGAGCGCCTGTCAAGGATGCGTGTTGTTGGTGGACGCGACGCAAGGGGTACAAGCGCAGACGGTGGCGACGTTTTATCAAGCGTTCGAGAAAGATTTGAAGATTGTAGCGGCGTCGAACAAGATCGACTCGCCGTTGGCGGATGTGGAAGGGAGCGAGAGGCAGATGGAGATGATTTTTGGAATTGAGAAAGCGTCGAGGATTTCGGCGAAGAGCGGAGAGAACGTGGGGGAGATTTTGGATAGGATTGTGGATGAGATTCCGCCGCCGCCAATAGCAACGACGGCGGCGGATTCCTCACCGGATGATTGTAATTTGCTTCGAGCGTTGTTGATTGATTGCGATTTCGATAAATATCGCGGCGCGGTCAGCGTCGTCCAAGTCGTCGATGGCGTTCTCAAAGTTGGCGACGCCATCGAGTCGTTTGAGTCGGGGAGGAAAGCGGAAGTGTTGGAGCTTGGCGTGCACGCGCCGGAGATGATGTCGTTAAAAACGCTTCAAAAAGGGAACGTCGGGTACGTAATAACGTCCGACCGCGATGTCAAGGCGCAAAGAGTTGGGGATACGTTATTCAACCGAAAAGAACGAAAACGAGAAGCGGTGACGCCTTTAGTTGGATTCAAAATGGCGAAACCGATGGTGTTTCAAGGGATCTTCCCGTCCTCGGCGGATGATTTTGAGAAATTGCGCGAATCTGTTTCACGATTGACGTTAAACGACGCTTCCGTAGAGGTCTTTCCGGAAGTTTCTGCCGCATTAGGTCCGGGATTCCGATGCGGATTTTTAGGATTGCTCCACGCGGAAGTATTCACGGACCGATTGCGAGAAGAGTTTGATTCCGACGTCGTCGCCACGGCGCCGACGGTACCTTACAAATTGACCAAAATGATCAACAAAAGCAACGCGAAAGAAGTTATCCTCGCGGATAGCGGTGACAACAACGATGAGCTCGATCCCGACGATCAAAAAATCGAAGGCATCAAATCCGTCAACGTCATCACATCCCCTCTCAGTCTGGAAGCCAACGCCGGTTTACCTCGCGATACGAGAATCCAGGAACGTTTAGTGGAGGCAACCATAATTGTGCCCACTGAATATACGGGCAAAATACTCGAATTATGCAACGAACGAAGAGGCGAAGCCTTGGAACACTCGCAAATCGACAGTCTCCGCGCGATGCTCCGTTACAAACTCCCCTTGGGCGAAGTCGCCTCTGACTTCGCCGACGAACTCAAATCTCGAACCAGCGGCTACGCAACCTTCGATTACGAACTCGCCGGCTGGCAATTCGCCGATATCTGCCGTCTCGACGTCCTGGTCAACGGCGAAGTCGTCGACGCCATGGCCACCCTCTGCCACCGCTCCAAAGCCGTTGACATTGGCAAAAAAATGGTCAAAAAAGTCAAAGAAGCCTTACCGAGACAGATGTTCGAAGTCGCCGTGCAAGCCTCGCTCTCGGGTAAAATCATCGCTCGAGAAACCGTCTCCGCGATGCGCAAAAATGTTCTCGCCAAGTGCTACGGCGGAGACGTCTCGCGCAAGAAAAAACTGTTGCAAAAACAAAAAGACGGCAAGAAGAGAATGCGCAGGATGGGCAACGTCGACATCCCGGCGGACGCTTTCGCCGGCTTGTTGAGCGCGAAGTAGTAGGAGTAGGGTAAAATAAATAAACGTATTTTTTAGAAAAGTAGTAGTCATAGAGAGCAGTAGTTGTAATAGTGTAGCAGAGATCTCGCATGCGAGAGCGTAGAGTGATGATGTTGTGTAAAACGAATATTCAGCGATGTGCGTTATCGCAATACCATTGAGAAAACTGAACACCAAAACTTCAAAGAATTCAACGCATTCGTATTAAAAAGCAAACGGTGAAGAAGAGCGCACGAACATGCCTGCCTCCTCACCACCACCACCGACAAACAGCAACAACGTCACGCACGCGTCTCCTCTTTTACATCGCGTTTCGGTCGCTCGACTCCCCGAAAGGACGACATCATCATCATCATCGACGACTCAAAATGCGACCAAATTCTCCGTCCAAATCACGACGCAATCGAACGCGAAAAACTACGTCGCCAAGTGCCGGAACCACCGTAATCCTGCGAAAAAGAAGACGAACGAGAAGAACAGTAAACGGGAGAAGCATTTTATGAGGGAAGAAAAGGAGGAAAAGGAGGAAGAGGAATACGAATCTCTGTTTCGCGTCAAGAGAGAATTTCCGGACGATTTCCTCTCGTTTCGAAACGAATTGCGAAAGGCGTATCCGGGGTGCGTGGTGCCGAAACTGTTTCGTCGTCCGAGTCGACGCGACGATGAGAAGGAGGACGAACAAGGACAACAACAAGAGGGCGACGCGGAGCTCTTTTTGCGCCGGTGCTGCGAGTCGCCGACGATTGCGCTGTCGAGGATGTTGGAGAGCTTTTTGACGGAAGGCGTGTTTACGGCGTCGGCTGCCGCTTCGAGTACTGCCACGACTACGAGTTCCGGATTGGATGCCGAGTTAAAAGAAGTTTGTAACTTGTTGGCAGAGGACGCGGATGTGAGAGCGGTGAAGGAAGAGCAGGAAAGGCGGGGGCGTTTTTCGGCTTCAGCGTGGTTCGCGTCACTTTTTAATGGCGGAGGTGGGAGTGGTAGTAATAGAGGCAGCGCGAAAGAGAGGAAGTACACGCGAACTCGGCACACGGTGCTGAAAGATGAAGATCCGACGTATTTACAAGTGATCACCTACGCCTCGAAGCTCGACGAGCAGTGCGAAGCTTTCGTGCGAAGCGCGGAATTGTACATCGATCAGCTCGAAAAACGCGTGAACGCGACGAAACTACGAGATTTAGGCGAGGCAGCGTTGAAGATGGGACAGAGCGAAGAAGGTTGGGGGAAAGCTCTACAAAAACGCTCAAAAAATTATTCCTTGGGGTACACCTTGCACGCACTTTCCGATTGCGCGGAATCGATGACATTCACGGGTACAGCGAGTGAGTTGAGGGCGTGTGAAGCGCTTCGTACTTTAGTTCCGTCTTTTGAAGATTGCAGGCAACGCGTCGAAGCGATTCGAGAAACGTTCGAAGATCGGACGACGGCGCTTTTGCACTACCAAATCGCCTGCGACGTTTACGACGAGGTCATCGAGACGCACGGACGCGCCGTGGCAAATATACATCCGGAATGCCTGGAAGCTGACGCTAAGAGAGAGATCAGGCGCAAGACGTATGATCTTATCGTCGAAAGAACGAGGGAAGAATATGCTCGCTGGCACGCGAGCATTGGAGTTGATATGACGCACTCCTTGAGAGCGTTTGCAAAGACGCGCGCCGTACTGTGTCGACAGGACGCGGAATGTTGGGAAATGATGCTGAGAGATCCCATAGGCGGCGGTGACGTGAAAATGGACGATAGAGTAGGAGTAGATGATCGAGCCGAACGCGAAATAGAAGCTGCGGCGCGAGAGGGTGGTCGCGAACAACAACCTCGAGGAAAGCTGTTGAGCACGAAGGAAAAGTTACTCCTGGAAAAGAATGCGAGACGAATACAACGCATGGAAAAACGACGTAAAAAAGAGGAACGAGAAGTACTCAGAGCGTGGAAGAGAGAGGCAAAGGAGGCTATCGCCAATGGACAAAACGTGCCTGAAATGCCTACATTGAATGAAGAGAAGACGAAGACGAAGAATGGTGATAGTAACGGCGATGCTGAGAACGGAAACGAAGAAAACACAAGGAACGATTTTGGTGGAAAAGACAAAGCTTTTTCTTCTTCTGCTTCTACTTCTTCTTCTTCTTCCATGCCTTCATCAGCGACGACGACTGCAACTAAGACAACATCGTCGTCTCTTTTTAATTCAGTCGAAGAATCGTCGAGGCGGGAGTTGAACGTGTCTGTGGAAGTATCGGGAGTTGCGAACTATGCTCCAAATGTTACAAAAGGAGAAGAGCAGCAGCAGCAGCAAGAGAAGTCGTCACAAAAAATTTTGCTGTCGAAACCGCCGCCAGAACCGTTCGCCGCTGTGAAAACGGAAGAAGCGTCGATTAGCGAAGGTCTCGTCGCGATGAAAATGGCCGCAGCGGCTGAAGACGAGAACGATTCCGAAGAATGGAGCGACTAGAACGTCGACAGAGTATCAATGTTTTACGATGTGTACCTAGGTTATCTTAAAAGCAGTGCTATATATTTAACTACGTCGAGCGAAGAAGGACGCTTTCGTGCACCTCTTTAGGCGGGATTGAAAATGTCTCCCTGGAAGAGTTCGAGCGATCATCAACGACTTCGCTGGCGAGCTTTCCGCTTAAAATTGCGCCTTCCATACTCCCCAAATATTTTTGTGACGTGAAATCTCCGGCGAGAGTGAAATTCCGTATCGGCGTAGATTGAGAGGGGCGAAATTTGTTCCGCCCGGGTATCGCTCGGTACACCGAACGAGGCGTTTTGACGACAGCGGATTTCAATAAAGTGGCGTTCTTTATTTCGTCGGGAAACAAGCGCTCGAGTTCGAGCATGGTCGCCGCGACGATTTCTTCGTCGGATTTTTTTATCCAGTTGACCTCCGCGCCGCTTTGGGCGTCGCAAGGCGCAAAGACGAGTTCGAGCATCGTCTTCTCTTTGTTTTCGTACTCTTTGCAACACTCGCTCATGTCAGCGTACACGCTGAGTAACGTTGATCTCGAGAAGACCAAGCCGTCGTACGGTCGAAGCTTCCTATCGAACCACAAGTGTACGTTGATCACTGGAACACCGGAGAGTTCGTCCAGTTGTTTGAAAAAAGGCATCGTTTTCCACGCGGTTGGAAGGTAAAGTTTTAAAGCGTCGACAGACATGGCCGAAACATACATATCTGCCGTCATGATTTCATCTCCTTCACCTACACGAACGCCGACGACTTCGTTGCTCGCTTCGTCGATCATAATCTCCCGCAAAGGCATCCCGACGATAACCTCTCCTTTGGTCCCATTCTCGTTGTTACCTTCGATGTACTCTTTCATCGGCTTACACAACCTATCGGGCTGATTCCCGTCTAAAAAAGCCGTTTTCGACCCGTCCGTTTCGTTAATAAACCGGTTCATCGCGGTTAAAATGACCGTCATGCTCAACTTATCCGAGTCTATGAAATCTAACGCCTTCCCCATCGCGATGAACAACTCCTCCGAAACTCTCTCCGGCATCCCATTTTTCTTCATCCACTCGCTCACCGAGAGTTCATCCTGCGCGTCGATATACTCTTGTCCACCAATAAGCATCGGTAACAGCGGCACACCCGTTTTTATCTTCTCCTCCCAACTCAACATCCGATCGTTGGATAAAATGGCCGCCGCCATATTAAACGGCGCCGGTACATTCTCCGGGAACCAAAACTCCGTAAACTCCCCCGGGTAATCTTGCATCGCGAAACACATCGTGTGTTTCTTCCACTGTAACCGGTCTTCGATGTTTAATTCCTTGAATAAATTCATCATGTTCGGGTACGCGCCGAAGAATATATGCAGACCGGTTTCGATCCAATCCCCGTCTTTGTCTTGCCAGGCGGACACTTTCCCGCCTAAAATTTTCATCCTTTCAACCACTTTTACGGAGTAGCCTAAATCGGTGAGATATTTCCCACAGGATAAACCAGCTAACCCACCTCCGATGACGATGACGCTTTTCTCTTTGTTCTTTTCTGAGAAGTTCTTGGAAAGCTTTCGCGAGAGGTATTTCGCGCGTTGATAGTTCTCGTTAGAGGTGACGTCCAAGTTTGGTTTTGGATAATCTTTTGCTTTGCATCGGATATTTGTTCTTGTTGTTCTTCTTACTCTCGATGTCGACGACGAACACGACGCGTTGCTCGTCCTCGCCAACGATGCGTTCCTCCCGTTCATGGTAGTATTGATATGTCCTGTGCTTTAATGCGCGTGCAACAATAGAATGAAGTAATTTGTTTCCAATTTGCGATACAAAAAACTCCCCCAACTGCCACTTAAAGAAAGAAGAAGAATGGATCTCCTCCCTCCGTTTTCGTTCCTCTTTCTCTTCCTTTTGACGACTTTGACGATGAGAATTTCGGTTTTGGTTTCGGTGAGCGCGGTGAGACCTCCTCCGGAAGCGCAGCCGCTGATCGATGCCGCCTCTAAGTTGGAGTCAAAGTCAGACCGCTTCGGGGAAATCAATCTCGTCAACGACGTCGAAGAAAAAGAAAGAAAGGACGACGATGCACCTGTGTCTTCCTTTTCCGAGGAGAATAACAACATAAACAACAAATATTTAAACGCAGAAACCGAGTTACCTCGATGCGCGATGCATTTATATAGACACATATCGAAAGTTGGAGGGACGACTATTCGCTTCATTTGGGACAAAAACGTCGTCATGGGCGACTGGGAGTATCCGATAATATACGGCTTCGAAGAGCAACAGTGGACGGATTTATTACAAAGATGGAAAGCAGCAGCCGAGAAATTTAAGTCAGGAGAACGCTCGGTTGGACCTCGGACGTTGGTGGAGTTGAGAGGGAACTGGCCGTCGAATTGGCCGGCGCAACATTTTCAGACGCGGATTATGCCGGATATCGACGGTTTGAAGAAAGAATTTGGCGAAGGGTCGGGGTACGGATGCGAGATCACAACTTCGGTTTTAATTCGCGAACCGACGAGTCAAACGTTATCGTTTTACGAGTATTACATTAGGAAGCAGCAAGAGCAGGATCCGGGAGAGACGAAAAAGATGTGGCCAGGGGTTGTCGGGAAGGAAAGTTGGGGATACGATATCGGCGATTACGTGGCGAGCGGGAGAGCGACAAACGGGCAAGTGAGAGAGATTTTGGGGAATAAATGTACGAGTAATTTGAGAGAACCTGGATACGAGACGGAGTGGATGGATGCGACGAATAAACCGGTGAGGACGCGCGCGCGGCCTATAAGTAAGGAGTGCGAAATCACCGAGAGCGATTACGAGCAGTTTGAGAAAGTTCTCAAATGGTTCGATATCGTCGGCACGACGGATAACTTTGACCACTTTTTGTTGACGCAAAGCCGCACGGCTGGTGTTCGATATCCGCAGTATAAGAAATCAAATTCAGGAAAGCACAAACGAGAGTGGGACCCGGAAATAAAAGCGAAAGTAGAGCACGCGACGACGTTCGATAAAAGAGCGCACGAGTTGGCCAAGCGGTTGCAACGCGAGCAAGTGGAAAAACTCTACGGCAGCTGGGAAACGTTGGGCGAGCGATTCGTCAAACCGTTCAAATCGAAGACCGAAGGTCAGTTTGTCGGCGGCGAACCCCCAAAAAGTCTCTACAAGTGGGTCAAAACGAGCGAAGCGATGGCCGTGGACGCCGCGCCGGTGGTTCCAGACTGTTGGACCGACGATACCGGAGGCGGTCAAGCGACCGCGTACATCGTCTTCGAGCCCGCCGCCATGGTCGATAAAAGCGTGAATTTGCACTGCATCAAAGGATGTAACTTTGATTCTTAGTGTGTGAGAGAGATTAATACTATTATAGCTGTTTTGTATCTGAGCGCTCTTCGCATCTCTCTTTCTTTCTCTTGTGCAGTCTCTTCATTTTCTCTTCATTTTGGGAAAAAGAATATAAAATTCACTTTCGAGGACGAGGAGTTTTTACCGACTGCGGAGTAAAGGAAAGTCTCGCGACTCGTGGTTCTTGTTGGCGCGTCTCAAAAACATCATCGATGATGCTGTCGTGCCAAGGTTTCATCTTGTTTCTCTTCTCCTGCGTCGTAGTGATGACGACTTCGACGGAGATGAATGCATTCGTCTCGGGAGATTCTTCAATTCAATTATACTCAAAAGAAGATATAAACAAGCAATGTTTCAACGCCATGCGCGACTTTGATCCACCGTGCAAATTTCAGACGATTTTATACAGCGTAAACAGCTCGCATCCGGAGAATTGCGCGCATTGCGTCGCGGGTGGGAGTGCAGGGAGTGCTGACACGCGTTTTCGTAACAGAATTAGTGGAAGTGGTCTCTCTGCTGGAGCTTTTGCGGGCGAAGACGACGAGGGCGAGAGTGACGACGAAGAAGACAAATGCCCGCTCGGATGGTCCGGTGTGGATTGTTCCGTGTGCGATGTGTCCAATTCGTGTCCGTCTATCGTCGTAAACGGGAAAAAACGGAACCCGATTGGATGCACGAAGGATTGTTTTTTACCGACGGAGGAGGAATTGTCGATACCGAGGAGGACGAAAAATTTGGACGCGGATCAAAACCGATTAGTTCCCGAGGCGAGTTTTGAAGCCGGGAAGGTGTTTTCGTGTCAATGCGGAGGAGATGCGAAGACGGATCCGTATTGTATGTTTCAGAAGGATCAGTCATTTTTGTTTCACGTGGTCGCGGCGAGCGGAATGAAGGAGAGGGAGGAGGAGGAGTTGAAAGTAGAGGTGTCGTCGTCTTTCGAAGAAGCGGCGAGAATAGGAATGAGGGCGAGTGATAGTATTAGAAGTGGGACGAGTAGTAACGGTGATAACAGCCGAGAAGTTGAGATCAACGTGCGCGCGTACGGTGGTATGCCTACGCAAGATAACGGTAATTATCCGGAGTGGAAATACAAATTCGCCTCTGCGGCGGTATGGGACGCAAATTTTACAAAGTGCACGTACAGCGTGGAGAAATGCAGAGCACCGTATCCGAGCGATCACACGTGCGTGTTGTATGATTGCACGGCTGGGAAAACGGCGTGTCCTCCGTCCGATGTCGAGAAGTGTCCTGGTAGAACCGCCATGAAGTGTGGGACGAACGAAACGGACAACTCTACCGATACGCTTTTTTGGCAACATCCCTGCAACCCACTCGTGACACCGGTGAGTGATCGCGGGATGCAATTTTGGTGCGATATTAATGCGACAAAAACAAGCGACGGAAGTAACGTGTGTTATTGGACGCAACCGGGAGTAATTCCAACGCTGGCGGTAACTTGTAGGGTAGGTAATTGCGTGTACGAAGAGCAGACGATGGCGAAAGAAAATTGGTGTTCGTTGGAGGAAACGGTGCCAGTATATTGGACGGGCGATGCGTTGACGCGAGCGTTTATGTTGTTGTTCGTGTCCGTAATAATAGCTGGGATGGTGGTGTACGTCCTTTGGGAGCGGAAGCAAAGATATAACGAAGAAGACGAGGAAGAATCGGACGTTGTTGTCCGAGATGAAGATTTGAACACAGAAGCGCTCTTGAATGACTCCGCGGCGTATTCCGACGACGGATATAGCTCTGTGAATAATGAGTCATCATCGTCGTCGTCTAGTAGTGATGCAGATGGCGATGACGATGTTAGCAACGACAACGAAAGTTTTGAAGAAGAGAACGGCGAGGAAAAGAAGACCAAGAAAAATCCCGCGAGGAGGAAGAGGAGTAGACGAACGTCGTCGTTATCGACGCAAATACCACAAAGATCGTCAGAAGATATGATGGTACTTTCATGGCGACATCTTTTCGTCGACGCGAGCGTTAAAAACGATAGGAAAAAAAGCACGAAACACATTTTAAGGGACGTTTCTGGTATGGCTGGTCCGGGAGGCGTGTTTGCCGTTTTGGGACCGAGCGGCGCGGGTAAATCAACACTCATCGACACACTCGCAGGACGCACGCCACCAGATAGAAACGTTCGAGGCGCGATATATTTAGGCGGACAAGTTGCCTCAAACGTTGGTTTACGTGCTGCGAGCGCGTGCGTGACCCAAGACGACGTTTTACCAGGCACGAGTACAGTTTGGGAGCACTTGTTGTTCCACGCGACGCTTCGTATGCCGAGCGGTACGTCTACGAACGCTCTCCGTCGTCGCGTTGGCCAAGCCATGCGCGATTTAGGCATCGAGAAACTTGCAGACTCTCTGATTGGCGACCAGTTTTCTCGCGGTCTGTCTGGTGGCGAGAAGCGTCGCGTCTCCATCGCGACTGAGCTTCTCATGTCTCCGGGCATAATGTTTCTGGACGAGCCTACGACTGGGTTGGACTCGACGAACGCGGCGAAGGTTGTTGACATTTTGTCCAAACTCGGCTCTCGCCACGGCGTGACTGTTTTGTTGTCTATTCACCAGCCTCGTCCGGACATCTTTCGTTTGTTGGACCGCATTTTGATTCTTTCGAGCGTTGGATCTGTTGTATATAGCGGCCCTTCAGTATCAGCGAAAGGATTCTTTGAGTCTTTGGCGTACGTACCGCCTAGACCGCGAGACGTGCACGTTGCAGACTTTATATTGGACGTTGTCATCAACTCGCCGGAGAAGATTGTCGCGAAAGTCTCCGTCGATTTTCTAAAATCAGAGATTGCGATTGAAAACGAAGAGCGTCAGCGCGCGCTCATGGCTGAATTTGGTCAAGAGGTCTCAAATGAAGCAGAAATTGTCAATACGAGAAACAAATATGCGGCTCCGTTCTCGAAGCAGTGTCGTTGGTTGTGTGGTCGATACGTCAGGCGCATGTATCGTCATCCGTTTCTTATTTACGTGCACGTAATGGCAACTTTTCTCGCGGCGCTTGGCGTTGGCTTGATTTTCAAAAATGCGGCGTTGAATCAAGGTGGCATTCAAAATAGGATGGGCGCGTTGTTCTTCATTCTCATCTTTCTCACGCTCATGTCGCTTTCTTCACTTCCAGTGTGGAAAGAGGACCGCCTCCTCTTTATTCGAGAACGAGCGAATCGAGTGTACGGAACGAACGCGTACTTTGTTTCAACTGTCTTGTTTGACATCTTGCCAATGCGTGTCGTTCCGCCGTTTTTGTTTGGCTTTATCACGTACGGTATGATCGGTTTGAACGAAGGCGGGGAGTTGAATTTACTCGCTTTTGTCGTTGTGCTCATCTTGACGAATATTGTTGCGACGTGTCTTTGCATGGCAATCGGCGTGTGCAGCCGACGAGTCGCGGACGCCAACGCTGTCGCCAGCTTATGTTTTCTAACATCCATCTTATTTGGTGGATTTTTGCTTAACAAAGATGAAATTCCAAGTTCATTTCGATGGCTCGCTGCAGCGAGCTTCATTTCTCGGGGCTATGAAGTGCTCGTGGTTAACGAGTTTGCTTCAAATCCAAAGACGTTCACGCTCACGGAATCCTGGAGTAACGACGACGACACAAATTCTACAAAACTTCCGAATGAAGTTCCCGTGCCGGGCGAGAAGGTGCTTTTTACTTTTGGATTTCATCCAAGCCTAGTCGTAAACGATGTCGTTTGGTTGTGCGGAGAAGCAGTTTTGTTCGCATCGGTGAGTTTCTTCGTCTTGAAGCGCTCAGATTTTGCGAGCGGCGGAGGCGACGGTGGCAGGAAGAAGAGTAGTAAAAGCTCTTCTTTTCTCTCGCGGTTGAGAACATGTTTTGGAATAATTGCATCGTCGACACTTTCTCCCTCGACATCATCTGCTGGAGATTTAGATGGTACAAATAACGATTTGCTCGCGAGACGGGTAATTGAAAGTTTATCGCCAGGAGGTAGCGAGCGCGCGGCGTTGCTCGATGCCGCCATGGACGAGTGGCGACAAGACGAAAACGAGGAAGCACCGGGTTCCGTTTCTTCTTCTTCTATATTTGTCGATGCAGACAATCATGTTCAGCACGCGCGAACGGATTCGCTCGTTTCGGGTGATGAAAACTTGTCCGCGAATGCGCGAAGAACGTCTGAAACTACGGCTTCTGAATTTGAAGATGCACACGATAAAGAAGGAGAAGAAGAGGGGGAAGGTTTGAGCGAGCATCTTCTGTCGATTAACAATGACGATGACAGTGCATACACGCCATTAACATCACCACTAGTTATCGACGACGAGCCAAAGCCATCGCCGGCGTTCTCCTTCAGTCGCGTCACGTGCGAAGTGAAAGTTTGGACACGGGGGAAGCAGAGACGTAAAGTCATTCTTCGAGGTATAACCGGCATAGCCGGCGGTGGACGTTTAGGCTTTTCGCAGTCGATGCGTGGCGCCGCTTTTGAAGATAACGAGAAAAGTGCCTTTGCAATATTAGGTCCATCGGGTGCAGGAAAATCGACGTTATTGGATATTTTAGCTGGCAGAAGCGCAGAGCATCAGAAGAACTTCACCGTCGGAGGGAAAATCCGAATCAACGGCGCAGAGACAACGAGTACCGAGAGACGAGAGATGAGCGGATACGTGACCCAGGACGACGTTTTACCAGGCACGAGTACAGTTTGGGAGCACTTGTTGTTCCACGCGACGCTTCGTATGCCGAGCGGTACGTCTACGAACGCTCTCCGTCGTCGCGTTGGCCAAACCATGCGCGATTTAGGCATCGAGAAACTTGCAGACTCTCTGATTGGCGACCAGTTTTCTCGCGGTCTGTCTGGTGGCGAGAAGCGTCGCGTCTCCATCGCGACTGAGCTTCTCATGTCTCCGGGCATAATGTTTCTGGACGAGCCTACGACTGGGTTGGACTCGACGAACGCGGCGAAGGTTGTTGACATTTTGTCCAAACTCGGCTCTCGCCACGGCGTGACTGTTTTGTTGTCTATTCACCAGCCTCGTCCGGACATCTTTCGTTTGTTGGACCGCATTTTGATTCTTTCGAGCGTTGGATCTGTTGTATATAGCGGCCCTTCAGTATCAGCGAAAGGATTCTTTGAGTCTTTGGCGTACGTACCGCCTAGACCGCGAGACGTGCACGTTGCAGACTTTATATTGGACGTTGTCATCAAATCATCCAAAGAAACGACGTCGCGCGTGTGCAGAGACTTTGCGGTTTCAGATATCTTCACGCTCAACGAAAACACGATAGAAATGCTCGCTATTGAAGCGTCGTCGGATGCAGTCGTGGGAAATGACGACGCTGATGACGAAGAACGAGGAAACAAAACAAAAGGTAGCGGTAGTGCTTGTTCCTCGGCAAAGAAATGTCTCGCGCCGATGAAGGTTCAGATTCAGCAACTCCTCGCACGTTTGCGCAAAAACGCCACTCGGCACCCATTTTTGATTGCCACGCACTTCATCGCGACGCTTTTCACAGCCATTGCGCTCGGTGCAATATTCTATCAGTGCGGTCGAGACACCGGCGGCGTGCAGAATAGAATGGGATGTTGTTTCTTCATCCTTCTATTCCTTACGCTTATGTCACTTTCTTCCCTCCCCGTGTGGAGAGAGGACGATTTATTGTCCAGGCGCGAAATTCTCGCCGGTGCGTACGGCGTGGATGGTTATTTCGTTAGTCAAATCGCTTTCGATGTGATTGTCGTTCGGGCCATTCCGCCTTTGTTCTTCTCTCTCGCCACGTATTTCTGCGTCGGTTTACACTTGAATTTTTTCTCGTTTGTAAACTTTACGTTCGTGTGCGTGTTGACAAACATCACGGCTTCGGCGTTGTGTACTTCTGTGTCCATCGCAACACCATCCAATGCGTCCGCAAATGTCGTCGGTATGCTATTATTGCTCGTGAACGTAGTGTGCGGCGGGTTTCTACTCAACGAGGAACAACCGCGAGCGAAAGCGGCGGACGGGAGTGGCGATCGCCACATCTTGGTTAAAATCTTGACGAGATTAAGCTTTATTAACCACGGTTTTCAGTCTATGATGATTGGCGAATTCTTAGACGCGGGAACTTTTTATTTTACGCCGAAACTGGTCGAAAGTGATCCATCCAAGAAATCTTCTCCGTCGTCTAGCGGCGGCGACGTACGCGTTCCGGTTTCCGGTAAAGAAGTCTTGGATTTCTTCTCCTTCGGGTCCACGAGAAGTGAGATGCGAGTGCACGTGGTCGCATTGGCCTCGTTAGCGTGCGCGTATTTAGCCATCGCGTATTTTTTGCTCAAGTTTAGAGTCAGGTATTAGATATTATAGATTGTAGTTCATTAGATGTACTGGAGGTAGTTCAAGTGATTCGCTCGTTTTCATTCGTAAGTAAAAAATTCAATATTCATTTTTATTATTATTATTCGTTGTCGTCAAAGCTGTCGAAAGCATCTCTCGCCATCGCTCCGGCAGCTTCTTCGCGGTGAATTTCTCGTTCGCACTTCTCGTCTTCTTCCGGATGTAATCCATCCACGTGCGACATAGTTCTCAACGGTCTCAACTCTTTCGTCATGCACAAGTGTCGTCCGCTGCTTTCTTCTCTGATGTCAAAGACCGAATCGGTGGAATCTCCGGAGGAGGAAGCGCCAAAACTCGCCGCGGTGGCCGAGAAGCTCTTTTCAACCACCCACCCATCGGCTTCCATGTTTCGCAACGCCCCGGTGGCTTCTTTCATCGCTCGTCTCGCGTCATCGAACGACCTACACTTTGAGAAATCAATCAGTTCGTTCGGATCGACTTCCTCTCGCAAGCAGTTGACGTTCAAACCTTCGTTCATTAAATCTTCAAAAGACATGAGACGAAAGATAAAAGCGCCCTCGGGTTTCCTTTTCAAAACTCTCCCGAGATCATCTTCTAACCATCGCCAATTTCCGTCGATGTCTTGCGCGAGGTGGAGTTCGAGCGGAAGCTTCATCTCGGCGATGTAATTCGCGTCGCCGCCTAATAAAGCTTCCAACAAATCCTCGTCGTCTTCGTAGTACTCTTCTTCGTCGTCTTCGTAGTACTCTCCTTCGTCTTCAACGCTCCCACCACTTTCTTTCCGTTCCGAATCGTATCTCTCTTCGATGCGCATGTAATGTTCCGTCTCTCTCAAAAAATCTTCGTGCGTGATTTCCAAGTCATCTTCGTCCAAATCTTCAAAGTCTATGCCGAGAAACGAAAGCGCCTCGTCGTAGCCTTTCGCGTGTTTCGGCAGACACAAAACGTTCACATAGTTCCCAAGAAAATCAGAAACCGTATCCGGCACTCTCGACGAGCATAACTCTTTATACGCTTCCACCGCGTTGACGTAATCCAAGACGCGTTGTAACTTCACAGAAGATCTTGCCGCGTTATCTCTCGCCTCTTCCACCGCCCACTCTTTCTCTTCGATTAAAAGCTCCAATCGTTTCTTCTGCATTTCGAATTGTTCTTTAGAGAGTATCGTGGTCTCGTGTTTCGGGGCTTGATCTTCATCTTCTTCCACGTCTTCTTCCTCCTTCGACGAACACGTCTCTTCTCCCTCCTCTTTCGTTTTGGTATTATTATTATTAGTATTATTATTATTATTCGCGGTCGCCATCGTCGTCGCGGTAATCGCGCCGCTGCTCTTCTTCGCGCTCCTCTTCGGCACGGAGCTGTTACTGATCGTCGCGTTCTCTTTCGTCGTCATTGTTCTCGTCGCGTTGTTGTTGTTCTTATTATTAGTAGTAGTATCATTACTTTTCTTCTTCGTCGCTGCTGGGGGCACTTTCTTCTTCTTCGAGTCGCGCGAAGCACTCTCCTTCTTCGTCGGCTGCTGCTCCCGCGCGAACGATGACGACGACGAAGCCGCCGCGTGGTCCTTGTTGTTGTTTCTCCGCGGCAAGTCCATCTCCGGATCCAACTCGTTCTTCGCGCCGGCGGCGATGTGACTCGACGAAGAAGAAGCCTTGGACGACGACGACGACGACGACGACGACGGCCCGTTGTTGGTACTACTGCTCGCACTGCTCATCTCCTGCTGGTTGTTCTCGTACTTCTTTTCCTCCTCTTCAAAAAATTCTCCTCCTCCCGGTCCCCTCGCTACCGCGTTCGTTCGTATCGTCCTCCGCCTCCTCAAAGGCACTCCTCGCAAAGGAGACGTGGGCGCATAATTCATTTTCTTCTGAAAGGCGCCGGACTTTGACGTCGAGCACGCGACGCTCATCGCCGAGCGACTCGACGAGTGCATCACCGTGTTGTTGTTCTTTCTCACGGTCGTCGACGAGAGCATCGATGTATTCGTCGCCATTTTCTAAGAAACACCAAGCGCGTCTATTGGGGAAAATCAACGGGAAAAATATCCTTCGTCGTATTCAAATTGAAATTGATTTCTCGCGCGGATTCAAATCCTGTTACTATCCTTCAAACGCGAGAGAGAAGAAAAGCGCAAAAGCTGCCGTCGTCGTCGTAGAGACGCGTGTGTTCGCTCGCGCGTTTGTGTGTATTATATATTTGCACTCACGCAAAGAGTAGTAGTAGATATAATAATATCTCTTTTAAATGAGGAGATCCACCCACAACGAAGGAGAGAGTCAACGGGAAAAGAAGATACGAAAGGAGATTAAACGAGATATTTCTCTTAAAAGGTTCTTGTGGCTGCGGTGCCTCGCGAATATTATCTGTTCAAAACTACCTTTTTTTCACCTGACTGTTTTTTCGTTTTTGACTGTTTAATTTTTTTCTGTCTGCATTACATGTGAACTCATCTGAATTCCCGAGGGAAGAATAATCTTCCTTTTGTCCGCTTATGACGAAACGCGCCGCCATTTTTGCCGCGTTTAGGCCGATCGTTGATACACGCATTCGGAGAGACCGTACTTGTTCAATTTATTTCGCTTTTCCAATCGATACTACGATCGCCAAAGAGTCGAAGTCGTCGCAGTTCTCTCATTATATTCTTTCCAACACCTTTTTTCGTTTTGGACTATTTGACAGAAAAGAATAAAAAACGTTATTCCACAGACGACACCGTTGCTCCCGACGCACGACCGATTCGGACGAGAACCAGTTTAAGATACCTCGATTCTCTCACTCGGTGCGTCTTCTGTCGTTCCCTTTCTTCGTCGCTTTTCTCTTCTCTCGTCGCGTGCTCTCGATGGTTCGTGCTTCTTCTTTTTATATCTATCTCAGAGGAGGAACTTTTTTTATTCTCGAATGATTCCCGAGCCAATAAATAGCGCGCGATGATGCCGCGCGCAGCGCGTCCTTCTTCGAATACTAAGTATTCCAGACGAAGACCATGACGCCGCGATGCGCTTTGTCGTCGTCTCGCTTTGACAACAAAAGCCTTCTTCAAAACGGAGGACAAACGCGCGCGTCAAAGAGAAGTAAGAGGAGAATATAAAAGAAAAAGAGGGTGCTCAGAAGTTGTTCTCGGTGCCGGGAATATTCTCAAGTCGAGGGCGAGCGCTTTGGAAACGAAGGAGAGCGCGACGATGACGAGGAGGATGTGTTGGATGAAAGCTTTATCAGGCGGCGACGCGAATGATATCGTTGTTTTCACTACCACGCTCGTCGACGAGAGTGCCGGATGCGGTTTCTCATTGTCGGTGCCGGGAATATTCTCCTTTTTGTTCTTCTTTTTGATGCCTTTGTTTTTGGACGACGAGACCTTTCGAACAACCATATGAAAACTGACGAACCACAACGTCACTCACGCTGCTATGATGACTGACGCGCTCTCTCTATCACAGAAAATGATGATGAAATCTGCCCTCGCGACGATTTTGGTCAGCACCGCGCTGCTCAAAGCCGACGCCGGCGCGCTCAAACTCACGATTCTCTCCATGAACGATCATCACTCCAATCTCGATGCGGATGATCACGATTTGACCGTCTCTGACGCCACCACGAAAGCCGTCACGGGCGAATCGGTGAACGTAAAGATTGGCGGATTTCCGATGACCGTTGCCGGGATGTCGGCGTTGACGACCTCGGAAGAAGCTGCCGGACAATCCGTGATCAAACTCCACGCGGGAGATGTCATGACGGGCGGTGCGTACTATTCGTGGTTCAAAGGCACAGCTGACGCGAAAATGATGCAACACGCGTGCTTCCATGCTATGGTCATCGGTAATCACGAGTTTGACGACGGCGACCAGAACCTCGCCACTTTCATCGATAATTTGAGCGATGCGGCTGTGTGCGCGACTGGAACCAAAGTACTCAGCGCGAACGTTGTCGCTGGGGCCTCCTCTCCTCTGCAAAATAAGTACGCCAAGTCGCACGTCTTCACTCTAGCGGGAGAGAGCGTCGGCGTCGTTGGCGTGACCATCAAGAGAAAAACGATGGAATCTTCCTTCCCCGATGCAGGTACGACCGTCGAGGATGAGAAGACGGCGGCACAGGCTGAGATTGATGCGCTCGTTGCTTCTGGCGTCGATAAGATCATTCTGCTTACACATATCGGCTACGCATATGACGTAAGTTGGATGGCGACGCTGAACAACGTCGACGTCATCGTTGGCGGTGACAAACATGAACTCCTTGGCGACGCTTCTGATTTGATGGGGTTTGCCACTCCACACGCCGCATTTCCCGTTGAGTTAACGAATGGCAACGGTAAGAAGGTTTGCGTCGTGCAATCTTGGGAGTACTCAAAAACCTTTGGGAAGCTTCGAGTAGACTTCGATGCGAACGGCGATGTCACGAGCTGCTCTGGTAAGCCCCAGTTTGTATATGACTCGTCTTCATTCCTCCAAAATCTCGTCGATGCCGCGGGAGAGGACTACACCGAAGCCTTCGACGACGCGAAAAAAACCGCCATGGTTTCTCACCTCGATACGCTCGACAACTGGCACGCTGTTACTGCTGACGCCGCTACTGCGGCGTCGTTCGAGACGTACAAAACGCAAGTGGACGTACTCAAGACGCAAAAGATTGCGGACGTGCCCTCAAATATCTGCTACGAACGCATTCCCGGTCAAGGACGCTCTACGGTATGTGAAACGTCGGCGTCGAAGGAACACGGCGGAGCGGTGTGCCAGCTCGTCGCAAAGGGGTTCCTTCACCGCACGAAGAACGCCGATATTTGCGTTCAGAACGGTGGAGGATGTAGGCAGGACATTGTTGCTGGTGATTTCACGAAAGATGACGCGTATAAAATGCTTCCTTTCAGCAACACCATTGTGACGATGGATATGACCGGTACACAGATCATCGCGCTTATGGAAGACGGCCTCGATATGGCGCATAATGGCGGGTCCACGGGCGCGTACCCCTACGTCGCGGGACTGCGCATGGACGTCAACATGAACAAGACAAAGGGTTTCCGCGTGTCGAACGTGGAAATTAACTCGCGTCTCGCAGGATCCTGGGCCGCCATCGACATAACCAAGACGTACGTTGTTGGTACGAACAACTACATCGCCGCTGGCAAAGACGGATACTTGACGTTCGGCGAGGTCACCGGAGTTGATTCTTACATGAATTACGCGCAGACAATGATGGATTACGCGGAAGAGGTGAAAACTCTCACCGCGCCGGCAAAAGCGGAAATGACGACTCAATCGTACATCAAACCGAATGGTACTGCGCACACCGTTGTAACGCCTCCGGCGAGTTCGGGCGCCACCGTTTTTGGTCACGCCGTCGCGCTCTTCGCTTTTGTTGGCGCCTTCGCTGCGGTGATGTAGAGAAAAAGACTATTATGACTGCCCGAAGAAGAGAGGAAAGAATCAGAAGCCAGAAAAGGGCAAGTGAGCATCATCGTCCGAGAAAACGGTATTATTAAGAACATGCCATATTTATTCATTTTAAAAGACTTTTCTCTTAACATATCCATCTTAACTTTTACGAATCGTCAATCCATGGCTTCCAAGCACTTATCGTACATCTCTCCGGCTTTGGCTAATTCGCCCATGTCGGTGTACACGTCTCCGAGCATGCCGAAAACGGTGCTATCTCTGGCGACGAGTAGCGCGTTCTCGAGCGTCGCCGCGGCTTTGGTTAAATCACCCGACGCCTGGTACGCCGTCGCCAAACCTTTTCGCGCGGAGAGCGACTCTTCGATTTTATCTTCCTCGTCCGCGCTACTAAACGCGCCGCCATCCGCCGCCTCGACGGCGTCGTTGAACAAACCGATCGCCGATTCGTATTCTCCGTTCGCGTACGCCGATTTCGCTTTTCCAATCAATACCATCGCCGGGCTGCTCGAAGTCGTCGAAGAAGTCTTCTTATTGTGCCTCTCGAACCGTTCGTCCTCGACGCGTTGCATGATCGCGCGCATCTGAACGTTCAATCGTTCAATCTCTTGTCTGCGTTTGCGACTGAGCACGCCGTTCAGAGAGGCACCAATGAGCGCTAAGAGCTCCAAAGTCGCCAGCAAAGGCCAATATTTCCGTCCGAAAAGTTGGAGTTTGGACAAATTCTCCGGCGGATTTATCGTCTTCGCTTTGTTGGATGAAATCTGGACGAATTCACTCCTCCTGTGAATATTGCTCGCTCTGCTTTGTTTCTCCCCGGGTTTCAACTCGTTCAGAGGTAACGATGCAGAAATGGCACCATCGTTATTATTCTTAATATTGTTTACGTCGTCGTCAGAAGTGCTGCTGCGACAAAGAAACGCGCATAACGCATCGTCGTTCCGAGAAGAAGAAGAAGAGGCAAAGCTCGACGATCGTTTCCCGAAGCGGCTTCGATTGGAATTCTTTCTCGTCGTCGTCTTGTACTCGTTTTCTCTTCCTCTCGAAGAAGAAGAAGATGAAGAAGGGGAAAACCCACGCGTGGGAGGACACCGTTGCCGCCGATTAGATGTGGCCACGACGATGCATTGGTGCGTTTGTTGCGCGTGAAAGTGTGTCGTGGAGTGCATTTTTTTATGGAGCAGAGCGCTCTACAATGGAGCAAAGGCAAGCGTTTCGGCGGTTTACGTAAACAATTCCAATCCGGGCGTTTGCCGTCTCCGCTCGGCGCCAATCTCTCTAATTCTTGTCTTGCGTTCAGATTCTTTCAGGCGGAGTTTGTCTCTTCTTCGTCTGTGTATTCTTTTGATTCTTCTTCTCTTCTCGTTTTCTTCGTTTTCTTCGCGCCGGTGTTGGTTCCGTTTTCTTCGCGCTTCTCCTTCTTCTTCTTTGTCTCCCGCGGATTCGCCGAATTCGAGGAATCGGAAAAGCTTCGACGACGACGACGAAAACGATGGGTCGTCGTCGTTGTCGTCGTCGTCGTCGTCGTCGTCGTCTTTGGTGGCTCTTCCGAAAACGTCGGAGAAGAAGAACGGAGAGGTTTGTTTTTGAGAGACGAAGTGTTCTCGTTCTCGTCGTTGATGATGATGTTGTTTTTCTTCTTC
>JACLAA010005678.1_pt1 | contig 21033 bp, 21 predicted proteins | sample 8027891 | NCBI WGS metagenome assembly JACLAA01 (sample SAMN15724900, study PRJNA655200) | protist metagenome | isolation source: fluorescence activated cell sorting (FACS) single amplified genomes of... | place: Spain: Blaines Bay Microbial Observatory, Mediterranean Sea | collected 2016-01-19 | reverse complement strand
GGGCCCATTTGGCGCTAAAAACACGTGCAAAATGATCCTCTCGGCCGTGCGGACACATTCCACTTATTTATAAATGGGAAGGGTACGGGGGATTAATAATTAGCAAACAAGAACACTGATTTAACCCCCTTCTCCGTGTCCTTTGCAGCTATAAATACGTGCAAAATGATCCTCTCGGCCGTGCGGACACATTCCACTATGATATGACAAAAAAACGTATGTATTTACAGCTCTGACAACTTTCCTGGTTTTTGATTTTCCAGTGTCCAACGCATGTTTTTTATCTCTTCCTTTATATAAGAAACAACATAATGTCGCATAAGACTTTGATTGTGAGTTCTACAAACGTAAGTGGGAATGACAAAAGCCAAGTCAAATATCGCTTTTCTCCGCCCCTTGTTATTCCTAAAAACGCTGTAAATCCTTACGTGGAGGTCTTATCGTCTCAAATTTGGTGGAACAATCCTAATATCGATTCAACGAATAATACTCTCAATTTTACGCTGGGTGGCGTCGCTAGGCAGTGGGTTGCTGACACCGGGCTTTATTCTGTGGTCGACATAAACAGTGCTCTTGGATATTACGTGAAATCAATTGGGCACCCAAGCGATACGATTAAATTCGTTGGTAGAGGCTACGACGGCAAATTAATGTGCGAGATGGACGCCACGAATATTGTACATGGGGTGACGATTCATTGGAGCACGTCAAGTGTGGCCACTTTCCTTGGTTTTGGCACCAATGCCGATTTTTACGCTGCATACAATATCGAGGCGACTCAAGTCGCTAATAACAAGGCGATTTTCAATTCCTTGCTTTATTGGGCGATTGAATGTGTAGGATTGGGGACGGGGAGCAACTTTTATGATGAACAGGGGAAACCGACATCCATCATACATACTGCTGTTCCAGACGTGGAAACCGGGAGGCAGAATACCTTTCAGCCCGCGCATCCCGTCCGCGTCCCAATTCAAGCCACTGGGCAGCAGATACCCGAATTGGTGTTTAATTTGACTGACCAAAATCATGTCAGAGTCGATACACTGGGCGAGGATTGGAACTGTATTGTGCAAATTTCGTGGGATTAAAAAATCTTCACTATGTATAAAGCCATATATACAAAATGAAGCCCAAATCATGCAAACTCTTGTGTACACCTAACGTTTTCGAACGATGTTTTATCAACCAAGGACACCTCGCCCAAGTCCCGGTCAGGCTCTACATTCGAAAAGTTGACGGAAAAGGCGGCGCAGAGGTTTCGGCTACCATAAGCAACCCAGCATACGATGTCAATGCCGAAATTCCCCAACAAGGGACTGGAAGACGTACAAACAAAAAAATTAAGGGTGCTTTAAGAAACATTGCAAAGGCTGGAAAGGTTGCATCTTTGGCAACTTTGGCTGCTGGGCAGCCCGAAATTGCAGCCCCTCTCGGCGCATTCGCGGAAGCGATAGATCAAGTTGGGAGTGGAGAAACCAACAACTTTGGCGAAACTATGAAGCAATTAGCTGCAATTCCAAAGAAAAAGAAAAAGAAACCGCGCTATACGCTTGCTGCAGCAAAAAAAAACTTCGACGATTGAACAACTTTATAATTAGCGACTTAGTAGGTCATGAGCACACTACCGGCAGCATAGAGCTTAATCAAGCGGGTGAAAAGCTGTTTGGAAAACTATGGGATGGGGCTTTAGGAAGGAATGAAGTCGGACAAAGGTATAAAGGTGGCGTTGCTCTTGTTAATATGGACAAAAAACAGTATGGATTGTCTTCTGGAACTCATTGGATTTGTTTAGTCAAAGGACACTATTACGATTCTTTATTGCCCAACGGAAAAGAAATGGACATTGAGCAAGGCGATAACGAACAGAACTGCGGCCAGCGTTGCTTGGCCTTTGCTTTGCTCTATCTGCAAGACCCCGATATGGCTAAACTCGTATAATTGATGCGGTGGAATGGTCTCGAGGCCAAGCATTGTATTGGTAAAAAAAATATTTTATAATCTCAAAATGAACTCCTCAGATTTCGCTGAGTGGAAACACGACATTTACGTAAAGATCTTCACCCAAGAGACCGAAGGAGTCGGCACCATGTCGGATCTACAGAGCAAAATAGTCGCCGACGAAACTGCTCTCAAAGATTATACCTTGTGGAAGTTTCTTTACACATTGTACTTGCAGAGCAAGGAGGAATGAGATGGCGAAATCCTTTTTTTGATTCGCTAAACCTCCAAGACATTAAGGCGAAGTAGCACATCTGCCATTTGTGCCTGTAAATGAATAGTCTTTGCTTTTTCTGCTTGTAATTGTCGATCCAGCTCTTGTACACTCGCCGTGGCAATCGTAAAGATTTGAGCTTCGTCTAAACAATGGAAATCATCAACAATCTCTCCATAAACAACCGCTTTCATGCCATCCTCGATCTTTGTAATGTGTTCCATTCCAATTGAAACAACAATCAACGTGTCCGACGAACTAATAACCTCAAACTCATAATTATCTTGTTCATTTTCTCTTTCTATTATCACTCTCAGGAATACGCCAGGAGTTATATCATTTTCTAACGGCAGTGTCAACTTGATTTCTATTTTGTCATCTCTGACATAAACACGTGCTGGTTTTAAGATATTTGGAATCGCACGTCGATCCGTCGCTACAGCTTGTGGAATCACTTCTTTTACTTGCTGAGCAATATAACCAATCGTTTCAAGATTACCTTTTAAATAGTTGTCTTTGTAGCCATAGATCTTCGGTTGTATCAATCTGAGCTGTTCCAACGCAGCCCCGTCGTCGATGTCTCTAATATTGTCTTTTATCCGTTCATCCGATGTCACGACTATAGTGTCGCAAACTATAGAACGTTGCATAACTAAGCCAAATGGAAGGTTTGGTGGATCTGCGCTAACAAAAGTACCGTTTGCCTGATTGGTCAATTGATCACAAAAACTATCGGGATAGTCGTAGGTAAGAATAGAACCGTCTATATAAAGTCCTTGGTTTATCCACACGTTTTTCATGGTAAGTACATCTCTACTGTAAGGAGAAGACTTAGTTTCGGGCATTATGTAAACCCCAGAATAATGTGACCAATCAATCATCGCCGTAGTACCGTCCATGTCTAAAGCGTCTAACTGCATTGCACTAATATTGCTTATAGCAGCTTGTACATCTGACGATGTCTGATACCCAAGAGCCGTGATCTCGGCTTTGGTGTGGCTATTGCGTAGGTTTAACTCCTTTGTTATATTCGCCGACACAAGACTGATTTTCGGGATTCCTCCGTTGTTGTCGTTGTAAATTGCGTTGTGATGATACAACGAAAGATCAATGTTTGATGTGCCGGAGGCCCCCCCAGTTTCAGAGAAGTCTCTCTCCGCATAGATCAGGGCAATATCAGCCGATGTCCTTTTGTTCTTGTGCCAGGCAAACTTCTTAAGTGTAAAGCTTCCACTGTTCTGAGCATGACCCACCGTGAGCTTTCTTCTGAAATCAGTGACGCCGCCGATTCGCGCCCCATTCACGCCTGTTTGTGTTTCAGAACTTTGCAACACTCCGTTTTTGTAGTATTTAACTGTATTTTCATTAATCATTATCATGACATGGTCTCCATTTGCAATTGACACGGAACCACCGTTTAGAATTTCTGGTCCTACTTTCCAGCCGCCAAAGTAGTTAAGTCCGCCAGTGCCTGCACTTGCTAGAGCCGAATCCGTCACAAAATATGCCAGAACGGTATCTCCCTTTGCTAGATAATGAGTGTTTAAAAAACCTTTTGATGGGGGAGGATTTGCATTCGCGTTTGAATTATTCCAGGCGATTAAAGCCCCACTTGCAGCTGCTACTTGCGCTGTTGCATTCTGCAATTGACCCAATGGGATATTCGAAGGGCCGTTTCCCACCCCAGATCCATATCCTGATGGATTTTCATTATTTGATGTAGTATCATGTAAAAAACGTGTACTTCCACTCGGGTAGCTGTTATCGCTAATCTTAATTGGACTGTTTGAACCAGAGTTGAAAACGCCGCAAAAACGATTGCTTCCATTCATTTTAAAAAGCATATCGCCCCACGCAGTCGTGTGTTTCAAGTTTTTATAGTCTAAAGTCTCCACTTTGATGATCTGATCATTTGCACTTGCATTAACGTCGCCAAAGTAAAACTCCAAAATACCAAGGCCGTCGGTGTTTGCGAACTGAAATTCGTTCGTTGTAAACGTGTTTCCGCTATTTACAGCCAATCCATCGTTTAGCACAACATTTGAGGTGGTTGAACTTGTCGAAATCCCCCCGGAAGAAACCGTTGGCACCTGAGCATTAATAGAAGCTCGAATCATTGGATTGTTGTACGTATCGACCCATTTGAGGTCGCGAAAAGGCGACTTTTCTGGCGCGTCGACAATTGGTAAATCCACAAAATTTGACGGTTGGTTATTTGCATCGTCTGGCTTGAAAAAGCGCATTCTTTTCAAATTCTGATCAAACGTAATATTCGTGTAGTAATCTTTGGGTAGCGGCACGGCGGCCGTCTGTGTGTTATCGTCTAACGTGAACGTTAATTCGCGGTTTGCAAGATTAACATTCTTGAACAAATGTTCAGTTTTTGCCTTCTCGAATACCTTCTCACGAGACAGCCACCGAGACATTCTTCTTTACTAACAGAAACAAAAAAAAGAATCTGTTGATTGTGTGAATCTACGAAAGCACCGCGTAAGTGCAGCTCTCCATGAGCGAGCCATCAGAATTATATCCCAAAACGACTACACTATCGTGCACCGTGCCTAAGTGTACGAGTGACTGACTCGTCGCGCCGTCCATTTGCGTGCGCAGGATCAAATTGGTGTCCATATTCTGAGGATCAGAAGCAAAAGGTAGAAGAACGATGGGCTCAGCCTTGTATTCGGTAATTGTGTCATAGCCAGAACGACCCGACGAGAGCTGTTCGTTGTAAAAGTCCAAATATTTACGCACCGTTTCCGAGGATTCGCTTGAATAAGGCACCTGTGGGATGGATTGGCCCTTAAACTGGCCAGACAATGTCTGGAAGGCAGCGCCCGAGAAGTTTGTGATGCCCTTGTAAGTTGATGCGCTTTGGGAAAGGAGCTGGGTCGCGACAAGGCAACGTTTAGTGCTGGCTGGTACTGAAAAGCTAAGGGTATGGTTGCCCGCGGCCGTAACAGACTGGTTATTCGTAGAAATGTCAACGAGAGGAATCGTTACTGTGCGAGGGATGGATGGCGTACCAGAGGGCTGGACGTGCGTTGACATAAAGGTCGCTTTCTTTAATACAATGCTCAAACCGGGAATTAAAGCACCCTTGTCCGTAGTAGCCCGACTGGCCATCATATCATTAATGTAATTCGTGGAAAGATTGATTCCCAAGACGTACGAGCCCGAGGGGATAGCAACATCCGTGTTGAAGAATCCGCAAGGCGGCTGGTAATTCACGGTAAACGTCTTCAAATCATCACTAAAGAAACCCTTATTAAACGGCTCCATAATCGTGTCTCGCGTTTCTTTATTTCCGTACTGGCGCGCGTACATAGCAGCCGTCACTCCAGGATTTGTGATTGTAGCAACGTTCGTCGAACCAAGCTGAAGCGTCGTGGGGCCTCCCGACGAGCATGCGGCGCCGGGGAAAGCACATGTAACGAATTCGTCGGCGGCTACAACGTTTCCGCCAGTTTTCTGCACCTCAAATTCGTACATCACATAAGAAAGGCTTGGAATAAACCAGGAATCCTGGCTAGAGGTCCAGCGGAACCTAATAAGCCCTGATAGAGCTCCTCCTTCCGTCGGAATTTGTGTTTGAACGTGTTTACGTAGGCCATCTCGCGGAATTTTGCCATCCGTACTTAAATCAAAGTACGACATTGTATGTTTTTTTCCTTGTTATTACACAAGAAAAAAATCAATCAGAAAAATCAATCCGAATCCGCGTCGTCGTTGATATTTATCACCTCGAAAATGTTACGGCGCAAAGGAGGTCCTATGCCGTTAAATGCCGTAGTTATATTGTCTTTTGGGCCACAGAGTTGCATGAGTTCTACATAATTGTGCCCAGTCTTCCTTTTTAGATCGTACAAGACGTCGTAGTTGTTAAACGAAGGATATAGAAGGAGATAATCAGCACTGCGCTTCACACACGGGCTTAAATTGCGCATGTCCTGTACAATAACTAACATACTTAGTGACTTGTGCGAAACTCCGTAATTAACGTACCTCTCAAATGCAGCATTTTCTGCTCTATTAAATGCCAGAAAGTTGACTTCGTCGACTACAAGCACATTCCGCTTGGTGTTATCCCAAGAATCCATTGGTGGTAGCTCTCCAACGATAGTTGCGCCGTCGTCTGTTAAGATGCGATACTCCTCGGTGCCAGAAGGATCGCCGTGGTAAATCACTATCCTGTCGAATGGTTTTCCAGCATAGCGGCTCTTCCCAATGATATTGAGGGCACAAGTCGTTTTACTACTGCCTCGTTTTCCCACAATTAAAATCAACGCTGGGAAACTAAAGCCAAGCTCTCCATACCGGCTATCTAGGCAATGCAACTTCTTATCTGGGTTATCGATTTTGACCAATTTGTCGGGCATTTTAATCTATCTTTACTATCAAGAGAGATTTAAATATGGGTTACACCAAACCGAAGTCAAAGGGAACAGCCAAATCAAAGGTGAGTGCCCAGCGCTATTATCAAGCGAAGATGGCGTCTCGACAGGCCGACGCGTTGAAGAGGGGCACTGCCCGTGTTAACAAAGCCGCACAAGAAGAAAAAGCGAAGGTTGAGAAAGATATCCGAGAGGCTTTTGAAGCGGAAAAGGAAATGTTGAGGAGAGCTGCAGAGAGAATGGCCCAGGCCGAGAAGGAGCAACAAGAAGAATGGTTTAGAGCCACACGAGCAAGTCGTGAAGCTCCAAAGGCGAAATCCGAAGGCAGTAAAAGCCAGCGAAAAACTACAACTGCGCAAAAACAGGCCAGAGGAACTAAGCAACAACAAAAGCGAAAAGAAACTCCTAAACCAGCTGCTGCCAAACCAAAGAAGGCGACGAATAAGGACAGGGCAGCACAAAAGAAGAAGGAAGAGGAAGAGGCGTTTAGAGAATCCCGCCAGAGCAGAGCCACTAAATCCTCAAAAGAAAAGCGGACTGAGAAATTCGAAGCTCGTCGCCGCAAGCCAGAAGTAGAGGTAATGGATGAAGACTCAGATGGAGAACTGGAACTTACAGACGTCGAAGATCCTGTGGCTGCTCAATTAGCCAGCATAGGTATCGATTATTCGAAACTGACCCTTGATCAACTAAAAAGAATTGCTCCCCTGTCCACGCTCCTTGACAAAATGAGTCCGGATCAGATAAAAGAAGCTCTTTCTTTTAGTACTTTTTCCCCAGATGGCAGACCAATCATTCGAACAAATGTTGTAAAACCGAGAGAAATTCCACGCAATACACATCGTTTCGTTCTCGATGATAAAGGGAATCGCATATATATTGGTTAATTATTTTCTCTGTGTATTACAAGGAAAAACAACAACACAACATGCCGATGCTTCGGGGAATTTCTAACGAATTATACGTGAACAAAGCATTTGTCGGTCTCAACGGAGGTGGATATCAGCTCGCAGGGCGCGGATATGAATTAGCGGGGAACGGTGTCCCTAAAAGGAAGATCAAGAAGGCCATTAAGGATACTGGCAAGTTTTTAAACCAAAAAAAGGGAAAGATTGCGAGATCAGTACTTAATTTGGCTTCCGAATTCGGTTCACCCGCACAACAGGATGCTGTAGAGAAGATTCGGCGTGGCCAGGAAATCATCAAAGGCTCAGGCCACACGGCGCCTGGCGCAGCGCTTCGCCAGCTAGTGAAGTAAATTAGACCGTTGATTTTTTTTGACTTTAGAAGCAATACGTAAACGCTAAAAATTATTTCATATTGATAACTACATGATGGCGAAATCATTCCATACAATAAATGAAAACAAGATAATCAAATTATTAAATGCAAAAAAACGGGGACGAGGCGCGGACGCAATAGACGAAGACGGACGCCCTTTTGAAGTAAGGGAGTCTAAGAAAACCCCCAAGTATAGATTACAGAAAGACGTGCACGAATACCTCGTAAAAAATAAGGGATATTATATATTTAAAAGGGGAGATGATTTGCTAAAGGTAGACGCACGGCGCGTCTCCAAGATGCTAAAAAAAGGGGACTGGTTTAAAGATCGCTTCTATCCATACAAGTTTCTACATTGTAAAGATTTACAATTTGGAGCTGGAGTTCTCGAGGATCTTGAGCCAAAGCAGAGCTTGGTTGAATTTTACGCTGATTTCTTTACCAAGTAAAGGCCTGTTGAAATTGAGCGGTCTCCGATTTTCAGAGGCTCATCTATTTTCTTGAGGATGACGTTGTAAATTGGCATGTTCTGTAGTTTTATCTTTTCATAGGCGGCATTTGCAGACGATTCGTATGTATGTCCGAGAACCGTTTCGTGCACCACATTATTGCCTAGACTTCCCTTCTCAAAGCAACCATCTGCCACAAAAGAAGCAACAAAGTCTCGACCGGTACAATTTTGGAAATCGAACGTCCATGTTTCAGGTAATTTCACAATAGCGTCTCTCAATTCAAGGTGCTGGACCATCTGGCTATGAATTTTTTTCCATTCATTCTGTCTTTGCCCGTCTTTAAATTTAGGTGCGCCGCACTTGTCTTTATTCTTGTAGGCTATAACAGAAGAATAACATTTCATGTCGGCCTTTTCTTCCGTCATTAAGAATTCCAAACCTTGCTTCACAAGACCGTAATCTTCGGGACTGCAAATCATCGGTAGAGAAATTTCCTTGACATGGTTCTTGTTTTGGTTTTTACTTGTAAGCAAGTTTACAATTGTCCCAATGATTTCTTCTCCTTTGTACGTGCAATTCTCCAATACAAAATGAGTCTCCTTGGATGAGTGGGTACCATCTTCACGGATCCTCTTAATGTTTAAATCATTGGCTCGACCACACAATATGAAATTCATACAGAATAAAACCTGAGGATATATTTCATACCTCAGCCCCTCTTTTAGGCCGTGAATTATTTTCTCAATCAAAAGTGTCGCGTTAATAATGACTTGGTCTTCTCGTTTGGTTTGTTTAGAGAGTTCGCATTGCATTTTAACTAACTCCTTGTTTTCATTGGGTTCCTTAATGTGAAATTCGAGATCTATATTTAACTTCTCTTTCTTGCGAAACAGTTTTTGTATTGTGTTGGGTTTGAACTTTTTGTGTTCTTTTAAATATATATAATATTCTTGTCCCAATTCATCTTGCAATTTGGCCTTGTTATCGCCTTCCCGCATCCGCTTTCTTAAAGATTCAATAACGGTCGCGTCGTTTATGTGGGCCATGTTTTTTGTTTAATTAAATACATTTTAAATTCAAATCTCAATTGTTTTTAATTTTTATTACGCAATAAGGGGATCTTGGAAACTTTTTAGGCTTGGGGGTTCTCATAAATATTCGCTTGGGGGATCGGCCAAAAAGTCGCTGTGGTCAATCACATAGTCTTTGCGGTCAAGCCAATAACTCAATCTGTGACTCGAAATATTGTAATTGTGCCTGGAGAACTTTTAACGGCTGTGCAAGATTTTCCTGACGCCAACTTGGTGATTGCCTGAAAGACTCACGCGCACATTCATCAAAGCCATCTCGCATCTCTGCCAAATAAATTCTAAAATACCCCCAGGGCCAGTCATCCTCATGAAGCTCCTCGCGCCAATCACCTAGTTGTATGAGCCACTCGATTGAAATTAATAGTTCCGTAGCTTCATCAGCAGTCATCCACGAAAAAGTATTAATAGTTCCGTAGCTTCTGTCTTTCGGATTAATATCACTGAGAGCTTGCGTAAAGGCTTTCCTTGCAATGGTCAATTGCATGCGCCGAGAAAATACTTCGCGACACTTGCGGAAGAATCCGGGCCATTGTCTCATCCTTTGGATCAGAAGGGTAATATAACAGCCCAGGGAAGAATTATATGTTCCAGTCACCCTGTCAAAAGCAGGAGCCCCCTGTAAAACTTTGGCAGTTGGGTGTTTTTGCCACTTCATACCAACTTCGACACGTCCATTGTCTGGATTCTTCATGTAGCTAAACACTTCTTTTTCGAGCTCAATCGGTAAATAACGACAAGCATACTTCAACGCCCTGCGGCGACGCGCCTTTTCGTTACGAACAAGTCTGCGCTGTTTTCGCTGCTCGAGGTCCATTTTTTTTTTAATTAAACTCACTTTCAGATTGGGAAAAATCTGGATTTTTTTGAATCTAAATTGCATTTAACGCAACTTGGATAAAAATGACTGATCCTATCGACCCGGGAAATCGCAAGCTCATGGATTACCTCTTTGAGAAAAAAGAAGAGGTGCCAAATGAAATTTACGTTACCCTCTCGAACATGATTCAACAAAAAGAGAAAAACCGCGAAGACACGAATAAATACTATAAAATAAAATACAGTTTAACGGAAATAATTGCTATCGCCTATAGAGGATTTGATGAGGAAGGCGATGAGCGTCTTGAATTAGCAATGAAACACAAGACCAGGAATCATGAGGCAATCCTTCGCAAACTAAAATCAGGAGAACGGACACATACATGTATTTTTGACGATATTTTGGACGGTTATGCGCCCATGCATATTGACACACGTGGTGAAACATACCCTACTGGAGCAACATTTGCAAAGACAGAATTACTTAGTCCTGGACACGACGGACACGACGGAAATTATTTTTACAACCCCGGAAAAATAACAAGGACGATGAATATAATTTCGTGTGTGGAATTTGACCCACTGAAATAAACCATCAAATAAAATATATCATATGTATAAAAAATGATTGCCGAAGACGATGCCGACTTTATAATTGAATTGATTGATTCGATTCGCGGCTTTCCTAAAAGCACACGGTACAACACTCGGCACATGACGGATTTAAAAGAAAAAACAATGAAAGAAGCTTGCTGCTTGGGAGCCATACATTCTTTTCGGAGCGGGACGAATATTAGTGTAAATACGAGTAATAACAAACTATCTAAATTACAATTTGCATTAATAAAATTAGTGGAGATTTATAAACCGAACTTCAAATTTACGAGTATACAAATAAACAAAAATTTCACATCGGGCACATTGCATATTGATGGGAATGTCGGACCATCTTTAACTCTAAGTATTGGTAATTTCGAAGAAGGCCAACTCTATATTAATAACCGCGGTTGTGTCGATACACATAATAAACTTGTTTTATTTAATGGGCAAGAACCACATATGGCTTTACCATATACTGGTAAAAGATATTCGTTTGTGTTTTTTACTTCTATTTCGTATTTATCTTTACCGGAGGATAAACGAGCACGATTAGCCGAATTTTCTTACCCTCTTCCAAATGAACATGAATTGAATTATTTTATAGAATATTCAAAAGAATTACGAACTATTCCTAAACACGTAAGACTAAAAAATGCGAGAGATAATATGCCTTATGAAATAAAAGAAATGGACCGCGGGGTTATTCCTGATGGGCACCGGGGGTCAATTGCAGCCCAGAAATTGATCCGAGGCCTGCGGAGTTAATTCAAGCTGGTGGGCCTGCAAATCTTTTAACTCACTGAGCCCGTGCTCCTCATCCACAAAGTGGACCCGAAAGAGATCAGCGGGTTGGCCTTTTTCATCTTTAGACGAGTCCTTTACAGTGGCCGGCAGCCAGGCCACCACGTAACCATGGGCGCTCGGAGGAACACCCGGCGGACGCACTAATTCCCGCGCGATGAACTCGTGGCCGCCCGTAAGCCATTCGCCTTTGATGTATCCATGACGCACCATGAAGGTCTGTGCTTTCGCCACTGCGAGCTCCGCGCGCAAAGTCAGCGTTGCCTTGTTGTATTTGGCCAATACAATGGCTTCAACGGCTTTGCCGCCCGCAAAGAACCCCTTTTTGAAAGCCTTTCCCTCCGGGCTGCTCCGCGAGTATTTGCCGTTGTTCATGTTGCGTGCTGCTCCGTGCTGCTCCGTGCTTTTGTTGTCTGGTTTGCTGGTCTAGAAAATTTCTAGAAAAATTTCTAGATCTAATTAATACGCAATAGGCAATATATCTTTAATCTTTTAGTGGTTTAATATCAATAATTTGAACCCAAATTTAAACGGAGAGTAGCTTGCGAATTCTCCTTCCCTGTCCTAAATCGTTGTACGAAATAACCGGGATATTTTTTTACTTGTATATTACGTATATTACGCAATACGCAATATACTTTTAACTTTTTTGGTGGTTTGTTATCAATAATTTGAACCCAAATTTAAACGGGAGGGAGCGGGGCTGTCCTTTTCCTTCCCCTAAATTCCTTGTACAGAATAAACGGGATTTGAAGTTTGTAATTTTTTTACTTGTATAACTGCGCTGACCCAAAAAAACCTGGATTTGTTGCCGAGTTTGAAAAAACCGAAAGTGCAAAAAAATTTCAAATTTCAGAAAATGAAGATGGGGTTTAATCTACATTGGAGTTGCATCGAAGAATATAAGAATAAGCGTACCACAGAACGAAAGCGAAAGGCGACGCGGATCAGATAAAATTGTGATCGAATTTTTTTAGTGTCTATCAAGTAAATATTAATTACGCTAGGGATTGGGGGCGCGTTATTAAATCGAAATCGTACGGAATATCAGGGAATAACGCGGGGGTCCTTGCCAATTTTTTTCCTTGGGCACAGCGTGAAAGTATTCTTTGTTGGCCTTAGATGTAACACGGAGCAGGGAGCCGGACGACAAATATTCCTCCCAGAAAATATCTCCTGGCTCCTTTTTTACTTTGTAACTTCCATCTTTTTTACGCTTATTGGTCTGGAGGATTTTGCTTTTAATGAGCTGGAATTTGCGGGGTGTCCCAAAACTAAGAACAAAAAAATCCGTTCCATCTGGTATTTTGTCTTGATGCGGAGGAGCATGATGCAACATGCCATCAGTATATTTAATAATAATAGCGTGGTTTACCTTGACGTTAAAGTCGGAATTTATTTTGTCCTTTAATGAAACCATCCAAAGTGGCATGGGCTTGCCGCTAAATTCTTCACCTCCGGGGTAATTTGTAGTTTGCTGACCCCATTTGTAGGTGGGGGGAATTTCGCCTGGTACGAAATATTCTCTTTTGGGGGCTCTTTTCATCAATTTCCCGCGGAACCGATATTCCTTCATCTTTTCTTGCTCAATGTCTTTCAAGAGCTCGGCGTTGGTGTAGTTCTCTTCGTAGTGAAAAAGACCGAGGTGCCCGGCACTAATTGAGACAAAGGCGGGCGAGACGGTCATCTCCTCCGGCTGAATGATCAGAGACGGTGGTGCCAATTTCAAAGCAACAGCAGCCGTTGGCGTGTTGTGCGGGGTCTCCATAATGCGTGTGTTTGCTTGCGTTGTTGTCTGCGGCTTTGCTCGGTGGGTTGGTTGTCTAGAAAATTTCTAGAAAATTTTGGCTATTTATATATTGTCGGAATTTTATTAAGTTGGGGTGGGGGTTTAATATCAATAATTCGAACCCAAATTGAAACGGGGGGAAGCCGGGACTGCCCTTATCATTCCCCTAATTTCCTGTACGAAATAAACGAGATTTGAAGTTTGTAATTTTTTACTTGTATATTGCGCGTTACGCAATACGCAATAGGGAATATATACTTTTAATTTTTTTGGTGGTTTAATATCAATAATTTGAACCCAAATTAAAACGGGAAGCAGCTGGCAAATTCTCCTTCCCTGTCCTAAATCCTTGTACGAAATAAACGAGATTTGAAGTTTGTAATTTTTTTACTTGTATAACTGAGCTGACCAAAAAAAATCTGGATTGTTGGCCGAGTTCCAAAAAACCGGAACTGCTAAAAAAAGTCGATTTGCAAATCAATTTGAAAAGGAATAAGCGTACCACAGCACGAAAGGGAAACACGACGCGGATCAGATAAAATTAAGTTCCAAAAAAAAGGAGGCCTTCTAGATTAAGTACTTTTTATGAAATATGTTTGTTTATTTCTGGGGACGGACGAAGGGGGGAGATATGAGGCTTAAATGAGGTTGTTGTCGCGAAGATACTTTTTCGTTTGCTCGACAGTTCTCAAATTGTTTTCATTCGAGACTCGGGCGATCCAGCAACAGCATAAGATCGTGTTGTTCTTTGTCCAGCCGACATCATAATCTTTCATCGTTGGGACGCAATTATTGCATAGTCTGTTCCCCGTGGCGCAATTGGAACCGCCACACAAAGCATAATTAACTCTATCATCATTCGGGGATAGCATTTTCGTTACTCAATTCTGAAATTGCTTGTGTTAGGATGCTCTCAACAACGTCCTTGACAATTTCTTCAATCACCTCGTTTGTGCGAGTGTCTTCGCTGCTCATTAAACGTTGTTCTTCTTCGGGGGCCATGACTTTTCTCTAGATTTTTTTTCTAGATTTTTTTACTCGTATGCGTAACTTTTTATGAAATATGTTTTGTTAATTCACTTTGAGATTTGGGAATGTCTAGATTTTTTTTCTCAATCTAAAAGGCTTTTAATTCAAGAAAGAGCATGGATTATCAGGGCTACACCGCGCTTGAACACGTCCTCACGCACACGCGAGACGCCATCTTCAAAAAACAGACACTTGAACTCGAGAAATTGCAGCGCGAAAATTCTCGCCTTAATAACAGCTATCGCTCTTTGATAGAATACGTTGGCTACAATGAAACACCACCGCACTATTGTCAAAAATGCGGCAGTTGGTTTCCTGGAGACGCCCACTTAACCTTCCATTTTTTCAAATTTTATTGTAAGTGGGAAAATGGAAGAGTATGGGTGCTGGAAAAGGTATTTTTATGTGAGGATTGCTTTAACGAATGGTGGATCGGAGATGATAACGGGCCCGAATGGTATTTAAAATTATGCACAAAATACAAGTTCTCTTATTGGTGCGAAGGTAACGATTATTCATGCGTTCGTCAATTTATTGAAGATAAAGACTTTTGGATCAACGAATTTGACGGCGTCAAACGCTTATTAACCTTCGACGAAGATCAAAAAGCTAAGCATCAAGCCGAGATTTATGTTCATGGTGAAGCCGATTGGCACAAAATGCACCACATTGCTGCTTACATCATTCAGCGTGCTTTTCGCTGCGGCTGGGATTACCGTCGCGCCTGTGACGACCCGGACGAGGAAGACGAATAAATTACGGACCGACTGCCTGGCCGAATAATTTTCGTCAAGAGAGAAAACGGCCGGTGCTGGATGTTGGATTTCCTCCCCCAAAAAAGTTCCCTAGAAATAACCCAAAAAAAAATTACTCTCTTGCGTTATTAACGCAATAACAATTCTATTTATATAAAATACATTTAGATATATATATACCTATCCTACATCTATGCATAAACAGAAAGTCAGACAGTCATGCCGTATTGCAAGAAAGTAGTTTTTTTTTTTACTTTTTCTAGGGAATTTTTTTTCGGGCGAAGATCCAACATCCAACATCTGACGGACCGACTGCCTGACTGAATAATTTTCGTCAAAAGAGAAAACGGCCGGGTGCTGGATGTTGGATTTCCTCCCCCCAAAAAAACCCCTAGAAATAACCCAAAAAAAGACTACTCTCTTGCGTTATTAACGCAATAACAATTCTATTTATATAAAATACATTTAGATATATATATACCTATCCTACATCTATACATAAACAGAAAGGAAGACAGGCAGTCAGGCCGTAGATACTAGGAGCGATTGCAAGAAAGTAGTTTTTTTTTTTAATTTTTCTAGGAAACTTTTTTTCGGGCGAAGATCCAACATCCAACATACACCACCATCCTTCACTGAACAAAAAAATGCGTTCACAAAAAAATATTTTTTATATAGCAATACTACAAATAAAAATTTGCAATGGCAGTCCCAGGAGTGATTTCGGCCGGCGTCAGTTCGGACGAAAATGGTCACCCCGAAATCGTAATTCGTGGTCTACGAAATTGTGGTGACGATATGTGTATTTATGAAATAAGAAAGAAAGCAAAATATAAGATATTGCTTCCAGAACGTGAAGATCCGATTCTGGCGCCGAACGTCAAATGTATAGCCGCTGTCTTGCAGGAATCCGGTCGTGATTTTTCCGTGGATGACGTGTATAATTTCTTCTCGTCTACGCGCACGCCTAGGAATGTTAATCATAGAAGATTGGATGGCGCCCAAATTATCAAGTTGTAATCGCAATTTAAATTGTTTTTTTTGGTGCGTTCATAGAAAAAATCTCGCTAATTTTTTTCTGTTGCTAATATAACACGACCAAAAAAGAAATGAAAATTTTTGAAAGAGTCAATATTGAAAAATGCAAATATTTGTTGAGCCTCAAAAAATATGAATTCGAAGAATTTTTCCCGCGCACCGAAGATGATAAGATCAATGAGAAGGACTTTACTTTTAAAAATGTGGTAGCCTATTGCAAAAAATCTCTATTGACTGGCTGCAACATGGAAGTCGAGTACTCACACTCCCAATTAAATCCGACATCGGGTCGTTTGTTTGCTAAAGGCGGATTGCAAAACATGCGCAAAGGAGTCCGTAAATTTTTGACAGAAGGTATCTATCGCGATTGGGATATGGAAAATGCCCATCCTAATATTATGTTGTTGGCGTGCCAGGAACGTGGATTTCAATGTTCAGAATTAAAGAAGTACTGCGAAAATCGCCAGGCCTTCTTGCTCCAAGAGGGCGTTGGCAAGAGATGGATGCTTGAATTATTAAATACAGATCGCCCAGATTGGAAGATCAAGGATAAGAGCGAGAATGTCAAAAATCTCGCCAAAGAATTACGTATAAACAAGAAGAAACTCTTTGATGAATTCAAAACTACGTACAAATATAAAGAAGGAAGAAACCCAATTTCATCTCTAGTGAATGCATTCTGGTGCGACAGAGAAAATACGTATCTGCAGGAAGTTATAAAAGACCTCGATCGAAATAAATTAGGCCCGTTATGTTTCGACGGCTTTATGTACGACATATCCGACGACCTAGAATTACCGGCTCCGATGAAATGGGCAGAAAAAGAGAACAAGAGCCATGTTGGAATTCCTGATGACTTTGTACCAACGGAACCAGTCGAGATTACCGTCTCGTACGCAGACAAAAAGAGGGAATTCGAAGAAGAATTGGGACTCACTAAAATTAAGGACCCGGTATGTTTTATTCTAAGACGCAACGGGAAATCAATCCTATACAAAAAAGACCAACTTTCTATCGCGTTTGAAAATGCCGTGTACGAAGACAAAAACAAACACGGAGATATCGTGGAAATGCCTTTTATTCCGAAATGGTTAAAGGATCCCGAGATGCAAATGAAAGATGAATTTGGCCTTTTCCCAGATGAAGAATCATGCCCAGAGAACATATATAATAATTGGGTTCCTTTCGATTGTACAACGTGGAACCTCGAGAACTACCAATACGACCAATCAAAAGTAGATATTTACTTGAAACTCCTTTGGACATTGTGCAATGAGGAAGAAAATACTTATCAATTCTTTGTGAAATGGATAGCACATATCTTTCAATTGCCGCAACACAAACCGTTGGTGGCAATTATTATCAGTGGCGAACAAGGCGTCGGCAAAGATATGGCGTTAGACGCTTTGGCTCTAATTATGGGAAAAAACAAGCGGTTTGAAAGTATTTGTCCCGAGAGAGAAGTGTGGGGACAGTTTAATGGGCAAATGCGAGACTGCATGTTGGTGCAATTATCGGAGATAGATAAATCAAACACGCGCGGCGCGGGGGGGATGATAAAGAGCTTAATTACGGGTCCGACAATAAATACAAATCAAAAGTTCGAACCAGCGTGCAAAATGAAAAGTATTCACAGATATATCACGACAACTAATAACCCCGAACCGAAGACTGACGAGGGAAAAGGCCAACGACGATACGTATGCACGTTCGCCAAAAGCACCTATAAGAACGATAGTGAATTTTGGACAATGTACGTGAATGATATATTAAAAAACAAGAATTCATTATATAGTATATATGATTATTTCAAAAACAAAGTAGAAGACGTACCAGAGACATTCTCTGACAAAATCGAACAATATTTCTCCAAGTTTCAGCTCGACATGTGCGATCAAAATCAACCTTACCACGAAGCATTTCTAGAGTATTTACTAGAAGCATACTTGTACTCAAAAGACAATACAGGTGCGATAGATGAAGACCGTTTTTTCCAACAGGTAGTGGATCCGAATGCAATTTGGTGTGATGAAAATTACACCAGACTTCGCTCAGTTAGAGCTTCATTTGCACTTCAGATCTGCGAAGACCATGGAAACCTGCTTTCAATTTCCGCTAGTGCGATCTATGAATTGTTTAAAAACTATCTTTTAATGGAAAAGAGGTTGTCTCTTGCGGCCGCGCAAGAATATTCAATGAAAAACTTTTGCACGAAATTAACTGCAATGCAAAGTAACTACGGAATAATTAAGAAGCGCGTGTCACAGCGCACTAAGTATCACCTTCGGTTGGATCAGCTGGTGGAAGAATTGAATATCAATCGTGATCTTGAAGAATAAATCGCCGATCTTCATATCTCATAGAAAATACACATCTCTCAAGTCGGTCTCTGTTCTCAAAATTCAACGCCGGTCCAACATAGAAGCAATCCTTCTCTTCACTTTCGCCTTCTTTTAGAGCACCCGCTCGCTTACCCCGTAATCTTTTTTGACTTGTAATTCCTTTGAGAGGAATACCCTTGACTCGGGCCACTAAATACAATCTGAAAGCAATGTTGTCAAATTTCGTACCGTGCCGCATCCTCAACTCCTCAAGTATCTCATCATTTTGAAACGTATCCCATACTTCGTAGCTCGAAATATATTTATCCCGTAGAACTTCAAAGTCGTCACGTGACAAGCTCATGATCCTATTTTCATACGCTTTGAGCGTTTTCACGATGTCTAATTTTTTTCTACGGTACGTTTTCTTGAGTTTTCCCTTCATATTTATAATGAAAACTGATTTTTTGTTTTATGAGTTGGTCTGAATTTTTTTGGTCGGCAGCGGCTACCAGATCGGAAATCTATTTACGAGGTCGAAATTTCTTGTTATTAAGTATCAAATCATACTCGGGCTTATACCAATCTTCTCCTTTCGCCATGCCCAGTACGACTGGTAAGTAATCTTCCCATTCTGATTTATCCTCAGATTCGTACTCGATTACCCATTTGTAGATCATTCCACGATATACTACATTCGTTATTGTTTCCAATGTTTTATCGTCGCTTTTAAACGTCTTTCCACGTAGCTCCTGGTTCCAGTCCCGTTTCGTGTACTGGAGTAGTTTGTTTGCTTTTTGCTGCACCGTTAGTTCGACCTCTTCTTCTTCTTGTTCGTCTTCAGATGCAACCTCATCTTCCGTCTTATAATATATTTCTTCGTCTTTGACAGTTCTTCCCGAATCTAATACCGTATCCGGTGGGACCTTTAAAACCTGCACCCTCGTCAAGTAGCCTTGGACTCGCTTGCTACTATCCGGATCAATATTTTCTACACGATACGTTCGCTGTCCCTTATTCAATACTTTCATGTCAACTACCTTATATATATTGATCGACCAATTATTTGAAGCCGATTTAGTAGCTCGTTTACGTGTATCGCCTTTCTTGTGAAATGTGACGCCCATGTCCCCCGTTTTTGCTATCTTTACGCGTACGTAATCTCCGACTGTAACTGGAGAACTAGGACTAAAACCGGGGAGATTCAAATTGTGTTTTACGTCCTTGTATCTTTTATTTGCGACGTCCACAATGTTTTGTTTTACTTGCTTACGGGTTATTCCAATCTCCAGGAGAGCGTTTATGGGAGTCGTTTTAATCGTAGAATGATACCGACTGTTCAAACGCCGCATTACTTCGTTGCAGTCACGCGTCCAATCATATAAATCAACAGACTGCGTATCGGTGTGCCAATCGCCGGGAACCCACCTCTTTCGCGTTCCCGTTCTTTTTTCAAGTTGTTCTTGATAGCTTCTATTAATTCGATAGAATGCCCGTCGACATATCCCTACCGCACTCTCAGCCAGCGAATTATACTGTGACCGTCCAAGTGGAGTTTTAGTGTAATTAAAATACGGATACGTATCCTCTCCATTAATTTTTGTTTTCTTGTATTTGTCCTTCAGTTCATTCAGGCCTTCCACCCACGGCCCCATAAATTCCGATCCTCGATCCGACACCACCAAGCGAGGAAATACATCTTGCCGCTTAGGGTCGTGATGTTTTCTCGTCTTATTAATTCTCCTTATGAATTCTAGGAAATACCTGTACGTTTGATCAGAAGCTGGACGTCTTTTTGGATCGAACTGTTCCTCCGATTCCTCTTCGGTGATTCTCTGTCTTTTTTTGGTTGTCGTTGATAGTTGCGTCTGCAGTTGAAGCGGTTTTACAAATATCATCTTACTCAAAGCGTCAACCATGACAAAACACCATGAATATTCCGCACCGTCTTCAAGCGATATTGTTTTTGGCATCCGCATGGAGTCGCAAAATATAATATCTAATATGTTGGCTTTAGGGATTACGGGTTTAATTGCATATTTGGGCGGCGTCTTAATCCCGCCCGCGACGGCGTGTCTTACCGTTCTATCAACTTGGTGGGATGGATCCTTGCGTAGAAATATTTCTATGCTCTTTCTATTCGGTAGTAATAAGCGGCGTTCTTTTTTTTTGACCCCCTTTCTTGTGACTTCTCTCGTTTTGTACTCGTATTTGTCGCCGTTATATTCATACGAATCTTCGTCCCGAGGATCTAGCTCGTAAATTCCCCCATCGTCTTTATATGCTATTTCTCCTTTCTTATTCATCGCGGGGTGCGGCCTGTCCCCAAATATGCGCCTGAGACGCTGGTATAATGTGTGGACTCCTTCAGCATAGCCTTGGTTTCGTATCATATCAAATACTAATTCTCGTTGTAATTTAGTAAGCTCAAGGTACGGTTTCGCCATTTTATAATAC
>JACLAA010007029.1_pt1 | contig 21055 bp, 11 predicted proteins | sample 8027891 | NCBI WGS metagenome assembly JACLAA01 (sample SAMN15724900, study PRJNA655200) | protist metagenome | isolation source: fluorescence activated cell sorting (FACS) single amplified genomes of... | place: Spain: Blaines Bay Microbial Observatory, Mediterranean Sea | collected 2016-01-19 | reverse complement strand
AGCCCGTCCACGGCTTACTCCACCCGGAAGCCGGTCATATTTCCAACACGCCAGATAAGTGGCAATTCCCACCACCAACGAACACAGAAACAAGTAAAGTCGATGACAATGAAAATGTAGTTTATGATCATTTCGAAGGCACGTGTCCGTTCCACGGCTCTGCGTGCGTCGAAGGCATGGCGAGTTCAGTCGCGCTGGCGAAACGAGCGAACTGCACGCTCGCGGAGTTGAAGCTACTTTCGGACGACGATATCATTTGGGAAAAGTGTGCGCACCATCTCGGAGGGTTATGCGCCACGTTATTGTTAGTAGCTAGTCCGGAAAAAATTGTGTTATCAGGTGGAGTCATGCGAAGAACAGTTTTGTTCCCGAAAATTCGCGAAAAAGTCTACGAACTTCTCGGCGGGTACATCGGCGTCGACCGCATGCAATCGAAAAAAGGTTTAGAAAAATTAATCGGTCCCTCGCGCTGGGGCGATACTGCCGGTATTATCGGTAGTTTATACTTGGCTGAAATGGCGTATTTGCAAAGATGACATTGAATTGTGTGTAATGTTTAAGCGACGTACGCTGAATAATAAATACGTGAACACTCGTATTTTCCAAATACACACAGTCGTTTTTATCCTTTTCTCTCTTCTCGGCTGCAGCCAAAAACGAACACGTGTTCAGATATCTTTTTTTTCTCCATAAAGTGAAACTCTTTTGTCACTCTTCCACTCGGTCTCCTCCAAATCTCACTCACTCGCTCGAGTTCACGCCTGTGAATAAGAAAGTTTTGTGCTCAGAAATGGCATTTACTCCTTCTGTCCTTCAACAGTCTTCATCTTCGACGACGACGACGACGACGAGAGCAGCGATTTGTGCATCATCATCTTCATCGAAAAAGTCTTCCAATCTTGCGGTGAGAAGAACATCGAGAGGAAGAAAAGTAACAGCAACCGTGATGGCATCCTCATCGAATAAAGTTGAACCGGCTATTATTATCGGCGGCGGCCGCGTTGGGCAGGCGTTGTTCGATATGGGCGTTGAAGGGGACGTAATCGTCAAAAGAGACGACGAGTTTCCTTCCTCGCCCAGTTCTGGCCCAATTTTCGTGTGCACGAGGAACGATGTTTTAGAGACTGTCATCGAGAAAACGCCCGCTAATCGACGCGAGGATTTGATCTTCATGCAAAACGGATACTTAGATTCATTCTTACAGTCGAAAGGGTTGGAAAAGAACACGCAAGCGCTTATTTATTTCGCAGTCGCCAAGTTCGGAGAGAAACCGACGGATGGCGTGACGAGCGTCAATCCGGAGGGATTAACTGCCGTTACTGGTAAGTGGAGCGACCAGGTCGCCGCGAGATTTCACAACGGTGATTTATCGTGTCACGTGAAAGATGCAGCGAAATATCGAGCTTCGATGCTTGAAAAGTTAATCTGGATTTCTGCGTTCATGTTAGTCGGTGCCCAACATCCCGGCGCTACCGTCGGCGACGTGGCTACCACGCACAAGAGCGAAGTCGAAGGACTTATCAAGGAACTCGTCCAAGGTGTGGCGGATATTAACGACGTCACGTTCGAAGCGGGAACTTTGGAGCGATTATTAGCGTACGCGGACTCTGTTGCGCACTTCCCAACCGCGGTGAAAGAGTTTGAGTGGAGAAACGGCTTCTTCTACAATTTGTCCATGCAGACGATGCAAAAGAGCAAAGACGATCCGTTCCCGAAGCACACGGCGATGTTGAAGGCTATCAATGCAATTTAATTTCTTAAGATATATACCCATGTACTCGAACTGAAAATTTCTGTGTATTCGTTTTGTAGAAGAGTGGCAAAACTGCCCGCATTTTTTCTCTTTCTTTTTCCGTCTTAGTTAAGCCCTGAATTTCCACCGAAGGAAGTGTTGCAAAGACTAGAGTTAGGAGACTCGTGAAACTCGTGTTTTTGTACCTCAGAATTTGAGTAGTCTCAACGATAATAACACCCTTCATTCATCATGGGAGAAGATGCGACCATGGGCGAAGCGAAACCCGAAAGAACGTCTGGCGTCTCGCTCGATATCGTCAAGGTGAGTCTCTCTCGTGTTCTGCTGTTTTCTTTTGTTTTGTCCTCTTTCTCCCATTTTTTCTCGATCTGTTTTCTCTTTCTCCCCTCCCCCCGCTCGAATGATGATGATGATGATGATGCAGATGAAACTGACGATACTTTTTACCATCATCCCACTCTACCACTCTTCTTAAACCTTAGATTTTGAAAGTCTCTCATCGCGAGCAAGGATTACGACACGGGGACTATCGACGGTATCGTCAGTATTGCGCGCGCAGACTTCGCAGGCTGTACAAAACTTCCCAAAATTTCTGCCACAAGAAGGACTTGCCGCCAGGCGGAGGGAACGAAAAACAAAGACACAAGTTCGAGAAGAAACCAATGAGAGGAGAAGACGGTGCTTTTATGATTCAAGATCCATCCCGAGATCTGCTGATACCGTTAGTGCAAAGTGAACGGTGCTGGGCATTAGCGAACGAGTTAAAGGACGACAACTTGATGGGCGGACAGATGAACGCCGTGAAGAGAGCGCACGCGAAGAAACGCTTAAAGAAAGCATGCGGACACGCCAAAGAGTTTAAAGATGCGTGTGCACACTATGGAGATGCAAAGTTAAAGTTAGAAAGCGAAGCGTATTGCTCGTACATGCTCGGCGTGGCGGATCTCAACGATACGATGAAGGAAAATTGTGGCGCGGTTGCGGTGAGGGAGTTAACGCGAGCCAAGAAGATTTACGAGTTGCTCGGCAAAGTAGGACCGACGGAGCACAAGATGAACTGCGAAGGACGTGCGAGAGAAGTGGCGCTGATGGTTTCTACGGGAATGAGACAGGCAAAGGATGTTATTGATGTGAAGAAGGAAGTAGCTGAGGTGGAGAGAGAGGTGGAGAACTCGACGAACATGAGGGAAGCGACGGAATTTTTGAAACTGAGCGATCCTCTTCTGACTGGAGGTGACACCACGTTAGCTACTCACATACAGTGGAGAGGTAAACAATTCAAAGTATACGGTGAATATGGCATGCGAACGTACGGAGCTGTTCATAAAATACTCAATCGATTGAAGAACGAAGCGAGCACACTTTCTGTGGACAAAACGTTGACGTTGTACAAGAAACTTTTCGTGCACATTGAAGAGACGAAAAAGCACTTATCTAAAGCTTGTCGTGACGCGGAAAGTATGTCATTTGGCTCTGAATACGACGAAGAAGATTTGGCGCAACTTCGCTTATCGACCCAAGCCTTAGACGTGTTAGTATTGGAGAAGGAAATTGCAAGAGACCTATTTTTAGCGGAGCAATTAGGCGCGAAACTATTCGATAAATCGGCCACGATGAAGCACAAATCAGATCGAAATCTGAAATTCGAGCACTTGGTTCGCGTGTATGATGCTTTAATCGCGAGTAATTACATCTTAGCGGACGCTGCTATGGAAATCATTCGAGGCGCGGATGCAGACGCAGTCATCGAAAAGCTCGAATCCGATATCGACGACGATATTGAAAAGTACAAGAAATCGAGAGAAGAAGCGTTGCAGGGGGCATTGACGGAGCCGAACGATCCAATCGCATCAAAGGTGAAAACACTGAAGGTATCTTCAACGGGAGGAATGCCGAGAGTTGTTTTGGAAGGGAAAAATATCGCGGAATTCGTTTACAACCGAGGTGAACCTTCTGTTCAGTTTGAACAAGCACGGGCCCAGCATGCTAAAGCGACGGGAATTCCAACTCCCGTATCACCAATTCCTTCACCAAGAGCGAAAGCGAAAAAGAATCAAAACGAATCGGACTCGGAAGGATTCCATTCTGCGGACGAAGAAGAGTCGGATTACGAATCGTCCGAATATTCCGGAAGTAGCGATTATGAGAGTAGCGATTATGAAGACGCCGGTCCTGGATATATATCTTCCGCGGCTGGTGCGTTGGGTAAATTATTTTCTCGAGGATAGATGCTTGAGTTATTAGAGCATTGCTGCTATTTCTTTTAATGTATCATTGCATATACTTTGCGAGTCTTTCTGTTTTCTACAAATATTTTATAACGTCACCGTGAACGAAACGTACGGAAAGCAATCGTCTCCGCCTCGCTCTCCACCTAATCCGTCACCACCACCTCCACCGCTCCCGCCGCCACTCTCGGTAGCTGACCAGTGCGAACTCGACCCGTTCCCGAACGCCGCGTTCATTACACTTCTAAGCTTTTTCTCTAGTCGTTCTTTCGGTCGCATAATCACCGCTTGAAATGCCGGCGGTAAACCGTATCTCAAAATACTCTCCACGAACAAACGAACAACGACGACGTGTATCCACGAGGAAACAACTTCCCCGTACGAAGTTTGACACCACTCGCACAATTCGTTTCTTCGTCTCTCGACTTCCTCTTCTAAACTTTGCTTCTCTTCTTTATTCTCCGTAATTTTGTCCTTGTCGTAGCTATACTCTCGCACTTGGAACGCCCCATTCTTTTCTCTCACGGCATTCTTAAATGAATCGACCGTTCTTCTAAACAAGGTCACCGTAAATAAGGAGTAATCGTTCTCTTCCTTCAACATCTTCGAAGATCGAGGGACAACAAACTGCGCCAAAGTTTCGTACGAATCCAGCCAGTCTTGCGCCGAAAACTTTGGTATCGTGACCAACAAAGTCGTCAAATTTTCCGTTTCGACCATGTCCTCTTCTCTCACGACGTCGCCTAAATCTCTCGTCGCTAACGAGCCTTGCGTTTTCCTCGCAATCGTTGACAACGAATTCTTCGCCATCACGTACTCGCTCAACTTCATCTTCAACTCGTCGTCAATTTTCATGACGTGCTCGGTTATCTTCTCCACGGTTTCTCTCAGTTGTCGCTTTGCTGGATTTTTAGCCTCGTCCCATTTAAAGTCCGTGAGATACTCCTCGGTTGGAACGCCATCTACGGTTAAAATTGTCTGCGCGGTAAACGCTTCGTTGTTGTTGTTGCTATTGTTATTATTTTCCATGTTGTCTCTTCTTCGCTGTTGTTGAGATTCTTTGGCAAAGTGTTCGCCAATCTCTTGAATCTGACGCTTGATTTTCTGCGTCACGTTTTCTATCTGCCCGTTGATCTTTTGTAAATCATCCGACAACGCCAACAGCGAATCTAACGTTCCTATTTTCAGCTCCGGGACGAACAGTTTCCGATTCTCTCTCGCGCAGAGTTCTCCGTTTTCCTTTCCTCTCGTTTTCGCTTCTAAAAGTTGAAACGCGATGTCTTTCCTCTCCTGTATCGTTTGGCCGTTTATCGAGTGGTCTCTTTCCGTCAGAGGTAAGGAGACGATCCAGTACGCCGTCGTCGTAAATGTCGAGGACGACGATTCCATTTGTCTTCTTCTTCTTTTTGTGTTCGCTCTCTTGTGTGCTGTCGATGATTTTTATTTATGAAGACGAGAGATGTTGATAAAGTCTTTAAAAGAGTTGATGAATCTTCAGAAAAAGTCATGATCAAAAAAAGCACTTCACTCGTCAGAAGAGCTCTTTTCTCTCATCGCTCAGTTTCTCTCGCTCCTACTAAAGAGAGTCTCATCAAACGAAAGTAAACGCACGGAAGAGAAAAAGAACGAGAAGAAGAAGAACATGAAATGTTGAAATGCTGAACAGACTGAAAACAATCGTGGCAAAGCCACCGACGTCGAACAAGAAGTTCTATCGGAACACGGAAGACGTTCTGAAATCCTTGGGACGAAAACAAAAAGTCGAGGAGGAGAATGCGTTCTCTTTCCAACGGCATTTTGTTTCCTCCGAAGAAGAAGAAGAAGAAGAAGAAGAAGAAGAGGAAGAGGAAGGAGAAGGAAACAAAACGAAAGCGACGAAAAGAAGCAGAAGAAAAATTGTTTTACAAAACGGGGACGTGTACGAGGGAAAGTGGAACGAGACGAGCAATGTGCCGGTTGCAGATGAGACGAGCACGTACACTTGGAAGAACGGAGACGCGTTTACGGGGAACTGTACGCAAATACTCCAAGGCAAAAAAAGACCGGACTCTGGAATAATCACGTATAAAAAGGACGGGACGATTTATGAATACTATCGGAAAGGGTATGGGAAGTTAGTCAGAGCCGATGGGAGCAGCTACATTGGCAACTTTAACGAGCGAGGAGAGTTTTCGGGATTCGGTAAGTTTACGTCGGCGCCTCAAAAGACAACGAAAGATGCTTCTGCTTCTTCTTCGCGTGAAGCGTGCGCGCAGCACGAAGGCCTCTACCGCGAAGGAAAACCAAACGGGCCGGGTCAATTTCGGTTTGCGAACGGTGACATGTACCAAGGCGAATTTGTTGATGGATTTTTTCACGGTTGGGGAACGATTGTTTTCAACGAAATGGGAGACAGATACGACGGTGAATTTTCTCGAGGAGCGTTCAATGAGAACGGCGTGTACACCTGGAAAAACGGAAATTGTTACGTCGGAAAATGGAAGAACAATAAAATGCACGGGCCTGGTGCCTTCTCAGATGGCGAAGAAGTTTTTATTTTGTGCGAATATAACAACGGTAAACGAATCAGAGAGGAAAAGAAAGGGGAGTTACCGGAAGCGCTCAAGCAGCACAGAAAACGAATGCAAGACTCGTTGAAACAACACAACGCTCAGTCGATAAAGTTACAATCGAGTTCATCGATGAAGATTTCAAAGATGTACAAAGAGTTTGGTGAAGCAAATCTCTTCAAAAAAATGTTCTCTTCGAGGTCACAATCGGTGCGAAGAGTGAAAGCCGGAGGACAGACTATTTTCAAAGGTCACCGCAGTTACGAATTAATGACGCAGCTGCAATTAGGGGTCGTCTGGTCAATTTCATACAAGAATAAAACAACAGCAGCAGTGTTAACTGCAGATGATAACAGGAATAGCATGGACGAAAACGATACCGCTAACGAGGATTACAAACCTCTCACGGTGACAGATTTTGATACGTATCTCAAAGTTCGATTTCCTCGAATTGGTTCTGAAATCACACCACCGCACTCCTCGTCGGATTTTAAATGGAAACTGTATTCCCCAGAGGTGTTTAAAAGGTTGCGAAGAGACTGGGGCGTCGATGAATCCGAGTTTATGCTCTCCATCTGCGGCGAACAAGCGTTGAAAGAGATGAATTCTGCCGGTAAGTCTGGCTCAATTTTCTTTGCCTCAACCGACGAGCGTTACATCATTAAAACTATGCGGAAAGTCGAGATGAAGGCTTTGTTGAAAATGTTGCCAAAGTATTACAGACACATGCAAGAAAACGAAGACTCTTTGTTGACAAAGTTCTTTGGCGTCTTCTCGGTGAAACCGAGTCAAGGGAAGAAGGTTCGATTTATTGTCATGGCCAACTTGTTTTGCGATTCTCTGGAAATTCACGACACGTATGATTTGAAAGGCTCCACTTTAGGCAGGTTCACATCTATAGAAAAGAGAATGAAAGCAAATTCGTTGGAATCGACGACGGAGTCTGGAGTTATCTTGAAAGACTTGGATTTAGGATTCAAATTTAGGCTGGAGAAATCGAAGAGAGACTTGTTCATTCGCCAAGTTTCGCTCGATCTGAAGCTATTAGAAGAACTGAACATTATGGATTATTCCTTGTTAGTCGGTGTGCATTATACGAATACTAAAGACCGAAAGTCGAAAACTGGATCTATGCTTTCAGATTCTCAGTTATCGAGTGCTGGAGTAGACACTGAAATGCCAGGAAACCACTCGTATACAGAGACCGATGGTGATTACGATGACGACGTTTCCACCCTTGTGAAAAATAGAAATAACGAAAGGACGAGTTTTGAGAGTAGCGATATGTATGACATCGATGACGACGATGAGGACGCCGAGAATGGGGACGAATCCAATCCGAATAGAAAAAAAAGTGAATACGCTTGGGCGCTAAACATATACAAACAGCTGTCGAAAAATTTTGGCGCTTTCGAAACGGTCGCAGCGACGTCCACGAAACCTTTAGTTTTCAAATACATCAACCATGGAGGCAGGAGAAACGAAGAGAAAAGACCGTGGAAAGGAGCAGACGAACAAATAGCCCAAGTCGTAGGGGATCGCGTGACTCAGTTTTCCTCAAACAGTTTGCCGAAACAGCTCGCCGCGGTGTGTGTTCCCGGTCGGTCGTTTAAATCACTTTCGGAGAAAGATATGAAAGTGTTGCACGAAGAACCGAGTGTGCGAGATGCGATTTTGAACCTGGGCATCATAGATATTTTGCAAGTGTATTCGGCGCCCAAAAAATTAGAGAGAGGCTTTAAAGGTGCAGTATATAAAGCGACTAGCATTAGTGTTGCGGCACCAAAAGCGTACGCGAAGAGGTTCAAGGATTTTATGCGTAACATATTCGAGTAATTTTTTGACCATAATAGACTTGTACTGCTAGTGATTGCTATCATATTAATACAATAAAAGTACACATTTTCTAAAAACTAAATGTTCCGCATCCCACCGTTTCAGTTGTCGAGACGCAGTTTTACCTCTTCTTTAGTCGTTGTTTCCGCTGCTACTACTGCTGTTCTTTTTCTCAGATTCTATGGCTTCTCTATAACCAATTCTATACTCCTTAATGAATTCTCTCACCCCGTCTCTATACGCTATGCCTCTCGTCTCGTATAAATACTTTACCAGAGGCCTCCATCCAGACTTCGCCGTGTGAGCTAATTCGTTCAATTCAGAACCGAGAGAAGGAGAAGAAGAATCGTCGTGCTTCTTATCGTTCTCTCCCTTGTCGCGATCATTTCCTGCCCCGTGCGTTCGTGCGGCAGATTTCATCGCACCATCTTCTCCTTCTCCTATCTCTCTCTTCCAACTCTTTCCGTAAAGCTCCAACGCTTTCTTCCAAATCAGAAAGTGTTGTTTGATGGTATATTTCTTCTCGACGTAATTCGGCGGATTCGGCATCGTGTCCGGCCATATTATGTCTTTCACATCTTTCTTAAAATACCGGGAAAGCTTACTGAATGTCGACAGTCCTTGTCTCCTAGCATTGTTCGACATTGTTACTCTTTGTAGGATGCTTTACTTTGAATGATGGTTTTATATCGTGTTCATTTCATCTACAAGGTATCAAAACAAAGAGAAGTCGGTCACGACTGACGCTTTTGGTTGTTGCTTCCTTCTCTCTCCTTTGCCTTTGTTTTTTTCCTTTTATTTTTATTTTTAAAATTCCAAATCCCCTTTCGTTTTCTTCCCAAGGTAAAGATTCCCGATAGCACAATAGATATAGGAACTCTCAATTCAATTTAAATATATATCACTCGTCGTTTTTTCTTTAAACTCATCTTCTGGGGATATAAAATAATTTTTTAATTTTTAATTTATTTAAAACAATTTGCAGAGTATTTCGATATCTTTCAGCTATTAAATTCCCAAACGAATCACGATTAATTTAATAATACCTTATATTTGAATTTTTAAGAAAGTAGAAAAGCCGGATAATGTTGTGTTTATCTTATATTCGGGATGATTCTAGGAAATTAATTTTTAAAATAATATTTTTTCCCTACAAAATTTATCATAAAAAAATAGTTTCGCATATTTATAAATCACAACTAATCTAGAACTCAATTATAAATGTCACAGATGCTTCTATATCTATTTATTTTCTTTTAACGCTCGTATGTAATATTATCGCAAAAAACTTTTTTTTTGCCTTCGTTTGTGAGTTGATTTTCTTTTGAGAGAATGTCTTGAAAACAATCATACAATACAATTCAGAGAAGAGGAAACTCCTCACACGAAGTATTTAAAGAAGAATATTACAAAACGATAACACTGAGTGCTGTTGTTTCCGATCATCGCACTTTTTCTCCTCAAAACTTAAGGGGGGGAAGGAAGAAGAAGTCGCATTAAAATACAGGAACGAACGAAAGAGTGATGATGACCAATACTACTCCCAATTCTTCATCAAGGAGCCGCTGCTTCCTTTTTCTCCTCTTCTTCCTTCTTCTTAGCAGTGCAGTGATGATGAAAACGACCGAGGCGGTGGAAGAGTTTGAAACCGAGAAGGAGATGCTCGATTTCATAGATGATAACAGCGAGGATTCCTTAGCCGTCATCTCCTTGTTTCGACCGGACAACGAACACGAAAAGTTCGAAATTGTCTATTCCGACGTCGAGGAAACGTTTCACGCGTACGGCCACGAGGACGTTATTTTCGCAAGAGCAAACAAGCTCAAAGGAGATAAAGATACCATGCCTAAAACGTACGTCTTAAAGCCACATTACAGGGAAAGCAAGGATGCAATGGTTATGAACATGACGACGAATCCGGCGTACGACGTGAAGGCGGTGGTAAACTTTGTCTTTTACGCCATGATTCCGCCGTACGCCAGGTGGCCTCCTTTTCCCAAATCTCGAGGTACCGAAGATGAAGTGCAAAGAGCAAATTTACACGCTAAAAACGACATGCCCAAAGTGTTCGTACTGACGAAACCAGAAACTGCCATCGACAACGGCGTCGTCTTACACGAGGTCTTGACCCAAGTCGGACAATCACTCGTCGGCGTGATGGTTGTCATTCAGCTTTCCGTGAAGGATAAATCCTTCTTGCGCGCAGCAGTATACGAGGGAGAGGAAGATCAAATAATGGAATCGTTGGAGAAGAACGATTTCGTTCTAGTAGGATACGATAGGCTAACGAATGTAAGAGATTCGGTAGTTTTTACAGACATGGACGCGTTGAGCTACGAGTCCATGGTGAACTTTTGTATGAGGTTCGCGACGAAAGTAGGAGGTGACGTGTTGGAAGGGAACCGCTCTCCGTTCCCGCTGAAAAGGAGTAAAAATAGAAGAAGTAAAAACACAATCGGTTTAGGAAAGCATCGCGGGCACAACGCTGAAGACTTAGAAGAATTATGATAATAATAATGATAACATTAAGAATAAGAATGCTTTATGTATGCGTCTGATATGAATTTGCTTGCTTTTGATATTCTATTCTGTTTTAACTCTAATTACAAACTCTTTTTTTTAGGATTCAAAGGGCACTTGTACTCGCTCGCGAATTTCCCGAACGAATTCGCCGGATCGTGTTCCGGCAATAACTTATACTCCTTTTTATCGTCCGGCGGAGTCTCGTCTAACATGTCGTAATAGTATTCCCACCACTCGACGAAAAAATCTACGTACAGCTTCAAGAACTTTTGATGGTCCTTTGGGTACGCGCACTGCGTCATCCACTGCGGTTCCCACGGTTTGGGGGATCCGTTCATGTGATACCCGTGAACTCTGCTCTCGTCCCACAACTTTTTCTCTTTCACCATCCTCCGATGTTTCATAACATAGTCAATCGGGATCAGATTATACCTATTCTTGAACTGAACGTTAAGGAAATCTTGCTCGGACGTTGCCAACATTTCTGTTTCAGTCAGGGCCAGAAACGCCTCCATAATCTCATCGAAAACGTCGTTTGAGGGATTATAAATAAACATACCCGCGTTAAATCCCGCTTTAGTATCGAACGACGATCGCGGCGTTACAGCTATCGAGTGCTTCACTGGATCTGTCTCAGCGCAAAACATCGAATCCGAGTTTTGTCTCACGTACACGTCGGCATCCACGTACACCATCTTCTCGTACTCTTCAAATTTCCAAACGAACATCTTCACCACCCAATATCCGCTCGCGTATCGCGCTGATTTTGATACCAACGCTTTCGCCTTTTCGTTGTTCTCAAACGGGTCTACGACTATAACTCTGATCGACTCTTTCGTCAACTTCTCTCTCACTTCCTCGCTCACCGCCGTGGATACCAAAGCGATGAAATCTCGATCTTCAACCGCGTACTTTCTAATCGTGTGCAATAAAACTAACACCGCGGGCAAAAATCCGTCGTTCCCTAACGCCGTAATCCACGTTTCTTTACACCCACTCGGCCCTCCAAATCCTTTCTCCGAAGCTTCCAAAGATTCTTGCACGTATTCTACTTCCGTTTGTTCTCGCGACCGGTGTCGCCCGACGCCGAGCGCTCGGCACTCTGAAGAGTGCATTTTCTCCTCTCTCCCTTCCTTATCGCATTTCAAGTTAAACAACAAGTCCTGTCTCGCGTTCCCTTTAACCTTTTTCGTGTACGACGGAATAGAAGAACTGAAAGAAGCAGGTCTGTAGTCGTATCTCTCGTGTTTGTGTTCTCCAATCGGTTCCGGTATTCCCATAGCTTTCCGTAACTTTTCCTCTCGCTCTCTCATTCGAACGAACGCGACGTTGTTATTCTTCTTTTGTCTTCTCAAAACTCCCACTTTTCCTCTCCCACTTGCCATTTCGTTATCATTGCCACCGCTGCTGCTGCTGCCCTGACGATGATGATGATGATGAATAGAATAATGCAATCCACCTTTCCCGCTCTCGAGCATTTCAAAGACGAGAAACAACAGCACAAGAGGTAAGGAAAAGACTTTGAGAAATCTTATCAGAGCTCTCTTGTTGCTCGTCGTTTTCACCATCCTTCTCTTCCTCTCTCTCTCTCTCTCTTTTCTCTAATAAACGGAGGACTAGGAGTCGTATACTATTTGTGTGTTTTGTACGAGAGTAAAAAAATTTGAAGAAAAGATGAGAGCAAAAATAGGACAAATCTCTCTCCATTATTTTTAGCGTTCTATGTAGCATCACACACATCATTTAAGGCAGAAGAGAAAGAGAGAGATTAAAAGGAGGAGGAGGAAGAGGAGAAGGACGACGACGATGATTTCCTTCTTTTTGTCTTCTTCTTCTTCCACGGTCGCATCATCAGAAAAGTTGACGACGACGACGAAGATGATGATGATGTCACCGAGGAGGAGAAGGTGGTTGTTAACTAAAGGAAAAACATCAAATGGAAGGAAAAAAAGCATCAACGCTTCTCCTCTCTTCTCCTGCGCTTCTCTTAACGAGGATGACAACAACAACAACAACATTAAATCCATCGTCAAAACGAAATCTGTGGTGTTCGTTCGTCACGGCCAGTCCACGTGGAACGAAAGAGGGATCATCCAAGGGTCCTCCGACGAGAGCGTGTTGACGGAGTTGGGAGAAACGCAAGCCAGACGGTCGTACGAGTTGTTACGAAGCGAAAAATTTGACCACTGTTTGAGAAGTCCGTTACAGAGAGCATACAGGACGGCTGAAGTCATATGGGGCGAAGAAAGGAACAGAGAGAAGATGGATACTATCGATGATTTGCGAGAGATTGATTTATACGCGTTTCAAGGGTTAGATAAGAACGATAAAGAAACGATCGAGAAGAGGGAGTTTACGAACGCGTACGCGCAGTGGAAAACGGCGCCGGAGAAGTTTGAAGTGAGCGGACACTTTCCAGTTGTCGAATTATGGGAGAGAGGCGATAAGTGCTGGAAAGAATACATTTTCCCGTTAGTGTTAGATGAATCAAAGTCGATCGATAGTTTGCTCGTCGTTGCGCACAACGCGGTGAATCAAAGTCTGTTAGGAAACGCGCTGGGAATGGGACCGGAATATTTTAGAAGGATTTTACAAAACAACTGCGGCATTACTAAAGTTGAACTCACAACTACATCGCTGGGGAAAGATAATAGTAACGAGTTGACACTCGTCAAATTGAACCAAACTGGTGGAGGGAACGCTCCAATTAAGAGCAATGTGGATGGTAAACGGTACGTCGTTTTAGTCGCGGCGAAACACTTCGGAGACAAAATGAACGAAGCCATGGGTGAAATCAATACGATTCACACGCTCTTAGCCGACGTTTCGTTTACGAGGATCCTCTCCGTGTGCTCCGCTAGTGACGATACTAATTCAGAGTGTGTTCTCACGAAAGGTCTCTCGGCGTTGTTCAAACAGAAGAACCTCGCGGAGTGCGTAAAATTGGAAACCGACGCCTCGAATGAAAGCGTTCAAGCCGCCGCGCTGGAAAGCACTGGAAATATTCTCGTCGTAGCAAGAGATGAAAAGGCGTGTCGACAAATACTTTCTGGCTGTTTGAACATTCCTACACATGTGAGCGAACGGATCAAGGTAATTGCTGGAGATGGTGTCACCATTGTTGATGTAACAAAAGGTTTTGACAAGTCTGCCGTGAACTGCGTGAATTTTATCTAGCACGATTCTATGTAAGCTGTACCACTACCACTTTATACTATTACTACTCCTACCACTTACTACTACATTACGTATTGCTATGAGAACGAACACTCACGATAGCGAGGACAGAGACGACGAGGAGGAGGATCTTTTCTTCTTTTTCTTCTTTTCTTTCTTTGAACGTTTCTTCTCCTTCTTCTCTTTCTTTGCTCTCTTCTTTGATCTTCCATCCTCTTTTTCGTCTTCGTCTTCCTCTTGGAGTAACGGTTTGCCCTCTGCAATAGCCCTCGCACGCTTCTCTGCCATCTCTTTTCGTTTTTTCAATTCATTCATGAGCGTTTGCTCGTCTTTCTCCTCTTCCTCTTCCTCTCGTTGTTTCTCGTTTCCGTCTTTCTCCTCCTTCTCGTCATCGTCTTCGGAAGACGACGACGACGAAGAAGCCCCTTCCTCTTCCTCTCTGATTCGTTTACCGTTGTTATATTCGCACAAAATAAAAACTTCTTCGCCATCTGAGAAGGCACCAGGCCCGTGCATTTTATTGTTCTTCCATTTTCCGACGTAACAATTTCCGTTTTTCCAGGTGTACACGCCGTTCTCATTGAACGCTCCTCGAGAAAATTCACCGTCGTATCTGTCTCCCATTTCGTTGAAAACAATCGTTCCCCAACCGTGAAAAAATCCATCAACAAATTCGCCTTGGTACATGTCACCGTTCGCAAACCGAAATTGACCCGGCCCGTTTGGTTTTCCTTCGCGGTAGAGGCCTTCGTGCTGCGCGCACGCTTCACGCGAAGAAGAAGCAGAAGCATCTTTCGTTGTCTTTTGAGGCGCCGACGTAAACTTACCGAATCCCGAAAACTCTCCTCGCTCGTTAAAGTTGCCAATGTAGCTGCTCCCATCGGCTCTGACTAACTTCCCATACCCTTTCCGATAGTATTCATAAATCGTCCCGTCCTTTTTATACGTGATTATTCCAGAGTCCGGTCTTTTTTTGCCTTGGAGTATTTGCGTACAGTTCCCCGTAAACGCGTCTCCGTTCTTCCAAGTGTACGTGCTCGTCTCATCTGCAACCGGCACATTGCTCGTCTCGTTCCACTTTCCCTCGTACACGTCCCCGTTTTGTAAAACAATTTTTCTTCTGCTTCTTTTCGTCGCTTTCGTTTTGTTTCCTTCTCCTTCCTCTTCCTCTTCTTCTTCTTCTTCTTCTTCTTCTTCTTCGGAGGAAACAAAATGCCGTTGGAAAGAGAACGCATTCTCCTCCTCGACTTTTTGTTTTCGTCCCAAGGATTTCAGAACGTCTTCCGTGTTCCGATAGAACTTCTTGTTCGACGTCGGTGGCTTTGCCACGATTGTTTTCAGTCTGTTCAGCATTTCAACATTTCATGTTCTTCTTCTTCTCGTTCTTTTTCTCTTCCGTGCGTTTACTTTCGTTTGATGAGACTCTCTTTAGTAGGAGCGAGAGAAACTGAGCGATGAGAGAAAAGAGCTCTTCTGACGAGTGAAGTGCTTTTTTTGATCATGACTTTTTCTGAAGATTCATCAACTCTTTTAAAGACTTTATCAACATCTCTCGTCTTCATAAATAAAAATCATCGACAGCACACAAGAGAGCGAACACAAAAAGAAGAAGAAGACAAATGGAATCGTCGTCCTCGACATTTACGACGACGGCGTACTGGATCGTCTCCTTACCTCTGACGGAAAGAGACCACTCGATAAACGGCCAAACGATACAGGAGAGGAAAGACATCGCGTTTCAACTTTTAGAAGCGAAAACGAGAGGAAAGGAAAACGGAGAACTCTGCGCGAGAGAGAATCGGAAACTGTTCGTCCCGGAGCTGAAAATAGGAACGTTAGATTCGCTGTTGGCGTTGTCGGATGATTTACAAAAGATCAACGGGCAGATAGAAAACGTGACGCAGAAAATCAAGCGTCAGATTCAAGAGATTGGCGAACACTTTGCCAAAGAATCTCAACAACAGCGAAGAAGAGACAACATGGAAAATAATAACAATAGCAACAACAACAACGAAGCGTTTACCGCGCAGACAATTTTAACCGTAGATGGCGTTCCAACCGAGGAGTATCTCACGGACTTTAAATGGGACGAGGCTAAAAATCCAGCAAAGCGACAACTGAGAGAAACCGTGGAGAAGATAACCGAGCACGTCATGAAAATTGACGACGAGTTGAAGATGAAGTTGAGCGAGTACGTGATGGCGAAGAATTCGTTGTCAACGATTGCGAGGAAAACGCAAGGCTCGTTAGCGACGAGAGATTTAGGCGACGTCGTGAGAGAAGAGGACATGGTCGAAACGGAAAATTTGACGACTTTGTTGGTCACGATACCAAAGTTTTCGGCGCAAGACTGGCTGGATTCGTACGAAACTTTGGCGCAGTTTGTTGTCCCTCGATCTTCGAAGATGTTGAAGGAAGAGAACGATTACTCCTTATTTACGGTGACCTTGTTTAGAAGAACGGTCGATTCATTTAAGAATGCCGTGAGAGAAAAGAATGGGGCGTTCCAAGTGCGAGAGTATAGCTACGACAAGGACAAAATTACGGAGAATAAAGAAGAGAAGCAAAGTTTAGAAGAGGAAGTCGAGAGACGAAGAAACGAATTGTGCGAGTGGTGTCAAACTTCGTACGGGGAAGTTGTTTCCTCGTGGATACACGTCGTCGTTGTTCGTTTGTTCGTGGAGAGTATTTTGAGATACGGTTTACCGCCGGCATTTCAAGCGGTGATTATGCGACCGAAAGAACGACTAGAGAAAAAGCTTAGAAGTGTAATGAACGCGGCGTTCGGGAACGGGTCGAGTTCGCACTGGTCAGCTACCGAGAGTGGCGGCGGGAGCGGTGGAGGTGGTGGTGACGGATTAGGTGGAGAGCGAGGCGGAGACGATTGCTTTCCGTACGTTTCGTTCACGGTGACGTTATAAAATATTTGTAGAAAACAGAAAGACTCGCAAAGTATATGCAATGATACATTAAAAGAAATAGCAGCAATGCTCTAATAACTCAAGCATCTATCCTCGAGAAAATAATTTACCCAACGCACCAGCCGCGGAAGATATATATCCAGGACCGGCGTCTTCATAATCGCTACTCTCATAATCGCTACTTCCGGAATATTCGGACGATTCGTAATCCGACTCTTCTTCGTCCGCAGAATGGAATCCTTCCGAGTCCGATTCGTTTTGATTCTTTTTCGCTTTCGCTCTTGGTGAAGGAATTGGTGATACGGGAGTTGGAATTCCCGTCGCTTTAGCATGCTGGGCCCGTGCTTGTTCAAACTGAACAGAAGGTTCACCTCGGTTGTAAACGAATTCCGCGATATTTTTCCCTTCCAAAACAACTCTCGGCATTCCTCCCGTTGAAGATACCTTCAGTGTTTTCACCTTTGATGCGATTGGATCGTTCGGCTCCGTCAATGCCCCCTGCAACGCTTCTTCTCTCGATTTCTTGTACTTTTCAATATCGTCGTCGATATCGGATTCGAGCTTTTCGATGACTGCGTCTGCATCCGCGCCTCGAATGATTTCCATAGCAGCGTCCGCTAAGATGTAATTACTCGCGATTAAAGCATCATACACGCGAACCAAGTGCTCGAATTTCAGATTTCGATCTGATTTGTGCTTCATCGTGGCCGATTTATCGAATAGTTTCGCGCCTAATTGCTCCGCTAAAAATAGGTCTCTTGCAATTTCCTTCTCCAATACTAACACGTCTAAGGCTTGGGTCGATAAGCGAAGTTGCGCCAAATCTTCTTCGTCGTATTCAGAGCCAAATGACATACTTTCCGCGTCACGACAAGCTTTAGATAAGTGCTTTTTCGTCTCTTCAATGTGCACGAAAAGTTTCTTGTACAACGTCAACGTTTTGTCCACAGAAAGTGTGCTCGCTTCGTTCTTCAATCGATTGAGTATTTTATGAACAGCTCCGTACGTTCGCATGCCATATTCACCGTATACTTTGAATTGTTTACCTCTCCACTGTATGTGAGTAGCTAACGTGGTGTCACCTCCAGTCAGAAGAGGATCGCTCAGTTTCAAAAATTCCGTCGCTTCCCTCATGTTCGTCGAGTTCTCCACCTCTCTCTCCACCTCAGCTACTTCCTTCTTCACATCAATAACATCCTTTGCCTGTCTCATTCCCGTAGAAACCATCAGCGCCACTTCTCTCGCACGTCCTTCGCAGTTCATCTTGTGCTCCGTCGGTCCTACTTTGCCGAGCAACTCGTAAATCTTCTTGGCTCGCGTTAACTCCCTCACCGCAACCGCGCCACAATTTTCCTTCATCGTATCGTTGAGATCCGCCACGCCGAGCATGTACGAGCAATACGCTTCGCTTTCTAACTTTAACTTTGCATCTCCATAGTGTGCACACGCATCTTTAAACTCTTTGGCGTGTCCGCATGCTTTCTTTAAGCGTTTCTTCGCGTGCGCTCTCTTCACGGCGTTCATCTGTCCGCCCATCAAGTTGTCGTCCTTTAACTCGTTCGCTAATGCCCAGCACCGTTCACTTTGCACTAACGGTATCAGCAGATCTCGGGATGGATCTTGAATCATAAAAGCACCGTCTTCTCCTCTCATTGGTTTCTTCTCGAACTTGTGTCTTTGTTTTTCGTTCCCTCCGCCTGGCGGCAAGTCCTTCTTGTGGCAGAAATTTTGGGAAGTTTTGTACAGCCTGCGAAGTCTGCGCGCGCAATACTGACGATACCGTCGATAGTCCCCGTGTCGTAATCCTTGCTCGCGATGAGAGACTTTCAAAATCTAAGGTTTAAGAAGAGTGGTAGAGTGGGATGATGGTAAAAAGTATCGTCAGTTTCATCTGCATCATCATCATCATCATCATTCGAGCGGGGGGAGGGGAGAAAGAGAAAACAGATCGAGAAAAAATGGGAGAAAGAGGACAAAACAAAAGAAAACAGCAGAACACGAGAGAGACTCACCTTGACGATATCGAGCGAGACGCCAGACGTTCTTTCGGGTTTCGCTTCGCCCATGGTCGCATCTTCTCCCATGATGAATGAAGGGTGTTATTATCGTTGAGACTACTCAAATTCTGAGGTACAAAAACACGAGTTTCACGAGTCTCCTAACTCTAGTCTTTGCAACACTTCCTTCGGTGGAAATTCAGGGCTTAACTAAGACGGAAAAAGAAAGAGAAAAAATGCGGGCAGTTTTGCCACTCTTCTACAAAACGAATACACAGAAATTTTCAGTTCGAGTACATGGGTATATATCTTAAGAAATTAAATTGCATTGATAGCCTTCAACATCGCCGTGTGCTTCGGGAACGGATCGTCTTTGCTCTTTTGCATCGTCTGCATGGACAAATTGTAGAAGAAGCCGTTTCTCCACTCAAACTCTTTCACCGCGGTTGGGAAGTGCGCAACAGAGTCCGCGTACGCTAATAATCGCTCCAAAGTTCCCGCTTCGAACGTGACGTCGTTAATATCCGCCACACCTTGGACGAGTTCCTTGATAAGTCCTTCGACTTCGCTCTTGTGCGTGGTAGCCACGTCGCCGACGGTAGCGCCGGGATGTTGGGCACCGACTAACATGAACGCAGAAATCCAGATTAACTTTTCAAGCATCGAAGCTCGATATTTCGCTGCATCTTTCACGTGACACGATAAATCACCGTTGTGAAATCTCGCGGCGACCTGGTCGCTCCACTTACCAGTAACGGCAGTTAATCCCTCCGGATTGACGCTCGTCACGCCATCCGTCGGTTTCTCTCCGAACTTGGCGACTGCGAAATAAATAAGCGCTTGCGTGTTCTTTTCCAACCCTTTCGACTGTAAGAATGAATCTAAGTATCCGTTTTGCATGAAGATCAAATCCTCGCGTCGATTAGCGGGCGTTTTCTCGATGACAGTCTCTAAAACATCGTTCCTCGTGCACACGAAAATTGGGCCAGAACTGGGCGAGGAAGGAAACTCGTCGTCTCTTTTGACGATTACGTCCCCTTCAACGCCCATATCGAACAACGCCTGCCCAACGCGGCCGCCGCCGATAATAATAGCCGGTTCAACTTTATTCGATGAGGATGCCATCACGGTTGCTGTTACTTTTCTTCCTCTCGATGTTCTTCTCACCGCAAGATTGGAAGACTTTTTCGATGAAGATGATGATGCACAAATCGCTGCTCTCGTCGTCGTCGTCGTCGTCGAAGATGAAGACTGTTGAAGGACAGAAGGAGTAAATGCCATTTCTGAGCACAAAACTTTCTTATTCACAGGCGTGAACTCGAGCGAGTGAGTGAGATTTGGAGGAGACCGAGTGGAAGAGTGACAAAAGAGTTTCACTTTATGGAGAAAAAAAAGATATCTGAACACGTGTTCGTTTTTGGCTGCAGCCGAGAAGAGAGAAAAGGATAAAAACGACTGTGTGTATTTGGAAAATACGAGTGTTCACGTATTTATTATTCAGCGTACGTCGCTTAAACATTACACACAATTCAATGTCATCTTTGCAAATACGCCATTTCAGCCAAGTATAAACTACCGATAATACCGGCAGTATCGCCCCAGCGCGAGGGACCGATTAATTTTTCTAAACCTTTTTTCGATTGCATGCGGTCGACGCCGATGTACCCGCCGAGAAGTTCGTAGACTTTTTCGCGAATTTTCGGGAACAAAACTGTTCTTCGCATGACTCCACCTGATAACACAATTTTTTCCGGACTAGCTACTAACAATAACGTGGCGCATAACCCTCCGAGATGGTGCGCACACTTTTCCCAAATGATATCGTCGTCCGAAAGTAGCTTCAACTCCGCGAGCGTGCAGTTCGCTCGTTTCGCCAGCGCGACTGAACTCGCCATGCCTTCGACGCACGCAGAGCCGTGGAACGGACACGTGCCTTCGAAATGATCATAAACTACATTTTCATTGTCATCGACTTTACTTGTTTCTGTGTTCGTTGGTGGTGGGAATTGCCACTTATCTGGCGTGTTGGAAATATGACCGGCTTCCGGGTGGAGTAAGCCGTGGACGGGCT
>JACLAA010007205.1_pt1 | contig 21105 bp, 22 predicted proteins | sample 8027891 | NCBI WGS metagenome assembly JACLAA01 (sample SAMN15724900, study PRJNA655200) | protist metagenome | isolation source: fluorescence activated cell sorting (FACS) single amplified genomes of... | place: Spain: Blaines Bay Microbial Observatory, Mediterranean Sea | collected 2016-01-19 | reverse complement strand
GCGTACGCGAGACAGCACGGGCTGTGCGGCTACGAGGACGAGGACGGAGACGCGAGGCTGGAAGAGGGATTCGCCTCCGTGGACAAATTCGTGAAGGAGTGCAGGACGCACCGCTGCGTCCTCGACCAAGACTACGCCTTCTGTGCGTAGGGTCGCCACGCGCGCGTCGGGCCGCGCCTGTGCGCTCTCAGGGGGTGGTGATCGCGCTGTAGCGCACGTTGTACATAGCGACACGCTCCTCCGAGACCGTGCCACGTCAGCACGTGCCCTGCGCAATGAGCCCTCGGAGACGCGCGCGTGCACATTGGAAGCGCGCGTCTCGGATTGCCCCCATCGACGGCACGTTAGAAGGCACCACCCTCGTTTCGGTGAGAATCGCTTCTTCAAGCGTCAAAATCGACGTCGTATCGGCTGAATTACAGTTCGGGACTCACCACGGGACGGTGTTGCCTGGCTCAGCCCAATAGCTGGGGATAAATTTTTTCTCCCCAAATTTATCCCCATTTACCCCCATGATTAACTCATGATTAGATCAAGAAACATCTCGTGTAAACAGCTTTTACAACACCTCTCGCGCACGTCGCGTCGCCTGTAGCGGCACCGCAACCCTCTCTTCACTATCTTCCGGCATGAATCTCCGCTTACGTCACTTATTATGAAGTACCTAGCATTTCCGATCGGCGCGTGAAGAGAAAACATCTCTTCTGCGGCATGCAAACACGCATCTTCATCTTTTGACCCTTTTTCCTGGCTCTCCAACCAACACGGCGACTCACTGACTTGTCTCCATCATCCACGCGATACGCATCAAACACGGTATCCAATATATGCGATGCTTAACTCAAGTGTATACAAGCGTGTGCCGTCGCGCTGTACGCCCCAGGCAATGTATTTTCATCCCTCGACGGATACCGAGACCGTGGCGCCATGGCTCCGGAAGCTCACCTCTTCAACGAGGAGTTGCGGTGCCGCAACGAGCTGCTTTGCCACAACGTCTGCCATCGCATTCTTCAGCTTTCTGGCATCCATGAGGCTGATGGGATAATTGTTGATACCTACCATTCACCTCCCGCGCATTTCTGCCATGATACCAGATGTTCCATCGACGCTCGTCGCGACTGGGTGTTCGCGTCATGCCGGGGAAACAAGGACTCTGTGCATGGAGTTCACGAGCAACAGCAAACACTAGCCAGATGGCGTCGCAGTCCACTTGAAGACATGTCAAAGGTTCGCGGACGCTTCCACGGTGTTGTGGTATCATAATTAATCTGAGTAGACGCCGTGTAAGGCCCGGTAAATGTCGTTATCGACATCGTCGGCGCCGACATCGAGCCCCATCCTGTGAAAAAAGGGGATATTTTTTGTGATGCAGATCCGCGTCTTCTCTGTAGCGTCAGCGTCCACCGCCACCAACTCGGGTGTCAAGATGGGGCAGCTGCCAAATTAGCACACGGAGACATCAGGCTGTCATTTTCAGCACCAGGCACGTCGATGCTAAGATGCGACAAGACCCTAAAGTCGGCACCCACCTTCTGAAAGCAGTCCAATCTGACAAGAAAAAGCCCCGTCGCGCCCGACTAGGGTATCGAACCAGCGCCACCTCCGCAGTCGGGGATGGTCGACGCTGGAATGACATCGCCCGGGGTAGTGGTCTCACGGTATGTGCGCACGGCTTAGCCACACACGTGTAGGCATCGTGCACGTTTTTGTGGCGTGCAAGGAGCTCATCTTGCCCGAGAGTTGGCGGGAGATCCTAGGAAAAGAGCGGGAAGTGCGCGAGCTCGACAACCTGTGATCTTCACGAGCGGACCGGATCGATTGAGCCTATTTTTATTTATTCCCACGCTTCAATTTGACCCTGAGAGTCTTTCAAAGTCTGGGGATATTTATCCCCATTTATCCCCAGGTAGCCTCGAGGCAGGCAGCTAGCTTCGAGGCAGCTAGCTACATACATATCTGCGTGCATGCAGCTAGCAAGTATTACCATTTGCAAAACTGATGTCCGGTTTTTTCACGAAAACCAGATTTCAGAAATCGTCGTCTCGAGGTGTTTTTTCGGTCGCGGAAATCTCGTCAATTTTTCGTCAATCAGATGGCGTTCATTCCTTCCTCAGATCCGGTGGCACGAGGGGGGCGCGCGGAGGGGCCATGGTCGTCACCACTCGCCGTGGTCACGGCGACGGTCCCGTCAGGCATCCGCCTGAGGTCGACCGCGGGCCCACGGCTCCGCCCGATCCCGCGGCTGATCTTGAACAGCGCAAACGGACTGCGAAAGAGGAGTACGACAGGCACGTGCGCGAGGTGAAGAGCCGAGAGGATGCGCTTGGCGAGGCGACGCACCGGCACACGGAAGCCGACGGCGTCTATTAAGCTGCCGACGCCGCGAAAGACGCCACGGGGACGAAGGTGCTGAACATGCGGAACACGTACAAAACAAGGTACGCCGATCCGAACACCCGCGCCGCCAAGGACTACAAGCGGAACCTGGATTGCGAAAACGACGCGTTGAAGGTTCTCGTCCAGAAAAGAGCCTCGGCGTGGCGCGATCGCGTGACGTTGTCACAGGCGAAGAACACGAAGGCGGACGAGCTCAAGCAAGCGAAAGCCGCGCTCAGGTCTGCCAAGGATACGTACGAGGCGTTCTTCGGCAAGTCTGAGAGCACCGAGGCGTGCCCCGCGTGCAACCACAACTACACCGTCCGAAACGGCTCGCACAAAGTCAGGGGCGTGAGCGTGCCGCAGTTCATGTGCCAGTGCTATAAGTACGCCAAGAACTGCAAGCAGTGTCCCGTGTGCTCCCGCACCATGGATCCGAACGCGCCTTTCTCCCTCGAGACCACGAACGCGTGCCGGTGCCCCATCTGCAAGTACGTGACCCAACTCTTTCCATCTCGCGGCGACGGCGACGGCGACGGCGACGGCGCGAACTCGAGGTGGTCTGCAAGTGCCTTTGCAAATCGTGGCACGGGACGCCCGAGTGCCGAGCGAATGCGCGCGACAAGGCGCTGACATTCAAGGCGGCGAACGAGCGCGCGATCGAGCTGAGTGGAACGGAGGGCGTGACGCGGCTCCGGAACGCCGTCGGCGAGGAGGAGATCGAGCTGACGGTCACTCAGCTCCAAGCGTTCGCGAACGTGCCCACCCCCATCGTCTCGGCGCTCACCGCGAACGACGCGACGATGGCGCGAGTCGGAGGGTTGTCCAACCGTCCTCGTGCGCAGATCGCGATCGCTCAGCCTGCCGCGGATATGTTACGTCGGGGCGTCGATCGTGTGAGCGCGGCGGGCTGGCGCCCGGTGTCCGAAAACGAATCGTCGTTTTCGGGCATGCCCGGTCCTCGAGGCGACGATGCGCGACGGGGTCAGTCGAAAGGCAAACCCCGTGGCGCTGCTGCCGCTAGGAACCGCGACCGAAGCGAGTCGGCGGGAAAGTGACTCGCCGCTGAGGCTGCGGGGTTTCACCGAGCTGGGGAAGCGACTCGACGCGTCGGTCAGGGTAATGCCGGGCCTTCGCGGCTCAACCCGGACGCGCCAACCCGACAGCCGCCTCCTCCCCGCCGGTTCGATCCCGCCCACCAGCCACCGCATGAGGATGAGGTGATCACCGTGGAGAACGAGGACGACGCCGAGAAGGACACCCGCGGTGGCCGCGAGCAGACTATTCAGATGCTCAAAACGTTCTACACGAACATGACGGACATCGAGGTACGTCCCCCACCACTTTTTCACGCGTCGTCGGGTTCGGCTTCTCAGGTGGCACTTTTCGCCGACGGTTCGCGTCGCGTTCGAAACTGACTCTTCTTCTCCTCGCCCCGACAGATCAACGCCCTGTTCTCCGCGAACCGCTTCGAAGTTCCAGCCACCATGGCTGCGCTCGACGCAGTTTCCCAGAAGAAGCTCCAGGCTGGAATCCAGGCTGACGAGCAGGGTGATGGTGCGGCGCGAGCGCGCCGGCGCAGCACATCCGCGAACGGCGCCGGCGTCTCGTCGCAGCCGCACCCGAGTCCGGGTGCCAAGCGTACGTTCTCTGGGAACCCAAAACGCACGGGCATCTCGCGCGCCCAGAAGCGCCGAAGCTCCCTTTCGAGCCGGCGTCAGCGAGCGCGTCGGGACCACTCTCCTCCGAGCTTTTTCGTTCGCGTCTTCGCGGGAACCATGCGTCTCGGTCTGAGCGTTGTCGAAGGCGTTTCCCAGTCTGTCGCGAAAACGGTCGCGGACATCCGTTACGAGATCGGCGTCGGGAACAACCACTTCGAAGATGACGCGTGAGCCCGCGCACGCGATGCACTGTTTGATACGATTCGAGACGTTGTTGTAATGTTACATTGTTGTACCTCTACGCGTCGAGTTGTACGAAGTGCCCGGTGTGTCTGAAGAACCCCTGGCACTGCTCCGCAGTCAACGTTTGAATGGCGGCATCGACGTAATCGACGAGGTTGTCATCTGTCAGCTCGTACCAGTTTTGCCGAAGCTCTGTCTTAAAGACGTTGTTGGCGAGCTCGACGCTCCCGAGGTCGCAGGAATACTTCGGGCGGTTCACCGCGACGTGTCCACTGCCTTCGATGAGCGCGCGCGGCGGTGTTTCGGTGCGCGCTCAGGTTGTCGTACAGGAGGACGCGATTAGGAATGCTGACGGCGTCGAGGTTCGGAAGCAACGCACCTTGGAGGAAAGCGTACCACATCTCGCTCGTCGTCTCCGCTGCGTCCGAGATCATGTACGCGACGACGCCGCCGGTGTCGATCGCGAGTGTGACGGTGTACTTCTTCCCCACCTCTCGAGGTTACGGAGGTGACCGCGTTCTGCCTCTTTGGCGCGCCATCGGCGCGCAGTGCGCCGGACGATGTCTTCCTTGACGTTGAGATCAAACCTCCGCGCGACGTGCTCCTCGCCGTCGTCGATCGCATCGAGGATCGCCCGTTTCGTTTCGGCCGTGTACTTCTCCTCGGTGGCCAACGGCCGGTGGGCCATATCGACGAAAGAAACGCCGACCCCCGAGCCGTTACGGCGAGATACCTTCCTCTTGTCGCGCGCGACGGGTCGAACGCCCGCCGCGTCTCTCTAGACGCGCTCGCGCGTGGGCGCGAGACGGTGTGCGGGAGGAGGGCGTGATGCGACGACATTTCGAGCAACGAAAAAGTTTTCGTCCATCCGCTCGACAAATCCGCTGAGAAATCGAGACGACATCAGTTTTGAAATATCCGGACATCGGTTTTGCAAACAGTAGGAATAAAATAACCTTTAATCAATACAGCCAATAATGGGCGATTTTCGCAAAAAAACGAAAAATGAAAAACTTCATCCTTGCCGTGCTCTGACTGGCTTCCATACGTTTTGTGTTTTCGGTTTCGACGCTCGAGCTCGAAAGTGGACGAAGTTTTTCGTTTTTTCGTTTTTCGTTTTTTCGATCCGCAAAACTTCTTCCATTTTCGCCGAAACCCGAAAATTTTTCGGATGAAGCCAGTCAGAGCACGGCAGAGGAAAGAGATTTTCATTTTTCATTTTTTGGGAAATCGCCCGCGGCGAACTGAGCTCAAATTGGCTGTAACTAATCATCGATCGATTAATATTGGACGATACATACATACATACATACATACATACATACATACATACATATATATATATATATATACATACATGCATACATGCGTGCATGCATGCATGCAAAGTATTTCTCACGAGTCGGGTCTATGAGTCCCGTGGCGAGCGAGGAAACAGCAGATGAAACTTAAAGGATTCGCGTCATTATTATATCCGTAATTCATAGGGAGAACTTCGAAGCACGTTCCTTTCGCAGTTACAGGTGAAGGTCCCGTGCGGACTGGCTTTTCACGCGTCGTTTCACAGCCTCGATGGGGTTTTTTTTTGCCAGAATTTTTCGTTCAAGTGTGCAGTACAGAGAAACTGCGCTGGAAACGAGAGCGGGAAGAAAACGAGGCTTCCCTCAAAAGCATGCTGCACTTGCACTTGTCTTCTTCAAAATTATGGCTTGCATTTTGATTTTATGCGTACCATTCCTTGCTACTCGATGGATCCAAATGAGGTTGGAAACGCTGAGTCCTATTGCCGGCCGAGTGAGGCTAAAATCATCGGGTAGCTCGCTCCATGTAACAGTGCTTGTCATGAGCAGAGGACATCGCATGAAAGAGCTCACTCACATCTTAGCTTTTTATCTCTTTGAACATCCAGCCAATACATATGCCGTTCAGGTACACTTGGTCTGGAATAACGCGTCAAACATTCCTTTGGGCGAAGAGATTTTGAACCACGAAAAATTGGTGGTTCACAGAGAGAGTTCAAACACCTTGAACAATCGCTACAGACATTGGCGCACAATAAAAACTGAAGCCGTTCTTCTATTGGACGATGACTGCCTGATTACTGACCTCAGGAGTGCTCTCTTGATACATACACAGCCATGTTTTAAGGACAGGTTGATAATTTTTTTTGCGCGAACACACCGGGTTGGTGAGAAAGGTGTTTCTTATTCTAATCCGAGAAGTCTGAACGGGAGCTACTCTTTGGGAACAGGACAAGCTACACTTTTGTCGACAAGGTGGATTCAAGCTTTCAACACTGATACCAGACTCAACCAGATCCGAGAGTTCATAGACAATCACCGTCCAACGTGTGAAGACATAGCACTGCACATGTATGTTTCGAATACATCAGGCCGCCCCCCCCTCCTCGTATCATCAGGGCAGAAGGAGCTCCGATTTTCAAGCACGCCTGGCATGTCCGAAAGTAAAAATTGGGGTGTCAAACGGCGGCAGTGTCTGAATAACTTCATTGCCCACGACTTTCAAGGCAAGATTCCTCTAATGTATTCTGAATATAAGCGTCCTGTCACATATGAAGATACGTTGTGCAAAACATGACACATGCTAGGGAGCTGGCTCAGGAGTAGTGCGACGGTCTAAACTACCAGTCATTCTTAGTACTTTCCGTGTTTCTAGAAATACTCTCAGTCTCAAAATCGTATGACGCACGCAGTCTTCAAAACCGGTAATTGTACCCCGAGCGCGGTGGCCTTTTCGGGTTGTCCGAATCGACCCGCGCGGTGACTGTGGGTGGGTTTCGCGTTTTCCCGCCGGGGGATCTGCGACTTTCGCTCGACGCGGGTGATTTCTGGATGCCCCCTCGTCTGCGTTAAAGCTGGCGGCGCTTCAGAACTGAGGCGTCGTGGCGGGCAGTGACCGGTTTCGGGTTAGCTGGCCAGGTGGTGGCGCGACCAGCTCCCATGGCGATTGTAAGCACGCGACGCGAGGCCGCGCGCGCCCGCGTCGACTTGGATGAGGAGGAAACGAGCAGTTCTTCAGATGCTTCTGATGAGGACGATGCCGCTCCGCTGCCCGACAAGCAGCTTCGTCTGCGCGCCGTTGAGCTGCTTGCCGTGGCGAAAGGGCCTGGTATCGAGGCCGTGACAAGTGGGACGGTTCTCGAGAACACTCAGGCTCTGCACACGTCAACGCGCAGTCCGCCGTCCGAAAGGCGGAGGCAAAGATCTGTGAAACCTACCAGACGAGCTCGCCGAGAAGTTCTGGGCGGACTGGATGAACGAGTTCATCCATGCGCGCATCGATGAGGCGAGTGCAGGCGGGTCCGCGCCAGGCGCGCCCGATTACGCGGAGGACGCGCGCAAACGAAAGGCGATGGCCGCTCAGAGCGTCGATGCCGCGGATGCTCCCGTGTCCCCGCCTCTGGGGGCCAAAAGGGTCGGTCGCGCGGGGCGGAAGCGCAAGCAACCCGATGCCGACCCGGCGCCGGCGGAGAAGAAAACGTTGTTCGTGCAGAAGGGCGTGTCGAAGGAAGAGTGTACGACGCGCTGATGGTCGCGGCTGCGGCGGAAGTCGCGGCACGAGTGGAAGATGGCGGGGGAGGCACGATGCACGCGCTTTCGAAGGAGATGCAAACGCGACTTTTCGACGGCCATGGGCTCAGCGTGAGCTGGCGGACGATATTCAAACGCTCGAAGAAACCGGACAACACGCGCTCTCGGCACGGCGGAAGGTACTTCGCGCCGGAGTTCGAACGACGGCTCGCCCACCTCGTCAAGTTCATCCGCGCGCACAAGGCGCCCGTGCTCAAGGATGACGTCATCGAATGGGCGTGTCAAGAAAATGCGCGGCTTGTTCGAAGGCGATTGCACTTCCAGCCGGTGGTACTACGGGTTCCTGTTTCGGAACAGCTTGAGCACCGTGGACGAGAAACCGTTGGAGATGGATCGCGCGAAGTGGGTAACGCCGGAGAACCGCAAGGCGTACTTCGAGGTCTTGGCGGGCGTTCTCGTCAAGGCAGGCGTGGCCGTGATCAATCCCGAATTCGATGAGAACGTTCTGTACAGCCCGCCCATCCTCATCGTGCACCCCGAGCGGATCATCTCGTACGATGAGACCGACGTCAGTCAGGACCAGACTGCGGCGTCGCGCGCGAAGGCTGGGCGTACCGTCACCGCCGGCGCCGGTGACCGGGGCGAGGTTGTCGCGACCAAATCGTCCATGCACATCACCGCGATTGGATGACGCGCCGGTCCCAACGCGCTGCCCTGGCGTTCGCCTCCGGGAACTCCTTCAGCTCCGAGTGGTGCGGGAAACCGCCGATAGGGAACGTCATCCGGGGCGTTTTTGTAAAGGAGAAACTGCCCAATGGCGAGGGAAAAACCTCGGAGCTTGGACTGGGACGTGGCGAACGAGAACGGCTCGATGAAAGCGGGCTCTGCGCTAGCTACACTGAGAGGGTTATCATCCCGGTCGCTAAGCACCTGAATCCTGGCATGACCAACGAGGACGGGAAGCGGTCAGTCGAGGTTTGCGACGGGACGCAGGTCCATCTCAGCTATGAGCGTTTGCGGCTCTGCACGTCAATCAAGGGGGAAACACGATTCACTTCGGCGTACTGAAGGGCCTTTACCCGACGAGCAAGGCGAAAGTCTTGACGAAGAGGCGCTTTGGCGAAGACGTTCGTGACTCGCAGCAAGCCGGAGAGCTTCTCGGCAAGCCGAGCACGGTTTTGAAACCGGAGGACCTGATGACCTGTCTTCGGGAACCGTGGGAGAAAGCGTTCTCGGCCGATAACGTTCAATATGCATGGGGCATGGATGTCATCGTTCCCTTCACGCGCAAGCCGTATTGGGATGCGCGGCTGGAATGGAAAGCGCGCGAACGGAGGATCGCGGCGGCCACCGCCGCGATCGCCGGCCCCGGCTAACCGAACGGCGCCGCACCAGCCGGCGGTGCTGATGGACACCCTCCCGGGGGGCCTGCGCGTCGTAGAAACGCCCCTTGCGCGGAGGACGGTGACTCAAGTGATGCGAGTTGCTCGTCCGGGGAGGAGGACGCGGATGAAGATGACGACGCTGCGCGCACCCCGCCGGCGCGTGGCAGACGGACTGTTTGCGATCCTCCGATCCAGCGCGAGATAGAGGATTTCATGCAGCGCGAGGAACAGGCGGACATCGATAACGTGAGCCACGGTGCGCTGTCGCGCGAAGTTGTGCGCAGCCGGAGGAAGAAGAAGGTCGCGCGGACGGCCCTGGAGGAGACCGTAGACAACAAGATCCGCCGGAACGCTCAGAAGCTCTCCACCGCGAACCGCGAGAAGGACGTCTACAGGCTCGAGGGCGGCGTCACCGGCGACGCGGCGATCGCGATCGCGAAGGCCGCGTACGAGCAGAAGTCGCAAGCGGAGAGCGAACGGCTGCGGAAGTTGGCGGAAACGGGGGAAAAGGCGAAACAAACCGTGCAGGGTGCCGCCCAAACGTGGAACGCGACCCGTCGCTGGAAATTGGGACGTCGCGAAGCTGGACGGGCTGTCGCTACCGACGCTCAAACTGCTGCACGTTCATTATTACCCGGAGGCGAAGAAGAGGCTGGTGACGAACTCGAGCCGGACTCCGTCAGCGACAACGTCATCACGCCCGCGCTCGTGAAAGGCAGGGAGGCGCGAGGTCGAGCTGAGGATGAGGTGCGGCGCGCCTCGCGACAGCAGGGCGCGCAGGTTCCAGGACGCGGCCACGGGTCTGTCGCTCCTCAGCCTCCGCCGGGCGCGGAGGACGCGGGCGCGGGCGCGGAAACCGAGATGGGGACGCCGACGGCGCGGCCAAGAACGTTTTCCCATCGGATACGTGAAGAGACGCGTCGTGCGACCGGTCGACTTCGCGACCATGTGCTGGGGATGTGGCACTTGGAGCAGACTTGGTTGCTCGGGATTTTTTGTCGCCGCGCGGTGACGACGGGGCAGACCACGAGGATTCACCCACATCAGTGATCCAATGGACCGCCTCGGCGCGCGCGGGGCGATGCTAGGGGGGGACTGGGTATGTTACGGGGGGACAAACGGTGACGCTTTCCGGATTACGCGCTCGCGTCGCGGCGACGCAGCGACTATTGGCTTCCTCGAGCTCCCGTCCATGGGTGGATTACGAGCCCGAGTGACGAGGCGGACGCGGCGGTGCCGAGACGTCGCGATATCGCGAGCAAAGGAAACGACGGAATATCGATGCAGACGCCGTATCGGATCTGAATCAAGCGACGAAACTTTCTAAAGCCGCCAGGAACATCGTTGGCACCCCCAAGCTTCCCCACCTTCCGCGGCGACGGAATTCAACTTCTTCCAAATTCAACTTCTTCCAAATAACCGAGGAGTCACTCAGAAACCGTCGATGTGGCACCCCGGTGAGTGGACGACAGCTCTACGAAGCCCCGAATCCGCACAAACGACATCGTGGGTGCGTTTGGCGTCGCCCCGTGCGGTTTACCCGACTTTTCAGCGTCACGCGCTTCGTGTCTGTAGGGGCGGGGTGATATTTTTTGGGTGATGTTAAATTACTTGCGCTTCTTTAACATTATTTCGACTAAATGCTCATTGGAATACGTACAACCATTCCACTTTTTCGGGGCACGCCCACTCAGCGCGCACACGCGCCGGCATGAGGATGCCCCTAGGACGTCCTTTCACCTCCATCGCGTTAGCGGCATGCATATACGTCTCCACAGAGCGAACACAAAAAATGGACCATATCAACACAGAGGTGATCTGGGCGGGGGCGAGGATCGAATTCGACATGTAGCCCGACCGTCGGGGTGTCGGCGTACACCTCGACGTCACCTGCCCGAACGTGTGGTCGGATGAGACGGCAAGTCCCGAGGAGATCACCTGGACCCGGACCACACCATCAACAAGTCCCTCGCGAGGAAGGCGCAACAGTACGCTCCGTTCAGAGACAAGCTAGTCAAGACCCTGACGATGAACAAGGGGTGGCGCATGTCCAAGGACTTCCACGAAGTCATGTATGCGTTCGCTCGGAGGAAGGCTTCCCAGGTCTTCGGCGACGACGGCGCTGCCGGCGCAAGGTCGACGCAGACAGCGTGACAGACCACCGCAGTCAGTATGTCGCGCGTGAGAAAAAGCGAATGATAGCAGGCATTCAGGCCTGCGCGGATCGCCTAACAGGCTAGAGTAAACACGGCAAAGGGAGAGAGACAGTCAGGACGGGTTGGCGCTGGCCAGGACCGGTTCGCCGGTTCGCGGGCGTGCTTTTAAGTGTTCTTGTGATGATAGCGATTTTTCACTTTTAAAAATTCCTGTCTAAACTTGCTTCGGTCAATGGCTTGAAATACAAAAACGACATAGCGCACGCAGTAGCCTTGCTTAGACAGTTAGACCGCGGAACCCAACCAGAAAGAGATTTTTTTACTGGAACAAGCAAGCAAGCTGAAGTAGGTATTATCAGGGAGATGACAGGCTTCCAGATCAATACGACCGCACTTAGAAGAAACGAATGTCGTGACTATTTTGCCTGAACCACAAAGAGGAAAGTGGCGACGTTCAGTGACTTTATGTTCTCTACATTGTACATTGCACCAAGGACCTGTTTGGAGGTCAGGTGCTCAGTATTCAGTGGGTAACGAGTGACGCATCGAAATTAGGCGTTTGCAGTGTGCTGCAAACACGGAACTTCACGTCTGCACGTTCGATTGCTCTAGAAACACTGTAGCAGGCATCCAATGCGAATGATACCGCCTCGTTAACATCCACGCTCACAACCCCAGCAAAATTTCCACAGTTGTTAGTCAGTGCTGGTGTTCTGGCAAACCAACCGCTCTCATCCCAGTTCATCAAAACGGAAGCCTCGAGAGAGTTGCAAGTCGCATCGAAATCTGCTGCGATTATAAAGTTTCCACGAGCTGCAAAAGCAACTTCCAGTATTTGGTCATACCTCCTCAAAGCAATGCTCTCACAAAATATGACTCTTTTGGTTAGCTCATCGACTCCCTGAATCAGGCTCTCAGGGTAAACTGCTTGCACTCCAGGGAAAGAAATCGGATCCAGTTTCGACGCGTCGTTGCGCGAGTCGGGTGCGTAAAGAAGGCGGATGGGTATACCTTTGTTCTGCAATCCTGACACAAGTGCTTCATCGAGATCGTGTCCGCCAATAAAGCACACAAGGAAATCATTTGTTGTGTCTGAGACAGTCTTTGAGATCGCACAAAACGCTCGTCTCATGTGTTCCCAGCCCCCAATGGTGATCCGCAAGCAACCTTCATCAGAGCTCGCAGAATGTTTGACGCGCACATACAGACCATCTTCCTTTAAACGTGCGTGGTTCGACTCACAGTTTTTGACGGGAATCAATAGAAAGTTACCCCCCTTGCAGAAGATCACGTCAAGCACATCCCCGACGCCGATCAGCGTGCGAACGCAGTTTGTAAAACCACGTTTTGCATCAAGTATTTCTTTCATCTGCTTTTGATATTCTGGCAACGAGTCAGTCAACGCAGTTAGGGCCAACGATCGAGCAAGATTGGAACAAGCTTTTGGATTGTTGATCCTGTGCATATCATTGATAAGCTCAGGGCAGGCAAGACAGTATCCAATTCGAAGACTCGCTAAGCCAAAAGCCTTAGAGAAAGTTCTGGTTATGATCAAATTCTTGTACTTTCTGATGAGAGTTGAACAGTCTTCGCCATCGAATTCCACGTATGCTTCGTCGAAAATAAACAAAACGGACGGATTAGAGGAAACGAGCCTGTCAACTTGTGCTCGTGGTACAACCAGGCCATCTGGATTGTTCGGCGAACACAAGTAGGCGATTGAGGCACCTGATTCTGTAAGCAGATCTTGACACGTCTGCGCGACGTTTGGATCGTCGACGCTTAACTTAGCGTATTCCAGCTCTGCACCCATACACTGGGCCCATCGCTGGGCATAGGTATAAGATGGGTGATGGAATAAGCACTTCGTAGACTCATCACAGAAAGAGTTGAAGATTGTACGGAGTCCCTCGTCACTTCCAGCACAGATGAGAACAGAATCGTCGGTCACTCCAGCATAAACCGCCACAGCGTGTCGCAATTCATCTTCTCCAGTGATGGTTCTTGGATATTCGTGAAGACTCGTCGTTGATGCAAGTTGTAAAAGCGCACTTCTCATACTTGCAGGCAATGGCAAAGGATTTTCGTTAAGATCAAGATTCAGAGAGCCCTGAGGTGAAGTTTCTGGAAGATCATACTTGTCAACATTACGTTCCACAGACGGAATCAGCCATGGCGTGGGCATATTTAGTGATGCAGGCAGAAACGGAAGGTGGCGGGTCTGTGACTGAACTTAGTTGGCCTTGTGACGACAACTGTGAACATATTGTGCTATTCATGTTAACCCAGTGTTTTAGAACATGATAGCCTCACTACAAAAAATAAATACGGTAATTTGATTACCACGAAGAAGGTATTATTATTACTATCGTATCGATCGTCTATCTATCGTCTCTATCGTTACTACCACGCAAGTACACTGCTGTCAAATAATAAATAATGACGAAATCTAAATAAAATTCTACACAAAAAATTTTGTCAGAATTTGGTATTCGGACGCGAATAATAGACCGTCATTTACGGTCGAAATTCCGGTTTTGGAAAAAGGTACGAATCAATATTTTGGGTCTAAAACAAGCCGATGCGCACTCAATTTGGCAAACAAAATGAGAGTGGATCGATAGATGGTTTTATTTAGAGAAGTACTTTCGTAAAGACTTATTTAGGGACTTGAGTTATTTAAGTCGTCACTTCACTCGTAAAATAATACAAAAGAATCGGTTTGAGCTGGACACCCGGGAATCAGGATTGATTTTTTTGCTTTTTGTCTTTGATGTACTCTGTTTTTTTAGTGGAAAAATCCCCTGTAGAAAAAAAACACTTATCTACACCTGCGAGCCCTGTGGAGCCACGAGTGCCAAACCGTCCTGGCTGCCTCTCTCCTTGCGCTGTTGTTGCCATGATCAGCCTAGCATGGTAGGCGATCCGCGCAGCCTGGATTATTTCAACCGGGTTTGCAAAAATTTAATCGTCCTACTTCTGAATTGCAAACTTCAAAAGGGGAAGAAATAAGGCCCATGTCGAGTTTGCGACATGATGGTAACCCGGCTCTGTGAGGGCCTCTGAAGACCTGAGAGCCAATCAAAGTGGCCTAATTTTCTCTTTCCACCAATAGAATCTCCGGCTCCCGTTTAAAATTTCCCGCTCTCTCCTTTTCTCAAAGCTCGCACGCGCAGCTCCGCGCGCAACAGCTTCGCGCGCTGGCATTGGCGGGCGCGCTGCGGCAGCACAAACGAATCGAGCAGCACAAAGCGCTAATAATAACACTCGCCTCGCCGCGCTGCGCGACACGCTCGGTGCATGCAGCGTGGGACGTTTCCCGTGCCTCTGGCACCGCGTCCACCTCCACCGCCTCCAACGCCAGCAGTCCTCGAACGTCTCGCACACATGGAAAACTGGCGACTTGCGAGAGGCCGCCAGCGCGACGCGCAGCGCCGGCGAGGGCTCGAGGCAACCTGCTGGTTTAACGGAAACAGATAAAATATGGTGAGTTAAGAGCATTTCTACACAGCTTCTACACAGCAGTCAAAATCACGCACTCATCAAGCGATGCGTGAAAAATCAGCAGTCTGTGTAGAAGCTGTGTAGAAATGTGGTTCTGAGTTACGAACCGTAAACTGCCTCTCGACGAATGCCACGCCCGCTGTCGCGTCGGTCGATGGCGAAAAATTCGCGCTGGGCGCGTTCGCTTTCACACTTCCGAGCGTTTTCCTCCACCACTCCTTGGTATCTCCTTGGTTGTGACCCCGACTCGCGCGGTGCCCTCGCCGTGATCAGCGGGCCAAGCGTCGGCGGTGACCCGCACCATCCAGGTGCTCGACTGCCCGCGCGAAAAGCACGCCACGCACTCGGTGGTGTCGGTCGAGAAGATGGTCGAGCTGACGGAGATAGTTTGACGGAGATTCCGCGCGCGCTGGCTGCGCGCGTCGCGCCCGCCGCCGGGTGCGCGCTCGTGCGGCGCGCACGAGCAGTGCCCGCACCGGTCCTTCCAATGCGGTTGGAGAGTTCGATCATTCGAACGCGATGCGGGGCGCAGCGTGCGCGCGCGTACGCGAGTGCGACGACGTCTCCATGGGTTCTCCATGGTGTAGAAAAAATCGCTCCCCGTGTAGAAATTTTCGCCGAAAACCGCTGCCATCCCTATGATGAGGCTCGAGATTTTTTCAAATCCTCACGATCCCGAGGTCTCGGGATCGATTCGCAGGGGGAGGCTGCTTTTTCCTTCGGATCGCCTGCTGCGCTGCGCGAATAAATTCGAAAATACTTTACGCGTTTATGTCTTGTCCGAGTCAGACACTCCGTCGCGCGTACGGCGCGCACGCACACCTCCTCCTCCTACCTCTCCCTCCGACGTTTCTCGTTCCCGCCGAAAGGCGCAGACAAACACTCTCGTCGCGGGCGCTTCAAGATGCTCGCTCGCGTCGGGGCGTCGCGAGCGACGGAAGACACGTCGCGGGGAAAAAAAGCTTTGCCGCGTTCTTGTGCGAGAAAAAGAGCTTGTACTACTGGTATTTTTTCAAACCCGATTGAAATCCAGAATACTATCGAATTGCTTATTTATTTACCGCTTACTATGTTGCGTTGAATCTTGAAATCGCGGTCTAAGTGTAGGGTCCCTTCGGAAGAGGTCGAGGAAGTGACATTTTCTTCACTTTGGCAAAATCACCTTGGGTCTCTGTCTTTTTTGGGGGGGGGTCGTTTTTCAGAGAAGAGCGTCCTGAAATGTTGACAGCGAAAAGTCATCATCCGATGTGGACCAAGGTTCCACCAAACATACTTGGGTTGCCGAAGACGCGAATTCACTTCATAGCCCACTGGTTTCAGCCACACACACGGTTTATCGTCATCAACCGTCCTCTAGAACTTGAAATCATCTTTCCTACGTCATGAAGACTAGACCCGGGGTATCGCCTAGATCTAGGTATTTAGTTGCTGTGTTGTGCACAACACTCGTGTTGATTTCTATCCTCTTGCAAAAATGTGAGGAGAGTGAAGTGAAATTGGCAAGGCACGAAAATATATTACTGATAGTGGTTCTTACTTTGAATCGTCCGGAGTCCCTCTCACGATTGCTAAATTCCCTAGCGAACATGCACAACAGTTTAGATGTAGATCTACACATCGAGGTAGACTTCATCAAAGATATTGGAAATCAAGCTGAGCTCGGCGCCAATTCTCGATGCAATGAAGTAGCGAAAGACTTTCTTTGGACTTCCGGAAAGAAAACGATTCGACGGAGGCTCAAACACGCTGGTCTATCACTCAGTTGGTTTGAGATTCCCCACTACTCTGACTATCAATTTGTATCGATTTTGGAAGATGATATGGAGGTAAGCCAACATTTTTTTGACTTCTTCATGTTTGTGTTTAAGAGGGGTGTTCTGCATGATACAGATATCACAGGATTCTGTGCACACCCAGGGGATTGGGACATCAACGTCCATACAGCTTGCGCTGATGGTTTTTCTCCCATCACTTACCGCAGCCCAGAACCTTGTAACTGGGGACCGATCTGGAAGTACCGCGAGTGGGAAAAGTTCATTTCTTGGGTATTCCTAATGAAAAGTAGAGGGGAGCGTCCTTTTGTCCCAGATCAGGTGGCTTTTGAGTACAATGACTTTTTGATTCAGGGCAAGGATGTCCAGTCTTCGTGGGTCTGGAAATATAATTTTGAGTTCGGTAAAACGCAGGTGCGATACTCGTTCGAGCGTTGTGGCTTCCTCTCCAACGAGATTTTCCTGGCTCTCAATCACAAGGAACGGGGCGAGCACTTCGCCAAAAAGTTGGAAGTTCTAACAGACACGACGAAGCTAAAATTTAATCTGGTGTCCTTGTTATTCAGAATGAGAAACGTGAATTTGGACCCTGAGCCCGCTCCAGAATATCGTCTCCTATCACGGAAAGGCGCAGATGCTTTTGGTGGGAAGGTGTAGCTACATTTGGCGAAACTAGTCTGTGGTGCATTATCAGCAGCGGCGAAATGGAAGAAGAAAGCAGGAACTCCTAAAACATTAAACTACTTGTGGCTGGCTAGCTTTATTTGCTTTGTAGTGCCGAGCCTCTTTCCCACACAGTCGTTGCATCAACTAGCCCCATCAAGGACCACCAGGTCAGCGAGGTTTCGACGCAATCCTATCATCACCCTACCCTACGCGGCTCGGGGAGCTCTCACCGGCGTCGAAGGGGGTTCACCAAGCGAAAGCACGTGACCTTTTGAAGGACCGCGTGGTCTTTGTTTTTGTTCGCGACGAAACAGTATCACTTGTCCAAGGGGAGGCCCTTCAACACCGATAACAACTGCGGGATTAAGCCTTAGTCAAATGATTTACGCACCTTGCGGCAGGTTTGTCCGAAACGAAATTCCCTGAACCTGTGGGGGGTTTCATGGGCGCCTTATTTCGAGAAGGTGTCTGTTCTTTGGGAAACCAGGCAATTTTCGCTGCACATCGTCTTGGCCTTTCGCAGCCTCGCCGCGCGGAAACGTTCGGGTATTCGTGTGTGTCAGTCGCAGTGCCTTTTCTGAGGTCTGAAGTTGCCACACCGCGCCTAAACTACCTGATTATTTGTCAATTCGCACATAGCTTCTCTTCTTTCCGCTGTCTAACCACCACAACAACCTAGCCTAAGGTTCAGAACCCTTTCATCAAGATCCGCGCTTTCCAACTTGCTCAAAATGTGCAGCCCACAAAAGTAAGTAGCTCACATACTGCACTTGCGCCCGTTAACTCTGGACAGGACGTAGAAAATGTCTTCTGTATCCTCGCAGAGAGCACTCCAGCTCATATGACAACTCACAAGTCACACGGCAACTCCGTCTCAACAGTGATCTCTAACACACCAGTTGCTTGTCTGCATTGACGCTTATGTCAGCAGCACAGCGAAACGGGTTTTGCAGTGTTGACTGCGACTCTCCAATTCGACACGATAGTGAGTCGCTCGCATAATCGAGCTTGACGAAGTCACAGGCAAACCGGTAGGACCCCATCAATACGCGATTGAATGATTCTTGAGATCTCTCGTTGATTGTACAAGGTTCCACGTGAGTCCGTACGTAGGCCAAATTACTGCCTGCAGATCGTCTTGACCGCGCGACGTCGGTGAACTCTGATAGGAAATCCTTGCTGCAGACAGCTTCGGGTTGCAACTCAGTCGACTGGCACATAAGTGTGGAGACTTCTGGTCCTGGTATCACAGCAAGTGTCGTTACGAATCGCCCTGTCAACGTGGCCTCAAGAAGACTTGAAAACAAATCCCAGAGCGTGCCTCTATCGCCACAGCTTTCTGTCATCACGTCTCTGATATATCCAGTCTTGCAAAGCGAAATTGTTTTGTCAAAAAGGCAGCTCATGACTTTAAAATTATCGTAAAATGGTTGAAATACGCGGCTGAAGAAGTCAAATTCACTCACAGAAGGTGTTCGTCCAAGGGCAGACCAGTATATGCTCGTGATATCAGGTTTCAAATCGTGTGGAAGATACTTCTGATTTAAAAAGTTCTGTTCTTTCTTTGCAGAGTAGAAATATTTACTGTGAACAAGCATGGTTTGAGGGTTCTCAGCTCGAAAATCCTCTGAGTTTAAAAAAGGCGTTTCTCCGCTGTTCCTGATGTATGTGTCATCCTTGAACTTTGAGAATTTTCCCTGCATGTATTCACGATTTTCAAGCCGCATACGAAACCGATACAACGCATGATCATAACCAGCCAGATCGTCATCTATGTTCGTGACATAACATCCGAGGGCAGGATATGCTTTTGCCACCAGATCGCGATATTCATCAAAGTCCCTCGACTTGACGCAATATATTGAGTTGCCGTTTAAATGAAAATCAATGCCTTTCGTGCCTTCAACCTCCAGCTGATCAACATTGTTGTGATGCATCGGTGTGCTTCCAAGCTGCCACCAATCTCTACAGTCCTGATTATCCCTGGCCAGTTTAATCAGGCGCGTGCCCCACCCTGGCCGTATCGGTAAAACATCAGGTTCAAACAGCAACCAGTGGTCGAACCCCATTCCTTTTAACCTGCGGAAAGTTTCATGAAACTGCAAGCATGGTCCGATAGGGTAAACATTTTCTGCTCCAGAAAGTTTACACGACCAAGTTCGAGGCGCATAAAAGCATTTTCTTGTCTGTTTTGGAAGAGCGGCCCACAGCTGGGCTAGGTGGGACTCCACGTCCTCGTCCAACTCGAGATTGCCTGCGTAATTAAAAAACAGATGCGGCTTGTCGGATTTGCTAGCGGCTGACGCAGTGCAAGGGGGCATTTCTATCCACTGCCGCAAGGTATGTTCCAGGCGCTCTAGTGCATCATTCCGATGGAACGGAATGACTATCGCGACGCGGACAGCATCAACCTTTTCTGAAAATAGTCGGTGTCGAAACGCCAACGTGACTGCCGCAAGCGCCAACAAACAAAGCACAACCGAAAACGACGGAAGTTTTCTTTTTTTCAAGCGTCTTGGCACCGCCATCTTGCGAAAGGAGTCGAGAGTGCGTGCGTTTTCGACCCGTGCCGACTCGCCTCGAGGTGACGAGGAGGACTCAAATATGATACATAGCGTCCGCGTACATTCATACCGCTGCGTTCGTACCGATACGCTTCGTGTAGCTTGATTCTGCGCTTTCGATTTTATAAAAATAAAAAATATTCTCTCACATATTAATAATAATGATACTTTCTAATATAATAATAATATGATGCTTTATTCCTTACTTGCTTAGGTTTCTCACAACGCACACATGTCAGGCTCGTCCCAAGGTATCGAGGACTTCTCAGCTAGCTAGCTAGCCATTTTACGACCCATCTGGAGAGTGATGATGAACGGACAACGTCATCAGTAGAAGCTTATCAGAGACAACATCATCATCATCATTAATTATTATTATGGTTGTCGACGATGATGATGACAGCAGCGTAAACTCGCACGCTTTCATACGGGAATTGTCCAGACAAATAAATGGCTTGAGAACCATTACTACTACTAGACCGAAGAAGAAGAAGGAGATACCTACACCATGCTCGAGGTTCCAAGAGCCTCATCATCTTCGCCAAACACCACAGCAACTCGAAGAAACACGATCTGGCGCTCCGTTCGATCATGGGCATGACCGAGAACACGTGATCGACACGTACGTCGATACCGTGTCTCTCGTGCGCACAGGTGGATGACGAGTCTGGACTCGTGTGCGAAACTTGCGATAGGGTCCAGCACCTTAAGTGTATGTCCATATGTCCGATGAATGATTGCCCCGAAGGCGACTGGTACTGCGAAGAGTGTCGAATGCTTCCAGTGTGCAAGCGTGATGCACCTTGCGTCGCCTGCGGTGTACTGGATGGAACCTGCCGTGATGTCCGGTGCGACCGGTGCGGGAGAAATTGGCACGCGCACCATTGGCCCGCCGCCTCGTTGTCCGCAAAACCATTTTTCTGCGACCAATGCAGAGAAGCCGCAGGCGAGGATGCGCGTTTGTACGTTCGCTTGAACGCGCTCTGGGATGGGGTAGACGGGAACGTCTGTCCGGTAGACGGTACAGATGTCGATGGGTCATCAGACTCGGCGGCGCGGTTTCTTTCGAGCACCGAGGCATCCGTTTTTGCCGTGAGCGCGAACGGGTCGCAAGACCTGCGCTTCGCCTTACACGTGCCACAGCACTGTAAAAGAACGGCGTTCGAGGTTGTGCAAGCGACTTCGACGAAATTGTTCGACTCGTGCGCGTCAAAGTTTGCGCCTAGG
>JACLAA010006960.1_pt1 | contig 21106 bp, 16 predicted proteins | sample 8027891 | NCBI WGS metagenome assembly JACLAA01 (sample SAMN15724900, study PRJNA655200) | protist metagenome | isolation source: fluorescence activated cell sorting (FACS) single amplified genomes of... | place: Spain: Blaines Bay Microbial Observatory, Mediterranean Sea | collected 2016-01-19 | reverse complement strand
CCCTTAGCCCCCTCCAACATCGCGGTTCCCCCTCACTTCCAGAACCACCACAAACCACCGCAATCAGTGCTGAGATACGGCCTGAAACTCTCTTCAACACTGGTGAGAGATGGCCGTTCGTATTGCCTTCTCAAGTTTAGACAGGTTGACAAGCAAATCACTGTTTTTTGCTTGCTCAACAACTTCAAACGGGCATTCGAGGTTGGAGACACATTCAGACCTTCGTTCGCACAAGTCGATATCGCGCTGAAGAGACACGTCAGAAACATTGTGGCCAGAGCTTATTTCAAAAAAGGCAAAACTTGGTTCCAAATTTCTCTTGAAGTCAGTGTTGTAGCAAGTTGACACCACCTCAATGATTGAAGGTTTTCTTAGTTTGCTCAAGGTTAGCAGCGCATTGGTCAGATGACTTCCATGTGGTGTTATTAGTATGTCATATGAATTCATCAGCTCCACAGCTCTTATAAACGAATCATTCGAGCCAAGTCGAATTGTGTTTACCGGTCGGGTTGTGAACGAAGCGGCAAGGTTGAACACATCATCAAAGTTCAAGAAACGCCTCAAGCCAATACGTCCCTCGTGCCTGACAAATATAGCTATGCGCAAGTTCTTGCTGCATTTCTCGAAGTGATATGGCGTTGACTCAGCATCCATGACGCTTTTGCGCCTTTGTTGTATGGAGGGAACATAGTCTGCTAATGCTTTCTTCCACGCAACAGTTGTTCGGTTCCAATTTTGACCAAAAGACAGCCCCACAGAGAAGTCCAGAAGGGCAGAACGGATACAGAGATTGAAGTTACTGACTTGCTGCGAGGTAGTGTAAAAGCGACTAGACTGCGTGAACCATCCCTTCTTGAATCCGACGCCGTACACTATTTGCCACACCGAGTGAAAGAAATCACCTTCACGTCCAATAAAAGGGGTAGGACACTGAAAGAACACGACATTGTCAAAGATTTCTTCACCTGCATCGTCGTTCATCAGAGCAAAAAGTTTTCCATATCCGAAGAGGAAGTGTGAAGGACTTCTGGTTTCAGAAGCCCGCCAGCACTGAAGGAATAGAGATCTACCAGGCAAGATGTAGGTGTTATTGGACAGGAACTCAGTCCAGTTGATGACTGATGTTCTGTATGGCAGTTGTACGTTTAATAAGTTAAGACGTCCAAGGTCCTTCTGCATCCTGCTGAAATCTTTTTCTCTGCACCTGAACGTGTCCTGGTCGTTGATACACATGTTTCGATACTCGTACCACTCAAGCCCAACAGAGCGCCGCACTGGTCCTGAAATTGAGGGCACGAAGGATTCGACGAAGTTTTGCCACTCAGTGCTTTTTTTATCATCAGGTAGTTGCCTCACAGGGTAGTCCCAAACGTTGAAGCTCCCTCTACCATCTGCGCGATGGGTTGAGGATCGATTTCGAGGTATTGGCGCCACTTGTGTGAACTGCTTGTCGAGATGTGGGGGGACGGAAGACCATACCCAAAATACTGCGCAGCAGACAATAACATGTTGTAAACGAACAAGCGACCAGGCAGCTACGCGCTTCCGCAATCGCATCTCCGCTCTAGACATAGGATGGGACAGCTGAGAGCTGATGAAAGAAGCAGTCGGCCGGGAAAAATATCGTCCGGTGTAAAGAAGTCAGACTTCGATTTGTTATGCTTCGTGTAGAGCCTTCCTCAATGTCGTCACACGACAGATGTATGTGATCTTTTGTGGTATTGCCACAAAGTATCCCACTACTGAATAGCTAGGGCGTTTCTGCTAGTTGAAAATGCTGAAGGGCTATCTTGTGCTGCAGTTTGTGCGGTATCTTTCTTACCGTTTGACTCAAAGTTGACCGCATTCGTAACTTGCAGAACATCGTTGTTGTGTTTTTTGGAGCGCGTGCGGTCCAGGTTTGTTTTAACCCTGAAAACTTCAAGGGTTTAGGCCTCTCTCTAGATCAAAAGAAGATTTTCGGAAAGAAAATGAATCCCCGTTTCGGGGTTTATTTTGCCCGTATAGAAGAATTTCTTGAAAAATTTTCTTCTCGCGAGAAGAAAAATTTTCAGCCCGGAAGAAGATATTGATTGGTAAATAGACCCTCAAAGTCTCCGTAGAGAATATTTTTGTTGGCTCGTGGCACGTCTGAGACAAGTTTGGAAAAAAGATTTTGCAGAGGAGCGTGACGCATTTTCCCCGCGATTTGTGCTAGGGCTATTCAGTCACGAGGTTCCGTATTTATTAACTGCGTTGAAAATCTTGAAATCTTGATCTAGTGAGAGGGTCGCTTTTTGAGGTCGAGAGACAGAAATTTCGCTCCTTTTTGGAAAATCTTCTTTTGATCTAGTGGGAGGCCTTAGGGGGTTTTCGACTCTTCCCTCCGAAAAACTTCACAGACTGGCCGAGACCGAGGCGCTGATATGATTTCCAGTCGGAAGAGAGGTGCTCGAGTTCTCCTAAGCATACCCTCTTTAGGCTTGACAATAGTACTAGTGTGTTTGATATTCGCCGCCTGGAACATTTTGACCAAAGTTCTTCCCTCACCAAAGATATCTGTGATACAAGGCTTGGTGACAAAGCACTCTACTCGTTCACAACTCGAAGAAGATGCAATCATCACCATGTTCCCATTTACTCAATACGGTCCAAACGTACAATTGTATGGCGCTATCCAAACCTTTGCTCTTTGCGAGTATCTCAAGGTACGGTGTATTGAGCCTGGCTTTTCATCGCTCTTTGCCTCCGAAAAAATGACTTTATCTGATGTGTTCAACCTGTCTACTGTTACTGGAGTAAACATAACGTCTCGGAATGCTTCGGCGTCATCACCGTTGTCCCCTTTCTACATACTTTTTTTCCGAAAACCTGGAGGACCTGCATGCATTCCTTCTCCAATTTATTGGGAGCTTCATGGGATAAAGCCATCAAAAAAAACGCGCACTATGATAATCAACAGCACAAGAGTAACTGCCGAGAGTCAAGTCATCTCGACGATATCTGAAATCATACGAGAAGCGCGAAACAATAATGAAGCGAATCAAGTAGTTGCTTTAGTATACTGTGACGCTTTTCCGTCTGAAATGTCTTTGCCTGAAATGCACAAGAGCTTTAATAGGATTCGACACACGCTCCAGCCCGTGCGGACCCTGGAAGACCTAGCTAACGAAGCCATGGAGGATGTAGGATTGCCACTAAATGGGGACTATATTGCAATTCACCTTCGTCTACGTGACCATTGTAACACGTCGCTAGCCGAGTGCTGTTGCGAAACCAGTGGAAGCTATACAGAACTGAACGAGCATAAGTTGGACGAGCTCCTTGCCTCCATCATTCGCAGCTCTGGCAACAAGAAGGTATTCATCGCGGCACCGCCCAGCTTTAAGAAAATGGAGGTCAACTGGACTTTGACTGACGAGAAAGCTCTTGTGACCTGGTACTCCAGTGATTCTCCTGGATCACTTTCTGAGTCGGTAGTGCAGCAGATTATTTGCAAACGGGCAACTTCATTTTTCTACTCTGTCGAAGAAAGCACCTGGTCACAGTCTGTCGCAGCTTGGCGGAAGAGTGATGCTGGTCAAAACTTGCTCAAAGCACTTGATGTGCCTGACCTGCAAGAAAATGATAGATTTCTACCTCGTGAGCTCGAAGCGAGGGTGCAAAGAGCTGAATCTGATGGTATTCAGCCGCACGGTGCCCTTCAGTTCTTAAGTTCCAGCACTTGCGACGTGGACCAGACAGTCTTTGTCGCGCTTCGCGATGATGGATTTGGTGCTTCGTTACATTTCGTGTTGCTAGCAGCCGGCTTTGCAGCAAAGTATAATTTTACGCTTGTTCCTCTCCCACTACATAATAACAAGCCCTGGAGTTGGAGCAAACACTGTAGTGTAGATAAAGATACAGGTGGGCAGCATAGTTGGAACTGTCTTTTTCGAGCTCTTCACATCTGCACAACATTCTCATGGAATAGTACTCAGTACACGTTTGATGAGATGTCTTCCAAAGTCCAAACGAGCTGGCAAGGGGATGAGCCTTGCGTAGCACCTATGTGCTTTACTTTTCCACGTGCGTCAAAATTTTTTGACTTCAACACTTCTCTGTATGCGGTGTCTTTTGGCATCAAAGTTCCTTCACAACAGAGCGTCATTCACAGAGGAAAACTTATAAACATGCTGTTGTCTCCAAGTTCTCAAACAGTAGATCAACTCGCCGTAATTAACGTGACAAGACATGCCTACCGTAGTCACAGCAGCGGCTTGGAGCGAGCTAACTTAAGTGCGGCACAGTTTTGGAATGAGGTTTCGTTGCTACACAAGGAGAATAGCCTCTTACTTGGTCTACACGTCCGGAGAGGAGATTCCTGCAACGATCCAAGACAGATCCGGAGGTGTTTTGATGTATCAGATTATGTTGCTGCGATCCTTGACATGAAGCAAGCATACAACCTATCTGCCATCTATCTCGCGACTGACGAGGCAAAGTTTGCAGAAGAGTTGAGTCATACCTTGGCTGGTACAGATATTTACACGCAAAATTTTGATAGGCAGCTTTATCACTCATCAAACCAATCCTCTTACAAGGACGACAATATTCCCAAGAAGATGCAAAATATTGGTCCGGAATTAACATCTTACATGACGTATGGTGCATTATTTGACTGGTATGCTTTAAGAGAGGCGGATGCTTTTGTTGGAACTTTCACATCTGACTTTGGACGTATAGGCTTTGAACTCATGAGTGCACGAACCGAATCAGTTCCACCATTTGTCTCACTCGAAGGAACATATTGCAAATCTCGGAAGCCTGGCCCTCGGAAGCCTGTTGTTGCAAACCGTATCGTCAATACCTGCTACTGATTACGTGTTGGTTTGCAGATCATCAGTGATGTTATGGAAAGTTGTTTCGAACTGATCACCGTGCGAATTTCTCTCTGATGTTTGCTTCACCACTGATTTTGACATTTTCTAACCGATTAGAACCGGTCGATCAAACGCACCGATCGAACGTCACCGTCCTTTCGCGTCGAGGTGCCGAAATTTTCGACCTACGGCACCCCGGTCAAATCCTATCCGCACGGTTTGTCGAACCTGCTGACTGGGGTTCCTCTCTCCAATTTTTTTTCTTGGGTTTCTTTTCCCTCGCGATGCCACTATATGTTCCAGCAGTCTTCCCCGTCGTCGCTGCGTCTTCCTCCGAGAAGGGACTCAGGCAAATGAGATCTGAACCATCGCGGTGGCGAGATGGCCACAAAGAGGTCGAGGGGCATCGATAAGGATCTGCTGTGGTCGGTCTTGGACCGCCTCGAAAAGTGATCCGGCCGAGAAGAGGCAGGCGAACACGAGACAGGGACACATGCCCCATCCCCGCGGGTAGCGCGGGGATGGGGCGGGCGTTGCTTGCGCTGCGGCGGATCGTGGTGTCGAAGCAGAGGGCGCGTCCGCCTCCCCCCGAGTGCGACGACGACTCCATGGAGTCTCCATGGTGTAGAAGTATAGAAAAATTCGCGCGCCCCGTGGAGAAATTTTAGCGGAAAACCGCTGCCATTCTTTTATTATGATGATGGGCGTGTGATTTGGAACTCGACAGGAAAGTTTTCAGATTTACCGGAAAATCAATTTTGCAAGCAGTGATCCGGCTTAGTGCCGCCCTCTACGAATTGACTCGAAGGTCTCGGTCGGCTGGTTTGGGACGAGGACGGGTTGAAAGTCTGTAGTTTACATTTGAAGCTGAAGTTTCATCGATGCATCGGTCAACTTCGACGTCTATTATCGCCTCCTCGAAAGACGCGGACGAAAAGCCACGACTCTTGCTTTCGAGAGCAGTCGTGGCGCGCTCGAGGGGGACGGGGGGCGACCGACCTCGAGTGATGGGAGGCCAAAAGCGGTGCAAGCATGGCAAGCAGAAGCACCACTGCGCGGCCTGCTTCGGCCGCCCGCACGGCAAGCGGGAAGACCACTGCGTGCACCGCATCGGCTGCCCGCACGGCAAGCGGGAAGACGACTGCCTGCCCCCCATCGGCCGCCTGCACCGCAAGCGGGAAGACCACTGCGCGGGTATGCATCGGAAACGCAGCTGAAGTACCACTGCGCGGACTGCAAGCCCTGCCCGCACGCACGCGGAAAGACCACTGCGCGGACTGCGCCGATATCGCACTAAATACACTGGATCTTTAAAAAAAAAGTCTATCAATATGTTATTTAGTCTGTGACTTTTGCAAAGAGCTCTCGAGCTCTCGACCAATCAACCTTATACCTTGATTGACCAATCAACACGAATAAACCCGTCACGCGAGTTGTGTTTTACTGAATCCGTGACTAAATACGATGTCATTAAAACTATTCGATACCAAGCATGCCAGGTTGCAGGATTTCCGCCAACGTGACTTCGTCTTACAGACCCGTCCCAAGAAGACTCGTCCCAAATCTGGCAAATTAAACCCAGCACCTGGGATCCATTCTCTTGCCTATTCACGGTTCGAGAGGTAGTTTACGGTTCGTAATTCACCACCACTTGCCGAAAATGATGATGATTGCCGAAAATCTTGTTTGGGTCTGCTGTACTGTTACTGTATGTATTGGAAGGCCTGAGCGAGATCGTTTTAAAAATTTCGACACAGATGCAACGGCTGCTTATCAAATTTAAGGTTTTCCAGCACTTCTTCACTCACCCATGCAAACGAGTCAGTGACGTCAACACAGCTCTTGAAATGTTGTCGCAGGATCATCGTGAAATCTTCACAACCAAAACGCCACACGTGATCGCGTTGTCCTGCACATTTGTGACGCTCTTCTGGGGTAGCGAGACGACAGTCTTTCGTCGAGGTACTCGACGAACAAGGTACTTCTACCAAAGCCCATCCGCTTTTTTTTCGAAGAACTCGACTCAGCTCGCTGACCGCCTTCGGAAGGTCTGGGATGTGCTCTAGGACGTGTAAAATAATGATACCATCCGCGAAGCCATCTGGAATGCTTAAGTCTTGAACGTCAGCATGGAGCGTAGAGTTTGAATATGAATATCCTGGATAAAAATAGTCCAGACCGACGTGGTCAACATTAGGAAAGGACGAGATTTCCGCCTCCATTTGCCTTTGTGGACCAAAGGAAAGAAGTCTGAACGGGTGGTTGAACCCATATGGAGCTTTCAGGAAACTGTCGGTCGATAACCCATAATGCTTACCTGCGCCAGCGAACAAAGCGCACACTCTCCGGTGACGTTCCACGGAACCGCACCGGGGACACATCCTGTCTGGCGACTTATTTGCTCCAAAGGGCGAAAACATTTTGTCTTCCAGTATTAGTCCACAGCATGGGCAGAATCTGTATGAACGCCGTACTTGTACACCCTTTCGTATCGCTCTTTGGAATTCCATAAGTCGTGTGCGAAACGGGTTTCCACTGTTGGCACAAGCTCTGACTGTATCACTGTGGCGAGTAATTATAGGCTCAGATGGCTTGATTTGATTGATCACCAGTTGCCAGAAGACCAGAAGAACAGAAGAACAGACGACCACAAGATGGGCTTTTCGTTTTGTATAAAACTTTGAGACAAGATTGCGCGCGGCGACGGCAACTGATAAGGGTGGCTTTCGCGTGATCACCATGATCGGGCTCATCGCGTTACGGCGTACGATCGTACGCGTACGATCATTCGCGCACGCCTTACGTAGCTACGCGTATTACGCGTACGATTAATTTAGCGTCAAATTATTTTTGCACACTAGAATATTATTATTTAGACCGATTGCGCTAACTCGATTTATGGGAATTTCCCCAAAACTCTCCATGCACGTGCTTTTTTCCCTTCTCTTCCGAGACGGCATCCTATGAGCAAACAGTGCAAAAACTGCCAAAGAAAAGGTTCCGCGGACGCCACAGCGCGACGCGCGCGGGCGCTGCACGACCACCCAGTGGTCTCCCGCGGAAATCCTTCGGCGGAGTGATGGACCTGGGGCTTCCTGTTGAGTATGTCGGAGGACAGCTCCAGCGACGGAGCAGCCACGTCCCCTGCTGGGCGTATCCGCGGACACCTTGAAGCGCTCTCCGGATTCGCATAAAACGGCGACTATGCAGTGCAATTACTCATTTTGTTTGGCTTTAAAAAAGAGGGTCTATTTTGACCAAAATAAGCGACCCAGGAGTGTTCTCATGCCGCGTAAAGGTCGAAGACGTCGACGCAAGCTTGCGCCACCACCTGAACATAAGGGGGCGCTCCACAATAAACCGCACCAGGCGAAAGGGCAACCCATGTTGCAGTTCACTTTCGTGCGTCAGACGCGTGCGAAGTTGCGCCTGCTTGCTCATATTTTTGTTTTAGTCAAAACAAGTTTGCCTGTGCAAACATTTATTTATCAATATGCTGTGCTTCTAATCAGTTATTTATGTACAGCCTCCCTTACTACTTGCTTGGTCTCTACTTTTTGAATTTAGTAGACCAATTTAGTGGTGTGAAAAGTATTTTTGCCTTATCGATTTTGTGAAAGTTTGAAACTTAGGAAATTAGGGGTAGTCATGTTTGGTCTTTTTGTTCTGAACTGTGTCACTATCTTCACGCCTCGCTCCCTTGCTTCATGCTTGTGTGGGGCGTCAAGTTGAAGATCAAATCTCTGGGTCTACAGAGGGCAAACTTCTTAAGGTTTTGTAAAGATGTCAGCACAGTTGTCTTGACTCTTAATGTATTTGAGTACGAATCTCTTGTACTCCATCATAGGGATGGCAGCGGTTTTCGGCCAAAATTTCTACACTGCGAGCGATATTTTCTACACCATGGAGACTCCACGGAGACGTCGTCGCACTCGCGTACACGCGCGCGCACGCTGCGCCCCGCATCGCGCTCGAATGATCGAATTCTCCGCTCGCACCGGCAGGACCGGTGCGGGCACCTCTCGTGCGCGCCGCACGAGAGCGCACCCGGCGGCGGGCGAGACGCGCGCAGCCAGCGCGCGCGGAAACTCCGTCAATGTCTCGGATGGTCCGGGAAACCCCCAGCCAATTGACGGTGACGTCTGCCCCGCCGGCGGAGAGGCGCGCGCGGGGGCGGGGGCGGGCGCGCAGGGCCAGGCGGAGCTGAGCATGCCGTTCGCAACGCGCCAGAGCGCGCGTTCGTTTCGCGTGCCCAGGCCCGTACTGCTCCCCGCCGAGCTTCCGCCTGGCGCCGTGAAGCTCAGAGCGCAGATGGCGGAGCTGAAAAACCTGTTTGCGCCTGAGATGCAGGCTGGCGTGTTCGCGCTGCCCCTCGCCAAGAAGCGCCGTTACGACGCTATTCAGCTGCTGGAGAAGTCGTACCTTGTCCGGGAGAAGGCCATCGAGGAAGGGCATCTTCGGCAGCTCATGGTACCGCATCTTCCCAACGGTGAGAAGCGCGCGGCGAGCGGCGGTGACGGCGGCGGCGGCGGCGCCGCCGCCAGCGGCGTCACGACAATTCGTCTGTGTTCGTCGGTCGGGTTCTGGCGAGACCAGTCCCACGTGCATGGCGAGAAGTTTTGGGTGACCACCGAGGACGAAGGTGCGCGACAGTGCGAGGCGCTCGGTTACAGGCGGGTACATGTCGAGCTCTACTACCCGGTGGACGTGTCTCCGGAACCAGCAGCGGCGCGCGCGCTCGCGCCCGCGCGCGTCTCCAAAGCCCCGCTGCGCGTCGGCGCGATGCACGTCGACGGCGGTGCCGCGTTCGTCGCGATGGTTGAGAAGGAGTGGAAGGACCATAATGGCGACACGTGCGACGCGTTATATCGGTGGAGCGACCGCGATCGCTTGGATGCGTGGGTGGGCCTTGATGGTGCGAAGAATCTTCAGTCCAAGTTCAGCGCGGCGCTGTGCGTGTACTGGGCGCTCGTGCACCGCACGCGCGAATCCGTGAACGGCGGCAAAATCACGTGGAACACCCTCATGCCCGAGGGCAGAAAGCTCATGGAAGAGGAGAAAGCGCGCACCCAGGTGGAGGGGTCAGCGAAACGGTCCTCGTACGACGTGGTGCGCGCGTACGTGACGGCGAAAGTAGAGCGCGAAGCGGCGGCGACGAGGGCGGGCGCGGGTACGAGCGCGGGGGTGACGAGCGCGGACGCGGCGCCGAGCGCGGCGGTGGCGCCGCGCGCGGACGCGGCGCCGAGCGCGGGCGCGGCGTCGCGTCCCGCGGCGGTGTCGCGCGCCGCGGCGGTGCCGCGCGCCGCGGCGGTGCCGCGCGCCGCGGTGGTGCCGAGCGCAGAGGATTGACGGCGGCGACGAGCGTTTTGTAAAAGCGTTTCGCGTACTCGTTTCGTCTCTCGTCTCGCGTTCGTCTCTCTCGTCTCCCGTTCGTCTCTCTCGTCTCGCGTTGTCTCTCCCTGCTATGATCAGGTCGCGGTCGTCGCAAACCGCGTGCGCTCCCACACCCAGAACTGGAAGATGTGGGTAACGACCGTGCGCGTACTTCGTCACCTGCCCCGCGCCCTCGGCGTTCTGGAACAGATCGCACGCCATGCTGACGCTTTCGCTTTTGTTCGCGGTGAGCTTCAGCGCAGTCTTCCACGCTACGGGTTGCACCAGCTGCACTACGAGCCCGCAGGACACGAGTGCGGCGTGCCACGCCCCCATGACGCGGCCGAACACGAGGGCGGAGGTCGGGGATAAGCCGGCCGTGAGCCGCCGTGCTCGAAGTGAACGACGGTTCCCGTCGGAATGCCGAGGTCGCGCACGAGGTTACGCACCCACTCGACCATCTTCTCGACCGACACCTCCGAGCGCATGACGCGCCTTTCGCACGGGCAGTCGAGCACCTTGATGGTGTGGACAAGGCCGACGCTTGGACCGCTGATCACGGCGAGGGCACCGCGCGAGTCGGGGTCACAACCAAGGAGACACCACGGCATGGTGGAGGAAACTTGGAGGAAAACGCTCGGAAGTGTGTGAAACGAACGCGCCCAGCGCGCGCGTTTTCGCAATGACGCGACGTCGGGCACCTCGGGAACCTCGGGAATGGCAATCGAGAGCCACAGACCGTCGATTTTTGAATTCCACGTTTCTACACAGCTTCTACACAGACTGCTGATTTTTCACGCATCGCTTGATGAGTGCGTGATTTTGCGTGCTGTGTAGAAGCCGTGTAGAAATGCTCTTAACTCACCACCACATTTTCGACAACATGTTGTCGAAAATGTTGTCATGTGACAAGCAAAGTGACAGCCAAAGTGACAACGAAATGACTTCTAAATTCCTCTAATAATAATTCGTTCATTCGTTAATAATTATTATTAGTTGTCGTCGGTTTATTTATTTGGTTGTAACAATTTTGTTCAAAACGACGAGTGTTTAGAAGTCAGTCCAAAACAGTGATACACGTTTAGCATGAAGAGGAAAGGACGTGGTCTATTCTCATCGCAACACAAGTTCTCTTACTTGGTCATCATTGCATTCGTGACAGCTGTGTTTGCATGGAAAATAAATCTAGCTGACACATCTGCCTTCAGCTCTGAGGCATCCACGACTCTTCGGCTTGATAACCAAATCAAAGACGCAGTCTTGGAAGTAACGTCGTCCACTGGTCCCAGCCTGCGGACTCACTCCAAACTGTCTTCTCAGCAGGCGGCTCTGACTCTGCTGCAGAAGCAAGCAGATAACGAAGAGACTTCACACACTGACATTCAAGTCTGCAGCAGGCTAAGGGAAAAGTACTCAGATGTGATAGTCTTCTTACGTACACCAGCTGTGAAGGAATGCGCAAACTTGCAGCTTTCCCTTGAAGACTGTCTTGTCCACCAGCCTACTTCTGGCACAGAAAAAAGTTCTCTTACGTTTGGAAGTTTCTTCCTTCGGTGTGGAATACCGGTAAGCTTTGTTGATCAAAGTTCCGACCAGAGCATTTCTTGCAAAGGATCGGATGACCATATGACACATTTGGCTGGACTGAACTTCGGTTCTACGTCTTTAGCGTTCATTGTTGGTTCTTTGTGTGACCTCCGCTTGGCGATCTATGAGAAAGTAAACCCTTTATCAACAGTTTACTTGGGGACTAACCTGAAACAAGATGCTCTCAACCTCAAAGGCGGCATAGACCAGTTCCGTGACTTCTTAAAGGAACGTGATGTAATCTTGATGGGAATGTCTTTTTTTCATGCCAGATTCCTTCAAGAGTACATGAATCACGCTGCAGATGTGATGTACAATCCCGTATCAGAATATTCGCATCCTTTGCCGAACAGTGAACCAGTACTGAAAGAGAAATTTGTGTATGTGTCTGCACCAGGAAAAGCTCTTGTGCACGCCTGCCGAGTGATGTTGGCTCTCCAGGAAGTTAACCCTTCTGTTTACCTTGTCGTTTACCGTCCAGCGTACAGTGCTGAGGCTTCTATTCCTGCAGAATGCCTTGCTTTAACCAAGAACAAAACAGTTATCATAAAAGAACCCCAAGGATACGAAACATTGTCTACAGAGGTGGCAACTTCTTTCGCGGCAGTCTTTCCGGGTGGATATGAGGAAACCTTTGGAAACGCTCACTTCGAGTGTAATTGCGTAGGGACGCCCGTTCTAGCAGAAGCAACAGGAGCCCTTCCAGAAGTACTGATGCATCCTGAGCTGCAGCTGCTGCGTAAAAGCTCTACAACACGCGAGTACGTTACAAGGATTCTTCACTGGTGGGAATTTGGTCGTCCACTAATATCTTGTCATACTGACAAAAAGCTAGCTCAGGTTATGAAACCTTTATTGCAAAAGTTGTTGAGTTGAAAAAATCATCATAAGGATGATAGCGTGAATTTGCCATTTTTGGCTTCACGAGCGTGAATTCTTCTTCATGAGCAGAGATTTTTTGCTATTCATGGGGAAGTCATGGAGCCCCTGTCAAAACGCCGCCCGCGCGCGCCACGTTCAGGGGTTTGGCCTGCGATGATCAACTTTTTAGACCTCGTCCGCGGCTCTGGGCCGCGGACAGACGCACGCACGGGCGCGGCGGGCTCCTCCCGCCGCGAGGATCTGGGAGGCGAGGCTTCCGCTCCCGTCGAATCTGCCTCGCCCTCGAATCATGTCTCGGGCGGCCCCCTGTCCCCCCCAATCCCGGGGCGGACGCGGGGGCGGGGGCGGACCGCGCCCAGCTCGACATGCCATTCGCGACGAATCAGAGCGCACGTTCCTTGCACACTGTTCGCCCCGTGAAGTTGGCCACCGAGCTCCCGGAGGGGGCAAAGAAGGTAAAGGAAAGGCTGGCAGAGATGTCTCCACTGTGGGAGAAGGAGAAGGAAGGAGATTTCTTCAAGCCGCTCGAGAAGAAGGTCAAGAAGCAGCTGGCCAAGAAGCGACAACTCGAGGCCACGGTTTGTATGGAGGCGGGATTCGCGGCGGAGAATGAGGTAATAAGGAAGAAGGGCCTTCGCGAGCTCAAGCAACCACATCTTCCGCATCTCGGAACGCGCGCGGCGCCGGCGAACGGTGGAAGCGGCGGAGGCTCCACAGTGCTTCATCGCCTTTGTCCAAGCATGGTGCTCTGGCAGGAGAATACGGTTGCTGGCCCCATCTACTACTTCACCGATTCCACGAAGGCAGCGGAACAGGCCGCTGATCGTGGATTCCTGCGGTGCGCGGTGCAATACCTTCCGGAGGTGACGGTCCCTGCGCCGGCACCGGTCACGGCACCGGCGCAGGGTGAGGTGCGGATACCTGCGACATTTTCGATGCCGTCAGAGTTGTACGAGGACGAGGGTAAGGGGTTCATCTCAAGGGTGGAAGATGGCTGGGAGGAGACGATGGGTGACGAGAAGGTCGTGTTCGACGGCCTTTGGATGTGGACCCCGGGCGAACGGAAACGTGCTTGGAAGGGAAGCAAGAAGCTGCAGACCAAGTTCAGCAGCGCCATGTCTGTGTACTGGGCGTTGATCCACTTCAACCAGCTCGAACGCGCTGCGCACGAGCGCTCCCCATGCCACGCATGCCCCGAAAGACAGTCGCCCGGCGCTCTCTCAAAGCTAAGGGCGCGGCGGCCGCGGCGACCGTGGCTGCTTGCGCCCAGGCACCGGCTCTTCGGACTAGCGGTACGGAGGGGTCTCTGACGCTTTCAGCATCCCTTCTTTGCGCTGGCGACGAGGACGAGGACGAGGACGACGACGAGGACGACGACGAGACGAGCGAAAACGACGCCGCTCGCGAGGATGATGATTACGAGACAGCTTTCCGTGGGTCGCGCGAGATGCGAGATGCGTATAGCGGGCATGGGGCCGGGAGTTCCAGGCGCGCCTGCGCGCAGTATGCGCCTTACATCGACAAGTTTAAGTGCTGGGCGAAGCGGACTCGTAGGATGCTAAAAAACTCCACCGTCGTCACAGAGATAGACAAGGAACGCGACGACCTTTTGGAGTACAGAGAAAAAGTGAAACGATGGAAATCGTTCAACAAAAAGTTGGACATCAACAATCTGGATGACCTGCTTGAGTTTTACGACCCCGTGACGAGGCAGTTCGAAGCACCTAAACATAGATACAACGGACGCAAACCCGTCGCGGGTCTGCTCTGTGATGATATCCAGTCCACCCCCTTGATAGGGAGTAAAAAGTTTAAGAACCTCTGTATAAAATGTCGGTACGTGGGTCCTTCGAAAACGGTGAACCACCCATAGGAGTGTCCATCTTCATAGCCGTACAGAACTACGTCGCCTCGGGAAATGAGAGGATTCCAAAGAGCATCAGAGGGAACATCAACTGCTGTGCGATTTGGAAGTCGGGCAACATGAAAGAGATTGATTTACTAACGACAGAACTTTCAGGTGTCCTTCCAAAAGAAGAAATCCTGGAAGCATACAACTATGTGATGAACAAAGACCCAAACAACAGACACAACTTTCTTTTCGTGGACCTTACACCGAAGAATCACCATCCCAGCCCCTACAACCCCTACAAGATGAATTACACGGAGTGGATCCTTCACTCGTGATCACAAAAGTCCGCTTGAGGACCACGACGAGGCTCAGCCACCTCCTCCAATTCTTCAAAGTCAGGATTGTCCTCAAGAGGTTCAGACTCCATCTCCACGTCAGGATTTTCCCACATAGGATCCTACAGGACCTCGTCTTGAGTTTGATGGCTTAATACCAGGTTTGTCCCACTCGTTATCAGTACATCCGAACGGCGGGTCGTTGATGACGCAGTCAATAGAGCCAGGTTCAAGTTCAATCATTTTTTCGAGGCAGTCGCCGTGAAGAAAAATTGGAGTTGGGTCTTCCATTTTTAACAGCAAAAACAACTTTAAATTAATAAGTTAGTCAAATGATTAATAGAAATCAGAATACTGCTCAATAAGGTGTAATTGAAACCGTGACACCTTTAGTGCCGATTATTATTATTATTATTATTATTATTATTATTATTATTATTATTATTATTATTATTATTATTATTATTATCGTCGTCTCTCTCGCTCTCGATATCAGCTTAGCATATTATTATTATTGTTACTATTGGTGACAGATAGATGATATTATTATTGAAGATAGTTTGGGATAGTTTGGGTTCTATATCTCACGTCGTCCGCACGGCGTGTTGCGGTGAGAAGCAAGACATGAAAATGTTTGCAAGTCGCTCATTACTTTCGCTCAACTTCTTGTGCATGCTGGCACTACTTTTACATTTGATCACCACAAAATGTTCGTTTCGAGGATCCGACGCTTCCTCTTTTCGGCAGGTCATCGATAATTTGAAGGTTATCGAGTCTCCGGAGACCAATATGCTGGATTGCTTGAATGTAGTGTTACGGGGGCAACTCCCTCTCGCAACACGTGAGATCGATATGAGAGGTCACTTCGACATGGGCATCGAGCGGCTTCAGGTTGCTCTTCCTCATCACCTGATAGCCGAAACTGGCGTATGGAATGAGGATATTAGGTTAGAGCCCCTCACTTATTTGGAAAGTGTCGAGAAGTGCTCCATTTGGGAGGTAGGAGCTCACACAGAAGCCGCTGATTCGTCCCAGTTTATGGCGTCGTATCCGCACTGTCATTTTCACGCCTATGAACCCGTGCCCATGTTTGCAGAAATCCTGAAAAGGAAGTGGGCGTCTGACAACAGGCTTGTGATGCACGAATATGGGATAGGAGACAAAAGTTTGCCGCTTCAGATAAACAAAAACAGCTTGCGTGGGCAAGGCACTTTCATCTCTTCTGAAACGAGTGACAACCATGGCGATGAATCTTTGGTAAATATATCGATTAAGTCTTTCAATGACGCGGAAGCTGAGGCAGATGGTCTTCCCACCTTGTTGCACCTGAACTGTGAAGGGTGTGAATGGGAGCTGCTAAAGCAGGCAGCAACTTCCTGGTCGTTGGCAAGAATTCCCATCATTCAAATCGGCTGGCACAACTATGGCGGTGACCTTGGGCTGCGAGTCTGGCAAACATGCGAAATACGAGAAGAGCTCTCAAAAACACATCAACTTGTTGTTGGTGCTGCTTTTGGTTGGGACCGCTGGCTGAGAAAAGACGTGCACGGGTGAAAATTCTTCAACCCGGAATCAATATGCATTCTATCTGTCACTATTTATTGGTTTTGGTAACGAAGATAAGAATGAAGCGACCGCTGTATGTGAACTGGTAATCGTCACTCCGTCTTATTATTGCCGTATGTAGTTCACCTGCGAGATTAAAATTCCTGATATCCGATGAGCGAGCGAGCGAGCGAGAGGGATATGTAACAGATGATTGAAGGAAAATATCTCTTGGTACTATTTCCGAGAAAAATATGAAGTGTCGTCGTCACGGTGGAGTTGGGTACGCTGGAGGGGGCTTGATGGCGGCGGCGGTGGCTGCGCGGGAGGAGATTTTGCGTGCGGATCGTGCGATGACGCAAGTCGCGCACATGTTCGAGCTCTGCTGTCCTGGAGGTGCGGGACGCGGCAGTGAAGTGTGAGCGCGGCAACCCTTGAACGGCAACCTCTTGATGGGGCTACTTTGGGTTTTCGTGGGAGCGTTACGACATACACGAACAAACAGTCTGCAAAAACATGAAATCTTAGACGCGTATTCTTGGACAGTTCATCTTGGCGTGCGCATTTTGGCGAGAGATCTCGACTTGAAAGTCTAACATAGATATGGAACACGATAAGGCCTCTGACTTTTGATCAAAAGAAGATTTTCGAAAACCATCTATGGATGCTCGTGCCACAGACGGCAGCCGGGGGTGCTTTCGAGGAAGCCCACAACCGAATCCTACACATCTTCCATCGATCTGCGAAACTGCAGCTCGGCGGGCTTCTGGATACGGAGTGCAACCTCGTGCACTCTCGGATCGCGTCACCGATCGCGGCTGGTGGGTTCGGCTTCGCCGACCCCGACATCCTGGCTGATGCTGCGTGGGTCGCGAGCTGGGTGGCGACGGCGCCGTGGCTCCAGACCGTCGCGGGTCTCGACCGGGTGGGCAAGCCTCGCGTTCCCCTCGAGGAGGGCGAGGTACCCCAGGATGGGCCGAACGGGGAAGGACCTCTGTGGAACGCCGGGCGACAAACGTGGAACCGTCTCCGGGAACGCCTCGACCGGGCCATGCGCCGTCGGATGGAGCAGCGCGACATGGCCGAGGCACTGTCGTTACGCGCGCCGCGCAACGACGTGAGGAAACGAGCCCTAGAGGCTGCGAAAGCCGCCGTGGAGAACGTCCGGAAGGTGCGCGACCGGTTCGCGGGCGAGTTCGAAACCGTCACCGAAACGGCTTGGCCGCCTCGGGGAATCCAATGCGCAATCGCTGTCGTTTTGTCCGCTGCTGACGCGGACGAGGTCATCGACAAAGTGATCCGTGCCGTCGAAGACGGCGCCGGTCCCGACCACACCGGGACGCGCCACAACGGTCGCCATCAGGCCGAGGATGTCGCGCGCGGAAGCGCGCCCGCCGAGCGCGACGGACGCGACGTCCCGGACGCGTTCGCGAGCCCCCCGCGCACGCCGCTGACCGGGCGGCGGCGCCCGCGCGACGAGTCATCCGAGGATGGGCCGGCGTCGCGCACCCGGGCGCGCGCGCGGGGCGGGGATGGCGCTCGCGCGAGCGAAATTGAGCGCCCGAGCGACAACGCGCCGACGACACCGGGTCAGGCGACGCAAGCGAGCGCCGCGCGCCGCGCGAGGGCGAGCGCGCACGCCGTTCGCGCCGACGCCATCATCGCGAACGCGGTGGCCTGTCGTGGTGACGGCATGGAGTGGCTCAACCACTCCCCTTGCTACGGCGTCCCGATGCTGACGGCCGAGGAATGGACCACCGCGGTCCACTTCTCCCTCAGCATCGATCGGCCCGAGTTCGCGGCGCTCGCGCGGCGTAAGGCGAAGTGCGCGTGCTGCGTCGACAAGACGCACGGCGACGCCGCGGCGTGGACAGCACACGCCCTCAACGTCAAGACGGGCAGACACGGGATGAGCCCGAGCGGCTTGCACCACCGCATCGCCGCGGTCGTACACAAGATCGCGCTGGAGTGCGAGGTGGACAGCACCTTCGGGGGCGACCGCACTCGATGCGGGACGGATGAGAGCGGACAGGGGGTGTTGTCCGACGTCTTACGTACGTCGAGTCCTCCTGCACGCCGTCGACGCCCATCAGGTTCAGCAGGCGCGTCTGCTTCGCGCGGCGCACGCCCGTCATCTCTCCGGCCGCGCAGGCCGCGCGGTTGATCTCCATGATGGGTCGACCCGGGCTCTCACTCGGCAACTTCATGGAAGTGGGAGCGGACGTCAGGGTCTCGCCGCAGCGCGTGCACGCGACGCTGAATTCGTACGCGAGCCCCTGCTGCTTGTCCTCGAGTTTCCCATCCTCGGAACGCGCGAGGCAAAGACTCCCGCCGCACGCGCACGGCAGGCGGCCGAGCATTTCCTCGAACAGCGCGAGGTCCCAGATTACGCGCTGTCCCCCCGAGGTCGCTCGGCTTCTCCTCGTCAGCCTGAACGGCTGGCCCGTCGACCAGGATCGTGCGCCCATCCGCGGCTCGACGCGGGTGCACGTGGACGGATGGGGAAAAGAGCTCTCGCGGCGTCACGGCTGCCGCCCGCGTCCGCTTCTCACGAGGTGAGCAGTCTTGCGGCGGCAGAATTGCCCCCCTCGGCCACCCACCTTGTCGCGCGACCGGAGCGGTCGCCGGCTCGTCGCCATCGCTGCCGTATCTGCCTGTGCGCGACGAGAATGGCGTCAGGGTTTCGAGAAGGAAAAAGAAGACGCGCCGCGTCGTCGCCGAGGTCTCTCTCAAAAAACTTTAGGCGGGAAGAAAGGTTTCGCGACGCACCCCAAAGGTCCCGACCCCGCTCCTAGAGGCTGGCGCGGCGTTCCACGCGCGGCGCAGCGTTCCCCTGATCGCTTCCGACGGGTCGTCCTCCGCGCGAATGCTTGCGCGAGGGGCCGGGTGCGGCGTCGACGCCGGGGTTCGAGCGCGTCATACGGTTCAAACTACAACAGGAGCTCTCTAGGGCGTCTCCTGCTGCGCCGAGACCTCCGCGTCCTCCGCGTCCTCGTCCGGCGGAACGTGCCCAGTGCGCGCCGCGGAGGGCCAGCGCGCGTACAGCACCTCGTCAACCGCGTTCGGGAACGGCTGCCTGTCGCGCCAAGCGCGGCCGCCATATGGCGACGCACGTGGTAGCGGAAGTTTTTTGCTTCGGCTTCCGCGGGGAGTCCCACGTCCTTTTTTACCGGCTTCAAAGAACGCAGGTAGTCCTCGTCGAGCAGGGCCGCGAAGTCGGCGTTGGGCGCATTCTGGTCGCGGGCGAAGGCGTTTATGATCTCTCCTTGTTGCTGGTACGCCGCGGGCGCGTTGTTGCCGGGCATGGCGCGCGTGGCTACGGGGTAAGCGGGGGTGTCCGTCAGAGGTCGGCGTTCGCGGTGCACAAACGCGAAGAAGGAAGCGCAAAGCGCGCCGGAGGACGGGCGCCTGCGACGCATCGAGAGAAGCATCGGTCTCGAAGTCGCGGATCTGAGCGCGTCGATACCTAAGATTTATGCGTACGGGCGTGCAGGGTCGTGCGCTGCGCGAGTGCGATGTGCGCGCGGCGGGCGTCGACCCTCTCGCGACACGGACGTGACGGAAAACGAAAAGGGTGGGGAAAACAAGGCGAATGAGGCGATTTTCCGAAAAATGAGCGATTTACAGGTGCATGAACCAAGCTTAGACACGGGACCGAGGGTCTAAGCGACGTGGAGGGTACCGAAAATCAAGACGACGTTGTTTCCGAGGAGGAGACAACCTCACCGGAGCTGTGACTTCATCTGTTCTTGTCGTCGAGGTACTGCTTGTGGAGAATGTTGAAGATGAGTGCACGCGCGAGTTTGGAGAGGGATTTTTACATACCGCGCTACTTCCACTGCGCCCCCGACGTGGCCACTTCGGTGGCTCCGCAGGGAAAATATTGGAGGGCGCTCTGGAGGTTGTCGCTCGATGATTTCGCCGCGCGCGCGGCGACACGCACAGGCCACGAAAGCGCGCGAGAGTCATCGCGCGCTTTCGTGGCCTCGCGATCCAACGCCGCGCGCTCGCGGTGACCACGTGCGTGACCTCGCGGCTCGTCCCGGCTCGTCGACCGCGCCCAATCATCACGAAGTCGGTGATATTCAGAATCATCACCAGCCGAGGAATCAGTGGGGACACGAGCGGGTTGGGTTCTCTCGCTCTCGCACGCTCGTGGGCCCTCACGGGGGGGGCTTCCATCCCGCCGCATGTCTCCCGACGTGGCTCACGCAAAAAATGGGGTGCGTCTGCGATGGAGGGTACCGCGGGCGCGGCGATGAGCGCGGGAAGTTCATCTCGACGCGGAGGACGACAAGGATGAAAGCATCGAGACGGAAGATGTGCACGTGAATGATACCCTCGCAGGTTCTTCGCGGGATGACCACGCCGCGCGCACGGCGAAACTCGAGGTCGCGCGACGCGTCGAGATGAGTATCGGGCCCGAGAGCGCGGCTGCGCGCGCGGCGACGTGTTTGCTCTTTACGCACCAGCTCTCGGATTCGTGCGTTGTGCGTGTAGCGAGTGCAGCGGATGCGCAGCGCACGTGGTGGTCAGGCCTGGCGAAAAGAGCGCGCGAGTCGAAAACGAGCACCCGAGAATCGCGTTTTTTCGAAAAGTCGAGGAATTATTATTACACCACCATGACCTTGATTATCTTAGCTAACTGCGAGGCACTACTAGCTATCTAGTGTTGAGCTCGTGCTTTCGCA
>JACLAA010001731.1_pt1 | contig 21182 bp, 18 predicted proteins | sample 8027891 | NCBI WGS metagenome assembly JACLAA01 (sample SAMN15724900, study PRJNA655200) | protist metagenome | isolation source: fluorescence activated cell sorting (FACS) single amplified genomes of... | place: Spain: Blaines Bay Microbial Observatory, Mediterranean Sea | collected 2016-01-19 | reverse complement strand
GGATTTCAACCGGGTTTGCAAAATTTAATCGAATACCGCGGTATAAAATACCGGCGTTATAAAATACCGGTACGCGTATAAAATACCGGTATTTTATACCGGTATTTTATACGCGTACGGGTATCGCGTATGTACCGGTACACGCGTATTTCCTTTTTTGTGTGACTGAATACACAATCAATATTATTTTATCGGCGCGAAGCTCGTGTAAGAATTTAACGCGACGCGTACCGGTATAAATAAAATACCCGAACGCGTAAATTATTATTAAATTATTACGCGTATAAAATACAGGTACGCGTACGAGTAATTTAATCGTTAAATTTTGCAAACCCGGTTGAAATCCAGAATACTGCTCATTAGGCTAAATAATAATAACGATATTATTTTAATTGTCGGTCGTCGTCGGTCGTCGTCGGTCGTCGTCGGTCGTCGTCAGATAGAATAGACTACATTCATATGCGGCGGGACGGACCGACGACGATGCGGAGGACTATCTAGCTAGACAAGTAGCATCTTACGTGCCAGGCTAGCTAGCTAGGATAGCAGACTGAAAGTGAAGCTATGATGAAGGTACTGCTGTTGGCGTTCCTATGTCTCGTAAAGCTGTTTGCCGCTCAGCCCAGAGCTGCAGTGGCGACATCGATGCCTTCGTTTGGTGTGAGGCAGTCCGGAGAGGTTTCAGCTGACGACGGCTCTGCAGGTAAAGATGTTCGCGGCGTCGGACAAGCTTTGTCGCTTTGCGTTGCCTTCGATAACAAACTGTTCGTCCAGGCGAAAACCCGTACCACACGCTCAGGCGGAAGGCGTTGGATTGAGCAGGGTTCAGACCATGGATACGTCGCGCAGTACGTGCAGAGTCATGTCGCTGATGACTTTACTCTGATACAGCTGTTTGACCGAACTCGTGGCTTAAGAATTTTCTTTGACGCTCGGGATCATGACTCTGTCTTGGGCTATTGGTGCACGGAGACGCCAAACTGTGTGTGGAACGTGTTGGAGACAGATGGAGAGCTCCGGCACGGGGCAGACGTCGACTGCACACACGTAAGAGAGTTTGACCAAGACCGCCACTTCGCTTCAACGACTATTAGGGCTGTCGATCCAGTGCTGCGCGTTCCTTCAGATGGCAGATCTGCACAGGACATTGCTTTGGTCACCGCAGGCACTCCAAACCTTGTGAGCGTGTCTAACCTTTCGGCAGAACTGAACTCAAGATACGCACTGGCTCATGGTTACGCTTTTTACCAATATCACGATTCAATGGTTCCAAGACATATAGTAACCTGGAATAAAGTAAGAGTGCTGCTAGACATGATCAATCGAACCACTCACGAATGGATATTGTGGCTTGATACCGACGCTGTCGTCACGAATCGCAGCATATCTCTTGGCGATATCATCTCGAGCGCAGAATCATATCCTGCGCATACAGCAGTAGATCTCATTCTTTGCGACGATATAGGGGGGTGGGAGTTGAACACCGGAGTCATGTTGTGGCGGAATACTGCATGGGCAAAAACTATACTAGAGAAGCTATGGGACATGGAGCATCTACCTCACATGCAGGGTGCTGAGCAAGCCCAACTCATCAAATTATTGCGGCGGGAGGACCCCAAGAAGTTTCGACACCATATTTTTGACCAGAGGGTTTTCAACACGCATCCAAAGGTTCATACGGAGGGCATGTTTATCATCCATATGATGGGTTTCACTGACAGAGACCGCGTCGCCTATTTCACAAGTCTTATAGCGTCATTAGATGCATCCGAATCCGAATCGGACAAAGTTTCGGACACAGGACGGGTCGAGTTGTAACTGTCAAGATTATTTGTTTGCGTCTCGAACTCCTTGTAGATGAGGCTTCTGTAAAAAAAGAGGCATCTTGTGCTCAATTTCAACCTACAATTGTACCTTGTACTCATCACTTGCCAAGCCCTGCCACTGATACACCCCACGATCTGGTTCGACCATCAGGAATCGAAAACAGCACCATCGGCGAACCGGCTGACACGAAAGGCTCATCAACAATAAAGTATCCTTTCCTCTCCAGCTGCAAGACGTCGCCTTTTAAGAGAGTCCGCATGTTTGCATCGCCGTGGGTGATAGTCCGCACCTCGCTGTTAAGGTTGACGAGGTCAGCGAAGTTGTCATCCTCTTCGACCTTCTTTTTAGTGATCAGGTAATCAAAGTCAACCAATGTCAGCGGCACGAGTTCATCAATCTTTGGCAACCATGTAAGCTTAAGCTTTGTTGATTTTACCGACCCCTCCAAGTGCAACTCAGCGTCTATCCCAATCACACCTCCATTCTGGTCGATGTCGACTTTCTTCACGATACAATTTCCCCAGTCCATGAGAGTTATCTCTTCACCAACCTTCAGAAGTGCGGCATCGATTTGTTCAAGCCAGATCTGGGACATCCTTGTCGTCGACTTTGTGCCAGCAGGCGGATGTTTCTTATGTCTCGGCACAGAAACAACTTCAGGCGTAGCAGGACCATTGAGGAGGGTCAACAGAACTCTCCCCTGATCAACAACTGCAACATGGCGGGGACATACCGGGTCTATGACACGTTTGTTAAGTGTCCAGAGTTTCTCCCATTCCATTAAGTTTACGTTTCGGCTTGCACCTTGCATAAGAATAAACTCTTTGAGCGCCTCAATTTGAAGACCTCGTCGTTTCATTCCCTGCACAGTCGGAAATCTAGGATCATCCCAACGCTCCACGTGACCTTGGTCCACAAACCATTGAAGTTTTCGTTTTGAAAGCGTCGTGTACACAAAATTCAATCGGGAGTAATCCCAAATATGCACTTTGCGCATTCCCATCATGTCCTGCACCCACCTATACTGTGCTTCGCGGTCGCGATATTCTGAAGTGCGCAGAGCATGCGTAACCCCCTGTTGGAGATGTGTTATGGGATATACACGGGTTAGATTAGTGGTGGCTTTGATTAGAACATGACATGCGAATAAGAAAAACGACAGTTAGCTCTTACCTCAAGCGCATCAACAAACGGGCAAGCACAGTCATAGGTTGGATAAACCTTGAACGTTGTTCCGGTACGATGGTGTGGTGTCAGGTTACACCGGAAAGCAACTGGGTCTCGGAGAGAGCCGTTGTCATTTTGCATATCCATGCGAAATCTCGCAGCGCATGACAGACCTTTCTCGTTTCCTTCGATCATGTCCTGCCACAGCTTCAGGTTTGTGTCGACAGTATTGGCTCTTGCTGCTGAATCAATCCTATTGATGCGCTCATCACGCATTCGTTCCATGGGCGTATCATCTATATACATTTGACCTTCTTTGATTAATTTCGTGCCGATCTCCAATATCCGAGGGAAAGAATCTGATGTGTAAGTGATGATATCTGGATCGAGGCCAAGAGTTTTGCAATCATCCAAGATGTTGTCTACAAACTCGTCCTTTTCTTTCGAAGGGTTTGTGTCATCAAAGCGGACGATCAATTTCCCCTTGTAGTGCCGGGCAAAATACTGATTCAGAAGAGCGGCCTTGGCGTGCCCGATGTGCAGGTAGCCAGAAGGTTCTGGCGGAAAGCGGGTCACGACGTTCCCTTCAGAAGCCCCTTCGAGATCGATGTCGAAGGAGCCTCCAGTGTCTTTACTGCCTGCAGTCTTGGAATTTTTTTCTGACTTTTCTGACTGTGCAGCTACGCGCTTTGCTCCAGGTCTGTTTGCCAAGGCCTCTGAAGTAACTTGGGCTACTGTCTCATTCATGGAGCATAAATCGAGCCAACGCACAATGTTCACATGCGCTGGTAATTTCTTGAGGGAATCCCACTGGCGAGCAGAGAAAAGTTGACCCCATACAGCGAGATCAGCGATGGTGAGAGAGTGACCAACCAAGTAAGTCGACGAAGCCAAGTGTTCAGCAAGTGATGCACATACGGTCTGGAATGCGACCCCACTGGAAATTGAAGAAGACTGATCTAGTACGTGATCAATCTAAATGGTGTTGACGAGATAATGAGGTAGTTCCGCGTCGCAGCAGGGCATGGGGAAGCGTTGGTGAGTAAGTAAGAGTGTGTCAGTCTTTAATAGAAAGGAAAAAAGAAGAGCGCTTGCGTGTTCTTGCACCGTGTCCCCTCTCGTGTAAGACTCACCATGGTGGAAGCAACAGGATCGCTGCCATATAGCGCGCTGCTGGTTGTTGAGCTTCGAGCCAAGTATCTTAAGATCGAGGGGATACCCCTAAGCTTTGCTTTGTCCTGAAAGACAAGAGTTGCGGAGGCGGCGCTGGACCATTCTTTTTCAGGTTTTTCAGTCAAGTCGACCCCGCAGATGCGCGCCGCGACGAGGGCTGCGACTGGAGGAACATTTGCTGGGTAGTGGAGTATCGGATTCGGCATCACTTTCGTCGTATCAGTTGCACTCAAAGAGGCTGACTGAGGCGGGTGCGGCCGAACTGCGAGAGAACGCAGAGGCGAGCTCGAGCGAATAAATTAAGTATAAATAGTAAACCGTCGACGACGAGCGACCGATCGACGCGGCGGGCGGCGCGCGCGGGGACCGACGCGACCACTACGAGAACGAAATCCCTAAAATCGCCCTAAAATCGCCCTAAAACCCAAAATAGCTGTTTTAGCACCGTAAAACTCGGAAGAGGATTTTAGGGCGCCCTAAAATCGCCCTAAAATCGCCCTAAAAATTGAGATTTTGCGACGAATTTATTTCACGTATGGTGTCAGTCAGAAAAGTTTGAAAATACAATTATTTTTTCTTTCGATTATTTATTTATTTTCGTCCCCGTCTTCCTGCTCATATCTTCTTCCGATCGTCGACGACCTAAATTAGTTGTATTATTATTATGAAATTTTAATCGTACGTACGCGCGCGTAGATAGCTACGTACGCATACACCGCCCGGCGCGCCACCACGCGCTCGGCGTCGAGAGGAAAGAAGGAACGGCCTGAACAACAGGTTATCAGCATGGATACGGTGACAATCAATAACGCACGTGCGATATCATGAGCAATCAATTAATGTTGTTTGCGTCGGCGGGGAATCCTCTCCCTCAAGAGGAAAAGGTTGTCTCGGCCGGCTTCTTGAAATCTGCCTTTCCGAAGGCAGTCAGACTTCTGAACGAGGCGGACATCGTACTAAGACGCAAAGCATTGCTGACAATCTCGGTAATGCTTCCTCCTTTATTTCAATTCGATCCTTCGCTTGCGCTCGACGCCTTCGTTCGCGTCACTTCCGTCCTCGTGCTGAGATGCGTTTTACCCCACCCTTTCACTCGTGTAAGGAACTCTTGACAAACGCTTCATCGTGCATCCAGTTGATTGACAAGGGCGTGATTGTCGTGTTAAGCGAATGCCTCGCTTCTGAGGATGAAGTCGTGCAAGAGCGCGCGGCTCATGACATCAACATCATCATAACTATCGTTGGGTCAAAAGGATGCGAGAATCTGTTGAGAACGGGTGCGGTGGAGAACTTGATTTTGCTTCTGTCCTCCTCTTCTGAAAACGTGCGTCACGCCACATATGACGTCCTCATGAACGCTTGCAAGCGCTCCTCTGAAATTCAAGATCTGCTTTGTGATATGAAGGGACTGCTAGAAAATCTTCTTCTACAAGTTGAACGAATGGGACTGGTGGATTCGCGTAAAGCACTTGGTTTAATCCGAACTTGTCTGGCTGGTCGACGGCGACCAGGTGATGATGTCGCGGTGAGTTTGTTTTTAAATGACCCTCTCAGCAAAGTCGTGCGGTCGCTCAAATTCTAACCTTCTTTATCCTCCTTAACACAGAGACGCTTGGTGTGCGAGGAAACGCTGTCAATCCTTGCGCGCGTTATGAATACCACGGTCGACGATACCACGGTCGACGAGAGTTTGTTAGACGCAGCTACCGTTGTGATGTCTTTGCTGTGTTCGGAACCAGGGACCAAAAAGGACATCATACGTGCTGGAATTGTTCCCATCCTGACCGTCTTACTCAAGAACCACGTGCAAGTGGATACTAAGACAGCCGCAGCAGCTGCTCTCATGCATCTCTCGATCGATATATTGGGAAAGACAGAGTGCATAAAATTTGGGATTACTCGTTACCTTATTGAGGGCCTTGGAGCGCGAGAAGACCACGAAACATTTATCCTGAACTGTCTTCAGTGCATCACGAATGTCGCCGAAAATAAGGAAGGTCGCAAACAGTTTCACGTCTTGGAGCAAAAGTTGGAGATATTGACGTATCATGCCTCTAAACTTATTCAGCACGAAGCAGCCTTAGCTCTCAGATCTATCAGATTTAAGGTTGTTGGTGAATGAAGACTCTTAGCAGAAAGACCTTGTCACAGAAGAACTGGGTGGGGAGCGTCAATCAAATAGATTACGTGAAAACGTGTTCAGTGCAGGGAAAACAGTAAGGAGCGAGATAGTAGTCCGGCTAGCTACTAGAGCCACTAGCTACTACAGCTAGCTAGCTATAGCTAGTAGCTAGTAGCTAGCTCTAGTAGCTCTAGTATGTATGTAGTAGCTATCTACGATTAGCAGTAATTAGCTGGAGTGGATGGTCGAATGAAGAACTTCGTTTTCAGCATTCAAACTTTTAAAGCCGGTTTACAGTTTCTGTCGCTTGAACCTATCCAACGCGCCAGCGCTCTGGTCTCGCGCTCCTACTTCTACGTTGCGCGAAAACAAACTCTCGGGGAGAAGTGTTTGTTCTACGTCTATGCCCTCTTTCACGGTTCCATCTTCTTCAACTTCCTCGTCTCCAATGTCTATTTCGTCAGGATTATCAATACTTGAAACGACACCGACAGCAACACCCCCTCCGCCTTCGGTGTGTGCCTTGACGAAACCTTCAATCGTGTCAGAAAGACCTCCTCGTTCTAGCTCTGCCACGGACTCTTCTAGAGCTTCACTTTCTTGAGGCCTTGAAGTCATTGGCGGGTGTAGATGGCCAGATTCAGAGTTGCTTGCGTGTGAAACGAGCTCAACAGTGGCCATGTTGAAGTGCGTTTGGCTGAAGCTCGCACTAACAGATCGCTTTATTCGCAGCATCTCTCGGAAGGTGTCTTCATTTCCATGCCGGATTTCGAATTGATTCCATTCTTCCCAGAACCCGCTCTCTTGCTGAGGATTAGCAAATTGACTTGCGTGGATATAGAGACCACGCGCACGATCGACTTCTCCGAGCTTTCTCTCAAGACGAGCATATCGAGTACACAAAACTTTCGTAACTCCATCAGGCAGATTCTGCCCGATGGCTGCTTCGTAAATGTTTCGGACCTTGCCCACGCCAAAAGAATCCATAGCTCGTGAGGCATAAAGCTCATACAACTCAAGCTTTTCATCATTTGACACTTTCTTACAGGCACGCTCGTATATATCCATGGCACGCCGCGCGAGCCCGTGCTCTTCCTCTAAACGAGCATACTCTAAGAAAAAAGGCTTAGACTCCTTTGACGGGACGGCTGCAATACAGTGCTCGAACAGATCTCTAGCCCGCTCCAGCTTTTTCGAACCAAACCTGCCAACAAAATCCTTCAGGTATGCTTGCCAAATCTCACGACAGTGAGGAAACTTGAAAAGGCTGATACCTCGTTCATAAACCTTGTAGCTTTCTTCAAAAAGCTTGTTTTCCTGAAGCAGAAGAGCGAAGTTAAGAATGATTTGTGGCGACGCTATGCGGAGATCGAGCATACGATTGTACACCGCCTGAGCAGAATCTAGAGAGCCCAAAGACTCCTCGAGGTCGCAATAGAATGTCCAAAGCTTCAACGACTTGAACACTCGTTCCTGCACAGGTAACAGCTCGGAATTTGTTTGATGCAGACCTGGAGAGCGAGGTGGCTCAGTTGTACACCGGCGCATCAGACTGAGTGCACCTCCAAAATTTTGCTGGCGTAACTCAAGCTCGCCCCACTCACACCACACAGTTGCGAGATCATCAACTGTTGAATATTGAACACGAACAGCCTTCTCAAACACAACACGCGAGTTCTCAACATCGCCGTGGATCTCATAAAATTTTGCAAAATCGACCCATAACGTATGCGGCTTACCAGTAGCTTTTGAGGGATCCACGCTTGTAACAGCCTCCGTAAACGTCATAACTTGGCGTGCAGGATCAGCTTCAAACAGGGCGATGCGTTTACGCCACTCGTGTACATTGTGAGGATTCTGGCGCAACATCACTGAAGAGAGTAACTCGGGTCTTCGGCTCATGAGAAACTCAAGACGTGCAAGACGAAGATCAAGATCATCACCAGAGTCTGTCAGCAAAAAGTCAGATCCACAGTGGCTCCCATCCTTTTCTGTGTCATCAACGAGTGCGCCTTCTGTAGCAGATTCCATTTTTGCACTCAAAACGCTCTCTTCAAATTGAGTGTAAGCGTCAAATATCAACGAGAAATCACGCACAGTAATGACGGTTGCCAGCCCCTCCTCAAACACGTCGCGGGCCTTTTCAAAAAGGCCGCGACGAATGTAGAAATCAGCGAGACAGGTCCACAGTCTTCCAACCTCGTCAGTGAACTTACGAATGCCACCTCTTATCATCGAGTCAATATCCAGGCAGTCGACTTCTTCTGGATGAGTCGCGACAATCTCACATAGTTCTAACCATATTTCGTGCTTACTCTTTCCAGCCAGAGATTGGAATGTCTCATCGTTTACTATTTTTGCGAGTCTCTCTGCAACCTCATCCCAACGGCCACGGGCTTTCAGAAACTCTACGTACTCCTCGGAATGTCCTGGCTCAAATTTTAAATAACGTCGGTAAACGCGGCGTGCTGTATCGACAGGTACACCATTTTGTCGAATGAATCCCTAGATGTTCATAACATATCGAGAGCAGTTTGTTCAGGGGAGAATACGTGCTGGTCAGAAAGAAGAGTGAGGGAAACTTGAAAAGAAGCGGCAAAAGACGAAAAAAAACGGATCGCGGGCTGGAGCTAGTAGAAGTCTCAAGGCATACTTACCAGATAGATTGTCCAAATGCGATCGTGCTGAGTCACTGGAAGAGACGCAAGCGCTCGATCGCTGGTCTGTCTGACAGAGGTCACATCTTGTTGTTCAACAAGAAAGTTAAGGTAGAGCTCCCAGATCTTCGGCATCTTGTGCATCGTGACCAATGCTCGCTCGAACGTGTTGTTGAGAGCCAAATGCGCAGCATCAGTAATGCGCAGATGGCGTGCAGCCTCATAACGTTCTTCAAGGTATGCATGCCATAACTGTTGTTGAGGAAGAAGAAACCAGGGGAAAGGGGGTTAGTTGAGGTTTGTCTGGAAGAGAAAAAATTAACTCAGTTGGATTCGAGACGCGGAGCTTTTTGCAGAAGTAAGCCGCTGCACCTTGCCCCGGGACATAGACATCCCGTATACATCTCACCGAACGTCCGATCCGAGCTTCATACCTTATAACTACCAGGCAAAGCATTTACTGCGCGTTCGAAGATGATGTAACGTCGCTTAGCGGGAGCATCTTTGCGCGCGTCGAGGTAACGTGACCATAGGCTGGGAAGGTTGGGGTTGCGTAACAGTTCAGCCTCAAAGACAAGATCTGCTTCCTGGGGGAGCAGATCATCGTCTGCGTAGCATTTACCCGTTTCAGATGAATATGTCAAGGGGCGGTTATCCCTTTGATGTCTCGCCATCATCCCAGACTCTGCTGAACGGGCTGACAATCAAATCAAATCAATCACTACCCATATTACATACAGAATAGAATCCCTAAAATCGCCTTGCTTGCTTATTACTTGCTTGCTTGCTATTATTATTACTAATAATATATTATTGATATCCCAAATGCTTAAAAGGGCCGTCAACTACGGAAGGCGTCGCACGTAAGTCCTAAGTGATATGTTTTGACCAAAACCTCGCACATGTCGAACGAGGCCAGGCTAAGGCACAACGCCTTGAGCGCGGTATGCGATGATCATTTTAGCTTGATGCGGTGCGTTTCCGATCTCTCTCGGAGCGTTAAGAATGTTTCTTCAATGAATGAAGGAGAGAAAATGTGCTAAACTTTCCACTCCTCTCTCTTCACAGTGCCTCCGAGAACCTCCGTCAACGGGAGGAACAAGCTTCTACTTACATACAAAGTCGCTGGAGATCATACAACACTCGAAACAACTTTGAAAGGTTGAAAAACGCTGTTCTTTCGATACAGGCGGGATATCGCGGTCATCTTGGCCGCAAACGAGCGCTTTGCAGGGCTCACTTGGTAAGTTCCAGTCAACTATTTCTACTCGAAAAATGTTATTGGTCCAACCTCCCCTGACCTCATTTTTCCTTTCTCGCAGGTGGCGTCTGATAGTCGCCTCCAGCACTTTCAACGAGCTGCACTTGTTCTTCAGCGACACTGGCGCGGGCACTTCAGTCGGAAAAAAGTTCACAGCTTTTATGACAGGAGGAGATACTTGCAGCGTGTGCATTCTGTAGGTGAACGGTTAAGGGAAAATCTGTATGCTCGTCAACACGGGTCACTCGGACACGCGACGCGGGAAGGAAAGGTAATCATTCGACGATAGCTAGCTAGTAGCTAGCTATAGCTAGCTCGTGAACATGTAGCCTACCAGTCTCCACTTTCCTCTCATCATTCAGTTAAGTTTACTAAGCGACGTACTCACCTACATCAAATATAGGTAGCTAGTACTAAATAGTACCTCGTTCTGAAAGACTAAACATTTCGTTTCCCGGTTTTCAATCAGGATTCACATTTGCGCGAGGCTTTTGCGACGGCTTCATGCCAATCATACCACCTTGCTTCGACGAAATTACACGCGGGTGTAGAATCTCAATATCCCGATGCCGTGCAAGCCAAAGTGAGAGGAGTTGAAGCAAAGATACACTATTGAACGTCATATTTACAAAACGAGCACACGAGAGCGGGTGAGCTTTAATAGCTAGCTAGCTAGCTAGAGCTATCTAGTAGTAGCTAGTTAGCTAGTAGCTAGTCAACTTCACCCGTCTTGATGAACGAGCCTCCAGAGGTGTGCCTGTGAGAGGATGGTTTCCAACTGAAATAGGTGTGAGGATGAGGCATGGTCAGTACTTTGGGAACAGAGAACAGCAGTGAGCAGTAATTTTCTTACCTCCACAAGTGTCCAGTTGTCTGTCGGTAGACTTTGCAAGAAGACGATGATACCCTGAAAATCCAGAGCTTTTAAGTCAGCAGACCAGTGCATTAAAAGTGCGGCGCAGAAGTATGCTACGAAGTCACCAACTTGATCGTTCTCAGCAATATATGTATCCTGATTGTTGGTCATAAAACGTTTTCGTGATCAGTCTATCAAGAAAGAAAAAAATATTTCAAAAAATCGTGGTTCGCTCTCACTCAAAAGCAACACTTACCCATAGACGTGGAAACATACCAAATGGAATCTCGCGGAGCAAGAGACAATTAATCCAGCGGAATCCAAACTGTAAAAAGTCGACTCCCTGTGGTTAGGGGTGGTAGATCGTGTGAGCAAAGACAGGTAGATCGTGTGAGTGGTAAAAAAAAGTTTTTGTGAATACCTACCTCCTGTTTTAAATGCTGATGCAAGTCGCCATCAAGGAGTTTAACAAGCTGTATCCACGTAGATGTTTAGTTTAAGAAAAGAAGCAGCTCACAAAATCACAAAAGTTTGCTGCCGCAGCCAATTGATTCTACGCACCTCGCTGAAGTGGAAACATGTTTTCTGAACGCCAGGCTGAGCAAACGTGTAATTTTCCTGAATATTGTCAAGAACTTTGCAAATACACCAATAACAATCCGCTTCAGCATCGTAGAGCTCGTTGGATGATGATGCGGTCTTGTCCAGCCGGTCCATCTCCTCCGAGCAAAAATCAGACAGAAAGACTGCGGCGGGAAAGACGTGTTGTCAGTGTTTTGTTCGCCAGACGCCGTAAACGAACTCGTTGATTTCCCTGAACCTCACCTGACATGAATGGGATGACAAGGTCATTCATACCCTGCACGTAAGACGTTCCAGGATTTCGTATGGATCTTACGAAGAGGATTCGTTCGATGGACCTGAAATAAACGATGATTTAAGGTTAATAATCAGCTGGAGGTTCGGTGACAGCACGGATATTCCTCATCGAGCGGAAAAAAAGGGTATCGCACTTACTTTCGGAAACCGCCGTTTTTGCTTGGGAGAAATCCAAGTGCTGCGGTGCGCGGCACGTCAATTCTAATTTGGTGCAATACTCTGAGCTCATCTTCACTCCTATCAATGTCATCAACATCGTAATGTTCTTGTACCCAGATGTGATATTCTTGGCGCTTTCGAGACAGCACCTCGGCGCGGCGACCCGAACTCTGGGGCAGATATCCCTGCGACACAAAGGAGCAAGCAATGATCAATGACCTGTACATGCATGATCGAACGTTCTTTATGTTCATTCCTACTCACCAGTAATAATTTCCAGCAGATGGATCGTCGGCCTGGCGGGCAACCGTTCCACGCCAGCTTTTGGAGTTCCTGTGCTCGGTCGAAGACGTGGACGATGTGAACTCGTGATGAAAAGCGTCGTGAAACTGGGGACCGCCTGTTAACACATACACACACACCTGCAGATTCACAACGGGCTCGAGAAGGAGCCTCTCGAATTTTCCATCGCGCGTGCCGTACAAGCCGACCGTATCGATGTTGTCGACACTGTTGAAGGCCGGAGAATCTTCATTCGTTGTTGTTGAAAGCACTTTGGCTTTCACCTTGTATGCTTTTTGCTGCTGATTCACTTGTTTCGAGCGAACTCCAAGTTGTCCCGGCAGCCTGCGTCCTTGGTTGAAACTGTAAAGATGTGTTGAGATGGATATTTCAGTGTTATTCCTCAGGAGGCGCCGTTTTGCGTTTCGCGACAAATTTCACGCATTCGCGAGGAGAAAAGTAACGGCGCCTTCGAAGGACCTGCCTGGCAAGGAGTCGGAATCTTTCACCGAGATTCCCGGTTGTATCTTGTTCAGTCACCCTTCTTTCTTCCTCACTGGAAGAAGAAGGCAGCTCAAGTCGTGACCTTGCACTCATACACTCGCACGAACATACACTCGCAGTTGGAGGGTGATACCAAACGTGTCCATTCCGCGGCAAGCGGCACCGTTTGTATTCCAGAAACGCGCTTCGTGCATGTATGTGTTGTTTCTTTCGATTTTCGGCCGATCGTTTTAAAACGAGCGAGTGGCCGGTGGCAACAACTAATAATAACTGGCAAGCAAATTGTAATAATATATATTCTTCGCGCACTATATAACTTAGTTTCGAGAGTAGAATCACGTGCAGATTTGGAGAGAAGACGATCTTATGGCTATATATATCCTGCTATATATGAACTACTACCTGTAATAAATACTTCGTTCGTCTTTGAATTACAAAAAAGTAAGGGTGTATGGAATACAGTATTATTACTTGCTTGCCAAAAAGACCGGTTGAGCAAAATCGGGTCGCGGCGCGCCGCTCAGTCTCCAGATGCGCCTTCAAGTGTGACAGACGCTTCATGCAGGACTCAGCGAGGCCTCATGAGAGTATTTTGGGAGATGACATTCTGGCGTTACGCAAGCTCCTAGCCTGGGTCCAGTCCAACGGAGGCTCTGCGGACAAACTCCAGTTCGCTGAGGGTTCGTGCTCACGGAAACTGGTAGCCAAGTCGAAAATTTGCGGAACTGCAGATGAAGGCGATACGATGTTCTCTATCCCTACCTCGTGCTTGCTACACCCTGATTTAGCAAAAACCGACTCTGTATATGGTCCTGCTTTTACGTCGCTCGCACTTGAACCAGGCGTCGACGACAGAATCGTTCTCACTCTCTTTCTTGCCTTGGAAAGAGGGCGGGGTGAGTCTTCAAAGTGGGCAACTTACATCAACGGACTTCCCGCTCGCATTCCTGTTCCTCTGAGCTGGTCAGATTCTGATCTAAAGTACCTTGAAGGTACGCGTTTGGAGCATGCTGTTAAGCAACATCGCAAGGCTCTCCAACAAGAATGTGAGGTTTGGGCCCCGTTGCTCCTTGCTCACATTCAGCAGAATAAGTATAAACCTGTATCCGCTGAAGCACAAGCGCTGGCGAGGAAGGCTTTAATACCAGAAATGATATCTTGGTCGCGAAGCTGTGTGTGGAGTCGAGCTTTCTCACTTTTCTTGAATCAGACCAAGACAATCGCCTTAGTTCCTTTAGGCGATATGTTCGATCACTCTCCTGATGCTCGGGTTGAGTGGCTCACAGACGACACAGCTGCGACTTTCTCTATACGATCCTATGAGGCCATCTCTGAGGGCAGTGAAGTATTCAACAACTATGGGGCAAAGTGTAACGAAGAACTGCTGCTTGGGTACGCGTTTGTCCTTGAGCAGAACAAGTCAGATAACTATCACCTAGAACTCGCAGCGAGTGAAGCATTCGAGCCGAACAATCTTTCTGGTGGCACACACTCTGTTCGTGAGAATGGAATTCGTGACTCACTCTTGCGTCATTATGAAATAAGCTCGACTCACTGTCTTCGGATAGATGATCCTTTGCCAGGATCACTTCTGCTTGCAGCTCAGATTCTCTCGTCCACGCCTGCACTTGCATACAGATTGTGTTCTAAGATTCCGCCCGGCGAGTCGCCTGCCGAAGCACTCGCAACACGCATTCCTTCGGACGATGTATGTACATCTTTCCGCGCGTTACGCTCCTTGCACCTGCTAATTATGGAAGAAATGAAACGGCTCAGCAAACGTGCAACGCCAGACGAAAATGACTGCTCTGAAGTTGGGCAGGGCTTTTCTGCAAAAATGAGTTTCGTGTATCGTAAGTCTCAAACTCATATTGCTAATATGACACTCACCGCAATAAAACAACGGGCCAGATCCCTCTTATCTCAGCTAAGCATTTCGATTGATGAAAGACACCTTACCTTTGACTGTGACGAACTATTCTTGAAAGAGAAAGAACAATACGAATCATGGTTATCCGAGCTTGGTGTTCTGAACAGTGCCGTGGAAGAGATCTCTATCCGAAGTTACTTTGGTTTCACAGACGGTTTGCGGGTTACATCGTCGATCACAGAAGGAAACTTTCTTGGAAGTGTGCCATCTGATGCCATCATTGTCGCATCAGATGACATATCTGAATCTTGCTCAAACCTTGGCATAGATGCCGAACAGGCTGCCCTGGCAGCTACCCTCTTACGATTAACGCTGAACGGCGAAGAACGAGAAAGGTATGCGCCTTTTGTGAACTGGATCATGTGTGCACCTGTCACTGCTGCGGCTTTCAATTCAGACGTTCTAACTGTTCTTCAGGGAACTGCAGTTGGGCAGGGTGCTCTTGGCTTGCGCGCAGAATACGACGAAGAGCTCGAAATGCTCTATGAAGCTGCTTGTTTACGAAACGACAGTTCGCGTTCAAACTTGAGTCCTTTGTACGCCAGGGCACGAACACTTGTCGAGCGATATGCGGTCCGACTCCCTCAAATCGGGCGTGAGGTCAAGGTCCCCGAGGCCGGACGTCTAGCAATCGTACCGTTTATCGGGTTCTTCCCTAGGGCACTTGAAGATCTCGTTGCAAAACTCGTTTGGACGCAAAAGGTGGTAGCTTCCCCAACTTGCGAGGGAAAATGGCATCTGGAACTGAAGAGCTTATGCGACCTGGACGCTGGCACTTATCTTATCGAACCAACGGACGGCATTGACGAAGGAACTCAAGTTTTAGAGATCGGGACAGAGTCGCTGTGTTCGCTCATGGAAGAACACAGCAAATTCAAATTTTCATGTGCAGCGACATCACACACGGCAGGTTCACAAGAGGATTGTTCGAGGCTTGTCGTGCGTAATTCGGTAGAGCTGCTTCTAGAACCTGCCGATGAAGATGAGAACCTTCGCCGAAGCAAAAGTGCGCTGCTCCGGTTCATGGGAATAGGCGACTCTCACTATCTTTCAGTGTCACCTAACTCAGAAATATTTTGCGCTGCACTTTTGGTTTGTAGTGCCGAAAATCAAGCGGGATTGGAAAGGCTTCGAGATGCCTGGCTGACAGCTGTCGAGTGCGGTCATTCACCTAAGACTCAAATTGAAAACACAAATGTTTCACAAGCTAGCCGCAGGGAGTCGAACTCGGTTCGTGTGTCGAGCTCTATTGATCGAAAGTCCCCCTCTGCAGTAGGCGAGAAGAAGAATGAGAGCTCAGTCGAGATAAAGTCAACGCTTGATGTTTCAGATCAGAGCCACGATTCACCTTCAGGGAACTACCTGTGTACTTTTCAGCTGGCTGCTGAAGCCTTGCAGCTGAACATCGGTATCGGTAAGAACGTAAAGAGAGTGGCCCGAACTATGCTGAGGAGCATGATTCAACAGTTGCCAATACCCTCAAATACTGATTTAACCGTCACTCGTCGCGGTACCAGGCAGGAAAAAGAAGCAAGCTTACAGCGTGCCGTTGCTCTAAGATATGCTCAGCGGCAACGAGAAATATTGGAAATAAATGTCGAGGCACTGGCAAGGCCACGCGACGTCAAGAAGGTGAAGAAACGACGAAGGTCGTGCACAACGTAGCTCCTTACTTGGATGCTGCTCTTCGTAGTATCAATACTATTATGCGTTAGCTAGCTAGCCAGCTACTAGCTAGCTAGCTAGAAGATAGCTCTAAGATAGCAAGCAGCCATATCAACTTTAGACATATCCATCACGCGTGCCACTAGCTAGCTCTAGTAGCTCTAGAAGATGGGGATTCAACGCTGATATTAAATACTCCACCCGACTTCCAAGCAAGCAAGCATGAGTAAAACGTAGTAACTAGACTACATATTACAAACAAGTATTATGACTCAATGACTCAAAACTCCAAACTTTGCCACGCGATTCACTTCCCTTTGTTCGTGCCTTTTGACCGTGCCCCTGACTTCATGGCAGTGGTCCTATTTGCGCCGAATCCGGACCCGGAGCCTGTTGTGGCTTGCTTACGAAGAGCAAAAGCAAACGCAACTAGCGTTTCATCCTCATCTACGATTGTTTGGTTCCAGTGGCGTAGAACAGCAGGCATCAGCTCCTCCTTTGTGCCTCCGTTGTGCACCTCTCCGAGCTTGTAGGTTCGACGATATTTGCGCAGCGAAGGAGCCTGTGAGTAAGGATCACGGGTCAGCGGTTTGAACGTGGAAGGTTATGCCATAAACAGCTGGAAGCAAGGGATTCAGCGTACCTCTAATCTGGAAAGATCGACACGAGTATCCTGTCGCTTTGCAGAGGTGCCCTGGGTGACTCTGGCACCAGCAGCCTGCAAAGCGGAGAGGAGGAGGGAATTTTTTAGGTCAGGGGGAGAAAACGGAAACGAGTCACTTCCTTTCCTGCGTAAAGCGTGCGCTTCCGAAGACGCCACGCCAGGACGGATTTCGCGCTAGTCTCGCTCCGCGCCAACAAAATGGTGACCCCGCAAACGGTGACTGCGCTGTCCTGTTCCAGTGAAACTCACCATGTCCTCGGCATCGTCCTCACTTGACAGTCCGCCAGGGCCGACACTGCCTTCCGCCCCGGCAGGTTTATGATCCTGAGGATCGTGTTTGTCAGCAACCGCGCGAGAGCTGCGTCGACGCGACTCCATGTGATGTCAACCGAGGGGTTCGCAAAGTGTAAACCGGTAGGCTTGGATGAGGGTGCGCGCCTTTCTGCGCTTGCGGAGGTAACTAAGCCGTTCCACTTGAAAAAGCTTCTGCCCTTCAACTTCTGCGTAGATCAGGGTTCTTCTCGTCATTTCCGTTTTCCGAAAACCGAAATTTGATAGCTACGTACGAGCCGAGCTGGGTCATTTCATCAAGCATGAAAAAAAATCGATTGCGAGAGTTACCTAAAAATCAAACACAAAATATATGAAAGTACGGTAAAATGGAGAGAGACAGCCAGGACGGTCGGCGCTGGCGGGTCCACCGGGCCCGCGCGCGTAAATTAGTGTTTTTTCGAGATTTTCGCAGAGGTTTGCCGTAGGCGAGGTTGTGCGATTTTTTAGGGCTTCTATACCAACCCCCGGTCAGCCAAAAATCCCGAGAAGTTGTGTCTGCTAAATTAAAACTTGTATACAATCGATTGCGAGAACTACTAAAAATTTTTCCCAGATATTTCCGTAGATACCCCCCCGTGTTCTACACACATCCCAGGGAATGGTAGCATCCTGAACCCCCCTAATGAATTTTAATCATCGGACCGAGTCAATCTTGGAACCATCCTGGACTCTCGGATTAAATTCTTAAACCCAGTGTTCAGGCCCATATCCTTAGAATGTTAAATATTGTCACTTGATTGGCTGGACTCGGCGAAAAGCGCGCCAAGCGATGGCATTTTCGCAAAAACAGTATTTTTTGCGTATGGCGGTTTCACCCACAAATGAAAAATTTAAAAACGCTCGGACTAAATGCTCACTGAATAGGGTGGAAAATTCTTTCGACCAATCAGATTGCGCCCTTCAGCGTTACATGTAACGCGGAAACACTGGGTTTAACCTGCCGTCAATCGTTTTCCAGCGATCGTATGGCGGTTAGTCAGAGCTGATTAATACAAAACACCCGCGTGTGTCGAATTCGTGGAGACCGATTTTTTATGGGCCAAGACTGAAAACCATACACAATTTGCCCGTTTGAGGTTGTGGGATTTAATCGGCGAAAGTAATCAATCCAGTATACGCCCTCCGACCCTCCGAGTGGTATTCACTGGTGACCTGCTGACGAGCACCGCGATTAAAATTTCCCGGGAAAATTTTATCGACTCTGGATATGCGCCCCTACGCAAACATGAACGCCCGGGCGCTGTACGCCTCGTCCTTCCACCGTAGCTGCACCGTCACGTCACCGGCCTCATTTCCGAGCCTCTTACCCACCCCGGTCCGAAGCTCCTCGATCCGCCGCATCGCGTCCGCCAGACTCGTCTGCGTCGCCGGTTCGATCTCCACCCAGCAATCCACGTGGATTCGCCGTCCCGCCCTCCTCGCCCGCAGGCCCGATATCATCGGGCTCTTCGGCCCCATCCCGAGCGCCTCCGACGCGGCAGCCCTGACCGCCGCCTCGACACTCCCGTCCGCGGCGTTGGCGTCCACGAGCGCCAGCGTTGCACCCCTGCCGATCTCCCACCCAGCCCGGAGCACGAGCAACGAGACGACGACGCCCGCCGCTGCGTCGAGCCACGCGAACCCGGCGGCCGCCCCGGCAACGCCCACGAGCGCCGCGAACGCAGCGACGACGTCGGAGCGATGATGCCACGCGTTCGCCGCGAGCACCTTCGACCCGATGCGGTCGGCGATTCGGCTCGTGACCTGAAACGCAGCCTCCTTCACCGCGACGGAAATCAGCGCCACGAGCACGGCGGCGGAGTCCATATTGACGTTCGCGTTTGCGCTCGCGTCCCTGCCGCGGAGGTCCGCCGCCGTCGCGTCCTCTGTTCGGAGCGTCATCGAGATGTCGTCGAGGGACGACGCAGACAAGACGCCGCCGACCACCGCCGGTATCTCGAGCAGTACGTTCCTGGTCGTCGGGAGCTGCGCGCTCCCGGGGTGGACCGCCGGGTGACTGAGATGACGATCGAGAGGACCGCCGTGCGCAGCGACGAGCCTCTCGGCGAATTCCCAGGCGAGCGTCGACGCCGCCCACGCGAGCGCGACGGAGACGAAGAGGGTCGCGACCGCCTCCCACCTCCCGCGACCGTACGGGTACTTCGAATCCGGAGGCACGCTGGCAAACCTGGCCGCGGCGATGACGACGAGGTCCGAAACGACGTCCGAGGCGGAGTGCACCGCGTCCGCGGTGAGTGCTGAGGACGCGAACGCGAGACCGGCGGCGAACTTGACGACGGTGAGGACCACGTCGACCGCCGTTCCCATCACCGCGGTCCACACGACGGTCTTGAAGTATTCAGCGTCCGACGCGAGTGTGTCGTTGTCGTCAAGATCGTCGAGCGGCACGCAACACTCCCCGCACAGCCGCTCCAGCTGGTCGTCGGGGCGGTCCTCCGAGGAACCGCCGTCGGGAGTTTTTTTTTTTTCACGACCCCGATCGTCTCCGCACACCTCGCGCGAAAATACGCGAACCGCCGCGGGAGGTTCGGAGGATGCAGAGAGGGCACCTGCGACGCTCATGGCTCAAAGTTGGAGAGAAAGACGAGAGCAAGCGCGCGAGTGCGAGTGAGGACGCAAACGCGGCGAGGCGTGGTCGTGTACGACGGTTCGGCAACCTTCGCAGAAGGAAGGAACTTTCTCCGGATGTTCAATGTTGAAAAAGTTCATAAACAGTCCCACGTCAGCAGCGGTGATTCTGAATGTCGAAACTTCGATAACCCTAGATGTGTGACCTATTTGTCGCCTTTCCCTAAATATCTTTTGAAAGGTACATATTTTTCCATCAAAAAGTACGATTGGCCTTTTCAAAAAGTACAATTGGCCTTTCAAAAGCTCGAATCTGTAAGATTTTCCTATAAAAAGTACAATTTGCCCTTTCAAAAGCATAAAGTGTCCTTTCGGGGGCATCTTCCGTTTTACGTAATAAAACGCTCGTCTGACCGAGATCGACGCCCAGTTCTTCGACTAACGCCTTCACGCGCGCGTCTCATCCAGAGGTCCGAACCCCGCGAGACGGCCAGAGTCTTCATGCTCGGTCAATGTTCCCCGACTTTCCTCGCCCCTCTCGGCGTTCTCATCGCGCAAAAGACCCCGTCAGCTGACGAAACTCATCTGCCCATCCGTGAAATCTTCCCCGATCGTCGCAGCAGAGCAAGAAGACATGCTCCGTCACAAGATCCTCTTCGCCTTCTTGGCGCTATTCGTCGGCCTCGCCGCCGCGCAGCAGAAAGTTATGCCTTCCACCTACACCACGTTCACCGAGTCTCCGTTTCCAGAGACATCGGCGGATCAGCAGAAGAACATTGCCTCCGATTACATCATCTACAAGGGCAGCATGCAGCCCCTCCAGTACACCGAGCTCATCCGCTCCGGCACCACCGTCGGCGACAAGATCTTCGGCCAGATCCTCGACACCAGCGGCAACACAATTGCTCACTCCTCTACACTTGAGAGCGTCGCCACTATTTCCGCTCAGGATGACCCCACCCGCGCGACTGGTTACGACGCTGACATCGGCACCGATCACGGCGACACCAAGGTCTCCAACATGGAAGATTTCGTCTCTATCCTCAAGACCCGCAATGTCGACAGTCCAGAAACCGTCTGGGCCGTCGTGCACCTCGAGGACCGCCCCGCCAACATTCAAATTCTCGAGCTGGAG
>JACLAA010002357.1_pt1 | contig 21210 bp, 12 predicted proteins | sample 8027891 | NCBI WGS metagenome assembly JACLAA01 (sample SAMN15724900, study PRJNA655200) | protist metagenome | isolation source: fluorescence activated cell sorting (FACS) single amplified genomes of... | place: Spain: Blaines Bay Microbial Observatory, Mediterranean Sea | collected 2016-01-19 | reverse complement strand
ACATATCAGTCACTTGCGCTGTGTTCCAACTCCCAATGTCTTGGTTGAACGCAAAAGCGGAAGAAAACATATATCGCATACCAGACACTTATACGTTCTATCTTCCAGAATTGCAAACGTTCCCGTGATAACGACAGCATAATCTTGGGTGCTCCCACTTTCTAAGCCAAAGTTTCCATATTTCTTCACGTTGACCCAATACCTACCTTGCTGAGGGTTTGAGTATACGATTTTTTCGACGTTGTTCGTATGGTCTTCCATTCCATCGAGAGGGAGAATCTTAGACATGCCTTGGAAGTTTGTTTCAAAGTGTAACTCTAAATCGAGATCGTTCACGAGTCGTTCATCAGCGACGTCCGCCCAAACTAACGTTACGCGGAGCTCAAACTTGGCATCGTAGGAACCCACCTCCAAGCAAAAGCCATCCTCATAATTATTTGATGCCGATAATTTTGTATTATCGCGGATGTACATGACCTTTGGGGATTCTGGTATATCGTCAAAGTGAAGGGAATTCGTGAGATTGAGTCTTCCCCATCCCTGCTTGAACGAAGGAGGTTGCTCCAGTGGTTCTTGATATCCTTCGTCGATACCGGTCATGGCCATTGCCCCGTTAATGACAATAGCTTTCATGAGTGATCCAGACGGTGCATAACTCGCGCTCGAACCCGCAGTTCCACCTGGATAGTAACCTTTATTGAAATATTCTTGCACAAGCGCTGTCCCGCCAGCTGCTATGGAGCATAGTGAAGTTCCGGACATTGTAACCGTCCCGCACACGCTGTTCACATATGCCGATGTAATCCTATCTCCCGGCACAATAATATCTGGCTTAATTCGCAAATCATCGTTATCCGGTCCAAACGGCCCCGAAGACGAGAACGAGGCTACATCTTCAAAACCTAAATCCATATTTGTCCTGGTATACCTGGAAAATGTAACTTTGATGCCAGCAGAACGCTCTGACAACGCCTTCAAGATCAATCCATCGCGATGCGTGATGAACCCCACCGCGGCTGAGTTGAAAGCTTGAGGATAAGCAGCTTCGTCTCGGCTAATGTGAATTTTATACCCGTTTTGTAAATTGGTATCGTACTCGCAATTGTAAATCAGTATACCCTTTGCACCAGCAGTGTATGCGTTGCGCGCCTTGAGTTCGAACGAACATGTCCCGCGTTTTACAAGCACGATGGCATCCGTGTACACAGCGTTACTCAACGTTGCGCAACCCTCTTCCGGGTTTGCGTGGATAACAGATCGAGCCACAGTTGCGTACGCTTTTGACGTGCTGTCCCAATCCGATCCAAAATCTGCCGCTTGTATCAAAATAATTTTCAAATGCGAAAAGTGTGTATCGCTGGCAATATTCACGTTGTAATATTCCCTACCGGCGGCTATGTTTGCATTATCGGAATTTGGAGTAAGCGACGCCCCGATCGATAGTATATATTTTCCCTCCCGCTGGCGTCGTAACTGAAGATAAACCGTAGTCACCGCTGTTACCTGCGGCAAAAAACGGAAGAAATTTCGGCGTATTTCGAGCGTATTCGTCTATCTGTGTCGTCTCACTTTCGTACTCATAGACGTCGTATCCCCAACTATCTGAATGGATTCTCGCTCCAGCATCGTAAGCAACTTGATAATACGTAGATCCCATATTTGGCGTCGCCGTCATGACAATATCTCCAAACTCATCTGTGTAGGCAAGATCAAAAAATGCAATTTGGGCTGAGGTTGCCATGCCGTCGTAAATTGCGGCATCAATGGTTGAGTATCCCGCGAGTGAAGCAACCACATACGTGCCATGACCATCTTCGTCCTCTCCGTTTCCATATTCTGTAATATAATGTTTAAACTTGTTATTCCCCGCGAGATAGCAACTATTTCGATCCGCTCCAGTATCGCCAACACCAACAATGACTGAATCCCCGAGCAAATTGCCTTTACTCCAAATAGGGCTCGCCACCATCGTGGCAATCCCGCTTTTCCAAATCGACCCTTGGATTATACCCTTGGCGTTCCTATTCAACGTCTTGCGCGCATACATCGGTGCTACACGCACTACAAATGGAAGTGCGGCTATAAATCTTGCGGCGTCGGCTAATTGTATCGTAGGAATATTTCGCAAGTTGAAAAACCCACCGTCTGGATCGAAGACGACGTTGCGACGAAAATGTTTCAAGCCCATAGTAATGTTCGGTCCGAGCTCGTACATCTCAACATCAAGCAAAAGTTCAATCCCTCGCTCCCTCAAAATTGATATTGCAGCCTCGTTCGCTTCTTTTAAAAATAATATGTCGTCTTTGGTATTACCCAAGCTCGTAACATCGATGCGTAAAGAATTAACACTTCCACCAAACCTATTTTTCCTGATTTCTAACCCGAGTTTCGTGAATATCTCGTTCAAATGAGCCTCATCCACTATATTCACTTCTTCACGTCCCTCTTTATCTTCTGTCATTACACTAGTATCGTTTATACAAGCCTCTGTCTTCGATTCCGTACTTGTTACAACCGTTTTCTTTTTTCTATCCAATTCTACTTCGATAACTTTATCAATTATATCGAAGGATGCGTCTAAGGTGAGTTCCGGTGTCCACGCATCAACGAAAAGAGCAACTTTTGCAACTTCAAAAGCAGCTTTAGGAGGGCCAAAGGCCAAATACCCACCAGCTTTACCTCCAACAATAACTGTGAAACCATTCTTATCTTTTACAAATCCTCCATCATGTGCCCATAAAATACTTTCTATTTGAGTGCGCTCTTTTACTTTCCTTTCCTCATCGTCTATCTCCTGCGGAATGACGTAAAATTGCTGCGACGCGGTCGCGTCACCATTTAACGCAAAGAAATAATCACTCAAACCAGCGCCAAAAACTCCATCACTTCGTCTCAAGTATCGTCTTTTTGAAGAAATTTCATCCCTGTATTCTCGTGGTTCTTTCACAAAAGCAGAAATGTTCCACTCTACCTTTTCATCTGCATCACATCGATGCACAGGCGTTCTCGTTCTCGAGCGCAGCAACAAAAGTGCACGTGATTGGTTCGTTCCCTGATTACTACTGCCACTCGCATACTCGTTTTCTTCTCCTTCATTCAAACATTTTTGTTGAACTTTGTCCTCTAAAACAACAAAAAGTGCTCCAATCTTCTCATCGTCGCCAACAATTTTGTCCACATCCACGAGTTCGCGTTGGAAAAGCAAAAGGGCTCCTCTTCTCCCTCTCCTTTCCGTCATCTGCATCTCTCGTATGTTCTTAATTTTTTCGGAAATCCGCGCTCTGCGAAGTGTAGAGACCTCACGTGCTATTTCTTTTGGGCTTTTCATATCTTCTGTCAGGAAACCGTGGGTTTCACCTGATGACACACGCACGTTATCACTTCGTGACCCTATGTTATTCGTGAGGTACACTCTCGAACAAATCATGATGGTCAGAATCAGGAGAAATAAGGGCATGCGCCGTCGTTGCGTGATATCTTGCATATATTTTTCTGTGTGTTGGCAAACGAAGACGACTTTCCTTCCTGAGAATTCACGTTTTCTTTAACGCAACAAAACTAACGCGTTTCGAGTAAACTACGTAGGAGGAAGTACAGAACACTCCTTGTTCACGATAAAAACGTTTTCAATTTCCTAGCTAAACTCAGACGGTACGCGAACCTTGTCGTGCGTCGGATAGAATGCAGTGCGTCGAATAAAAAACTTTTGACAGCCAACTCTCGGGAATAACGCGACTTTTGGAAAAAGACGAATCTATGTTCGCTTTCTATTTTTTGACTTGCAAGTGTTGTCGAGGGCGGCTTCCGTTGGTTAAGATGGTTAACGAACAAGAAGAAGTGGTCGCACTTCTTTTTACCGCGTTTGGGTATGAATAATTATTGTGAGTATACCGTTTTACGCGTTTTGGAAGTGAGGTCAGCGTTTCGTTTCCCGATAAAGAGGGAAGAAACAAACCAAACGGACGGCATCAAAAAAAATCTGGCGATTTATTTAAGACGAAAAATCGTCCATGGAATGGCAAAGAAAATACTTTGAACGCACCGTGTAGAAAATACGTGGTGAAACTATTTGAGACCTAATTATTTTTTATACTTTTTCGCCGATTTCTTTTTCAGTTCGCGCACCTCCTTCTGAACGCGCTTCAGCATAGGGTGCGAGCAAATGGTTCGCTCGATTATGCTTTTCGCAGGCTGGGTGACGCTTCTCTTCACTTTTGTTTCTTAACTTTGGATTTCTTGGGAGCCAAAACGTTTTACCTCGACCAACTGAGCCCACCGCGAGTACCAGGGTTGGTAAACTGATATGATTATCGGGCGTTTGAATGGTAGTTGGTGGATTTCCAAGGTTCTTAAACTTGAGTCCTGTAGATTTTAGTTTCATCTCACTTATAGTTGTACTACATTTTTATTCGTTATTTAGGTGTAGGGGATTTATACACCTAAATAAGGAGTTGTATTTTTTTTTATTATTTTAATATGAACCATATGTGAAACCATCTTCGACGGGCATAGGTATGCCGCCGTTTTCTTCTCCTTCTTCATTCAGTACGTGTTCTGTGTAATCATTCTCGAGTAACCAATCGAATACCTTTCTTCTCGTAAATATCCAACCACGCTTACCTCCAGTCAATTTAAACCTTGTAAAGGGCAGTTTTCTTTCATCTTCGATTTTTTTCAAATCTTTGCCAAAATTTCTTGCGTTCGTGCGAATTCTTTCGTCGTTGAACGTACGGAGAAAGTGAAACATTAGGTCTTCCGTACTTACCTTACTTTCAAAGTCTGGGTCGGTGAGTCGTTTACCATTCTTTTTTATACAGAACTTGTCTGGAAAATCGTCCCATATCATGTAATCCAGCCATTTAATTATATGTGGGAGTGATTGCCGTCTTACCTTTTTATAATAAGCTGTCTCGGGTCGCTCGTGTTTTAAGTACTCAATATTCGTTTCTGCATTTATCAGCAAATCGTACACGGCTTTCAAATTCTTCGAGTCTTTCTTCCAGTCGAACCATTCTCTCACAAACTTTCTTCCTTCACCCGAACTGTGAATGTATTTACCAGTCGCCTCAAATAAAACGAAGCGTCTATCCCCTTCTGGAACAGAGACCAAAAAACCGTTCCTTGCGAAGTTGTACCCAGCTAAATGGTCGACATTATATGGTGAAATGCCTTTCGGGTTTATCGTTAGACTTTTGTTTGTTATGAACGCCTTCATGCGTTCACTTACCTTTCTTTGGATCGATACTTCCATCCGTCGACAAATATAAGTTTCTTTCCCTCGTGCTGTGTTGCGTGTGTCCCAAAAATATCATCGAGTGGATTCGAAGTCTCGAAATAATGTTTGCTTCCCATTATATACTCACCTACGAGTCCAAACAGTAAGTTTTTACCTATTCCAAACTTACCTTTAATTCCAATAGCGGTCTGTGGTTTCTCTTCGGGATACTGTACAAGATACGCCAACCATTTCAAAATATACTCGTAACTATTTTGTTCACTACCACTCAAATCCCAAAGTAAATCTTTGAATGGTTGTGCGTCTCCTTCGCCATTTGGAATACTCTTTTTATTAATTTCGAAATCCTCCCATTTATTATAGACATCGACTGGACATTCCTTCGGGTACACACCCATCGTTCTATATGTACGCTTCTCTTCATCGTCTAACCACCGTTTCACGAACGGACATCGAACACTTTTTTCGTCGCCATTTTCGTCTTCTGCTTTTCGCACGTACATCAAATGTGACTCCTTCTCCCGAAGTTGTGTCCTATTATAAAGCTGAACGTTTCCTGCCTTATCCGTGTAAGGGTACACCAAAACATCGTCGACTCGACACGCGTACTTCTCAAAATTCCGCTTCGTCTCTGCGTACGATTTTACCTTTGGTGCGTGTACCCGGGTTTCGCCCGAGAGAGTGTTCGATGTACCAGTAAATGGTTCGTTCTCATCGAGAACAAAAGCAAACGGTGGGAGTTGATTTTTTGTGCCTCTTATTAATAACGTAAAATTACACCTATTGCTAAAGCTTTTCACAAATATACTTCCCGTATCCTCGGCTTGGGAGACTTTCCAACAGTTGTTATTGTGTACATTCCCACAGCACGGACACTTCTTCCCATTTTCATCTGCTTTAAAACTATACTCAGTCGCCCACTCGATGTTATGAAATCCCTTATCTTCTAATGCCTTTTCTATGTCTTTATTACCCGCAAACTCGTCGCCAGAAAAGTCCCTCTTGCGATATATTTTACTTTTCTCTTCGATTATATCTTTCCATGTGTTGGTACTTTTTCCGCGCTCTTCGTCTCCTCCGTCGCCTCTGTCTCCTCGGAAAACGCACACACGATGCGTTTCGATGACGACGACGGTCTCGACGAGGAGGCGGATTTCGAGCTCCAGACTCGCCTTTTAACTTCAGACACAGGCCACCTCTTCGCTTTAATGGTCGCAGAGACCGTTCCTCTCGCGCCTCGTCCGTGGTGTCCGAGACAGAGCGCGGAAGATAGCGCGAGAGAGGACGACATGATGAGATGATTCGTGTTCTTATTCTAATGCGTTTGTCGTCGTGTGCGGTGGTTTTGCGGTTTAAAACGTTTATCCAAAATCCTAAGAAACAAAAAAGTCATACTTTTTTTGTTGAAAAAAAGCAGAATGTACAGGCGCACAACTTCTGGTATGCGCGATCAATTCGCGCGAAAAGTGGTCGGAGGTGTTGCGTTGTGTGTTAATCTGAGAGGAGATGCTTTTGATAACTCTTTTTACTGCGGTATTGAGTACTAAAGACTGTAAGAATACTTATAAGAGTAATAAAAGACTCAACGTGAAAAAGAAACGTTTTTTCGTTTCTTGTCTTTTCCTTATTTTTTGTTGGGAAACAACACAGACAAAAAATACGAGTTCTCGCTTTCATTAAGAAGCGCGGTGTTGTTCTTCTTCGCGCATCGGAGCGCTGAAGGAGACGACGACGACGAGAAAGAGAGCGTTTTTGAGTTGTTGTTGTTGTTGTTGTTGTTGTTTTTACTTGAAGAAGAACGAGAGAAGAAAAAATTCGTCATCGAGTCGTCTTTTTTTTATCAGTTGTTTCCGAGAAAAAAATACGAGTTAAGATAAACGTGTTGAAGTCAAAAGATGTCCGAGAACGAGAGCAGCAGAAGCAAAAACAAAAACAGTAAAAACAAAGAGGGAGACGAAAAAGAAAAGCTGAGAGAACTCGTTCGCGCGGTGAAACACGCCAAGCGAGAACGGTTTTTCAAAGGAGTCGTTCCTTTTTGGTGGTTTCTTAAGGTGGTTCTTTTTTTCTCTCTTGTTTTCCTCCAAAACGAGGCAAAAAAAGTTGAAGCGTTGCAACAAAAGTACTCGCCGATTGAAGATCGAAACATCCGGGAGGCGTCTGGCCTCGTGAAATCGAAACTGAACTCGAAAAGCCCCGCGGGGAAAGTGTTTTGGACGCACAACGATTCCGGGGACCGGGCGAGGGTGTTTGCCATTCGCGTCCCGGAAAAAGACGACGACGCGAAGTCGTCTAAGAAAACGCGCGTGGTCGCCGAGGTGACCATTTTGAACGCCGGGAACAGAGATTGGGAAGATTTGGCACTGTGGCAAGATCATAAAACAAACCAACAAAAACTTTGTGCCGGAGATATCGGTTCTTATCGCGGGGAAGTCGTTATTTATTGCTTCCCGGAGCCGAAATTATCCGAGATGTCGGAGACGTATTCAAACGTCTCCAAGCCGCCTTCGAAAGAGTACTTAAAAGTACCGTTCACGGAAAAGATTCGCCTGCGATACCCATCCAACGAAAAGCACGACGCGGAAACTTTACTGGTGGATCCACACACTTCGCAATTCCTCATCGTCACCAAAAAAAGCAACAACAAAGGCGCTTTATACGTCTCCGAACCGATCGACGCGTTATCGCAAAATTCGAAATCAAAGGAATTAAAATTCGTGCGAACGATTAAACTTTACGGCACGAGTTCAGGCGCGACTGGTGGCGACATCTCTTGGTCCGGTAAAAAAATCGTTCTCAAATCCTATGGTCGATACGTGTACGAATACACTCGCTCGCAATTCTTCGATCCAAAGAGAGACCCGAACGTTCGCGGTTTAGGCGAGTACGATCCGAGCGAAGCGTTGGCGTTGGAAAACGACGCGCCGGACGAGAACGAAATCTGGACGTTAAACGAAGGCAGCGGGAGTTCCTTGAGACGGTACAGGTTGCGTTAAAGCGTTAAAGCGTAAGAAAACTCTTTCTTTCTTTCTCTCTCGCGAAAAAAGAAAGATCGTAAGAGAGCGACATGTAAAGAAGAAAGAAAGAAAGAAATTCAAATCCAAAAGTTTGTTGTGTTCCCCAACACAAAGTCCTCTATAATCTCCTTTCCTCTTCTTTGTCTTCTTCGTCTTCTTCTTGCTCCCAAAGTTTGCACATCTTCGCGTCGTCGACACGTGGATAAAAACGTTGAAACCCTAAACACAAAATATCTTAAAAAGCGTCTTTTGGCTGATGAAAATTCAACACATTTTTATATGCACAAACGCACATAAAACGAATAACAATGAACGCTGAAAACTACGTCAAAGCTTTCCAGGGCATCATGGGTGTTTACGGACTCCAGTTTTTGTTGGTCCCGAAGAAAATCGTACGTCGTTTTTTATATATAATACTTTTACTCTCCTGCGGGTCGTCTTTTCTCGTTGATTGTTTATTCCAAATCCGATCGATTATTCCCCGGTACTTCTGTAAGGGGAATTGGGTAGACAAAGTAGACAAAACTGACATCATCATCACATCTCTCTCTCTCTTAACTCTCACTTCGACGACGATTTCGCATAAATACTAACACATGTGAACCACACTTTACAGCACGAAGACCACTTCGACTCCCCGGCGTAAGTTGTTGTCGTTTTCTCGTTCGAATTCGTTTCTTTTTGTTCGTCGATTGGGTTTTTGGGTTAAGCACTTGTTCGAGGGAAAATAGTAGTAACGCTCCTTCTCTCTCTTTTAGCACGCCAATGATTAAGTTCTGGGCGAGAGGTTCATCCTGCGCGATGTTAGGCCTCGTGTACGCGGTTGGCGAAATGCCGACAGCTGCGGCGGCCAAGTTATGCGCGATCGTTTCCGCCGGTATCGCGTTGCTCTATCCGTTCAACGCCAAGTTCAACTTAACCGGAGAGACGGGGAACACGGTCAAGTACCCGATGCACTACGTTCCGGAAGTTTTGATGAGTGTTTTAACCATTTCCGGCATCGTCGTGAACATGAACTAAATTTTAAAGAAGACTTTTTGTCCTCCTCTTCGAATCGCCGTTTGTCGCCGGAGTACGACTTCTCGAACGTTTTACATCGAAAACAAAACGAACGCTTTTAAGAAGAGGAGGACGCGACGAAAGTTTCATCATCTGTTGTACATACTAAAGAAGAATCTTCTAAAGAATTCACGGGAGGAGAACAAGAAGAATAAATAAAACCATGTAACTGATGTTGTGAATATATAATGAACATACTAAAAGGACGTGGACGATACTCCCGCAGTACGTACGAATGTATATGTTCCAAATTGTCTTAAAGTTGTCTGGAAGTTGTCTGTGCCGGAATATATTTTGACCTTCCAAACGGGGGAGTACTGCCTTCGTACTGCCTCAGTACGAAGGGGGTACTCTCATACCTTAAACCATCTGGAACCCTAAATTATTTCGTTGAAACATTTTTCTCGCCAGATAGTTTTGGTTTGACCTCCTCCTTATTTTTGTCGTTTGTCTTTTGGATACGAATCTTTTACCGAATAAATATCCTCACTTTTCAAGCGCGTACGACATCACTTCAAAACAAGTACTCGTACCCAAACGCGGTAAGAAGAAGTATCAACACTTCCTCTACCCCGTTAATCATCTTAATCAACGAAAGTCGCCTTCGGCTCCACTCGTAAGTCAAGAAATAGAAACCGATTTTTTTCGTCGTCGTTTTTCCCGAAGTCGCGGAAGTTCCTGAAGTTGCGGACCTTAGTATAAGTTGCGGGTGGGGGGGATTTGTGAGAGTTGGTGGAGTTGGGGAGTGCGGAACTGCGTCAAGTTTGTGAATGCGGCGTATTCTCGGAGTTTTTGTAATCGCGGGGTTTTACGGGGGAGGGTGAGAGACTAACCCATCTCTATTTTTTCTTTTTCCTTCTACGACAGATACGAGTTTTATTTCCTCGAGTATTTAGCGCTTGGTAAAATTGGAAAGTAAAAATTTAATTCGCCAGCAATTAATTGTTCATTCCTTTGTCGACCTTTCAATTCCCTTCACGACGGCTTCTTTTGCGCGATGACGAACGTCCGAACCGGAAAACCACCACCCTCGAACGATGTGACGGAAAATGGAGATGTCTTGCTGCCCGCGGGAAGTAACGATGACGGTGATGATGATGCCAACGTCGAATCCGAAGAACAAAACGATGTTTCGGCATCCGCATCGGTGTCACTCGTGAATGGGTTAAGAGGATTACTCGCACTGCACATCGCGGTGTTTCACTTTATTCTTTATTCGAAGCAGGAAATAGATATTTGTGGGAGTGGGATCATGTCGTATTGGTTTTTGCTTTCCGGTTTCGCTTGTTCTAGAACGTATTCAATGAGAGACGACAAGTGGACGTCTGAGTTTTACAGAAATAGATTCGCACGAGTTGCTCCATTATATTGGCTCACGAACGTGTTTGCGATGCCGCTAGCCTGGCTCGGAAGAGGATGGATCGACGGAAACAATGCAGGACAGTTTATGGGAGCCTTTGTTACTACGGTCACAGGTGTTTGGATGTGGTTTCCGTATTTCGGCTCCTTTAATGGCCCAGGTTGGACCATCTCTTCTCTGTTCTTCATGTGGTTGACGTTTCCAAAACTGTCTGAATATTTGTTTAAGATGAATTCTTGTTGGTGTCGCGACATTTGGATATGTTATGTGTTGCAGTTCATTGTTGCATTTCTTTTGTATGGAATCATATCGCCATTGCTAGGACCTTTTCTAGCGTTCATGATATCTACTTTTTGGCCAGTAAGTCGATACCCATTATTTGTCATGGGTTGCATTGCGGGAACGCAATTCGAAATGTTTCCAGAACTGATGCCAATCGCATATGCAAACAATCTGAATTATTGTGTTCCGGCCTGCTTAAAATATCGCAATGGCAGTGTTTCATGGTCTCGACTTGTTGACCTCAATGTCATCTGGAGTTTTTTTGTGATTGTTACATCCGTAGTGGTAAAATGGATGACCGGTGTAGAGACTGGTTGTGGATTCTGGATGCAAATCCTGTTGCCAATCACATATCTCACGATCATTGTGGGGTTAAGTTTCATAGACGAAGGAAGTTATACGGATTCGACGCAATCATATTCATATTTTGCCCAGCTTTGTGCCACCTCATTGTTACAATTCCTTGGTGAAATAAGCTATGCGTTATATTTGGTACACCTGCCCATCATGGATTGGTTCGGGTACATGCATGGCGGTAAGTTGACTCGGCCAACGTGCAATGGTGGTGGTGATGACAAAGTTTGCGATGAGGCCTGGGACGAGTACAACCGTAGTAAACTTGTGCCGATCTGGATGGCCGCGCCTCTTACCTTTGTTTCGATTATTTTCGCCTTCGTTTTGACGAAATGCGTCGAGAAGCCGTGTAGACACTTTCTCAGAAGTACATCGCCTCGTCAAAATCCATGCTGCATCTGAGTTGATCGCGACACGTAGCCATGCGTTTCGAATGCATCGATACCCAGGTACTCAAGGTAGTGAATGCTTTGCCATTAATAATACCATATATAAGTTTTACGAGTATTTTTTAATTTTATTTTATTTATCTAAATAATTTCTTTACAAAAATAATGTCTGAGGATGTTCTTCTGAGACAGCTTCTCGGCCCATTCAAAGAGTACAGACAAGCGCGAACAAAAGAGGATGAGACAAGGACGATGGTGATGCTGTGAAAAATCGTATGGTTTATGTCGCGACTGAATACAAATATCTCAAATCACAAGAATACGAAAAGGAGAAAGCTAACCCAAAAGTCCGCCTCGCTGTACCAAACCTCAAGGACGATTGCCTTAAGAGACAAGAAGTTCGAGAGGCGTTCGCGAGGTTCTTTTGCAAAGCTTATGTTCCAGAAGTACCTCCTCTTCCCGAGTGCTGTATCAAGAAGGCTTTGGAATATAAACCGACCAAATCTTTGAAAAAAAGACTTCCAAATATTATTGATTTTACGGGTGATGAGAATGATTATGTGGTCTTCAGCGACCTATGAGAACATTTCAACAGTAGTGAAACGCCAAAGGAAGTTGGTGATGCTTTGGTAAAGATGGGTATAATGGAGAAGATTATAAGAGTGGATGGAAATTCAAAGGCTGTTCGCCTTGGTATCAAACTCAAAGATTTTGAAACCCGTCTGTACCCTACTTTGATATACAAGTAAGAGAGGGACAACGAAAGTTAGGGGTAGGGTACATATTTTTAGTACTACTTAAATTATATTTGAAAAATCTTTACAAAGTCAAAACAAGAAAGTGGAAATAAGAAGATGTTTATAATACAAAAATAATTTCTTTGAAAAAGTCTACCCGTGGGCTTACTCCCGTCATCCGCCTATCCTCTCTGTTTCAAGGTAGGGTACACGCGGGTACACTTTATCTATATTCGTCCAAACGCTCTACACTCTCAACTTTTGTGAAAATAAATTTGCGCACTCTTGTAAAAAATACTGTCAACTGTCAACACTCTCAACTTTTACTTAACTGTCAACACTCTCAACATATATGATACTGTTAACATTCTCAACTTTCTAAAAAATATGCTTGCGTACTCTTGTAAAAAATACTGTCAACTGTCAACACTCTCAATTGGTTAGAGATGTAATCGATTGCTCGAAAAAACTTTCGAAAAACTTTCCAAAACTTTTGGTCTTTTGGGCTAGAAATGTAAGCGATTACTCGCAAAAACTTTCGAAAAACTTTTGAAAAACGAGACCAACACCTTACCAAAAAGTTTAGTAGTGTCAAGTGTAAAAAAGAAGTTGCTTAAAGAAAAAATAATAAGTATGTTTGTAGAGGAAATCTAACCAAAATGAAACCAGTTTTGTTCAAACCTTTCTTCAAACCCAAATCAAAAAAAAGAGTGGCGTTCGCGATCGAGACGTAAAGTCGACATCGGTAAGGTTTACATTTGGTTTTGTATTTGAAAAGTAATGGCGTTTTGTTTTTTCGTAAACGCCACTATTTTTTGGTAAGGGTTACAGTTGAGTTTGTGGAAAAGTGACAGTGGCGTTTGCAAAAATTATTTTTTACGTTTTGGAAAAGTTTTGTCCAATTTGAAAAAAGCACTTTACATGCCACTATTTTAACTATTTTAAACAAATGTACACAAAAGGAGACCAAAGTAGAGTGGCATTAGTAGTGGCGTTTGTTTTTCATATTGCCACTATTTTCTAAATCAAACCAAATGTAGACCAAAAGAGTTTCTCAAAAAATGGCGTTTGATTTTTCATATTGCAACTATTTTCTACAAAAACAAATGTACACAAAAGGAGACCAAAAGAAAAAACTGAATGTTTGAAAAAACATTCATATTTTTCAGGACAAAAAATACAACGAAAATGTAAACTATAATAGAATACATATGGATACAATGTTGACACCATCTAAAATTGGAACGAAGATACGATGTATAATTACGTGTTGTGTTCGTGGCAATGTCGACGAAGATGTCGATGATGGCTGTAAAAGTGATGACGACGATGAGTGAACTTTGTTCAATAAATGAGCTTAAAGAATTAATTTGTTAGACTAATATAAATGACGACTATGCAATTGACAAAATCTGGAATTGCTATGAAAAAGTTAAGGGGCGACCCTGGAAGCGAAGGACAAAGAAGAAAACGATAAAGGACTTAAAGGAAATAATATATAGGTAAGTATTAATACAATGAGCTATAGAGAAGGAACCATTTACAATTTATCCAGCCCAAACACTAACCAGTGTTATATTGGCTGTACCACAAAAGATCTAAAAACTACGTTCACCCATTTACGTGCTTATTCGAAAAGAAATAGAGGCGTGAGTTCCAACGTAATCATCGAAGCAGGAGACGCTCAAATTGAAGTTTTGGAAACGTTTCACGACATCACAATACCCGCACTACGAAAGGAGCTCGGTAAAGTTCAAGAAAAATACGCCGATTTGTGTGTCAACACACACCGAGCAGGTCGAACCGTGAAAGATAGGTATAAACTCAATCCAGAAAAGTTCATTGACAAACAGAAGGAGTTCTATCAGGCCAACAGGGATAAAGTTCTCCGCAAATTGGCGTTGGTAAATATGAGGAAACGCGGTTTGCCGTGTACGGACAGGGTGAGAGAAAAGTACAATATTACCCAGGCTGAAATTGACGATTGTATTAAAAGGTGAAATGACTTAAAGAATATAAATGTTAGTGTACTATATACACCATGAGTAATAACGAATTACAAAAACCAATTATTCCGCTGACATCAGGGCAGAAGACGCCAGCGAAGACTGCGGTGGGCTTTAGTGACCCCGCAAATTATGAAAAGCTACGAAGCCTGTGTAAACCAGGCGAAAACTACGGACTACTTATGGGAAAAAATACGGGGTTGTTTTGCCTCGATTTTGACTTGTATAAAAGTGGTAAAAAATACACGTTAGAAAATTTTAAAGAACAATTTGGTGAGAATGTCTACGTTACTGAGACACCACGAGGAGCGTTTCATGTTGTATTTGAGTACGAACCGCGTATGGACACATGGAGTCAGGTGACTGGTATAGACGGATACTTGGACACAAGGACGACGGGTGGGTACATAGTGGGTGCTGGATCTAAAACAGTTGACGGTGAATACAAGAGACTAAATGGCGACATACTGAAACCAACGAAAATGCCCAACACATGGAAAGATATAATCGAAGAGAAAAGTAAAATATATCGCAAGAGGGACTTTTCTGGCGACGAGTTTGCGGGTAATAAAGACATAGAAAAGGCATTAGAAGATAAGGGATTTCATAACATCGAGTGGGCGACTGAGTATAGTTTTAAAGCAGATGAAAATGGGAAGAAGTGTCCGTGCTGTGGGAATGTACACAATAACAACTGTTGGAAAGTCTCCCAAGCCGAGGATACGGGAAGTATATTTGTGAAAAGCTTTAGCAATAGGTGTAATTTTACGTTATTAATAAGAGGCACAAAAAATCAACTCCCACCGTTTGCTTTTGTTCTCGATGAGAACGAACCATTTACTGGTACATCGAACACTCTCTCGGGCGAAACCCGGGTACACGCACCAAAGGTAAAATCGTACGCAGAGACGAAGCGGAATTTTGAGAAGTACGCGTGTCGAGTCGACGATGTTTTGGTGTACCCTTACACGGATAAGGCAGGAAACGTTCAGCTTTATAATAGGACACAACTTCGGGAGAAGGAGTCACATTTGATGTACGTGCGAAAAGCAGAAGACGAAAATGGCGACGAAAAAAGTGTTCGATGTCCGTTCGTGAAACGGTGGTTAGACGATGAAGAGAAGCGTACATATAGAACGATGGGTGTGTACCCGAAGGAATGTCCAGTCGATGTCTATAATAAATGGGAGGATTTCGAAATTAATAAAAAGAGTATTCCAAATGGCGAAGGAGACGCACAACCATTCAAAGATTTACTTTGGGATTTGAGTGGTAGTGAACAAAATAGTTACGAGTATATTTTGAAATGGTTGGCGTATCTTGTACAGTATCCCGAAGAGAAACCACAGACCGCTATTGGAATTAAAGGTAAGTTTGGAATAGGTAAAAACTTACTGTTTGGACTCGTAGGTGAGTATATAATGGGAAGCAAACATTATTTCGAGACTTCGAATCCACTCGATGATATTTTTGGGACACACGCAACACAGCACGAGGGAAAGAAACTTATATTTGTCGACGGATGGAAGTATCGATCCAAAGAAAGGTAAGTGAACGCATGAAGGCGTTCATAACAAACAAAAGTCTAACGATAAACCCGAAAGGCATTTCACCATATAATGTCGACCATTTAGCTGGGTACAACTTCGCAAGGAACGGTTTTTTGGTCTCTGTTCCAGAAGGGGATAGACGCTTCGTTTTATTTGAGGCGACTGGTAAATACATTCACAGTTCGGGTGAAGGAAGAAAGTTTGTGAGAGAATGGTTCGACTGGAAGAAAGACTCGAAGAATTTGAAAGCCGTGTACGATTTGCTGATAAATGCAGAAACGAATATTGAGTACTTAAAACACGAGCGACCCGAGACAGCTTATTATAAAAAGGTAAGACGGCAATCACTCCCACATATAATTAAATGGCTGGATTACATGATATGGGACGATTTTCCAGACAAGTTCTGTATAAAAAAGAATGGTAAACGACTCACCGACCCAGACTTTGAAAGTAAGGTAAGTACGGAAGACCTAATGTTTCACTTTCTCCGTACGTTCAACGACGAAAGAATTCGCACGAACGCAAGAAATTTTGGCAAAGATTTGAAAAAAATCGAAGATGAAAGAAAACTGCCCTTTACAAGGTTTAAATTGACTGGAGGTAAGCGTGGTTGGATATTTACGAGAAGAAAGGTATTCGATTGGTTACTCGAGAATGATTACACAGAACACGTACTGAATGAAGAAGGAGAAGAAAACGGCGGCATACCTATGCCCGTCGAAGATGGTTTCACATATGGTTCATATTAAAATAATAAAAAAAAATACAACTCCTTATTTAGGTGTATAAATCCCCTACACCTAAATAACGAATAAAAATGTAGTACAACTATAAGTGAGATGAAACTAAAATCTACAGGACTCAAGTTTAAGAACCTTGGAAATCCACCAACTACCATTCAAACGCCCGATAATCATATCAGTTTACCAACCCTGGTACTCGCGGTGGGCTCAGTTGGTCGAGGTAAAACGTTTTGGCTCCCAAGAAATCCAAAGTTAAGAAACAAAAGTGAAGAGAAGCGTCACCCAGCCTGCGAAAAGCATAATCGAGCGAACCATTTGCTCGCACCCTATGCTGAAGCGCGTTCAGAAGGAGGTGCGCGAACTGAAAAAGAAATCGGCGAAAAAGTATAAAAAATAATTAGGTCTCAAATAGTTTCACCACGTATTTTCTACACGGTGCGTTCAAAGTATTTTCTTTGCCATTCCATGGACGATTTTTCGTCTTAAATAAATCGCCAGATTTTTTTTGATGCCGTCCGTTTGGTTTGTTTCTTCCCTCTTTATCGGGAAACGAAACGCTGACCTCACTTCCAAAACGCGTAAAACGGTATACTCACAATAATTATTCATACCCAAACGCGGTAAAAAGAAGTGCGACCACTTCTTCTTGTTCGTTAACCATCTTAACCAACGGAAGCCGCCCTCGACAACACTTGCAAGTCAAAAAATAGAAAGCGAACATAGATTCGTCTTTTTCCAAAAGTCGCGTTATTCCCGAGAGTTGGCTGTCAAAAGTTTTTTATTCGACGCACTGCATTCTATCCGACGCACGACAAGGTTCGCGTACCGTCTGAGTTTAGCTAGGAAATTGAAAACGTTTTTATCGTGAACAAGGAGTGTTCTGTACTTCCTCCTACGTAGTTTACTCGAAACGCGTTAGTTTTGTTGCGTTAAAGAAAACGTGAATTCTCAGGAAGGAAAGTCGTCTTCGTTTGCCAACACACAGAAAAATATATGCAAGATATCACGCAACGACGGCGCATGCCCTTATTTCTCCTGATTCTGACCATCATGATTTGTTCGAGAGTGTACCTCACGAATAACATAGGGTCACGAAGTGATAACGTGCGTGTGTCATCAGGTGAAACCCACGGTTTCCTGACAGAAGATATGAAAAGCCCAAAAGAAATAGCACGTGAGGTCTCTACACTTCGCAGAGCGCGGATTTCCGAAAAAATTAAGAACATACGAGAGATGCAGATGACGGAAAGGAGAGGGAGAAGAGGAGCCCTTTTGCTTTTCCAACGCGAACTCGTGGATGTGGACAAAATTGTTGGCGACGATGAGAAGATTGGAGCACTTTTTGTTGTTTTAGAGGACAAAGTTCAACAAAAATGTTTGAATGAAGGAGAAGAAAACGAGTATGCGAGTGGCAGTAGTAATCAGGGAACGAACCAATCACGTGCACTTTTGTTGCTGCGCTCGAGAACGAGAACGCCTGTGCATCGATGTGATGCAGATGAAAAGGTAGAGTGGAACATTTCTGCTTTTGTGAAAGAACCACGAGAATACAGGGATGAAATTTCTTCAAAAAGACGATACTTGAGACGAAGTGATGGAGTTTTTGGCGCTGGTTTGAGTGATTATTTCTTTGCGTTAAATGGTGACGCGACCGCGTCGCAGCAATTTTACGTCATTCCGCAGGAGATAGACGATGAGGAAAGGAAAGTAAAAGAGCGCACTCAAATAGAAAGTATTTTATGGGCACATGATGGAGGATTTGTAAAAGATAAGAATGGTTTCACAGTTATTGTTGGAGGTAAAGCTGGTGGGTATTTGGCCTTTGGCCCTCCTAAAGCTGCTTTTGAAGTTGCAAAAGTTGCTCTTTTCGTTGATGCGTGGACACCGGAACTCACCTTAGACGCATCCTTCGATATAATTGATAAAGTTATCGAAGTAGAATTGGATAGAAAAAAGAAAACGGTTGTAACAAGTACGGAATCGAAGACAGAGGCTTGTATAAACGATACTAGTGTAATGACAGAAGATAAAGAGGGACGTGAAGAAGTGAATATAGTGGATGAGGCTCATTTGAACGAGATATTCACGAAACTCGGGTTAGAAATCAGGAAAAATAGGTTTGGTGGAAGTGTTAATTCTTTACGCATCGATGTTACGAGCTTGGGTAATACCAAAGACGACATATTATTTTTAAAAGAAGCGAACGAGGCTGCAATATCAATTTTGAGGGAGCGAGGGATTGAACTTTTGCTTGATGTTGAGATGTACGAGCTCGGACCGAACATTACTATGGGCTTGAAACATTTTCGTCGCAACGTCGTCTTCGATCCAGACGGTGGGTTTTTCAACTTGCGAAATATTCCTACGATACAATTAGCCGACGCCGCAAGATTTATAGCCGCACTTCCATTTGTAGTGCGTGTAGCACCGATGTATGCGCGCAAGACGTTGAATAGGAACGCCAAGGGTATAATCCAAGGGTCGATTTGGAAAAGCGGGATTGCCACGATGGTGGCGAGCCCTATTTGGAGTAAAGGCAATTTGCTCGGGGATTCAGTCATTGTTGGTGTTGGCGATACTGGAGCGGATCGAAATAGTTGCTATCTCGCGGGGAATAACAAGTTTAAACATTATATTACAGAATATGGAAACGGAGAGGACGAAGATGGTCATGGCACGTATGTGGTTGCTTCACTCGCGGGATACTCAACCATTGATGCCGCAATTTACGACGGCATGGCAACCTCAGCCCAAATTGCATTTTTTGATCTTGCCTACACAGATGAGTTTGGAGATATTGTCATGACGGCGACGCCAAATATGGGATCTACGTATTATCAAGTTGCTTACGATGCTGGAGCGAGAATCCATTCAGATAGTTGGGGATACGACGTCTATGAGTACGAAAGTGAGACGACACAGATAGACGAATACGCTCGAAATACGCCGAAATTTCTTCCGTTTTTTGCCGCAGGTAACAGCGGTGACTACGGTTTATCTTCAGTTACGACGCCAGCGGGAGGGAAAATATATACTATCGATCGGGGCGTCGCTTACTCCAAATTCCGATAATGCAAACATAGCCGCCGGTAGGGAATATTACAACGTGAATATTGCCAGCGATACACACTTTTCGCATTTGAAAATTATTTTGATACAAGCGGCAGATTTTGGATCGGATTGGGACAGCACGTCAAAAGCGTACGCAACTGTGGCTCGATCTGTTATCCACGCAAACCCGGAAGAGGGTTGCGCAACGTTGAGTAACGCTGTGTACACGGATGCCATCGTGCTTGTAAAACGCGGGACATGTTCGTTCGAACTCAAGGCGCGCAACGCATACACTGCTGGTGCAAAGGGTATACTGATTTACAATTGCGAGTACGATACCAATTTACAAAACGGGTATAAAATTCACATTAGCCGAGACGAAGCTGCTTATCCTCAAGCTTTCAACTCAGCCGCGGTGGGGTTCATCACGCATCGCGATGGATTGATCTTGAAGGCGTTGTCAGAGCGTTCTGCTGGCATCAAAGTTACATTTTCCAGGTATACCAGGACAAATATGGATTTAGGTTTTGAAGATGTAGCCTCGTTCTCGTCTTCGGGGCCGTTTGGACCGGATAACGATGATTTGCGAATTAAGCCAGATATTATTGTGCCGGGAGATAGGATTACATCGGCATATGTGAACAGCGTGTGCGGGACGGTTACAATGTCCGGAACTTCACTATGCTCCATAGCAGCTGGCGGGACAGCGCTTGTGCAAGAATATTTCAATAAAGGTTACTATCCAGGTGGAACTGCGGGTTCGAGCGCGAGTTATGCACCGTCTGGATCACTCATGAAAGCTATTGTCATTAACGGGGCAATGGCCATGACCGGTATCGACGAAGGATATCAAGAACCACTGGAGCAACCTCCTTCGTTCAAGCAGGGATGGGGAAGACTCAATCTCACGAATTCCCTTCACTTTGACGATATACCAGAATCCCCAAAGGTCATGTACATCCGCGATAATACAAAATTATCGGCATCAAATAATTATGAGGATGGCTTTTGCTTGGAGGTGGGTTCCTACGATGCCAAGTTTGAGCTCCGCGTAACGTTAGTTTGGGCGGACGTCGCTGATGAACGACTCGTGAACGATCTCGATTTAGAGTTACACTTTGAAACAAACTTCCAAGGCATGTCTAAGATTCTCCCTCTCGATGGAATGGAAGACCATACGAACAACGTCGAAAAAATCGTATACTCAAACCCTCAGCAAGGTAGGTATTGGGTCAACGTGAAGAAATATGGAAACTTTGGCTTAGAAAGTGGGAGCACCCAAGATTATGCTGTCGTTATCACGGGAACGTTTGCAATTCTGGAAGATAGAACGTATAAGTGTCTGGTATGCGATATATGTTTTCTTCCGCTTTTGCGTTCAACCAAGACATTGGGAGTTGGAACACAGCGCAAGTGACTGATATGT
>JACLAA010000499.1_pt1 | contig 21236 bp, 16 predicted proteins | sample 8027891 | NCBI WGS metagenome assembly JACLAA01 (sample SAMN15724900, study PRJNA655200) | protist metagenome | isolation source: fluorescence activated cell sorting (FACS) single amplified genomes of... | place: Spain: Blaines Bay Microbial Observatory, Mediterranean Sea | collected 2016-01-19 | reverse complement strand
GTCGTACGCTCGGCGGCTGTGCTCGTGGAGCTACGTCGTGCTGCAGTACAACAAGCGCGAAAACGTCGCCGGGAACGCGCTGGACGACGTGGTGAGCGCGGCGATGATCCAGGACTTCATCAGCTGGGCGCAGTCGGACGTGCTTCTGGGATTTTGTTCAGCAAAAAACGGAGATTTTGTTCAGCTCCGAGAGGCTCTCAAGGTTCGGTCCAGCCTTGGCTGGCCTCGAGCGTCGAACCTCACGTGGGGAATTCCGAAAAAAGCCAAAATCCGTAGTTTCACGAGTTGGGTCAAATTTCTCGAGAATCGATGAAGTTTTAAAGTCTCGATACAACTGTGTTTTCTGTCTTATACTACACTTTTGATGCGTATGGCTTCCATGATTGAGACAAGGAGAAGATTCGGTATGTTGGTCGAAGAGGCAGAAAAAAGGGTCGAAGATGAAGATGCGGGTTTGCACACCACAGAAGAGTTGTTTTCTCCTCACAAGTCTATCGGAAATGCTAAGTGCTTCATGGTAGATGATGTAGGATGAGATTCATGCAGAAAGATAGTGAAGAGAGTGAAGAGAGGGTTGCGCCGGGGGCACAGGCGATGCGAAGTGCGCGAGAGATAATGTAAAAGCTGTTTATACGAGATCTTATCTTGAGATAATCAGGGGTATGAGTGACAAGATATTTGGGGAGAAAATAATGTGGCCGAGGCCGCGACAGAAAAACGCCGAGCGGCCACTGCAACACCGCCTTCTCTACCGCCGACCACTACCAGGTACACGCGCTTACCATCAAGGCCGGATTTGCGGGCGGATCCATGTACAACACGCACAACTAAATCCTCGAAGCCACCGAGAACTGCGCGAGGGCCGTTGGCGCCGCATACTCGGTCGGCTCGACCTTCCACGGTGTCCGCAACAACGACGCGAACTGCCAGCTGGGCACCTACACGAACCCCAATGGCACATAGAGCGTGAAGCATTCCTCAACATTCCCCGGAGTACATTCAACGCACAGAGCGTGTAAAGCGACCTCATCCACCGGTCCGTCGTCGGAATGGCCGTCGGCACCCCGGCGCCCACCTACAGCGCACACGTGCGCGCAGGCGCGGTGCTCCAATACGCCGACGCCGAAAAAACGCGGATATACGACGAGGCACTCCGCAGCTGACAGAACGAGAAGGCCGCGATCCTCGGGAGGTCGCGCGCGTCAAGTGCGTGGCGGAACGAATCATGCCTCGAAAAGGCGAAATGATGATGCTTTGTCATCATGATCGCGAGAACTCCTAAAAAAATATTCCCGCGTAGATAGCGACGAGGCACTAGACTTCTAGAATCTCGAAACGCATGTGTGAAAAATGCTCGAAAGTGGTCTGGAAACCGAGATCATCCACGGTGCCTGGTCGTCGTGGATCCTCGGCTACTTGACCTGTTCCGACTCCATCGTTCACAGGTGCAGGATTTCCATGCAAGACGACTACGTTAATACCTCTTAAGTGACTTAAGAACACTGCCCATAGCTGAAAGGTACTTCCAGTGAGGATATGTGTCCCGAAGTATTGTGACATAAGAAAGAATTCCACGTAGTTTAGCTGACCGGCAACTTTAACACGACTCGCATGCTTCTTTGACAAACTTTGAAGACCGAGGGCCAGCAAAGCTCTGGACGGATCGTTTGAAAAAAGCACAACATTCTTGTCTCCTTCGAGTTTGCGCAACACGAAGTTTCCAACTGCTAGAGCTTGTGTCTGGTCTAGAAAGTTCCACGGGGTTGAGTGGTCAGATAAGCGAACTTGGACAGCAATATTTTCCTCACATCCTGGAGTCAAACAACTTAACGGGTACACGGGATCGTCACACGCTGCAGGTGGATACTCGCACGGGGGGATGTCTTTGGCAGGCGCAACCCCCAATTTCACCGCAGCGTCATTCACAATGCGCTGTACTTCGGCGCTAGGCTTGTACAAGTCTCTCAAAAACTCTCTATAGTTGACGAAGTAGTCAAAACTCAAAAAGGGATCGTCCAAGTAAAGATCATTTCCCTTCACTCGCCAGCGGTCAAATCCGACGGACAAACCATCTCTGAAGTCAATCTCGGAGAATCGTGTCACCCGTAACTTAGAGTCCTCGAAGTCTTTGTATAAGAACTTGTCTGAATGAAATATTGAGCGCCAGAAAACGGGTTGTGGAGAGCCATATGAGTACACACCAGTTTGCCTTGAGTTTAAAACGACAGACCCCTGAACACCATCTGCCACTATTGCCGCAGCTGAGATCATGAAAAGCTGGTTGCCCAGACCTCCAATTATCCTTGGATAAACTTGTTGAACGGGAGTAGGAGAGAAGCGCTCGCGAGGGTGCCAAGAAAGGCGAATCAACGGGTAAGCCACTGTTGCCAGAAGTGAAAACCACGAGATGGTGCGCAAGAGATGTTTTGTTCCGTGTAGCATCGTGGTCCACCAATGAAGCTAAGGTTACTGAAGAGCAAAAGTGTTCTCGGATTCAATCGGGCCCCTACCAATAATACTCAAGATACTAACAATGTCGCCCTTACGATGTTGGGCAGGACTGGAGGTGCAAAATCCAAAACAAAAAAATAAATTTGACCCACTCTCTACTATCTTGATCGGGTCAGCGACGACTCGATACGACCCCTCATTATACTGATGTGATGTGGACGGAATTACGAAGTGTAAACTGTGACAGTAATATGCACATGCGCTATATGTATGTATCTGGTAGGTTACTTATTAGTTAGTTGAACCCCAAAACGCGGTTTAATTAGGATATTATTTGGAACCCAAGCAATTCATTATTAATCACAACCCACGAGAACTAATAACCAAAATCGCCCTAAATTAGACTTTTTATTGTTAGGAATCCCCATAAAAATAAAATAAGTTTCCCGTCGATAATCATTTCCCAGCTCGCTCGCTCCTCGCTCGCTCCTTGCATCATCAATTTTTCGTGCGGATGGTTAATTGGCGAGATTTTATGGCGATTTTAGGAGATTTTATTTGCGGTTTTCCTCAAGTTGTTGTTGGGGAACTTTTCGAGGTAGATTGACAAGACGCGGTAGTTTTCACATAGCACGCAGCAGCACGCACGCAGCAGCAGCGCGCGCGTGCGAGCGCGCGCGTGCGAGGCTTTACGATCGAATTTTTCCCTCTTATGGGTGCTATGACAGCCGCCATGTACAGGATGCGCACCGTCTATTACGTTGGGGGCGCTCGCAAGATGAGGAGAGCCACCTTTCTTCTTGGAGTCTCAGCCTTTAGCATGTTTTGCCTCCATAGTTTGAACTATCTGTTCCTGTCAAAAGTCGAAGATCCCTCCCTGCAAGTCTTCAACTTCGACGAATTTTACGGTGTTGAGACGAGTCAGCAATATGTGTATCACGTATCGAAAGAGTGCGCACCTGTTGTCGCCTTTGGTGGAGTTGGTCAAGTGCTGGGTGATTTAGTGAATGCTCAGGCTGGCACACTGCGCGACACCTCGATAATCGTAATTCTGCCAAAATATGCCTTCTTAGAGCCTACATCAGTTATTGCCAGGATATCATACACACCTTAGCTTCTCGACAAGTACATGCAGACGTATCTGTCTTGCGATACGCAAATGGTATAACCTTCTTTCTGGTTTCTCCGCCTTCCAATCACCTGCTACTTTGGAGTAATACTCGTGTTGAAGACTCGTATAATCTTCCGAGAGGCCTGAAGGCAGATACCCGGGACCTTCACTTCAGTTTCATTGCTGCGGAAGTCGTAAAAGCCAGGATGAAACGATACCCAACGCGTCATGTCTATGTGCATTCTCATGGAGCTACGAATGCGCCTGTTAACCTCTTTCTTCGGTTACCGGGAACCTCCCACGGAAACCTGAAGCTAATTTACACTGCCCATGATTACAATTCTGAACCTTACATAACTTACAGAGCCACTGAAGTGTACCGGTTCGCTCCACAACTGAGAAGCTGTGACCGCGTTACTAAGACAAATGCACTCTATGACTCTGTGCAGTTTGCATGCAACCCCTCGAGGAATTATCCTGAAGAGCAGATATCGTGCATGCATAAAACGCATACCTTGTACTCCACATATTTTGTTTCGTGTGCAGACGCCTTTTCTACCGTTTCCAGCAGGATGAAGGATAATCTGATTCATGCCCAGAGGAATTTCGCTATCCTGCTATTGCATTTCCAATTGTCGCGTCATGTTCACTTGTCATCCATCGGAAACTGGGTATCAGATGAGCTGTGGAACTCCGCACGCGAACGCATTTCTCTGGAGGACCCTTCCAAAGGCAGGCACGAAGCAAAACAACAACTTTCGAGTATTTTTCTTGAATTTGGGGTCGGCGCTTTCAGCAGAGATGCTTGTGTAGTCGGCTGGTTAGGAAGGTTTGAGCGAAATAAAGGTTCGCATTTGTTGCCCAGTATTTATGAAGCCGCGTGTGATGCAGGGTGCATCTTGGCGATTTCTGGATACTCGACGAACCTACGGATGCAAGAATATTTTGAGTCAGTTACCCTCAGGCAGCTAAAGAAAGTTTCTCGTAATAATTGTGCTTTCCTGCTCCTCAAGACCAAAGAAGATCAACGTTTACACTCTATGATTGTTCGAGCAGCGACAGATATCACCGTAGTGCCTTCCTACAGTGAGGGTTTCGGCCTGACTGCTGCAGAGGCACTTGCTTTTGGATCCATTCCCGTAGTCAGCGCAGTTGGCGGATTACCTGACATTATTACACCTCTCGAGGACATTGACAATGACATCTGGACAGGTTTTCAATTTCCTGTGTTTGATGCGGATGAAGAACTAACAACTTTCTCCCTTAGTGTTTGCTTGTCGAACGCCATAGAAGTTTTCAAGAGCGCGCGGGCTTCCAAAGGTTTGGACGCACTTCAGAAACGCATAATCAGAAGCACACCGTTGCGAGCTGAAAGCCTAGAGAAGTATAGCGCCCTTTACCAACTATCCACACTAAAAAAACTGTTAAAAAATCAGGATACCTGAGGACGTTGGAAGCAGTACCATATTCCAATGGAAGATTCCGGCGCTCAAACCCGTCGCACGCTGCCCCAAAATCCCGAGGTGGGCACCATGCGGGAGCAGTTCAAAATTAAACTTGGAAAAAGCCTTTCCCCCCGGTCCTGCTCGACAAGACCGCTCCCAGGAAAGTACGAAGGTAAAAAGTATTGAAAGTATGTCATTTTCCAGAAAACATTATCAAGCGTATGCTGTGACTTTAGTGTGACTTGATTGTGACTCGAGTGTGAGTCGAGTTTCACTTGAGTTCGACTTGACTTCAAGCTGAGTTGACAACTGCATCTGCGTCTTCACGACTGCCATCCGCGCGGCTCGCGCGGCGCGGGGGCGGTTTTTTTCTTTTCGGGCGCGTTCGTTTGCGTCGTTCGCGTCTCGAAGAAGAGGAAAACGGTCCCGCGTTTCGCGCCGGATGAGCGACGTCGATCTCAAAGCGCGCATATTTAAAGCGAGAAGGCTACTACAGAGGTTGGGCGATGCCTCACAACTGTCGCGGATTGCTCTAATTGCCGTTCACGCGCCAAGCAACTCCCGACAAGCGGCGTTAGTGGCCCTTCTGAAAACGCTCCTCCTAAAAAAAAATCAAGGTGCATCGAAGCGCGCCACAGGCCACGCCGCGGTGACGTATTGCGACGGGGCGCTGCGAGCCGCCGCGCAGCGGTGGCGAGCGTCGCCGAGTTTACCGTGCGATTCACCATGCGAGCCGCCGCCATTGCGACGCTCAGCGGCAGCTAGGGCGACGAGCATTTGTGGAGAAGGCCCCAGTGACACGAAACACACAGGCTGAAATTTTCCGTGCAGCTTCGCGCACAACAGGCAACCTGGTTTTCGTGAAAGTGGAAAAGTTGGCGAAAAATGGGGAAAAGGGTCAAAACTACCGCCGCCCCCAGGCTTCCCACTTGCACTTTGTTGTTCACAATAGCTGTTGATTTGCTTGTGAGCACAAAGATATCCCCAACGTCCCATGACTTCATCTAGAGCGTCTCGATTGATCTTGTCACTCTCCACTACCCATACGTGTACTACGACAATGTTTTAAGTTTAACGATGTCAAAACGTTTAGCTCCTCATCACCCTCCACATCGAGAATAAATAAGTCAATTTCAGAAGACAGATGATGTTCTTTCAAGACGTCTGGGAGCGTTCGGGTAATTCGGGTAATGCGTGATCCGAGTACTTCGATTCTGGATGATCGCTGACAAGTTTCATCCAAGCTTGCTGACTTCGACTGTTCAGCAGACCAGAGTGCCCACCAAGTTTGCCGCCGAATTCAAAGAAGGTGGCAGTGCCCGGCTCGTCAGATATCAGTGCCTGCACGTTTTTGCACCTGGGTCGATTCTAGGATAACAATTTGCGTCCTGGAACAAAACAATTCGCGTGGCCGTGTACATGCCCGAACCGGTCTTCGCACACGTTTCCCTGTACGTGGCGCTGTCACGCGTGACGAACCCGGAAAATCTGCGCGTCTGTCTCCCAGAAGGAGAGCACCTGCCCCCCGGCGCGCGTCCGAGCGCGCCAGGCGGCGGAGCGGTAACCGTCAACGTCACGTTCCGCGAAGTTTTAGATTGATATCGCGTGGTCCTCTGAAAGTAGTGTAATTAAAATAGCAGTATTAGCAAACTGACAACCCATCAAAGTTTGCACAGGCAAACTTGTAATAATACTAATAATATGCCACGAATAATAATAATATTATTGGAGGCAGGCGGGCGGGTTCATTCACGCAAATAATAAAGACCGCCTTGGTTCTTGCTAACTTCCGACTTTCGTTGCCTGGTTTTGGGTCGAGCCATATTCGGGTGCGAAATCAGGTCACGGGCACGTTCACCACATTCCGTGTTTCGTTATGCGTTCCGCACTGCGTTCACGCCTGGCTGTCGCACTGATCACATGTGGGGTATTCACGTTCGTGTTAGGTAAGCTATTCGATAAAGCATCTCGTTCGAAATGTACAGGCTACCACAGTGGTGGAGTTATTGACAAAAACGTCCGCCGAGAACGAAGTCTTGCAGTCACGACGAAGGATTCTGATCGAGTAGACGAGAAGCAATGCGACAAACAGTTCATCAAATATATCCCTAGCGTTCTCGAGCAAAAGTGGAGTGCTGAAATAAAGCGCGTGCAATCAAATGACCAGGCATGGAGTGTCGGATGCGAGCTGGTGAATCAAAACGTCACACAGATGCAAGAACTGGTATCAGCTATAGAGAGATACGCGAAGGAACCGGTTTCCGCAAACCTTGCGTCATCGGAGACCTCTGCATTTGAATACCGCGATTCTTGCACTGGTGAGCACTCCTTGATACACATCGAACCACTCGTATCATTTTTAAGACATCCCCTCGCTCTCTGTTCCACAAATGCTGCACACATTCTGGACAAGAGCTACCTGGTTGTCCCTCACAACAACGAAATCGTAAGTGACAACTCCAGAAAGTGGTTATTTGATGCCGGCGCGAGTACCTATGATACGGGAGCTGGGGGAGCTTCTCAAAGCTGGTTCGTCAACACATATCGGGCTCGAGGTATCGAATTCGATCGAATCATTGGCTGGGAAGCTGCAAAAACAGAACCTTCAAATCAGTGGGACAGTGTACCAGCAGATGTCAAACGGAAGACAAGTTGGTTTAACATTCCGGTAACCACTGGTGTTGGTGATGCTGATAATCCTCTGACATACATACAACACTTGACAAAACCTGAAGACTTTGTCGTCTTCAAGCTTGATATTGACACGCCAATGGTAGAAATCGCTCTAGTGAAACAGTTGATGGCTGACTCGACTCTTCAAGAACTCGTGGACGAGTTTTACTTCGAGCACCATGTATCTGGAAGCCCCATGCAGTGGCACGGTTGGGGTGACTTGCGAAACAGTGAGGCTGAATTCAGCACCCTGTCGGAGAGTTATGAGCTATTCACGTTTTTGCGGGAGCACGGCGTGCGTGCGCATTCTTGGGTGTAGTTGAATCACTTCTTACTTTACAGCTGCCTATGGATAGAAGCAGGACAGGCGAAACGAATAAGGCATTACTCTTCCATGGGAAAATCCCATCGGAATTCTTCTCAATGATCTAGTGGAAGGTGAAGCTTTGTACACATGCCTCTGGTTTGATGCTCTTAAAACCCTAGAGTGTCCTAGTATTTGGCAATGATCAACCAGCACTCGCACTTGCTAATAATAAAAGTTGACTGAAACCAGTCTTCCTGAACTCATGGACTCCTGAACCCTTACTAACACAGCGCCCTCCGTTTCTTGTCAGTTGTTGATGATCCCAGAACTTTCTAGTCGTAGGTCACCGTCTTGCCTACTGATATGTGTAAACTGTACTCAAAATTATTGCCGCGGCTAGTAGAGCTGCGTCGTGTGCACTAACTTGGCGGCGTGGTGTTCCAAAAGCTTGCTTTCCTCGAGACTCCTTCTCGAGCTCCTTTCGTCGTCACTTTACTTGCTAGACTTCCCGCAGTAGAACATTCATTCATGTACACCAACTCTTCAAGTTGCTCGAAGTACGTGGTTTTCAGGATCACCTTCTTGGTGGCGTACTTGTAGACTTTCGGATGTTTATTGTCGTCTTTTCATGAGAGAGGACAACAAATTGTGCCTGCTCACCTCCAGCTGACCTTCGTACACGGACTCATCATAATCTGTTTGGCATTATTTCCCAAAAACCGCCTAAGCCCAAAACTGCCTTGGATCACCTCATCTTTTACCTTCGAAGGTAAAAGATAAGGTCATAGGGGTTCGACGAGGCCCTGGACCGCTGCTGTGGCGGCAGCCCGCGCGCATGTGACATATGTACGGGCGGGCTTGCATCGGTTCCCGCGTCAGAACCAAAGTAAACATCGAATGCCTCTTCTTGCTGTTCCTAGCATCGCCGTCAGAGGGAAACGCAACTTCCAACACCTCTGAATATTCAGAGGATGATAGTGACATAATTAGTACTGAAACGCGATACCAGTGACATTGACAGTAAAGAAGACCCTTGCGCGCGAAGCTACCGAGGCGGGCACGACATGAGGTCCAGATGGGGGGAAGTAGCGCGCTTCAGTCCGTCTACGAAATAACGAGCATTGCGTAAGAATCGCGGACCCGGAAAGTGACCCGACTGCTTTTTGCAGTAGCACATGACGGTTGCCGAGCTTCAAACTTACACAAAAAGTCAATCGTGACTTCTTCATGCATCTATCGATATTTTACACGGTTGAGATTTTGATTTGACACAAGATAGCGGCGCGTGCCTCGCTGCACGTGGCTCCCATCTGGTGTGCACTTTCGTGAACCTTGACACGTGGGCCCGGCGCAGGTTGCGGGACTATTTTTTGGGACGCCCTCTGACCCTCTTTATCTCGTGCCTTGTCGATACAGACTCCCGAGCGTGCTGGTGTTGAACATCTCAAAGCCCTTCTTGAAGACATTGCACATGCGGTGCTTGTTGACCTGCCTGCTCGAGAATATGAAAACAACGATGCTCATGGTAACGACGACGGCGATCACGATTACAGCGGCGTCAGCAACCGCGGGGTCGTCGGTGACTGTGAGGGTGGTGGATAAGACGCCAAAGAACAGCATTTTGGAGAGGATGGCAACTTGAGTATCGTAGATGCAAGCATCGATGGAGAAGATGAAACGCAGGGTGGTGATGAACCTTCTGGCGCACAGTGCACTCACCCGTGTACGCCATGGGTGCCTGCGCACGTCGGCAGGCGGCGAGGCATTATTCCTGTGCGCGCGCGCGTTGCCATCTCCCATCAAGAAGGGCTTCGAGCTGCTTAAGACCAACGCGGAAGGATGCCGCGTCCTCATGAACCAAAACCGCCGAAACGAAAACAACATAAACAAGCGGAATCCAGGAACAGGTCAGCGCGAGTTCGTAGGCGCCATTGACCGCGGGGCGGGGACAGGGACCGGAACGACAGTACTGGAACGAAGTGTGACGATTAAGTTTCTGGCTTCTACGCTTTCCTGCTGGACGAGATGCCCCGACCCAGCGTGTCCACTGATGCAATACACGACAAAGAGGAGATCGAGACCAATCTTTCTACATCCCTGGGAAGATATTTTTCCGAACCCTAAGCTGCCGCACTACCCATCACCACCGATTTATGACGTTTTTCCATACTTTTCACCTCGATGTCGTCGCTTATCACCCCGGCAGTAAAATAATCGTCTTTGAAATCGAGGTCGGGCTGAGCCGACGATTTCCGGAGGAGCAGGGAGAAGAAAGAAAGTCTCTTTCTGCACTCAAAAGTGAAAGTCATAGCTCGTTCCGTGCCAAAACCGAGAGGGCTGTGACACTCTGGCGCTCTCTCGACAGCCTGGAGCCAGAAATACCTCACTCTGGCCTATCAGAATCCATGGGAATCGGATTATGTGGGCTGTGGCCACTCGCGTGCGCGGGACGCGCGAGCAAGTGGCTGGGGCGCTTTCCACCCCGGCAACTTCTGTACTTTTTAGGCCGAGGTGAAAATCTCCGCGTATTTTCGCAGTCTTCCTTCGTCAGTAGACCGGTTCGGGACTTGCGGCTTTTGTCGACAGGCGGTTTCGTCGAAAGTCGGCGCCGGTCGTCGCCTTCGTCGAGCGTCACGGGAAGCGTTTGACTAGTACTATTTACTAGCATCTAGTTGCAGATCCTCCCTTCCGGATCGATTGTGTCGCAGAGCGTCGTGATTTAAGTCGTGCGCGGTGTGAAAGTCGCGTTTGCAAACCGAGGCTAGAGCACTCCGTCCTGTAGCTCGAACGATCAATGATCGAGTAAGAGCGGTCAACGACGGTAGACAGACGAAGGTTAGAATGTATGGGGGGCGATCGGTCAACGTCGATGTCAACCACCGTCATTCCAGAAGGCGGATTGGCGGCGTTTCTTTGTTCACTCGAAGCACGCGGTGTATGGACGACTGCATACACGACGAGCGCTAAACCCCCCCTCCACTCTGCCTCGGCCGCCGGACTCTATGGTTAAAAGGGTTTGTGGTTAAAAGCCCAAAAGTAGGCAAAAAATGTTCGCTGAAATTTGACTGAAATTTGACTTCGTCCGTACAGGCAAAATCCCAATTCGAAGTGTTATCTACGTTGCAGGGTCAAGTCGCCGGTCAAAAAGCACGGTCAGCGACTTCTCTCAATGATCCTTCTCACCGGTGAATCTAGGCTCAATCACCGACCAGGCCACCCATCGAAGGTTTCATTCGATGGTGCGCAACCGAGCAGCACCGCCTCGAGAAAACCACGAGAGCGCTCGCGTGTGGGGTATTGGGTCCGCTTAGCCTTCCGTGTGTGTTGCCATGGGGCTCGTGTAATCCGGTGTTTAATTAATTCATGAAGCGTTATTCTACCTCCTTCAGTCAAGCCCTGCTTTCTCTCAACTACCATGTCTAGCGGCGATAGCGCATATGTAAGCTTTATGCTCCAAAAGTAGAAGGGCACCTTCCAGTCATCGAGAGCTGAAGTAGTTGATATTTTGCAGTTTGTTAAAAGACGTTAGAGTACTCATTTTTCTGTTTTTCTGCCCAATCAGCGCTCTTAAAGTTATTGATTAGAACCACCTCTTCGTGATGGCTGAGAAATTCCATCACATCACGATTCGAGAACAGGGGATTTTTCTGGTACAGGTTTGAGATTACTGCTTCAAAAAACGCAAAATCTTCACCATAGTCGAGTGTCGCGCGGATGTCAGGTCGAAGAAGATGCTGAAATCCGGTGCACGGGACTTCGTCGACTGTAAATCCATCTAGATCCTTCATGTACTTCTCAGGGATGGTAATGTCTCCCTCAACGGTCTCAACTAGACGACGAGCTGCAGCAGTTGAAAACAAAAACGGGGTGAAGCCACAAACAATTCCTTCCATGACAGTCATATCAGCGTTTACGCTGGATACGCGGGACACGAAATAATCGCATAGTTCTGGATCCAAGAGGACGTCGTCTGCGCCAGCATAGATGAAATGAGAAAAACCAAACTCTTCAGCGCATGCAAGCATTCGCTTGAAAGGATCCGTTGGATTGCCCCTGAAAACCTTGACAGCAGTATTTCCCCATCTATTGGCCAAGACGTCATCGGAGGAATCGTTTGTGGTGCACATCACTACCGCCGTGCAACTTTTCGCCCGAAGTAGACGTTCGGCTGTGAGTTGCACCACTGGAACGCCGCAAACTTCCATTAACAGCTTGTTCTTCAGTCTCGTCGACGCCATCCGGCCAACTAGAAGAATTCCAACAGAAATATCGCCCATATTGTTCACTAAAGGTGGCTGAGCAGGATAATAACGGGCAGTTCGCTCGCGAGGTTATCAAAGAGTGTCGAACAGTAATCTAGCACTGCGAAGATCACAAGAAGGTGAGTGTGTAGGTCGGTGCAGGAAAGTTTGTATCCACTTCGGAGGCAAAAAACTTCTGGTACACCTATCTCCTTTATTGGTTCATATTTACAAAAGGGTTTTCCGCAAGTTGCGAATAATGTTGTATCTTGTGCTGTACTTTTCCGAAACGCTGTACTTTACCGCACTTGCTGGATTTTTGTGCCGTATTTTCAACTTTGAAGCAGAAAATCAAGCACTTGCTTTAAGGTTTGGAGGAGAGGAGAAAATTGGGTAAATTTTTAACCGTTGAGGGATCCATAACGACCGGGGCGTTTCACAACTTATTAAACCCTTGATGTTACGTTTTTTTCGGGAAACGGTATGAACTAAAGAAAACCGGTGTAGAAAATCCGTCTTTGCATGGTTATGACTCACGTCGAAGTAATAGCGAGAACATATCGATCTTCAGCAAGTGACCATTGCGGTAAAACCCAGTTAAATTGTAAAGATCAGAGTCGATCAGAGTAAATCGGAGTAGTGCATGCACTTTGGTATAGGCACTAGCTAGCTAGCTATTAGCTATCCGCCTATACACACTCATCTGGCAGCGTACCGTGTGGAAATTCACTCTTCATCTCATTCCATACACTCAACCACGGTTCCCCATCGCTGAAGATATTTTCCCCCCCTGACACTATTTCGAAAACATTTTCCTGTACACCAAAGAATTCTTTCCCGGCGAGCTGCACTAAGCGAACGGTCTCTTTCACTGAGTGATGTGCAAAAAAGTTATGCATTCCAAGTGGTGAGGGGCTTGACAGAAGCTCCTGTGCGAACTTGTGCTCAAGTCTCTTTGGCGCAACTCCGTGCTCGAGTTTGCTCAGAATTTGCCCCCAAACCAAGTCTTCGTGATGGTCACCTAACCACGTTAGATTCGTTTTCTTTGAAAGAAGCTTATCATAGGGTACTCTAAGGTCCACCCCATGGTGAATCAACAGTGAACGATTTCGGTATGAAAAGCCACCATTTCCGCCTGGTCCATGTCTCCAGTTTGCGGTGGGTTTGATTTCAGAGACTTCAATATGGGGGGGTAAAATCGGCTGAGTGTCCTCCTCTAGGCTCCATGGTGCACCCGCAAAAGCATACATATAGATTTGGTCAAGAACTATACGTGCATGTTCGCGTTGCCATCTTTTCAAAGGAACAGCATGGTCCTGGAAAATGATCACCTTTTCACCACGAATTCCCTCCCAAAACTGTTTTGATAGCATGAATTGAACTTTGCGCATGAAGCCCTCGCCAATCCATTCCCCGAAGCCATACCTCTCTTCAAACGTGTCTACATAAGCATTTACCAAACCAAAATGACTTATTATCGCTTCAAACATATCTTTGTTCTTCTTCCTTGCTATAATTTGAAGTCTCCATTGTGGACCCAACATGAAGAGTGTCCATGGAATTGACCAAAAATATCCTAGGTTGTTTCTATCGTCTATTAAAAGGGCGACCGCATCACTCTCGAAGTACTTTGAGCGCTCGACAAACATCTCTCTTCGAAACATAGGCTGTGTCAGACTCACAAACTGACACCATACAGTTTTGCTTGAAGTTCCGGTGATTAACTTCAACTGTTCCAGAGGTATGCGAGGGTCCTTATTATGTTGTTCATCGTAAAAATTCGGCATGGTGGTACGCATAATGCTTGATATGGTGAAGAAACATAGCGCGAAAGCAGTGTAAACACAAAAAGAACGCGCGCTGCGTCGTCTCAGTTTCTTCACGAGTTCCCGAAAACCGGCACGCTTGCATTCGTTCGAAACCAAGGACCGCCGGATCATCGCCTTATTTTGAAAAGTCGGGGGGATCGGTTTTAGAGCACCGCGACGTGTCGGACTTTCGTTGTTCACGTATCAGTGCCTGGCTATTAAATGTCCTCCTGGATATGTAATCTCACCCTAAATAGATGTCGACTCATGAATACGCACATATCCAAAAATAATTAATCGCTTTGTTTGAGACTTGCAAGCGTATGTAGTAACCCCCCGCCATTTTTATGTTACGACTATGATGAAATGATCATGACAAAGAAATGTCGTCATGATTTTCAGTGTTTTCTCGAGTAACATCTCCTTAATAGGCTGATTATTTTAATAGGCTGGCTATTTTATGAAAGTAAATATTATTATTATTCGTGGCATATTATTAGTATTATTACAAGTTTGCCTGTGCAAACTTTGATGGGTTGTCAGTTTGCTAATACTGCTATTTTAATTACACTACTTTCAGAGGACCACGCGATATCAATCTAAAACTTCGCGGAACGTGACGTTGACGGTTACCGCTCCGCCGCCTGGCGCGCTCGGACGCGCGCCGGGGGGCAGGTGCTCTCCTTCTGGGAGACAGACGCGCAGATTTTCCGGGTTCGTCACGCGTGACAGCGCCACGTACAGGGAAACGTGTGCGAAGACCGGTTCGGGCATGTACACGGCCACGCGAATTGTTTTGTTCCAGGACGCAAATTGTTATCCTAGAATCGACCCAGGTGCAAAAACGTGCAGGCACTGATATCTGACGAGCCGGGCACTGCCACCTTCTTTGAATTCGGCGGCAAACTTGGTGGGCACTCTGGTCTGCTGAACAGTCGAAGTCAGCAAGCTTGGATGAAACTTGTCAGCGATCATCCAGAATCGAAGTACTCGGATCACGCATTACCCGAATTACCCGAACGCTCCCAGACGTCTTGAAAGAACATCATCTGTCTTCTGAAATTGACTTATTTATTCTCGATGTGGAGGGTGATGAGGAGCTAAACGTTTTGACATCGTTAAACTTAAAACATTGTCGTAGTACACGTATGGGTAGTGGAGAGTGACAAGATCAATCGAGACGCTCTAGATGAAGTCATGGGACGTTGGGGATATCTTTGTGCTCACAAGCAAATCAACAGCTATTGTGAACAACAAAGTGCAAGTGGGAAGCCTGGGGGCGGCGGTAGTTTTGACCCTTTTCCCCATTTTTCGCCAACTTTTCCACTTTCACGAAAACCAGGTTGCCTGTTGTGCGCGAAGCTGCACGGAAAATTTCAGCCTGTGTGTTTCGTGTCACTGGGGCCTTCTCCACAAATGCTCGTCGCCCTAGCTGCCGCTGAGCGTCGCAATGGCGGCGGCTCGCATGGTGAATCGCACGGTAAACTCGGCGACGCTCGCCACCGCTGCGCGGCGGCTCGCAGCGCCCCGTCGCAATACGTCACCGCGGCGTGGCCTGTGGCGCGCTTCGATGCACCTTGATTTTTTTTTAGGAGGAGCGTTTTCAGAAGGGCCACTAACGCCGCTTGTCGGGAGTTGCTTGGCGCGTGAACGGCAATTAGAGCAATCCGCGACAGTTGTGAGGCATCGCCCAACCTCTGTAGTAGCCTTCTCGCTTTAAATATGCGCGCTTTGAGATCGACGTCGCTCATCCGGCGCGAAACGCGGGACCGTTTTCCTCTTCTTCGAGACGCGAACGACGCAAACGAACGCGCCCGAAAAGAAAAAAACCGCCCCCGCGCCGCGCGAGCCGCGCGGATGGCAGTCGTGAAGACGCAGATGCAGTTGTCAACTCAGCTTGAAGTCAAGTCGAACTCAAGTGAAACTCGACTCACACTCGAGTCACAATCAAGTCACACTAAAGTCACAGCATACGCTTGATAATGTTTTCTGGAAAATGACATACTTTCAATACTTTTTACCTTCGTACTTTCCTGGGAGCGGTCTTGTCGAGCAGGACCGGGGGGAAAGGCTTTTTCCAAGTTTAATTTTGAACTGCTCCCGCATGGTGCCCACCTCGGGATTTTGGGGCAGCGTGCGACGGGTTTGAGCGCCGGAATCTTCCATTGGAATATGGTACTGCTTCCAACGTCCTCAGGTATCCTGATTTTTTAACAGTTTTTTTAGTGTGGATAGTTGGTAAAGGGCGCTATACTTCTCTAGGCTTTCAGCTCGCAACGGTGTGCTTCTGATTATGCGTTTCTGAAGTGCGTCCAAACCTTTGGAAGCCCGCGCGCTCTTGAAAACTTCTATGGCGTTCGACAAGCAAACACTAAGGGAGAAAGTTGTTAGTTCTTCATCCGCATCAAACACAGGAAATTGAAAACCTGTCCAGATGTCATTGTCAATGTCCTCGAGAGGTGTAATAATGTCAGGTAATCCGCCAACTGCGCTGACTACGGGAATGGATCCAAAAGCAAGTGCCTCTGCAGCAGTCAGGCCGAAACCCTCACTGTAGGAAGGCACTACGGTGATATCTGTCGCTGCTCGAACAATCATAGAGTGTAAACGTTGATCTTCTTTGGTCTTGAGGAGCAGGAAAGCACAATTATTACGAGAAACTTTCTTTAGCTGCCTGAGGGTAACTGACTCAAAATATTCTTGCATCCGTAGGTTCGTCGAGTATCCAGAAATCGCCAAGATGCACCCTGCATCACACGCGGCTTCATAAATACTGGGCAACAAATGCGAACCTTTATTTCGCTCAAACCTTCCTAACCAGCCGACTACACAAGCATCTCTGCTGAAAGCGCCGACCCCAAATTCAAGAAAAATACTCGAAAGTTGTTGTTTTGCTTCGTGCCTGCCTTTGGAAGGGTCCTCCAGAGAAATGCGTTCGCGTGCGGAGTTCCACAGCTCATCTGATACCCAGTTTCCGATGGATGACAAGTGAACATGACGCGACAATTGGAAATGCAATAGCAGGATAGCGAAATTCCTCTGGGCATGAATCAGATTATCCTTCATCCTGCTGGAAACGGTAGAAAAGGCGTCTGCACACGAAACAAAATATGTGGAGTACAAGGTATGCGTTTTATGCATGCACGATATCTGCTCTTCAGGATAATTCCTCGAGGGGTTGCATGCAAACTGCACAGAGTCATAGAGTGCATTTGTCTTAGTAACGCGGTCACAGCTTCTCAGTTGTGGAGCGAACCGGTACACTTCAGTGGCTCTGTAAGTTATGTAAGGTTCAGAATTGTAATCATGGGCAGTGTAAATTAGCTTCAGGTTTCCGTGGGAGGTTCCCGGTAACCGAAGAAAGAGGTTAACAGGCGCATTCGTAGCTCCATGAGAATGCACATAGACATGACGCGTTGGGTATCGTTTCATCCTGGCTTTTACGACTTCCGCAGCAATGAAACTGAAGTGAAGGTCCCGGGTATCTGCCTTCAGGCCTCTCGGAAGATTATACGAGTCTTCAACACGAGTATTACTCCAAAGTAGCAGGTGATTGGAAGGCGGAGAAACCAGAAAGAAGGTTATACCATTTGCGTATCGCAAGACAGATACGTCTGCATGTACTTGTCGAGAAGCTAAGGTGTGTATGATATCCTGGCAATAACTGATGTAGGCTCTAAGAAGGCATATTTTGGCAGAATTACGATTATCGAGGTGTCGCGCAGTGTGCCAGCCTGAGCATTCACTAAATCACCCAGCACTTGACCAACTCCACCAAAGGCGACAACAGGTGCGCACTCTTTCGATACGTGATACACATATTGCTGACTCGTCTCAACACCGTAAAATTCGTCGAAGTTGAAGACTTGCAGGGAGGGATCTTCGACTTTTGACAGGAACAGATAGTTCAAACTATGGAGGCAAAACATGCTAAAGGCTGAGACTCCAAGAAGAAAGGTGGCTCTCCTCATCTTGCGAGCGCCCCCAACGTAATAGACGGTGCGCATCCTGTACATGGCGGCTGTCATAGCACCCATAAGAGGGAAAAATTCGATCGTAAAGCCTCGCACGCGCGCGCTCGCACGCGCGCGCTGCTGCTGCGTGCGTGCTGCTGCGTGCTATGTGAAAACTACCGCGTCTTGTCAATCTACCTCGAAAAGTTCCCCAACAACAACTTGAGGAAAACCGCAAATAAAATCTCCTAAAATCGCCATAAAATCTCGCCAATTAACCATCCGCACGAAAAATTGATGATGCAAGGAGCGAGCGAGGAGCGAGCGAGCTGGGAAATGATTATCGACGGGAAACTTATTTTATTTTTATGGGGATTCCTAACAATAAAAAGTCTAATTTAGGGCGATTTTGGTTATTAGTTCTCGTGGGTTGTGATTAATAATGAATTGCTTGGGTTCCAAATAATATCCTAATTAAACCGCGTTTTGGGGTTCAACTAACTAATAAGTAACCTACCAGATACATACATATAGCGCATGTGCATATTACTGTCACAGTTTACACTTCGTAATTCCGTCCACATCACATCAGTATAATGAGGGGTCGTATCGAGTCGTCGCTGACCCGATCAAGATAGTAGAGAGTGGGTCAAATTTATTTTTTTGTTTTGGATTTTGCACCTCCAGTCCTGCCCAACATCGTAAGGGCGACATTGTTAGTATCTTGAGTATTATTGGTAGGGGCCCGATTGAATCCGAGAACACTTTTGCTCTTCAGTAACCTTAGCTTCATTGGTGGACCACGATGCTACACGGAACAAAACATCTCTTGCGCACCATCTCGTGGTTTTCACTTCTGGCAACAGTGGCTTACCCGTTGATTCGCCTTTCTTGGCACCCTCGCGAGCGCTTCTCTCCTACTCCCGTTCAACAAGTTTATCCAAGGATAATTGGAGGTCTGGGCAACCAGCTTTTCATGATCTCAGCTGCGGCAATAGTGGCAGATGGTGTTCAGGGGTCTGTCGTTTTAAACTCAAGGCAAACTGGTGTGTACTCATATGGCTCTCCACAACCCGTTTTCTGGCGCTCAATATTTCATTCAGACAAGTTCTTATACAAAGACTTCGAGGACTCTAAGTTACGGGTGACACGATTCTCCGAGATTGACTTCAGAGATGGTTTGTCCGTCGGATTTGACCGCTGGCGAGTGAAGGGAAATGATCTTTACTTGGACGATCCCTTTTTGAGTTTTGACTACTTCGTCAACTATAGAGAGTTTTTGAGAGACTTGTACAAGCCTAGCGCCGAAGTACAGCGCATTGTGAATGACGCTGCGGTGAAATTGGGGGTTGCGCCTGCCAAAGACATCCCCCCGTGCGAGTATCCACCTGCAGCGTGTGACGATCCCGTGTACCCGTTAAGTTGTTTGACTCCAGGATGTGAGGAAAATATTGCTGTCCAAGTTCGCTTATCTGACCACTCAACCCCGTGGAACTTTCTAGACCAGACACAAGCTCTAGCAGTTGGAAACTTCGTGTTGCGCAAACTCGAAGGAGACAAGAATGTTGTGCTTTTTTCAAACGATCCGTCCAGAGCTTTGCTGGCCCTCGGTCTTCAAAGTTTGTCAAAGAAGCATGCGAGTCGTGTTAAAGTTGCCGGTCAGCTAAACTACGTGGAATTCTTTCTTATGTCACAATACTTCGGGACACATATCCTCACTGGAAGTACCTTTCAGCTATGGGCAGTGTTCTTAAGTCACTTAAGAGGTATTAACGTAGTCGTCTTGCATGGAAATCCTGCACCTGTGAACGATGGAGTCGGAACAGGTCAAGTAGCCGAGGATCCACGACGACCAGGCACCGTGGATGATCTCGGTTTCCAGACCACTTTCGAGCATTTTTCACACATGCGTTTCGAGATTCTAGAAGTCTAGTGCCTCGTCGCTATCTACGCGGGAATATTTTTTTAGGAGTTCTCGCGATCATGATGACAAAGCATCATCATTTCGCCTTTTCGAGGCATGATTCGTTCCGCCACGCACTTGACGCGCGCGACCTCCCGAGGATCGCGGCCTTCTCGTTCTGTCAGCTGCGGAGTGCCTCGTCGTATATCCGCGTTTTTTCGGCGTCGGCGTATTGGAGCACCGCGCCTGCGCGCACGTGTGCGCTGTAGGTGGGCGCCGGGGTGCCGACGGCCATTCCGACGACGGACCGGTGGATGAGGTCGCTTTACACGCTCTGTGCGTTGAATGTACTCCGGGGAATGTTGAGGAATGCTTCACGCTCTATGTGCCATTGGGGTTCGTGTAGGTGCCCAGCTGGCAGTTCGCGTCGTTGTTGCGGACACCGTGGAAGGTCGAGCCGACCGAGTATGCGGCGCCAACGGCCCTCGCGCAGTTCTCGGTGGCTTCGAGGATTTAGTTGTGCGTGTTGTACATGGATCCGCCCGCAAATCCGGCCTTGATGGTAAGCGCGTGTACCTGGTAGTGGTCGGCGGTAGAGAAGGCGGTGTTGCAGTGGCCGCTCGGCGTTTTTCTGTCGCGGCCTCGGCCACATTATTTTCTCCCCAAATATCTTGTCACTCATACCCCTGATTATCTCAAGATAAGATCTCGTATAAACAGCTTTTACATTATCTCTCGCGCACTTCGCATCGCCTGTGCCCCCGGCGCAACCCTCTCTTCACTCTCTTCACTATCTTTCTGCATGAATCTCATCCTACATCATCTACCATGAAGCACTTAGCATTTCCGATAGACTTGTGAGGAGAAAACAACTCTTCTGTGGTGTGCAAACCCGCATCTTCATCTTCGACCCTTTTTTCTGCCTCTTCGACCAACATACCGAATCTTCTCCTTGTCTCAATCATGGAAGCCATACGCATCAAAAGTGTAGTATAAGACAGAAAACACAGTTGTATCGAGACTTTAAAACTTCATCGATTCTCGAGAAATTTGACCCAACTCGTGAAACTACGGATTTTGGCTTTTTTCGGAATTCCCCACGTGAGGTTCGACGCTCGAGGCCAGCCAAGGCTGGACCGAACCTTGAGAGCCTCTCGGAGCTGAACAAAATCTCCGTTTTTTGCTGAACAAAATCCCAGAAGCACGTCCGACTGCGCCCAGCTGATGAAGTCCTGGATCATCGCCGCGCTCACCACGTCGTCCAGCGCGTTCCCGGCGACGTTTTCGCGCTTGTTGTACTGCAGCACGACGTAGCTCCACGAGCACAGCCGCCGAGCGTACGAC
>JACLAA010003957.1_pt1 | contig 21248 bp, 17 predicted proteins | sample 8027891 | NCBI WGS metagenome assembly JACLAA01 (sample SAMN15724900, study PRJNA655200) | protist metagenome | isolation source: fluorescence activated cell sorting (FACS) single amplified genomes of... | place: Spain: Blaines Bay Microbial Observatory, Mediterranean Sea | collected 2016-01-19 | reverse complement strand
CCCGAAACTTCTCGGGATGTGGCCCACTCTTGTCGGTGTACTTGTCTGCGAGCTTGCGCTCCGCGGAGCCACGCCCTTTCACGCCCGGGTCCGCCAGGTCGCCCGGCAGCGTCTTCAGCGCGTCGATCAAGATCGTCTGCGCAAGAGCAGCGTCGGCGTACAGCTTCTCGAAGTCGGTCTCGTCTTGTATCAAGTCGAGTCGTCGCTCCTTATACTTCTCGAGCTCGTGGATCCCGGCGACGCCGCGGACCGCCTCGTCGTACGCGCCCTTCGACCGGCGCAGCGGATCCTCTAGATCCGCGAACGTGTCGAGATTCTTCAAGCCCTGGAACTTAACCTCGACCTCCTGCCGCAGCGACTCCATCGTCACCTCGAGCTCGACGTGTTCCTTCGCGAGCACCGTCAGGTACGCGCGAACGTCCTGCTGATTCCGCGCCTCGTCAACGCGCAGCGGGATCGGCGCGTAGCCAGAGAGCGCATTCTTGATCTGCGCCTCGTCTCGGCTCGTCACGACAAGTTTGATCCACGGCGGCAGCGTCTTGAGCTCGTTCGCGAGCAGCGAGAGCACCGGCTTCAGCGCGTCGCGCGGCAGCTCGTCGAGCGCGTCGATGATTAGCACGAGGGCATTGTTCGCACCGCGCGGCGCCTCGACGCTTTGCAGCGGCTTTGCTATTAAAGCCTCAAAGAGCTCGTCGACCTTGTCCGTCTTGACGTCCGCGCTCTCCTTCAGCGCGGCCGTGTAGCCGTCGACAGAAGCACAAAGCATGCCCGCCAGAGACCGCAACAGCGCCGCTGGCGCGGACCGCGCTGGCTCGGTGTGCTTACAGAAGTGCCACGCCGCGGCGTTTTCTTTGCCGAGCAGCCGCACGAGTAGCTCCGCCGCGGCGACGCTCTTGCCCGTGCCGCCGCCGCCGACGAGCCAGAAGAGCTTCACTGACTTGGGGTCCTTGCGCCACTTCTCGACCGCGTCGAAGACCCACTCGCGCGTGCCTTGCAGGTGCTGTCCGCGCTTGTCAGCGATTATCGCGGAGAAATCTAGCGCTTTGACGCCGGGCAGCGGCTCGCCGCCGCGCAGCCGCGGATACGTGGCCACGAGGGCGTCCGTCGCATCCGCTGCCTCGTCGGCAGCGCCGGGCTGCGCTTCCTCCTGAGGCAGTTCGCCGTCGTCCTTCGGCTCCGCCACTGCGCTTGCGGCTATGTACGCGGCCCAACGCTCCGCCTTGCACCAGACGCGCTCCGCGAATTCGCTCGAGACCGACTTGCCATCCGCGAAGTAGAACGCGTCCCAGCTCTCGTCCCATTTGCCCTCGGGCACGTGCTGCTTGCACTCGTCACGCGTCAGCGAGCTCCGACTCGTACCGCTGCCCATTGCTTTCACACTTTATTCAAATGTGACATTGCCTCTGGCGTGACCGTGCTGCCCGCGGTGGTCGTGGGGCAGCTTGCGTCGGCGGCGTGGCCCGCTTGACCAGGATCCGTGCAGCTATCTCGGGCAAAGCCAGATCAAAAAGCGCTGATCTGAGTTATCGATCGAACCAGTATCGAACCCCTCCCCTCCAAACTTACCCGCACGCAACAACGCTGTCGTTCCGAGAGATCACAGGGGCAGGATTGAGCGTGATGAGACGTGCTTCAGCAAAAGAACAAGCACGCTTCTCATTCACGAATCGGCGACGCGCGGTGCAGGGGCTCTCGGAAGACACAATACCCGTCACCTTAGGACACCTCCCGCACGACGACGGCCCCGCGCGCCGCCTTGGGCACGACGGACCCGGGCCGCGAGTGGTCCATCGTCCGCTGGAGCTTCTCGCGCCGCCGCTGCCGGTCCTCGTCGCGCCGATCCCGCAGCTTCTTCACCATCTTCGGTAAATTCCGCCGCCGCACCAAACGCTTGACCTGGGGCATGTGCGCGTGGCGCTCCACGAGTTTGGCTCTATAATCCACAGCCAGAGCTTCCCTTCTTGAAATCGGCCCGAGTCGTTGCGACGCTCTCGCTTTCCAGACCCGCAGGTTGAAATCTTCCGAGGCCGTCAACACGAAGGTCGCGTCGGCCGTGTACCTTACACTCGATAGAGCCTGCATGCGCGACGTGTGGTAGACATCTCTAGAACGCCCAGCGTCGGCACCTCTACTAGGAAACAGGCGCACCGTCTTGTCCGTCGAGGCCGCCGCGAACTCCTTGCCGGTAGGAGCGAAGGCCACGTCGACGACGGCAGACACGTGCCCCTCGTGGACCATGCGAGGTCTTTGGAGTTTCCGGCAATCAAACGAGTAGCAAGCGTGGTCTTCCCCACCGACCACAAAGCAGGTCGGCTCGCGCGGGTTCCAAGCTAAGGCTCGGCACGGACTTCGCAGGATAACTTTTCTCAGAGGCGTCGGTGCGCGACTGTCAAACAACGTTGCTGCCCTATCCCTAGAGGTAGAAGCCAAGAGGCTCGGCTCGGCGGGGTTCCACCTACACTTAAAGACACTGTCCGAGCCCCAGGTCCACTTTCGTAAAGGTTGTGATCGTGCAGCGTCCCAGAGCTCGACGAGGCCGTCGGCGCCGGCCGTACAAAACGCGCCGGCCGTCTTCCGATGCCACGACGCGTCGACGTCATTCAATGTAGTTGAGGAGGTCCAGGTCTCTAGCGGGGGTTTGGCGTCGTTTAGCGTGATTTGGGTCCTTTGTCCCGTTGATTGCGCGACTTCGAGGCGCCATCTTTTGATCTGGCGCTCGCCACAGGACAACACGTCCGTGCCGTCCCGCGTCAGCGTCAGGCCCTTAACCGCACCCACGTGGGCGGCGCCGCTCGACCAGACGCATTGTCGGGCTGCTAAATCCCACGCGCGCACTTCACCGTCCGCGCCTCCACTTACACATTGCACCAAGACGCCTCGTCGCGGCACCGCTAGGGCGGTGAGCGCGTCCGAATGCCCTTCTAAGGCACAAACGAAGGGCTTGGCCATCATCCTATCTAATTTCGCGGCGACGACGGCCCTTTGATATTCTCGAGCTTGGGCGAAGGGGTGGTGCTTCGGATCTAAATTTCTTCGGGCTAATTTCGGGTCCGCGCCGTTGATCTCGCGCTTCGCGGAGCGGGCGATGACTTTGACCTTCATTGGACTGCTGCAGGCTGCACTGTGGCACTGCTCTTGTTTTGGCTCTCTGCCGGCGCAGCGATCGATGCACAGCGTTGGCAGCAATCGATGTTGGTCTGGTATGAGCACTGCGAGCTCAAGGCGCCGCGCACGGCCACTGGCAAAAGCCTCGCCTGTGGGCTGCTCGGAGTCGACCTCCCAGCGCTCAGTCGCCGAAGAGTCTTCTCTGGCTCCTGCGATCGCGTCCGTGGAGCGCTGCAACCGTGTTTGGCTGTCCAAGATTGTCTGGGCTAGCTGTGAGACACTAGCAAAGCCACACGCCCGGCTTTTTTGGCTCCACAGCCTGCTGCGTGCTCCATCGTATCACAAGACACGCCAGCGTCGCGTTCATCAATAGCATCGCTGCGGCCGAGGTCAATTTGCGCGTTTGAAGAGCGTCCGGCAGCACTACGCAAAGATCCTGCTGTCCTGCCAATCTTTCTTCCGCGGGCCACGATGCGGCTCCTTGCCCTCCTCGCCTGCACGCACGCCTTCGTCACCACACCATCTTCGAGGAGACCCACGCTACTCAAAGCCGCGCCGGCGCAAGACACAATCAGACTACAAAAGAAGATCACCGCGTTCGAGGCCGAGGTCAAGCTCAAACAGACCCTCGTAACGAAACTCGAAGCGGACCTCGCGGCGGCGCGCGAGGCGGCGCGCGTCGCCGAGGCGGAGCTGCGGACGGCCAAGCAGGAGCTCGCCGGTGTGGTGCCTCTCAAAAAATCGAGACGGGACGAGGTGCCCATCAACGCCAAGCAAAGCAGAGCGCCGAACGTCGACGCCTTCGTCCAGGAGAAGCGCGCGCAGATCGACCAGGCCGCCGCCGAGAAAAGATTGCGCGACGAAGCTGCGGCGGAGCGGCGCTTCCGCGAGTCGGCGGAGCGCCGGAGGGAACTTGAAAAGCAGCGGAGCGAGCGCCAGGTCTCGCAGGCCAAGAAGATGCTCGCACGCGATGAGGAGAAGCAGCTCTACGGCGAGACGCTGTACGACCTCCTCGGAGTAGCCAGGGACGCCTCCGCCGCGGACGTCAAGCAGGGATATCGAAAAGCGGCGGCGGCCTGCCACCCCGACACGAACTCGAGCAACCCCGAGAAGTACTCGCGGATCATGGACGCGTACGACGCGCGCCACCGTGTCCATAACTGCGCCTGCTCGATGGCGCCGAGCGTCCACGCCATCGACGCGACGATGTCCACGCAGGTGCTCAAGGACGCCGAGCGGCGGAAGAAGTACGACGCCGAGCTCGACCTCGACAAGGCCATCGAGGGCACGTTCACGTTCGTCGCGTCCGTCGTCGACAGCGTGTCGTCCATCAATAGCCCAAGCGAGGACGATGAGGATAGTTGCGACGCGGAGGACACGTCACTCGCGTGCCAGTTCGAGCGCCGGGCCAACGCGTGCCTCGAGGTCTTCGGTCAGGAGCACATGGTCCTGCCCTCGACGGGAAGTCGCATCAGGCTGTCGCCGGACGGCTCGCAGCTCGTTGTAAGGCAGACGGCGGTCGAGCGGTTGCTGCGGAAGGACGCCGAGGTGAGTTACAACATCACATCATTAAAACTCGCGACTCGAAATGATGATGTGCTGACGCTGGGTTTTCTCGACGCGTCGGAACTCAGAGTGCTCTTCGCGTCAGCGGACGAGGCCGAGGCGGCTTTACTAAAGCTGGCGACGGACGTCGTCGCTCCTTTAAATGAACTGCGGGCCAAGGCCGCCGCGCCGGGCGCCATCGGCGCGCTCGGCGGCCTCGCGATGGCGGGCGCCGCGGGCCTGGCCTTCGCGGGCATTTTAGAAGTGGAGACGGCCATGGCGACGGCGGGCGCCGTCGCTGCTTTGGGTGGCGCCGTGGCCTCTTCCGTGGCCGCGGAGGTGTCCTCCGCGAAGGAGGCGGAGGGGGACGCGTAAGAAGTTGATTTGATGCGGTCGTTCCCGTCGTCGCGGCCTTTCTGCCTAGGATATCGGGCGCGGAGCCCCAGTGAGGAGACACGCCGCTCGCCGATTCGTCGGCGGCATGACCAGTCGCGGCACGTGTCGCGGCGATGGCGTGCTTGAGGGGGGACTACCCCACCGCCACGCCATCGACGCGTTAATTATCCAAGTACCATTACCCTATCTAAGCACCTAGGCGAGCTTCGACGACACGAGGCCCAACCCACCAAACAGCACCGGGAAGAGCGTCGCCAGCGGCACGGCGATCAGCGTTTGTAAGGCAACATCAGTGACCGAGTCGTCGGGCAGGCCCGTCACCACGAAGGCGCCGCCGAACGACGCGATCGCCAGGAGGAAGTTGAGCGGGCCGAGGCCGAGCGCGAGCGACACGACCGGAAGGCCGAGCGGCGCGAGCCGCACTAATAAAGGCAGGAGCGGCAGGAGCTCGTCGTTCAAATCACCTAACAAACCCACGAGCCCGTTCTCCTCGGCGAAGAGGAGGAGCGGCTCCAAATCGGCGAGCTTCACGCCCGCGCGCTCGGCCTTCGACAGTAAACCCGTCTTCGCGAGCTTCGTTAATAACTGCGTCTCTTCCACGACTTCCAACGTCGAGCCGATCTCCTTGAAGGGGTCGACGCCGCCTGCGTGACAACGAGTTTGAGTGTGTGACTTCCAGCCAACGCGTCCGATGTCGGGGATACGAGGAGATTGGTCGAAATAGGCCCGCGAGCAAAAACCGATGCGCTGCGAGCGATGCGGGCACCCGCGGGCGTCGTCCTCTCGTCCTTGCTTCGTTACGACGCCGCTACGCGCTGCCATAGGGCTCGAGCAGGCCTTGCCTCGGGGTGAGGGCCGGTGTTGCCGCCGGAGGAGCGACAAACGCGGTCGCCTGCGCCAAGACGATAGCGCAGAGTGCTGCTGCTCGCACCATTTTGCAGCAAACGACGTCCTGGCCTCGCCCACGGACCGTGTTTGCCGTCGATCGCAATGACGGGGGTCGATTTGCGAGGAGCGAAAGGGACGTGTCTCTCCGCACAAACGACGCATCTGTCCGCGGTTCACGGCTGGGCCGCCTCGCGCGAGCAAAGGGGCAATTTACCCGCACCAGCCGGCGCGAGAGCGCCGCCCACATCTCCGCCCACTAGTCCTAGAACGTAACAATACGCAGCGGCAAGACCACTCGGATGTCGCAAGACGCTGTCGACGCGCGCCCGGTTACAAACACACCTCACTTAACCGCCCCCGCGCCCCTCAACCGCGGCACCAACTCCCCCGCGGCGTCGAGCGGCGCCAAACCGGGAGACCCGTCGTTCAGGCCACCAATATAGGAGCCGTCAATAAAGATCGCGGGCACGGACGTCCGCCCCGTCCGCGCGCCGAGCCTTGCACGTCTAGCCGCGCCGTCCGAGAGCTCGTCGAGCTCCACGACAGTATACAAGGCGCCCTTGTCGTCCAGCAGCTCCTTCGCCTTCTTGCAGAAGGGACAAGATGTAAACGAATACATGAGCACGCCGCCCCTGGAGACCTCCGACTCGATGGCCGCGTCGACGGCGTCTTTATCAAACTCGCCCGCGACCTGTTCGGCCACGAACTGCTTGAACCCGCTCAGGTACCGTTGCGTGAACGCCGAGAGCTGCTGCGTGAAGGAGTCGCTCTCGGCCCACGCGGACGGCTCGCCGGCCCAGCCGTCTTCTTCCGTTTCCGGCAACACACCCATACTCCGCGCCGCGGCGACGAGCGGCCCCGCGATCGGGTCCTTCGTGCCGAGCTTTGATGGTGCGGCCTTCGACGAGGCCTTGGTCAGCGCCCCCGGCGGCCCGCTCCGGAACAGCTGGCGCACGCCCTCCGCGGCGGACACGTCCCACGACTCCAGGTGCCTTACCACAACGACAGTGCCGTCTTCTCGCTCCTCGAGGACGTGCTCGACGCCCCAGGGCCACGCCAGGACGGGAGACCACGGCAGCGCCAACCTTAACTTGACCATGAGCTTCGTTTTATAAGACATGCCCTCCAATGACGACGAAAGCGGCCTCGCACTGTAGTCGGTGATGAACCCGCCGGCGAGGTTGGCCAGATTATCTAGGAAGCGTTTTCTACCTTTAAACGAGACGAAGGGGTCCGCGAACTCGCAGTCCTCGTCGTCTGCGTGGGATGGACGCCGTCGCGAACTGCCCTCTCGCGTTCGACGGTGCTGCCAACTTTGAAGTGCCATGTCCACGCTGGGTCACTGACAGCAGCCGGCGTCCATCCTGCCCGTGAGGAAGTACGGGTCGCCCTCGTAATCTGCCTCGATTCTCTTCACCGCTTCGGCCACGGAGCACGGCGGCGCCGTCGTCGGCCCCCGCTCCGGCGCTCCATTCAAAGCGGCCTTGGCCTTGCCGGCGAGTTCCGCGGCGAACCAGGCGCCTTTTGTGGCGAGGTTCGGTTCCTCTCCGGCGCGCAGCACGATGTTGTGGCGCGGCGCCGGCGTCGGGACGAACGCGCCGACGCTCGTGGCGAGGAATGTGGTTGCGAAACGCAGCATTGGAGCAGCACTGAAGTCGTGTGGGCTTTGATTAAATCGCTAATCGCGTGCTGACGACGCGGCGGCTGGCGTGCGTGGCCAATGCTCTCCCGAGTTCAGAACCCAGCTGCTGGCCCTCGAGACCGCTGCTTTTGCACCCAGCTGGTGTAGGCTGTTCGTACGATACCTTTGCTGTGCCGACACGCACGTATAGTGGGTGTACGCGGCCACAGCAGCCAGCAAAAGGCTATCTCGCGGGTTCGACGCCTTGGAGAGCTTTTTGAGGTTGAACACACGCGCAGACGCGGCACAACGCTCTAAAAGCCGCACTGACCAGCGACAGCAACTGTGCTGCAAGCAACCGTTCGCGAGGCGCCCACAAAACGCACGCCTGCGCCGCGCTCCAGGCTCAACAAAGCAGCCTAGCGACAGCCATGATGCGCCTCGTCATCGCCTTAACGATGGGAACGACCCTGGCCTACACGCCGCCGCGGCCACCTAGACGATCTCCGCGCTCCCCAGGAGGCAACAACAAGCCACCATCCCGCAAGCGAGAGATCATCGTCGAGCCCCTAGAATCGTGGGGCGCCTTTGATGTTGGAAAACACAGAATGGGCGTTTCGACAGTCTCCTGGGGTAATCCGGACAATGGATTTGTAAGAAAAAAGAAGCTGCGGGGCGGCGAGCGGTTCTCGCAGAAGGACTGCCGACTCGCCTATCAAGAGCTCATGAAAAATGACATAAAAACATTTGCGATCCCGGGCGGCCAGGCCGCGAACGACTGCTTCGGCAAGGCCGTGAAGAAGGCGAAGGTCTTCGATCCTCCGAAAGTCGTGACTTACTGTGCGCCTTCGCTGAAAGCTCGCTACTTCGGCAAAGAGGAGAACCGGAAGCGCTACGGCTACGCTTCTGTCGCCACTACGGTGAATGACGCTCTTGAGGTGTTGGGTAGTGCCTATGTGGATGCTTGCTTAGTTGGAGGGGCTTTGCCGGGGTCGAGCTGCCCGGCTCCTCCGCGCGCGAGCAATAGTATTGAATCAGTAGGCGTCCAGAACGTCCAGGGGGGCGGTGCGTTGCGGAAGGCGCATCGAGCTTTTGAGAGGAAAGGTTTGCAGCTGAAAGCTTGCTACGTCGACTTTTCACTGGTGGACAATCTGGCCATGAGAGATGGTACCTTGGAAGCGGCCAAGGAGCTCGACATTACGGTATTAGCGAGGTCACCGCTCGCTTCCGGTTTAGGGTCTGGTGAGATAACAGAAAGGAACCCCACGGGCGGTTCGACAGTCGGCGCCTCACCAAAATGGCGGCCTCGAGCGTTGCGACAGTTAGCACCCTTACACGACGCCATCGAGCAGGTCTGCGGCATGGTCCAGGCGCGGCGGGCCGATGATGAAAGAAGTATGGCCCAAAGGCAGAACAGAGACGCGGGAAAGGTAGAAAAAATCCTACCGGTACAAGTCGCGCTCCAGTGGGTCCGCGCGAAGGGCGCCGTGCCCTTGCCCGCGGTCAAAAACCAGAAGCACGCCCAGGCGATCATCGGGTGCCAGGGCTGGGCGCTCGAGGAAAACGAGGTCGCGGTGCTCGACGCCGCGCTGCCCCGGAGCGTGCCCAAGTTCGCACGGCTGCGCTAAGTTTATTATATTATTCGGCGATGGCGTGGGGTGGTCCTAGTCAGTCGAGGCGCCACGGTGGCAGGATTTTTCCGAAGAGCTCGAGGCCGCGTATGTGCATGCATCGACATGTATGCATCGATAAGGCCGGTTCCAGCAGCCGGATCCGGAAGCGGGTCGAGGCGAAGGGGTGCAGCTGAAAGCCAACGGCGCCGTTTCCCCCGAGGTAAAACCCGCCAGGCCATGGACTTGTGCGGGAGTGGAGGAGCTGGCGCCACTCCTCACCATCGAAGGCTTCGAACGCCCAATCTAAAAAGCGCTCTGCACCGCAGGTAGGCACTACAGACGGAGTTCCCGCTCCAGGCGGAGTTCGACGCCTTCGGGACGCGCGTCGAGGGCCTCGCGCTGGAGCTCGCGCGGGGCCTCGTCGCGGCGAAGGAGGAAACGGCCGAGTCGACGAAGATCGCCCTCGCGGAACGCGACGCGCAGATCGCCGAGCGCGACGCGCGCATCGCCGAGCTGATCAACTCGATGAACGGCGACATCTCCCGCCGCGAGTCGACGACGGACGAGATGGCCCAGGCCCTTGTGGTGGCTCGGACGACGCTGGCGTCCAAATCCTACGACTTCGACGAGGCGCGGCTCCGGGCGCGCAATGCGGCGATCGCTCTAGAGGCTAGCCATGCGGCCTTTGACGCGTTGGCTGCCGAAAACGACCGCCTGAGGGCATCCCGGCACCATCACTCGAAGTAGCCACTGTATAACAAACGTACTTAGTATTCACAAGGGGATGCGTCGACGGCGGAGGACCTGCGCCGGGAACGTGAGCGCGACAGGGTACACACCGCTATAAAATGCGACGAACGAGGCGTTGCGTCGGATACAGATTTAGGTATGGATGTGATTTGCGGTCAGGGCCGTAGTAGCGGCTCCCAATGACGTGCAAAGTCGAGGGTTTCGTCACACGCGCGGGCGAGGTGATGCAAGGAGGACACTGGCGCGTGCAGCCGCGGATCGCGGTAGCCGGACTCACGACGGCGCGGCCGCTGCCGTCCAGCGGTCGATCGCCGCATATTCCACCATACGCGCGTAGGGCGCCTCCGGCGGGTCGCCGTCGTCCGAGAACATGAGATCCAGATGATGCGCACCGAGCGGCAAGATCAGGGCGCTCACATCTTTCGACGACGAAATATTCCGGAGCCACGGACCGGCGTAAGCGCCCGGTTCTATAACGCTCATGTCGTCGTAGACCCCGGCGCTGCTCCACGGATCCAGTAGCCCGTTCGAGAAAATCACGTTCGAGTAGCCCTCCAGAGACTTCCTGCCAAAATACGCGTCGAGCCACTGGCTCCACGGATCTGATTTTGAGGGGTAGCCCGCCAGACCAGGTGGATTTGGACAGCCCGCTCCCACACTACCAAGGGGCCCCAGGGCGTCCTCGAGCGTCGCATTGGGAGCGTGGTTCGGCGGCCAGTAGAGACCGTCGTCCGCACCCTGGTGTAAATAATTGACGAGGTTGAGGTTGTCGTTGCAGACCACGGGCTCCCAGGCACTCGCGGCGCCGCCCGCGTATTGATTTGAGCACGTCTCGCTCTGAACGGACTGCGCGACGTCGTGGAGGCGGGCGCCCGTACGGCTCCGATCACCTATAACTGCGTCTGGTCCATGGCGTAGAGTTTCCACGCCATCGACGCGACGTTCCCGTGACTGCGTCTGGTCGATGGCGTGGAGGTTATCACCGTTCGAGCTGTCGCACCGGCTCGGGTCGAAGCACTGCAGTCGCTGCGTGACGTTGCACCAGACGCTCCACGCACTTAGAGCGCCATGTAACAACTTAGTTAAATGAGGCATGCTTTCCAAGTCACTGACAGAAGCGGTCGGGAAGAATGATGAGGAAGTGGTGTCCCAGTCGACACTGATAGAAACGCCGTCCACGGTCACACGGTCGTCGGTCACCTCCACCATCAAATCCAACAATTCCGAACAAGTGGCGCGCGCCGGCCACGCCGGCAATGCATAGTTTCCAGGTCCGACGGCGCTCGTGATGTAGGTCGAGGGAAACGGATAGTCGGCTTCGGCAACGTCAAAAAAGACGCCCTGGACGGCCTTCGCCAGGCGCAGACCGGCCTCCTCATCTGTTCCTAATGAACCAGGGCAGAGCCTGAAGCGTTCTGAGAGGAACGACCTTCCTACAGAAGTTTTGCCGATTTCACTCATCAAAGGAAACGCGCCTCTCAAATTCCGGGCGCAGTGTTCCGACCCGCCGGCCTTGCCGAAGGCCCGCGCGACGGCGATGGCGCCGCCGTTCAACGGCGGTCTCGTCAGAGGTAGGCCCCAGATCGGCGCCGACGCTGCTATAGCGCCATTTACGGACGCGGGGTATTTCAGACGGAACCAGGCCGCGAGCATGCCGCCGTAGGAGCCGCCAATAGCTACGACCGGCACTTGGCCATAGATCGAGCGGAGCTTCTGTATTACCACCGCATAATCCGCGAGGGCCTGCTCGACGGTGCAATAGCTCAGGCACTGTCTCAGACCCTTCGTTTTTGGTGTACTCTGGGCCTCGTAGCGGTGCTCGGCCCAGACCAGCAGCGTGCCCGGTCGCGTCGAAGCGTACTCCCACATGAGGCCCGTGTTGTTCACGTACTCGTCGACCGGGCTCTCGTTGCCGACGTAGAGGAGCACGCGAGTGACGTTCTTTGCGAAGCCGTCGTACAGACACAGGCGCTGGTCGAAGGTTGTACTCAAACTGCCGAAGTGGTCGAGCTTTTGTGTTAAACTCTTCCAGGAGCAGTTTCGCGCGTCCGGGAGTTTTGTGTGGGTGGCGAAGGGGCTTCGGCGAGAAGCGCGGCGGCTGGCGCGCCAGCGGCGGCGGTGGCGTAAGTGCCTTTGAACCGTTCGCGCGCCCGGTGCGACCGATGCGGCTCGGTGGGACAGCACTGCCAGTAGTGCAGCGAGTGCAGCCACCATGATAAGGTGCCAAAACGACGCCGGCGGCGCAAGAGCGCTTTCAGGCGACTAGTGTGAAAGTAGATGACCACCTTCTTGTGGCGCGGCCTCGCAGACAGCGTGCGCAGCTTCGAGCAAGTGGCCGAGCTAGCGGCCGGTAAGACACTAGCCTTCACGCGGTCGAGCAGCCTTTCGAGCAGCGCCGCCGGGCGCACGGCTCATTTTGCCCGCGTTTACGGAGCCTCCACAGCCCACTTATTACCGTGAGAGGCCGACTTTGCACCGTTCACACGACGGGAGCGCTCTAAACACCACGCTCTCAAAAGCAGCTGAGATTTGATCCCCGCGCGCGCGGCACAGGAACACCTACGAGAAAAGAGCAGAAGGAAAGCGATGTCCGCCGTCCCCTTCGCCGGCGTCGGCAAGCCCTTCCAGAAGCACGCCGAGCGCCACGCCGCCGGCACGCCGCGGGAATCGATAGACGAGTTTGTTGGAAGGGCCGTGCTCGCGCTGCCGCGGGAGGGGGCCTCGAAGGACGGCGAGCGGCCCTGGTTCTCGGGCCAGGTCGTCGCCGTGGATGGAACGAGGAGGCAGTTTCAATTATTGGCGACGCCGCTGCCCCCTTGCGAGGACGGCTGCAAGTGTTCCGGGGGCGACGGCCTGCACAGGTATAGGTTGGCGCTCAAGGATGCTAAGAAGCGGCTAACAGCTGTGGTCATCTGCGACGCGTCGGGCGGCGACTTTTTGCGGTTGACGCCGGCGGACCCTTCGTTAGCGTCGTTCGAGCCGGAGACGCTTCTGGAAGACGACCGCGCGCGGGCCGCGCTAGATACGTTCTTCCCGCGCCTCGCGGCGGAGGCCGACGCGGGCCTCGACTGCTGCGTTGTCATTGGTCGTTTTCAATGCAAGCAGTTGCTCCTCTTCGGGGCGACGCGGAAGCGCGGGGCCGCCGATGCTATGCCGGGCGCCACGCCGCCGCCCAAGAAGCCGGCGGTCGCACCGGCTCCGACGCCGCCGCCGCCGGGGCCCTAGGAGGGGTGCCAGCTCCGAGGCGCCCTAGGAGTGGCGTCGCGTCGTCGCTGTGTCTGTGACCGTGTGTGTGCCTAACTACTCCCGCTTCAAGTTCGAAAAACTAGACATGTATACTTAGTGCGTGAAGATCTTCCCCTTGCGCTCGCCGCAGACGGGCCGCGCCGACATGGGCTCGCGGTACGTCTCGAGGTAGTACCGCGGCAGGGCCCGATCGTCTTCCTCCTTCGTCGCTTGCAGGGACGATAACCTCGCTTCCAACGCCCTCCGTTCGTCCAGGATGTCATCTAGACGACCCTTTGAGGCATCCACATCATCCGCCGAAATAGTATAAATGTACTCGTGCCGCCTCATGGTATACGGTTTCCGCGGGACGCCTTCATCCGTCAAAAATCTAGGTGATGGTGCGTCGGGCGTCGCCGGCCGCGGCCGCGCCTCCCTTTGTATGATGCCCGGCGCCATCTTCCCTCGCCGCGACACGGGGTCGTAGGTCACGTCGCCTCGTCTGTAAGCGCGCGCCACCTCGGCTAAAGCCCTACCAGTAGTCGTGTGCTGCGTCCTTTGGTAAGTGACGGCGTTCGCCGGGTCAAAAACTGTATTTGGCATGTTAAACTTGGGCGGCGCGCGGTCCTCGTACCTCTGCTCCTTCGTCATCCTATCTCGCTCATAGGCCAGCTCCTGCGTCGAGAGGCAGCGCGCGAGGGCATTGCCGTCCCTTACACCTACTTCCTTGTGGGCGACTACTTTCTCGCGCGTCATCCTTCGCAGCGATGGCGTCGGAGCGCTTGCGATCACGGGCAGCGATGCGACACGTTGTGGGGCTGCCCCGCTCACTACTTACCGCGGCAGCAGGCGGCGCTGGGAGAGGCAACAACACAGCGCTCGATGGCGTCCGGAGAGGCCGCGCGGTGCACGTCTAGCGCCTTCGAGAGCCGTCTGTTGATGACCGAGAGTACTCGTGGATGTACCGGATTGCTCTCGGAGATTCGACAAAACCCGCGTCGTCGGCAACAAAATTTTTGCTCACCCGAGCCAGTCCTCCCGCATTGCTGCATCTCTGTAGCATCAAACAAGTGATCTAGCAGCCATTCGTCGCCTGTCGACCGTCGCCGCAGCGCTCGCAGCCTCGCGCCGCGCCACAGCTCTCCGTTTCACCACAAAAGCCAGCATGCCGGCCTCCAAGCGCACGCTCGCGTTGTTCGACGTCGACGGGACATTGACCCCAGCGCGCCTGAAGATCACGCCGGAGATGAAGGCATTTTTACAAGAACTAAGGAAAACCATCAGCATTGGTGTCGTCGGTGGCAGCGACTTCGTCAAGCAACAGGAGCAGATCGGTAGCGATTCTCTGTCCAATTTCGACTACTCCTTCGCGGAGAACGGGTTGGTGGCCTACAAGAACGACAAATTAATAGCGAAGGCGTCGTTCGCGCAGAAGATCGGCGAAGACGAGCTCCAAAAACTCATTAATTGGGTCCTCGCGTACCTGTCCAAAATAACATTACCTATAAAAAGGGGCACGTTCATCGAGTTCCGGACGGGCATGCTCAACATCAGCCCGATCGGGCGGAACTGCGCGCGCGACGAGCGCAACGCATTTGAAGAATATGATTTGAAGAATAATATAAGAAAGGACATGGTCGCGGCCATGCAGAAAGAGTTCGCCCACCTCAACTTAACTTTTAGCATTGGCGGTCAGATCTCGTTCGACGTCTTCCCGAGTGGCTGGGACAAGACGTACTGTCTGCAGTTCGTCGATCGGTCTCTTTTTGATGAAGTGCATTTCTTTGGAGATAAAACATTCGAGGGGGGCAACGACTTTGAAATATACACGCATCCCGAGGTGAAGGGCCACTCCGTGACGTCGCCCGATGATACGAAGCAGCAGTGCACGGCGCTGTTCCTCTCGTAGACGATGCGTCGACGGCGTGGCGATGGACTGTGGAGTAAAAATACTTAATAAACTTGAATTGAGGGGTGCGCGCAGCGAAAGAATCGCGCGTCAGAGCGTGATCCCGAAGTTGGCCTCGAGCGCGTCGCGCCACTCCTTCTCCGTCGGCAGCGGTGTGCGGCTGACTTCGACGCCCTTCTCCACAGTCTTGATGTAGTCGGCGCCGAGCATCGTGTGACCGTCGTTCTTGGCGAGGACGCAGAGGCGCTTCGCGGCGAAGATGTTCTTCTCGGGGTCGTCGTCGAGCACGGCAGCGAGGCCTTCGACGAATTCCGGCGAATCGTACTCCAGATCATCCTCTAGGTTCAAGGCGTAGACTGGGATCGGCGGCATGGGCTCCGGCGGCGGTGGTGGAGCCCCAACAATATCAAAGAATGCCGTCGCTGAACCGATGCCGCGCGTGCGCATCAGGACGTGGGAGAAGCCTGCGTCGGGCGCGCGTCGCGGCGATGGCGGCATACGGCTCGTACGCCGTCGACGCGAAGGGAACGGACGCCGATGTCAACGCTCGGCGAGACCGAACTCGTCAAGGCCGAAGCCCGCGGAGGGCGCCAACGCGTAGCTTTCGCCCAACGTAGGATCGCTCGCGCCGCCCGTCACGGGGAAGACCGTGCGGATCGCGTCACCAAAGCCCGGATCCACCAAAAGAGCTTCCTTGCCCGGGCCGAGGCCATCCACAAGATGACCAGATGGCCCTTGCCCGGCGGCGTGCCGGGCGGTCCAAACACGTCGGCGCGGCCGAGCCGCACAGCGTAGCCCAGCTGACGCAACAACCACGCGAACGAGAAGTTCAGCTCAAAACAAAAACCGCCGCGCCGCGCGTCGACGAGCTTGCGGAGGCATGCGTCGACGTCGAGCGTTGGTAGTAACGGCTTGGAAACGGCAGGAACGCCAATGAATGGCAGCCCCTCGGACGGGTGCTCGTGCTGCCCGAGGTTCTCGAAGGGAATCGATTGCAAGTGCGCCGTCAGTAAAGCCTGGAGGTCCTCCGCGTTTGGCGCTCGGTCCACGATGGCGCCGTCGACGCCGAGGCGGCTCAGGTACTTGTCGCGCATCCCGGTATCGTCCGAGCTGCTCGCCGCCGCGCGGGGCTGCGTGTGGACTCTAGAATGGGATGCTGGCCGCGTGAACGCCGCGGCGGCGGGCAGAAGGAGCAGCCAGGAGACCATGATATGGGGCTGGCTTGTGTGGAGTTTTGCTGTACGTACCGCGTCGACAGGCGCGGCAGCTGAGGAATATAGAGAACAGGCCGGGTGCAACGACGACGCTCCAAGTAGATATTGCAATCAATCCTGAGATTGGGCAGCAAAATGGCACTGGCAGGGGCAGCCAAAATCCAGAAAGTCACGTGACGGTGTTGAGCCTTTTTCCGGGAAAATAATATCTAGAGAACAGTGTTAGAAATAACAACACGATTACAGTTCCGAAACCACGGTGCTCTGCTCCGCGTTCCGCGTCGGCCGCACTCGCAACGCGGGGAAGCGGGCGACGGTCCGGCCCGAACGCTCCAGCTTTTGAACGCCCTCGAACAGCGCCCGCTCCGCGGGTCTACCTCTAGACTCGTCCTGGCCGCCGAGCAACGCGTCGAGTAATGTTCCGTTGAATCCGACCACTTCACTCCGGAGCACGCCATCCCCCAAAGACCAGGGCGAGGGTGTGGATTGGACGACGATGTCCGCATCAACCGTATCGAGCACCGCATCCAGACCTTCGACGAAGTAGCGTCCCGTGATCTTGACGACGCGGCGGCACCTGTGTGGAAATCAACCAGCGTGTCGGGTGCACCCGACAATTCTTCACTAAGTCATTTCTCGGCGATGACGCGGCCGTCCTGGCTCGGTCGAGCGGCGAGGAACCGGCATCGCCACGCCATCGAGCAGGCGTCGCGTCGATGGCGTGGAGGACGACGCGACGATTCAGCACGGACGCGCCGTAAAATTTTGATTTCCACACAGGGCGGCACTGCTTTAAGTAAGGTAGTGCTCGCCGGATCGCGCGGTGCTCGGCGTGGCCCTTGCCCTTGCTGGCGTCGACCTCGTCGTCCGTGAACGAGACGAAGTGCGCCGACGGTGCCGCCCGTCGCAGCTCGTCCAGCGCCGCACCGGAGTTCTCGACGACGACGAGCGGCCGTTTCGACGCCGCCGCGTAACTCTCTAAAACGGAGACGTAGTCCCGCCGCCGTGCGACGGCATCTCTTAATACAGTGTGCGTCATGGCCGACGGCGGACAGATCGTCGCGGTGAGCAAGACACACCAGTCGGCCGCCGGGGCTTCGACCTTTGATGAAGGCGGCTCGCAGTCTCCCGCATCATAGTCGTAGGAGGCACAGTTAAACCGCGACGCACAACAGCCGTCGCGTCGCGACGTCGCAGCGGTGCAGCGGCCGTCGCAGTCCCGCGCCTCGCCGCCGGCGCACGGCTCCGCCACATCACATAAACCGCAGGTCCGGTCGCAGGCGCCCGCGAAGGGGCAGTCGCCGCAGAACCACGCGCCACAGAGCGCCGCGTCGCAGGCCGCGCGCGCGCCGTCCAACCACAATGGTTCGTCCATGCAATCACTTGCGGCCGCCGCCGCGACGGCGAGCGCGCGCCAGCCCATACTATTGGTTTGGCATCGCTGCGGGGCGCACTGGTTGATTCGTGCCGCGAGGGGCAGCCTTCTCAGGTCTCACACAGCATCTCCCAGCGCATCAGTTCCTCTCGCAAGCTATATCCGCACGCCCTGTCCCCCTCGAGACGATGCCTCCGCGTACGACGAAGACGGCCAAGCACAAAGCTGCCAAGCCGGCAGGGAAGGTGACGACGAAGCCGGCGCGGCACGCCAAGAAGCCAGCTGCCAGAAAGCCGAAAGCCGGCAAGCCAGCGGCGAAACGTCCGGCGCGGTCGAAAGCCAAGCCGGCGAAACGTCCGGCGCCGCCGGAAGCCGAGGAGAGCCAGAAACAAATGGAGCCCCTCCTCCTCGCCCCGATCCCCGACGACGTCGTCGTTAAATACCTGCTCCCGCTGCTCGGAGTGGACGGGCTCGTCCAGCTCATGGCGTGTGCGAAGGCGACGCACACGCGCCTCGGCGCCGTCGGCACGCCGGCAGGCAAGGCCGCGCGGAAGGTCGTCGACGAGGCGTACGGCGTGGCGACGCCGGCCGACGCGGACGTTCTAGATTTGGGCAATCGCTTGCATCGGTGGACGCGGTACCAGCAGGTCTCCGACAAGCTCGGCCTCGACATAGCGAAGGCCTTCGCCTGCGGTACCGTCCCGCAAGGGTGCGAGGACGAACTCTTCTTCGGGCCACGCCCACGAATGCGTAGTATCGCCTCGGGCCTCGCCGAATCGGCCACCTGGCTCAGGTGTGAGAAGAAGTTCGGGCCGCGCGACTTCGACGACGAGGAGGAGGATATCGTTACCAGGTACCTCCGAGTCGGCGAGGCGGTCGACCGTAGCGCTTTCGAAGAGGTCGAGCAAGGAGTGCAGGCGAGGGTTCGCCTGAACGAGCGCGTAAGGGCCGACCTCGAAGTGAGCTACAACTTTAACCATGACGACGGAGGCGCTACCGTCTACTGGGATCTGCGGGTAGAGATCCTTGAGGAGGGAGGTCCGTCGCAGCCAGCTGAAGGCCTTGCCCATTCGTCGGGAGACGAATCGGAAGACACGTTTGGCGAGCCATTGTGGTGCGGCTGTGCGGGATACGGCGAGGGGCGCGACGACCGTCCCCATGGAAGGGAGATCCACAGGGGTTGTGCGGCGCGCCTAATTGCGGCGCTCGGGATGCCTCGCCAGACGGAGGAAAGGCATCTGATGGGCGTGCTTCTCTATATTCTCGCGGCACCGTTCCGCTGGGAGTTAGGGACTGATGCTGTCGGTCCCGCACTGGAGCATACCGACGAGGTTAACACAATGCTGGAGGTGATTCGACACCAGGTGCTCCTCGCGTGTGAATGGGAAGAGGGGGACGAGAACGAGTGGGACGACGATGACGAGCGCTACTCGTCTTACGGGAGACCGCCGCGACCCCTCTGTCGCTACCGCGAGCCCAGAGAGGGACATCGCGCGGGCCTGTGGTGGCTTTGCAAGGACCCGCCGAGCGACGATGATTTCGAGCCGCCGCGTCACAGTGGCGGCGGCAGCAGCTTCGAGCCCTTCGCGGGCGTGACGTCGCTCCAGAAGCGGGTCTTGGATTACTACACGGAGAACGGCGCGGGCGGCGACGGCTGCAACACGGCCAGCGTCGCGGCGAGTTTGGGTCTCGACATCGGCCAGGTCAAGGCGGCGGTCGAGTTCCTCTCGAGCAGGCACGACCTCCACTCGACGATCGACGAGGACCACCACAGGTCCATTTATCTACCGAAAAAATTACGACGACACGTCGACAGTGACTAAGATTACTTTTTACTGCCCTTACCCGACCGCCTCCCCGGGATCGCTCCGCGTCGGCAGCCACGGCGCTTTCACCGATAGGCGCGAGCAGGGCCGCCGCGCGCAGAAGGCCTCCATGAGCTTCGTCATCGTGTCCGCCGTCAGATAGGTGCCCTCGTCAGCCTTGCTGGCGCCGAAGGCCTCGACGATGTCCGCGGGGTCGTCCCAAGGGGCCACCGCGATCTCGCCGTGCGGCTCCACGCGCGCGGAGAGGGGCGGCGGCAGCGTCCGCCGGCAGGACCGCCGCGAGCAGAAGAACTCGAGCATCTTGTTCGCGCTCTGCTCGGTAATCTCGAAACCGGCGGCCGTGGCTTCCCGGGCGAACTTGGCCACCGCGGCCGCGGGCTCGCCCCAAGGCGGCACCTCGAGCGCGCCGACGCCCTCGACGTCCAAACGCATGGGCGCGACGGGCCGGTGGCACGACCGCCGCGCGCAGAACCACGCCATCGCCGCGTCGAGCTGCTCCGGGAGTACTGATATATAAGCCTCCGCGGCCGTCGACGCAAGCCTCTCTACAGCGGTGGCGGGCTCCTCCGTCGGTAGGCAGGTGACGCTGCCCAGCCCGCTCACGTTCAGCGTCAGCGGCGGCGTGAGCCCCCGCCCGCAGCTCCGTCGCTTACAACACCACTCGTAGAGATCCTTCATGCTCGCTTCATTGACTTCGTGGCCCGACATCGTCGCGGCGGCCGTCCAGCCCTCGATGGCGTCCGCGACATCGTGCCAGGGCTCGACGACGAGTCGTCCGACGCCCGTCACATTTAATTCCAACCTTCGATCGAGCGCGTCGACGCAGGCTCGTTTCTCACACACGGCGTCGAGCACCCTTCTCAACTGATTCTCGCCCAGGGGGTTGCCCGCACTTTCCGCAGCTCGTCCCAACTCGGCCACCGCTCTAGCCGGCTCGACCCAGGGCTCCACGACGAGCGTTCCGACGCCCTTGACGTTCGCCGTCAGCCTTTCTTTATGAAAGCGCCGCCGGCACGGTGCTAACACACATAACTTGTCGAGGATCGTCGTGAGGTTCTTTAACGAGAGCGTCACGTTCTGCTTCAGCGCCGTGGCATAAAAGGCTTCGACAACGTCCGCCGGGTCAACGCCGGGGTCCACCCGCAGCACGCCCAGGTTCTCGACCGTGAGCGAGACGGGCTCGGTCGGCGCCTCGGGCGCCTTGGCCCTTCGAGCCGCTTCCAACAATGCGCGCGCTCTTCCTTCCACCTCGTCGTCGCTGCGGCAGAGCGCGGCGAGGACCAGGAAGGTGCAGGCCCTCATGCTTGCAATGTCGCTCTGGGGCAGTGGGCCACTTTCGCGAACGCTGTGCGCCGGCCTCTGGAAGTCCAGTCGATGGTTTGCCGCTGTTGGGGCGCGCGGCCGGCGATGCTCGCTGCTCGCCGCAGACTGGCTGCGCGAGTCGATGTTCTTTGACGTTGATGGGCGCACAAGGGCAGCGTTTCGGTGCCCAAAGCGCTTGGAAGCCGGCAAGCGAATTTGCGTGCTAGTGTCTTACAGCACGCTAGGTGCTGCCAACGCGCAGCGCCTGAATTCGTCCGCATCGATGCTCAATCACGCATAGGATGAGCAACGACCTCGCCAGCAACCTCGCCGCCGCGGCCTGGCAGAATTGTGTACCGCTGCGCATCGCGCTGCATGGACGCGAGGACGCCACACCCCTCTACCTCCTTCACCCGCGCATCGCGCCGCTGGCAGCGCTCGCGAGTCGACTGCGACGCCACTTCCGGCGCCACTTGGAA
>JACLAA010002081.1_pt1 | contig 21257 bp, 14 predicted proteins | sample 8027891 | NCBI WGS metagenome assembly JACLAA01 (sample SAMN15724900, study PRJNA655200) | protist metagenome | isolation source: fluorescence activated cell sorting (FACS) single amplified genomes of... | place: Spain: Blaines Bay Microbial Observatory, Mediterranean Sea | collected 2016-01-19 | reverse complement strand
TTTCTCTGCGAAGCCTCTCTCGGACGTTACGGAACTGCTGTGCGGGGTACACCCTATACACGTTGTACGTAAACACGTCACTCGCCTCCGATCAAGGCAGTAGCGCGTGCGCCGCGTGGCTCGAGCGCTTGACGCTTCCCCTCCCGCTCGGCGGGTCCACGTAGTCTGGGCACTCGTCAAAGCCTTGGAGCCACGCCGCTGAGATCTCATCAGAACTCATGCCGCCGGCGGAGGCGACAAAGCCGTTGGTGTCGGCGTGGTCGCCGAGGAGCGTCTGGTAGAAGCAGCGGGTGTAGCAGGGCGTGGTAGTGTCGTACGCGCCCGTTGTGCTCGCCGTCGCGTTGGCCGGCGCGGCCGGACACGCGTCAAAGCAGCTCGTGCCGCGAGCGTTTTGTATCTGCCGGTGCATCACCTCCATCTGACACGCGGAGTCAATCGCCTTGACGAGCCGCGGGGAGCGCCAGAGCGTGCCAGCGCCATCGGCGGAGCCGACCGAGTACCACCACCCGTCGAGCCGTCGGCAGGTGTGGTAATCGTACTGCAGCGCGCGTATGGCGTCGCGATGCGGCTGCGGCTCTGAAGAAATATTATGTCCAATAGCGTCGTTGCAGATGCGAGCCTCGGTCAGGCGCTGCGCCCCAATGCCAGGGCTGACCCCAGCTCCAGCAGACGCCGCCACGCAATCGTATTCGCACATCTCCGCGGACGAGTTGGTCCCCTCACGAGGGTTGCACGCCCCATACTCGCCAAAGGTCAACGGCTCCGGCACCTCGACGATGATTCTACGCGCGACCTGCGGCCCGGGGGTGGCACTCTCGGAGAAGCAGGTGCCCACGGAGATCCCATTGTACCGCACGCACAGCGCGGCGCCCCCCGTCCCGCCAGAAGCGCAGGCGGGGCATAGCAGCGGGTGTATCAGCGTGCGCAGGGCGTAGTACGCGTCCCCCGCAGCCGAGCCGTAGTCCTTGTGGGCGAAGCTATGGTCGTCGAGGGCGCGGCAGTCGGCGGGCAGCACGTCGTACAGCTCCAACGCCCGCCATTGCGCTGTAACCGCCCCGAGCACCAAGGCGTGCACCGACCAGCGGAGAAGGGAGGCCGACATGGCGCGACCCAAATATGGGTCGGTCTACGGGAGGGCTTGCCATTCTGGGGAGTTACATTTGCTATCGTACGTTAGGGCTACCCGTCGGCATTCCGGCCTCCCGTGGCAAGCCCGGCGCCGCCTAACCGCGTCCGCTCGTGCCCCCTTGCCGCCTGCGACTCCGGCCTTGGCACCACGGCGCGCTCCATATCACTCGATTCTTCTATAAGCCAGTGCATTAGCCATAGCTTGTGCTCCTTGCCCTCTCGTTTGCACTGGTGCCATACGGGGCCAGAGGGCGGGCGGCGCATGATCGAACGATCGGGCACCTCGGCTTCCAGACGCAGCGTCGCCACGTGCTCGCCTTTAGGCAGCTCCTCCGCGAGCGTAACCACCGCCAGCCGCCAGAAGTAGGACCATCGGTCACATAGGTTGACCCGGCACCGCGAGGCTCCCTCATCAATCTCGCATGTCAGGATGCCCGAGTCCGGCCCGACCATGGTGAGTATGCCCAACCGCGTCCCGCGGAAGCGCACCCGCGCCGTGTCGCCCGGGTACAGCAGCCACCACGCCTTGCGTTGCGAATTGTCGAGAGGGTCGAGGTCCAGCTGCGTGTGCCGTGCTAGGAGCTCGCGTTCGAGTCGAGCTTTTGCGTCCGCGTCTGGCGGTGGCGCAGACACGTAGAAGAAGGAGAGGTGCGCCGGCTCGACAGGCTCCGCCCGCCCGCGCCCCCACGGCCGCGCGTGCAGCGGCGAGGGCAGCTTCGTAAGCGAAGGCGGAGAGCATCCTCTGGCGTTGGGCTCGACGAGCGCCTCGAGGGCCGCGCATATGGCCGCGGCGGCAAACGCCGCGCCCGGCTCTTGGAAGTGGCAGTCGTCGCGAAAGAGCGTACGGCGCAGCTGGTGTGGCATCCGACTCATCACAGGAACCAGGCTGATCGACGGCACATCGTAATGAGCACACACGCGGCCATGCAATCGCGGTATTCGCTCATGGTACGTGACGGGCGCGTCGGCGTCGGCATTGTCCGCCCACGCTTTCGATCCCGTGCGTTCCGCCAGCGGCAGCTCATCGCGTACGAACATGTGCAACGCACACAGCTCACAGTTTGGCAGCGCGTCCCGAATATGTCGTACAATGCCTTCATACGCCGAGCCGAGGCTCATGGCGTCCTCCGTCTCTAACAGCGTGTCGCCGTCGTTGATCGCGAGCTCGACAAAGACCAAATGCGGCCGACGAGCAATCACCCAATCCGCCACCATGAAGGCTAATACCTTGGAGCCGCAATTGCCGCAAAAGGCCGGCACTTCCTCCACTTGCACGCCCGCTGTCGCGCCCGCCCGTTGTAGCCATTCTGTCACTCTCGGGCGGTAGCCGCCTCTTTGCTCCGTGACGCTTCCGCCGAGGTAGCAGACGCGCAGCGGAGCTGATGCGGTGCCATTAAGCATCGCAGACAGGCTGGGCAGCCCGCCGCGCCGCTCGAGTACCGCGTCCAGCGTCAGGGAGCCCAGCGCCTCTGCGCATTGATCCGGCCATCCCGCGGAAGAGGATGGCTCGCTACCGTGTGCGCGTACGCGCGCGGCACGCATCAAGTCGGCGAGCTTTGGCGTGACCGGCCGCACCGGCGCGTCCGCGTGCCGTGAAGCACAGCGGCGGACGCGCCACGAGCCCGGCGCCGCCCAGGAGCGGCCGACTGTCGCGCCGACCATGTGCCGCGCGCCTCCCAGGTGGTCGGGCCGTTATACTACCGTTACATAAGTTATGGCACAGGACAGGCACTTCACTTCAGAGCCGGCGTCATGTGCATACACACAACTCTCAATAGCTACCCGCGGCCGCATGGCTACCGCCGGCGGCGTACTGTCCGATGGAGGAGGGCGCAACCACGAGCGGCTGTGCGCGCAGCGCGTTGGCCGAGACACCGCCGGCTTCGAACTGTGCAATGGAGGTGCGGGCGAGCGGCTGTGCGCGCAGCGTGTTGGCAGAGAGTGCTTGCGTCACGCGCACCGCCACATAGTCGCCCACTGCCACGTCGACGGGCGCCCCACCGGTGGTGGCGTCGAGGACGGGCTCGCGGGCTAGCACGACCTTCTTGTTGGTGTCCGTGCGCCCGACCCATTCTTGATCCGACTTCTTTGAGAGGCCTTCGATGAGCACGAGGTGGTCCCGGCCGACCTCGGCCTCGTTGGCCGCCCTCGCTCCGGCGTTGAACGTCTCGATGATCTCGGAGAGCCGCCGGTGCTTGACGTCGTGCGGCACGTCGTCCTCGAGGCGGCGGTGCGCGTGCGTCTTCTCACGCATCGAGTAGGCAAACATAAAGGCACGGTCGAAGCGAACCATCTCCATCAGCGAGAGGGTGAGGTTGTGGTCCTCCTCGTCCTCGCCGCAGAAGCCAGAGATGAAATCGGAAGACAGGGCGACGTGCGGCACGAGCTCGCGCACCCGATCGATCAGAGTGAGGTACGCGTCGCGAGAGTAGCCGCGGCGCATCGACGCGAGCACCTTGCTCGATCCCGACTGCGCCGGGATGTGCAGCGAGGCGCACGCATTGGGCAGGTCGCGGATGACGTAGAGCAAATCGTCAGGAAAGTCCTTGGGGTGCGGCGAGGTGAAGCGGAAGCGCATCTCCGGGTGCGCGAGCGCCAGCTGCTCGAGCAGTCCCGCGAAGCGCACGCCCGCCTTCGGTGGCGGCACCATCGGTCGGAAGCCTTCGCGCATCGGTGGCGCATCGGCGGTGCCGTCGGAGCTATCAGCGTACGAATTGACATTCTGTCCGAGCAGCGTCACCTCTCGATAGCCGTCGGCAGCGAGTTGCGCCACCTCGGACGCGATGGATGCCGCCGGGCGCGAGCGCTCGCGGCCGCGGGTGTGCGGGACGATGCAGTAGGAGCACATGTTGTTACATCCTCGCATGATCGATACAAACGCAGAGATGCCATCGGAGCCCTCACGCACCGGTGCGACGTCGGCGTACGTTTCGTCGAGCGACAGCGCAACGTCGAGCGCCGGCTGGCCCGCATGCGCCCGCGCAAGCAGCCGTGGCAGCGCGCGATACGCGTCAGGCCCGCACACGACGTCGACCAACGCCTCCTCCTCTAGTAGCTTCCCCTTGAGACGCTCGCCCATGCAGCCGAGAATGCCGACGACAGGACCACGCGGTGGGGCAGGCTCGCCACGTGTGCGCCAGCCGGCGGCCGCCTTCTTCTTGTCTGCGCGTATCTGCCTTAACCGATCCCAGATCTTCCCTTCGGCGCCCTCGCGAATCGCGCACGTGTTCAGAAGGACCACGTCCGCTTCGTCGATCGTTGGTACGTGGGCGTAGTTTGCGCCCTTCAAAAGGGCACGGACGACCTCGGTGTCGGCGACGTTCATCTGACACCCGTACGTCTCCACGTACACGCCACGCCCGCCGCCGTCGACCGCCAGAGAAGAGAGGTACGGAGGGAGAAGGTCCTCCTCTGCGTTTGCGTCCGCTGCCTTTATTCGTGAGGACACGCCCGGCATAAAGGAGCTGAGCGAGGGCGCATCATCGGTAAATCGTGCCGAGGAGAAGCTCCGTAGTGCCGCCTTGGCCAGCCCACGTCGAGCAGCGCCCATCGGCCGGCCCATCGGCCGGAGAAGGCACGTCGACATGTTGAGTTGACTTTGAGATTTGATGAGAGAGAGAGGCCGCCGGGGCCGGCTTATCTTTCGTAACCGATGAGCGTACAATGTACCGGTACCGTAGGTCTCTCATCTCTCTCTAGGTTGGGTCCAGGGGCCCATCGCAGGGACGTTCTCTCTGACTCAATTCTCGTACTCCAGTTCTCTCGGCCGTGTGTGACGGTTCTCAGTGACACATACAGTAATAGGGGGCGCGGGCGCGACAGACTCGCGGCTCGCTGGCTATAGCTCTCCTCTCTCGGCGGGGCGTCGTCTCTACGACTCGGTCTTGGTCGCGTCGGCGGTATTATCAATGCGCATGCTTTGCGTCTCCGATAGGAGGGAGAGCACGTCGTTGAGGAAGTCGTCCTCTGGCGGGTTGTTGCTGTAGTCGACGCCGCGAGCGATGGCGTCCTCAAACGCGGCGACGACGTTGGTCCCGTCGGCGGCGGAGCAAAAGTAGAGCTGCATGCCGTGCTTCTTGGGGAAGGCAAAGTCTTTGCTCATCACCGCCCTGTCCACGTCCACCTTGTTCGCGATGCAGATGATCGGGATCTTTGGCCGGTATTCGTGCAGCTCCTTGAGCCACACGGGTAGATTCTTGTAGGTGAGCTTACGTGTGACGTCGAAGCACAAGACGCAGGCGTGGGCCTGGTGGTAGTAGGCGGGGTGCATCGAATTGAACCGCTCCTGACCCGCCGTGTCCCAAAAATCCACCTTGACCTCCTCGCCGTTTAGGGTCGCCGTGTGACGGAAGAGGGTCAGCGCGTAGGTAGAGAGCATGCGCGGCTGATAGTCTTGCATCTGTGGCACGGGAACGGGGCGCGACGCGTGAGCACTGGGCTGTGTACCACCCCCCGTATTTTTTCCGGCCGCCACAACGCACCAGGAAGCGCTCTACCAGCTTGGATTTCCCCACGGCACTGTCGCCAAGCAAGATGATCTTGAGCGCATTCTCTCCCTCCTCGTCTGCGCGCAACGCGAAACAAGGACGCGCGCGTGAGCATCCACAGCCCTCCCTCTCACACACGCCTCTATGGCGGCTCACCCAGCGCGCCCGACGGCCGCGGAGCCTCCTCCGTGCCCATGGCAGCTCGGCAGCAGCAGCGGTCAAGCGAGGCGAGTTGCCGTTGGGGCGCACGCCGTGTCAGTCGCGGCTGTACATGTAGGGGCCAAGTTTGGAAACAGCCAGAGAGCAGTCAAGGGCCCCGGGGCTGCTCCACGTTGCCTTGGGCACGTTTCACCGGTGATTGGAAAAGTGAAATGCATATGCGCGCGAGAGTGAGTGATCACCGGTGAAATGCACATGCCGGGCCGGTCACGTGAAATCACGTACATCAAATCACCGTTTTTAGCGCCGCCGCAGGCGCCCGCCATAGCGAAAATCGCTCAAAAGCGATGGAATTTGGAAAAAAATGCATGAAGGAAGTGGTTCATCACGGGATCAACCATCCTAGCTGCTAACCCACCACATCGTGGACAACTTTTTCATGCGCGAGGCCGCGAGCGGAGCGAGCCGAAGAATTTTTTCTGTCACGAGCAAATCACTCGTTCGTGAATCACCGGTGAAATCACACACAGGTGAAATGCACATAGAGTGAGAGTGAATGGTGAAAGTGAAATGCACAAAAAAAAAGGTGAAACGTGCCCAGCCCAAGCTCCACGAGGGAAAGCACTAAGAAGAAGGCAGCGTGCTAGGGAGGTTCGGAGGTAGGGTGCTGCGGTGCAGCGGTGCTGGCCGAATGGCCCACAGGCCCAGGGCCTCTCTCTCTCTCTCTCGGCCTCATGTACGATCGTATGTACCGTAACGGTCCCACGCCATCAGCGTGAATGGTGGCGACCCCGGCCGAGCAGCTGCGCGCGTCTCTCGAGGCGGCGGGACTGGGCGAGCACGCGGACGCGGTGTGCGGTAGGCTGGATGAGCTGGTAGCCGCGCCAACGCATCACGAGCAGCTGCGCCTCCTCCAAGAATGCGGCGTGCACAAGCTCGGACAACGGCTCAAAGCACGAGCGACGCTGCAAGCGCTAGCGGCGACCAAAGAGCCGCTGCACGCGACGAAAGAGCCTCTGGAGGCGCTACCGGCGCTCAAAGAGCCGCTGGAGGCGCTAGCTGTCCTCAATGAGCCGCTGGAAAGCGTGCTGGACCTATCGGACGTGGCGGATGCGCCTTATCCCGTTGCGGCTAGTCCGCAGCGCTGGCGAGTCATCCACATTCCGGCCGTCGTCGTGCGTTCGGCGCCGTCTCTCACTGCCTCCAAGCGCGGCATGCGGGCGGTGGGGTCGGAGGTGAGCGTGGCTTACGTCGAGAATGGGTGGGCGCGCCTCGATGGACGAGAGGAAAGTTGGATGCTTGTCGACGGCACGCTCGCGGGCTTTGCCGGCCCGCTGCTGCGTTGGATCCCGCCGGAGGTGGCTCGGACGCTCGATGCGGCACGCAGCTTGGTCCGCGACGCTCTGAATCTCGTGCCGAGCGACAGCGGTGGCGCGGCGACTGCCGCCGCCGCGCTGCGACTACCGCTTGGTGCATGCCTACCGGAGGCTCTCTCCAAGCTGCGGGGTGCATTGGACGCGCTGATGGCGCTACCTGCCGAGCATCGCGTCGTCGATGAGCTACGCGCCCACAGCGAGATGGCGGTGCTGCACGCGCGTGTGCGGCCAGAGTATCTGCTGCTGCCGCTGCTCGAGTGCCAGGCAGTCGCGCAGGCCACCGTCGGCACATTCCCGCAGAGGTCATCAAGCGGTGTTGCCCTGCCTGAATGCCCTCTGCTGAGCACGCCGCCGGCCGGCGAGCACGCCGAGAAGCTAGTGGCGCTGCACAGCTGCGCGTGGGACGTGCTCCATGCATCGAGCGAGTGCCTCAAGGATCTCTCGAGCCACGTGGTCGCCGCGATGCCCGTCAAGGTTGAGCTGGCCGCCGCCCTCTTTCTCGCTGCTTGCGCGACGGTCGGCTGGCTCAATGTGAGCAAACCGATTGAGAGCTCAGCGCTCGTCGACCACGTCTATGCCCACGTCGAGCGGCGGATGGCGGCGTGCGAGGGCGGCGGCGACGCCGGCGCTCGCGCGCTCAGGCGCGAGGCGTGGAATCTGTGCGTCGCAGTCGACCCGCTCGCCCACGCAGGCCTCCGTGCGTTTGGATCGCATGTGCTCCGCTTGCTCAGCAACGCCGACGGACGGAGCGAGCTCGTGGGCAGCAGCTTGGCGCAGCCGGCGGACCTCGAAGCGTGCCCGGCTTCCGACTGGGAGTGCACGCGGCGCGCTCGAGAGGCGATTGTTGCGCACGCGGACCCAACACTCAACCCGAGAGTGTTCCTCGGCGTATTTACGGCGGCTGAGGCGGCCGACGCGCGGATTGAAGACTCGGCGGCCGGCGTGCACGGCGGGTGGGATCACGCGGCGTGCGGCCACCTGCGCGGACTGAGCGATCGTGCGCGGCACGTGCTCGCGCGCGCGACCTTCCTCGGCATGCTCACGAGCGCCAAGAAGAAGTTTGAGCACATGTCGGCCTCGCGCATGCGGTTGCCGCCCGGAGAGACGGGAGGGCGGTACCACTGCGTCCCTCCCGAGAAGCTGCTAGTGGACGGCTTCACGCGACTCATGTCGGATGAAGCCATCGCCACGCTGCAGCGCGACCGCATCGTCGTCATCGACGACGTGCTGCCCGCGGACGTCTTGGCCGCCGCGTCGGCGGAGGCCTTGCGCATGGAGGCGGACGGCCTGCTGCGGGGCGAGCGGATCTCCACGTGCAATCCAGGAGAGCGTTCGACCGAGCTGGCGCTTTGGGAGGAGCGACAGCGCGCCGCGCTTGCGGAGAACCATCCCGGAATGCACCACTGCGTGCGCTCTCTGTGGAATCTGCCCACGGAGCTCGGCCAGGCTCTCGACCTCGCGCTGCGCGTCCCTCAGCTCGTGTTGCTCGCCTCGTACCCGCCGGGCGCGCACTATGTGCGTCACCTCGATTCTTACGACGGCCAGGACATCCCGAGGCTGCTCACCGTGCTACTCTACCTAGCGTACGAGCCGCGCACAGGCGGAGAGCTCGTGGCGCTCAACTGCCCGGCCGGGACCGACAGGACGATCGCGCCGCTCCCCGGCCGGCTGTGCGTCTTCTACTCTCAGGAGATTGAGCACTTGGTCCTACCGAGCGTCGGTGAGCGCTTCGCCCTCACGATGTGGCTGTGGGACGTCAGAAAGGACTCGCAGGGCAGGTGATCAGAGCTATAGGCCACCGTTTAGTATACTTTCGTCTACATGTAGGTAGACTTGACTTGACTCTACACTTGGCATCTTGACTTCACTTGACGGTTCCACTTTTGATAACTCACATCTTAACCCTCGGCCGTTACACTACGCTTTAGCTAGGCTGTTCACACTTTGGACCGTTTCAGCCGGTGCGTGGCCAGCCCATGGTTGCCGCACCGCTCGATGCCACCGCGCGGCGCAACATGGCGGAGCAGATGCGGCGGGAGCTCGATCGGCTGCGTACAATGGGCATGACCGTCCACTTCAACGGCGCCGGCGAGGCCGGTTTGCCCACCATCTCCCAGGCCTGGAACGTCGATCACACCTCGGAGAATATTCGAGTCTCCAACCACGAGACGCTAAGGCTTGTGGCGGGCGTGATGAACAAGTTCCCGAGGATACGCTGCGGTGTACACGGCGAGACTGGCGCAGCCATGTCGGCACCGCGGCCGTTAGCCGCGCACCTCCGATTGAGAGAGATTGAGGACGTCGCTGACTGTATGGATACGTTAGCAGCGAAGCGAGCGGAGGCGTGCCGTGCGGCACTGATTGACAAGGGCGTGGCGGCACGCCGGCTGTTTATCACGTATGAGGGCATGGGCGGCCAGATCGCCGTCGAGTTCCGTCCAGAAGGGCGCGCGCCGAGCGAGGAGGACCTGCCTGAAGCAACACCGCCGCCGCTTCCTGGTCCGATGATACACCGCGAGTACCGGCGCACCACGCTGCAAATGCATGGGCCGCGGCACCTGCCGCCGCGGCAAGCGGCGGGTCTGCGCAATAGAGTCATCCCATGGGCTGCGCGCGACCTGCAGACCGCCCTCAAACGATATCCGCGACTGGACACGTCCGCGGCGCTGCGCGAGTGGCTGACGGCTATCTCCCGCAACTCATCGGGAGGTGGGCATTTTGAGGTCTTTGCTCAGCTCTTTTGCGAGATGCCGCCGCCTGCTTATCGCAAGGCCGACGGAGACGGGAATGCGCCGCCGCTCAACTACGAAGGCGAGGCGCCGACGACGCTCGCCGACCTCCTCCACTTTGACTGCACGCGTCTGTCCAAGCTTGGGGTGAGCCCACCGTCGAAATCTCGCGATCTGGCCGAGGAGATAGAGAAGCTGCGGAGGATCGTCACTGGGGACAGGCGACGATCAGGCGACGACTCGGGCTCCTGCCCGGGCACGCTGATGCCCGATTGGCTCTTTGCAATCCTTGGGGCGCCGGCGGGCGCGTCGGCGGGCCATGGCAATTCACGGTTGATCCCGCGCCCTCCACCGATCAAGTGGTCGACTGCGCGCTACGTCTCATTGGCCGCGCTGCGCGAGGCGCAATCGCGCCTCAAAGAGCTGCTCGAGATTCCGCTCATGTTCAATGGCGCTGGAGAGGACGACCTGCCACGGATTGAGCAGGCGTGGGAGATTGAGCACACCGATCCCTCTCTCCGCAACCAGAACCTCGAGACACTCTATGGGATTGCGTGCGTGCTACTCGAATACCCAAAGCTGCGGTGCGAGGTCCAAGGCCTGACGGGATTTGCCCAATCGGTGCCGGAGAAGCTCGCGCGCTTCTTTGACATGGACCCGATCACCGACGTCAAGGAGGCCATGGATGAGCTTGCGAGGCTGCGCGCGGAGGCGTGCAAGGAAGTGCTCGTCCTTTGGGGCGTGCCTCGGGGGCAGCTCGACGTCTCCGGACGAGGCCAAGCCGGCAAGGTGGAGGTCAACTTTATTGTCAAGGGCGACGTCTTTAGTGCCAAGTTTGGCCATGTGCCGCTGCGCTTTGTCAACGTTGCCGACCTCACCGTCGACACGTGGCGCACGCTACACTGCGCCATCAATTGCCACTTCGACCCGCTCCCCAACCAGCGAGGCGCGACGCAGCCCCGCGAAGACGTCAGGTGCGACGAGTCGAGCGGAGCGAGCGTGCGCAGCTGGGAGGGCAAGCGGAACGACTACGCTCTGTCTACTCCGGCAACGCCGCGGCCGAACTCGCCCGTAAAGGGCTCGAGTGCAAACGCCTATGGCGGTGGTCCACGCGGCGCGTACGATGAGGGCGTACGCTCGGCCTTCTACTCATCGACACGCACGCCCAATCCGCACGTGGGCGACGGTCGGCTCGGCCCGAGCGGGTGGAAGACGGGGCTGCTATGGGGCGAGGCGCGCCTGCATCGCGACGACGGACTGCTTTTGTGGGTCGATGCATGCTGCCTCGACCAGGTCGCCATCTCGCGTGGCGTGGTCGGCGCTCGGAATTATGCAGAGGGCGTGCTCGCGGCGCTCGAGGAGTGCGAGATGATGTGGGTGCACGCGAGCTCCGACTACTCGGACTCGATCTTCACGGTACTCGAGCTGCTCGCGTGGCACAGCTTCAAGACCATCCACCCGTCGAACACTCGCGTGCTCAACGCGATGGCAGTGACGAGCGTCGCAGGGCGCTCAGCGCGCATGCCGCTCTACGACCCGGGGCGACACCATGGCGACTGGCTGCGCGCGCAGAAGCGCAAGCACGGACTCGTCGGGCAGGAGTACGCTCTTGCATTCAAAGCGCTCGCCGGCGTTGACGTGAACAACGCGGAGGCTGTGCGAGCTGCGTTTGCGGCGCTCTCCGCCATCGCCGCGACGCCCGCCGAGGGCGATACACCAGAGGAGGAGCCGCCGATGGGCGATGGCCGCCTCGGCCCGACGCTCAGCCGAGTGGGCATTGGCAACTCTATGCCCTCGTGGTACGCGCCAGACGCCAACCCGACGGCCGCGGCGCCGGAACGGACGCATTGGGACCACGGATGGATCGACCCGCCCAAGCACGTGGCGGATAAGCATGGGCCGCCGCCATTCTTATGGTACGGAAGCGTCCACGTGGGCAAGGTCTTCAAGCCAGGCCTGGCTGCGGATCTCAGTCGTCGGAGTGGCGTCAGTACCGGTGATTGAAAATAGTATAGTACATGGCAGATCATGCGTAGCGGGCCGAGATACGGCTATTGCGCATGGATAGCTTTTCGTAGTGCAAGATCTAGCGCGGATCACGTTCACGATCACATCAGCCGACACACGATAGATACAGTGTAGAGGACACAATGTGTATCAATCAAATGGCACAGTCAACATTCGGCCAACTCAGGCTGCCCACACACCATCCGCCCCACACCACCGAATCACCCCACGCTTCCGCCTCTCCTTGCACCCCTCTCACCGTTTGCCTACCATCCTATCAGGCTTGATCAGGCCTGGCGCGTCTTCCCCGTACCTCTCCTTGAGGCGAGGGACCGTCTCGTTCCAGAAGCTCTTGCCCATGCTGCGGCGGTAGTCGAAGCCCGACTGCGTGTGGCAGTGCATCACGATGTAGTAGTACTCGATCAGGTCCGCATCGCCGTCGAGAGGTGGCAGGTTCGTCTTCGAACGAGAACGAGCGTTGTCCGCGTCCATCTGCGCAAAGAGAAGGCGAGAGAGAGAGACACAACGCGCGCGTCAGAGCTTCCACACACGCATAGACCCACACCACACGCATGGCACACACCTCTAACTTCATTCCATAGCCCATAGACATCCTCACACACAGCCGAGAGAGAGCGAGAGAGAGAGAGGAGCAGCAGCCGAGGCTCTCGGACCACCGACCACCAGCTGCGCGCTCGCTGTCGGGGGTGGTTTCATCTTTCGTAACGAACACCTTCGATCTCCGCGGAGGGCCGACCGACGCTCGTGTGAGGCGGCGGCAGCAGTTCTCGAGGTGGACGGCTGTGAGTGGCATATATATACACAGGCGCATACCCAAATACCCACACACACACATGCTGAGAGTGCGATCCGCTCGGGCGTCGCTCCTCGCTGCACGGCGCGTGGCGGGCATGGCGAGCGACGGTTGTGGCGGCAGGCGGTGGCTTAGCAGCGGCGGCGGCGCCGCCGCGCAGGAGTACGCGCGCCTCGAGAAGGAGCTCGAGACCATCAAGGACCGCATGCTCTCTCTTGAGGCGTCTCACCCGGAGGTCCGGTCTGCTCACGCCGCACGTGACGGGTTCACCCCTCCGCGGCTGCACCACATAAACATTGTCTCACGCGAAGTGGATTCGCTCCTGACCTTCTACCGCGACGTGATGCGCATGGATGAGATGCCCATCTCGATGTTCCCGCGAACGCCAGCGAGCGGCGAGCGTGGAGGCACCGACGTACCCATTCGGTTCACGACCGATGGAGCCATGCAGATGCAGTAAGCAGACGCGAGACGCCAAACGCATCTCACCGTACCGCGCCACCGACCCGCGCGCCGCTCGCCTCTCGCAGTCTGGCACAGCAGGATCTCGGCGTCGCCTTTCGTAGCAAGCAGTCGATCAACCCTATCGAGCGCGGTCACATCGCCTACCGCACGGACAACATTGAGGCCTTCAAGGCGCACCTCGACAAGTGCGGCGTGCCTTACGCCGACTACGGCACCACCTTTGCCAAGGAGTGGTACCAGATCTTCTGTCTCGATCCTGAGGGCACCGTCGTCGAGGTGCACGCCGTCGTCGGATGAGAGGATGCGGCAGAGAGGAGCGCCCTGTCTCAGATGAGCCGGCACCTACCGTACGGCTTTAATTAACCTTTATGCGCCGCTGGGCCGTGGGCTGTCCGATACCGCCGCGGGAGGCGGGTGGGGGTGGGCAGATAATGAGATAAATAAAGCCGTAGATAAGAGTCCACCTTTTTCGCGGAAACGGCCTCAATACTTCAACTGTTTGGGTATGTGCCTTGGTCGCGGCACGTCTGGCCCGAGGATCCTCTGCTCGAGCTCCCAAAGTGCCGCGTCTGCCGCGTCGGGCTGCCCAGCGGCGCGATCGAAGAGGAGCCACGGAGCTACGAGCGGCCGTCGGTCGGTCGGTCGGCCGCGGGGCGGGGCGACTAACTATCGCGGGCGGGAGCCCGCCGGTCAAAAATGGTTCCTAATTGATTCACTTTCAGGTAGGGAATGGAGGTTTATGTACGCAGTCCGCTAAGACCCCGTACCTGCGTTGCTGCGTACCAGGAGTCCAGGACCAGTTCTGGTACACATGTGCCAGTAGCTACCGTAGGTCTACCGTAGGTATGATGTACATGTAGCCCGCATGCCAAAGAAGTCAAGTGCTCGGCCCGACGCGCCGCCTCGCGCCTCGCGCCGCGAGCTGCAGGGCCGAGGCTCGGCGTGGGTGGACGCTTTTTCCTCCCTCGCCGCCGATCAGCTTGCTGCAGGCATGGAGGCGAGCGCCACCGACTACGCCGCGCTGCCAAGCACCGCTGCTTCGCAAGGCCGCGAACGAGTCCTCGCTGCCTGCATCGCCGTCTTCCTCGTGCAGTACTCGCAGTCCCAAGCGATGATCGCTCCCTTCCTCGCCATGTCGTGGCCGGGAAGGCTCGTGGGTCCAGACATGGTGGGCGTGATCTTCTCGGCGTATCCTTTGGCGACGGCGATCGCCACGCCACTACCGCCCGTTGCACTCGGTCGCCTCGGCCTCCGAGGCATGGTGCTTCTCGGTCTATGCCTCACTGCGGGCGCCAACCTTACCTTTGGGATAGCTGGCGCAGCGGCGAGTGAATCGTGGCGTGGCAGCTTGGGCGTAGTTCTCACGATCGCTCGGGCGCTCGGTGGTGTCGGTGCCGCCCTCTCCGAGGCTGGCTGCCTCACCGCCGTCTCCACCGCCGGCTGGGGCGACGACCTGGGCAAGGCGTTGTCTGCCATTGAAGTGACCACTGGCACAGGTGCGGCATTGGGCGCCGCGCTCGCAGGCTTGCTCTACCCGCTCGGCGGCTTCTTTTTACCGATTGCGGTGGGCGCCGCGCTACCGCTTCTCGTGTTGCCTATCGTCTGCTCGTGCCTGCCCCGCAAGGGCTATGACAAGGGCGGAGAGGCGGAGAGCGAGTTGCTTGGAGGTGCCGCTGCGGCACCCGGAGGCTCGAGACTCGCCTTGGCTTCCGCGGACCCGTGGTCGCGCAGGGTGGCGCGTGGCGCTACCTGCGTCTCCCTTGTGCTGGCGGCAGCCGTCTTTGAGGGCCTCAACCCACTGCTGGAGCCTCATCTCAAGCGGCATCCCTACGGCCTCGACGTGACGCAGGTCGGTGCGCTTCTTGCAGCCATATGCATCGTCTATACACTTACCGCGCTGCCCGTTGGCTGGCTCACCGACCGCGGCCTCCACGGACCGAACGCTGGCTGGAAGCTGCGCGCGCTCATGCTCCTCGGGTGGGCGATCACGCTCGTCGCCGCCGTGCTTCTCGCGCCCGGCTCGGGCGGCGGCGCGCACGACGACCGCACCGATCGCGACTACACACTGTGGCCTCTGTCACCCGCCGCCGCCCAGATCGCGCTCGGGATCGCCACGCCGCTGCTGGGCGCGGGCGCCGCTCTCGTCATCATCCCATCGCTGCCCGACATGCAGCGCGGCCTCGCGCAGGGAGCGGACGAGGAGCGCCGCGCCGCGCTGTGTGCCCTATGGAATGGTGCGTACGCGGGCGGCTCCGCCATCGGCCCGCTACTGGCCGTCATGCTCTATGCGAGAGCCGGTTGGGCGAGCATCGTGGTGGCGCAGGCTCTACTCTCGCTCGGCGCGTCCGCACTGCTGCTGTCGGTCGCGTGCCTGTAGAGGATGATCCGTACAATCGTACAGGGCCGCGTGTGCCCGCGTTACATACGGCTTTATGTCCGTTACATCACGGCCCACTCAGGCAACGGCCGCACGAAATGCCGGCCTCGACTGCGGCCGTGTCCACAAAAGGCAAGGGCAGCCTCGCGCAGGTGAGGGAGCAGCTACAGCTGCAACGAGAGCTGGACACGCTGGCCGCCGACGTACGATGCCTCACCGAGGCCTTGGACGACCGCCCGGCCCCACCTCCGCGCGGCCCGCCTCTTGAAGCAGCACCACTCGAGATGGGCGCTAGCGACAGCCGCCCTCCCTGGCCCCACACGGCGGGTAAGACGGCGGCGGGCCAGGCGCGCCTCACGCCGGGCCTGGGGTACGACGAGGTCTTGCGCCTCGAGGAGCGCACGTCTCGCCTCCTCTCCTCCCTCGAAGCCGCGCCTGCCGACTGGTCCGGTCCGCTAACGGAACAGATGATAGCCGCCGCCAAGCCTCCGCCGCACAAGCCACGGACGGACGCGGTGCGCGTGTGCTCTGGCGGCGCCACCACCACCGCAGCCTCCTACGCGCCTCCTAGCGTTGCCATTGACGATACGGACCTCCAACCGCAAGTAGGAAGTAGAATGGACGATGCTAGGTTCGCGCAGATGCATCGGGCGGCGGCGCCACCGGTAGTCGCGGCGCCGGCGGCGCGTGTGGTGGCCTCGACACACGGAGCCGCCATTCCGAATTACGACGATCTGCAGCGGGATCAGTGGGCGCGCGCGGCCGCATCGAGTTCCCTTTGCTCTTCGGCCCGGTCGAGTGGCAGCTTCTCACAAGAGCTGCTCAAGCGGAGCGCGGGGCAGGGCAGCTGGGCGGCCGGCGGGAGCCCGAACGCGGGCGTCGTCGCCTCGCACCCTCCTCAACCCACCCACCAGCCGCCGCCCGAGCCGCCCAAGCAGCAGACGGACTATACCGCCTCGTGGAAGCGGCAGGATCAGCAGCGGCTCGCCGGAGCTCACGTGGCGCCAAGGGTGCACAATCTCGTCAAGCAGCCGACCGGGCGTTATTAAGCTCTCGGTGGATGTGCTGCCTTTCAACACGCGTTAGGTCATGGTATAGTCAATGCTGTGTCGTGTGCGTGTGTGCTGCTAACATAATTGGTGGCTGTGCAGTTGCTGTGCGTCAGCCGTGAGGAGGACACGTCACCCTCTGGCCACGTCACCACCCCTCATCATGCTGGTCTCCGCTCTGCTTGTCGGCGCCGCGCACGGCGCACGGGCGCTGCACTACCTCACCTGCCGACACGGCTTCGAGGGCGCGCTCGTCGCCGAGCTGGCACGCGGTGGGGTCGCTGCCACAAGCCCGTGCGCCGCGCTCGCCAGGATAGACGCGGAGACGGACAGTCTGCCCGACCCGGCATATGCGCTGCAAGTGCTGCCTCGTGCTGTGGAGGTGCGCGCGGCGTCGATAAAGGGACTGGCGGAGGGCGCGGCGGCTGCTCTTGGCGTGGGCGACGCATCGTCCGCCGAAGCGATCCATGCGCGCCAGCTGCTCGCTGACGCGCCTCGCGGCTCATTGGAGACGCATACGCTTGTGGCCGATACGATACGAGGAGTGCCGCGTGAAAAGGCGAAGCTGGTGCGGCGCGCGGAGAGCGTGGCGGAGCAGCTGCAATCGCAGCTGCGCCGACGCTTTGCTGCCGCGCGCCCGAGCCGCCCGGGCGAGCAGGGCGACTCCGACGCACCGCCAGCGGAGGATAGCGGCGACGAGAGCCTCCAGTTGCAGCTGCTGCTTCTTGATCCTGAGCTGCTCGTCGTGTCCCTCGCGCAGCCGCTTCGCCACCATTCGGGCATCGGCTATTGGCCCGTGCGTACTGCTGGCGGCTTTGTGGACTGCTCTCTCGACGGCGACATGCCCTCCTCCGCTTATCGTAAGCTGCTTGAGAGCTGGGTGGTCATGGACGCACAGCCGCAGCCGGGCGACCGATGCGTCGACCTGGGCGCGTGCCCTGGCGGGTGGACCGCTGCGCTGCGCCGGCAGTGCGACGCGACTGTAACGGCGGTCGACCGTCAGCCGCTCGCTCCATCCCTGATGTCGGACGCGGCCGTGACGTTTGTGCAAGGGGACGCCTTTGCGTACGAGCCGTCGGAGGGGCCCGTCGATTGGATGGTCAGTGACGTGGCAGCCTACCCTGAGCGGTGCGTCGAGCTCGTTGAGCAATGGTGCGGTAAACGATGGGCACGGCGCATGGCGGTCACCATGAAGTTCCAGGGCGAGCCCGACTTTGACGCGATTGAGCAGGCGCGAGACGCTGCGGTCAGGCACGGCTTCAACTTCCGGTGCATGCACCACTTTAGCAACAAGAACGAGGTCACATGCATGCTCGTTAGCGAGGAGGGCGGTCCGTGAGCGATGGATGCCTCATTATACTCAGTGGCCGTTGCACTGCGCGCGCGGCGCGCGTCCAAAATACTTGGACCAATCAGAAGCCACAACAACAAAGAGAAGCAATCATTGCTCTCTCTAACTAAAAGTGAAACCACAAAGACGTGTGTAACCACCTCGGTCGCTCGTTTGCTGTTTGCCTCATGTCGCCACGCGCGCGGGGCCCGATGGGACGGGGCGGGGGGCAGGCGTCGACCCCGCGGCTCTCACGCAACGCCTCCTCCACACACTCCTCCGCCCGCGCCCTCCCACGCGCCTTGAGGAATCTCGACGATCCCGCGTCACGAGGTTCGGGTCTCCTTCTTCCGGAGGCTTCCGGGAGCTCACTTCTCAACGCGCACGACGATCTGCCACAGCCGCTTCGCGCGCCGTCGTCGACCCTCCTTCTCCACCACTCCCCGCGGCTCCGCACCGGCCGCGTCGCCGGCCTGCCCAACACCTCTCTTCACTCGGCGTGCGCTAACCACCCGCAGCGGTCGAAGCGCATGTCTGAGCTGCTTGCCGAGGCGCGCACGTCGGAGGCGCACAACGGCGGAGCCGCAGTCATGGCTGCGGACGTCCAGGTATTTGTCGACGAACGCTCCCTCGGCGCCGCCCCCATCCCTCGCCTAGACGATTTTCGCGATGTGCTCAAAGTGATAGACGCTAGGGAGAGGTCGATGCAGAATATCAAGACGTGAGCGCACAGCCACACACGCCTCCTAAGCCCCCACCAAGCGCGCCATGAGACAGAGACACTCATCCGCTCCCACCCTCCCACCTCCGCAGCTTTCTCGCCTCAATGTGCTTCATTCGCGGCAACTCTCGCTCGCTACCGACGGGCGTCCTGCGCCGCGGACGCGCCAAGCTCGCGAGGCTGCTCGCGCGCCACCGCGCTCACTCGACGCTCGTGGTCGAGCTGATCACGAGGTGGCGGGAGCGCAACACGCCGCTGCTCGCGCTCACCGAGGACGACGAGGACGACGACGACACTGCCATCCCAGACGAGATTAGCCGTCTGACGCTCACGCGCACTCAGGAGCACCAGCAGCACGAACGAACACGCGCAGTCTCATCAACGATGGCCTCGGCGATGGCGATCGCCGCCAAGTCGGGGCCGCCTCCCGCGCCGCGCCTGATGCGCCGTGCCGAGCCGTCACGCATGGAGCCATTCTTATGGATGGGAGTAAACTACTTACTCAAGATGTGTAACGACATGAAGTACGCACCTCTACCTATACCGAGGTAAGATATGAGCCACAGACCTATAGCCAGACACCTTGCCACTCACACGCGTGCTTCGCGAGATGAGCCACAGACCTATAGCCAGACACACCTTGCTACTCACACGCGTGCGTCGCTCTCTTGTCTCTGTCAGCGATCCGCTCCTTCTCTCGTGGTTCCACTTTGACGGCGATGCCAACTCCACCTCACGAACCGACGCCTTCCAGCGGCCGTGGTTCCTCGATGGCTCGAGCGAGAAGTCGGAACGCGACCGCCTCTTTGCCGAGCAGGAGTGGTGGTTTGACGCTGAACGGCTCCACACGCCGGCCGACCTCCAGCGGATGCGAGACGCGGCGCAGACGGTGCTCGACGAGGTGACCATCGTGCATGGCCGCCATCGTCGGCCTCGCGGTGGCGAGGGCGAGGGCGAGGGGGGCGAGGGCGGCGAGGGCGGCGAGGGCGCGGCGGCAGCGCAAAAGGGCGTGATGCCGCTGATCAATCCGCTCGTGCTCACCAAGCCGGGCAACGACATTGGGCGTGAGATGGAGGTGCTGCTCTATGGCGGTGACGGTGGCTTCGGCCTCAAGCTGCACACGATGAACGAGGTCACAGCAAGTGCCGTACAGATCCAATGCTTGTATGGCGCCTTCTCGCTCGTGCGGCGCGTGCGCCGCCGGCGACAGGCGCGTGTGCTCGTGGCGGCGCTCTACATTCAGAAGCTGTACAAACGTCGCCTTAGCTTCTTCCTCTCGGACAGCGCCAACCGCCTCGCCTCCGCGGCGGCGCAACACCGCAAGGATTATCTCGCTGAACGCGAGGCCCGTGTGCAGGCGGAAATTCACGAGAATGAGCAGCGCAACCAGCGCGAGAGGCGGACGTACGTGCTCCGTAGGCGGTGGGTTGCCATGCGCTCCGCAGTCACAGAGTGGAAGGAGCGTGCTGCGGCGGCGATCCGTCTGCAGTGCCGCGTGCGTGCGCGCACGGCGCGACGCAAGGTACAGCACCGCAGCCTCGAGGAGCGATCTCGTATGCGGGAGATGCAAGCGGACGTCGTCGGCGCGAATGTGATCCTCATTCAGGCGCGGCTACGCGCACACCGCGCCGCGACGCAGCTGCTTGTCGACCATTACACGCAGCGCGTCCAGTGGTACGACGACTCTCGCACGGCAACGATGATGAGCCCACTGGCAAAGCACGTGTCGAGCAAGCGACGAGAGTTGCTGTACACGCTCGCCGGTCTAGAGCCTGAGCTGCAGCGGCTATCTGAGATCGATGACTCGCACATGAATGCTCTCAAGCGTATGTGGGCCATCGAGGGCGAGGTGCAGCTGCTTGAGCACGTGTTGAGCACTCCATTGGTCGACACGCTGATGAAGCGTCGCTTGGAGTACAAGCTGGCCCTCTCCGGCGCGAGCATCACGCTCGAGCGCACCGAGTCCAACTATGCTCAGCTCAACGAGCAGCACGAGGACTTGCGCAGGGAGACACATCGCGTGCGCGGCTCGCTCGAGGTGATGGAGCGTCTTCAACAGACGTCCGAGACCGTCACCGTCGTGACCGCTGGCCAATCGGAAACGCTAAGACGTAAGCTCGCGTACCTGGAGCTCAAGTTGGACGCCTCGCGTAAGATGGTCGATGGGGCGAGAGAGGCGTATCACGCCGCGGTCAAATTGGAGCGCCAAGCGCAGACGGCACTCACGCTCGTCTCCTCCCTCCTCTCGCGCCACGCTCAAGTGCAGCAGCCGCGCTCACCGCACGCCGGTGCAAACGATCAAGAGGCCCAACCGACGGTGATACCATCTTCGGCGGTCGCTCCACTGCTCACGGAGCGCAAGGTGTTGTTACACGAGGTCTCCGAAGGCGTCGCGAAGCTCGTCAAGGATGTGCACGCCCAGCAGGCGCTCCGCATCGTCTGCTACTGGGCAGAGGGCGGTCTGGTGACGCTGCGCTCTCTACAGGCGTCCACCTATCGGCAGAAGCTCAACCGCTTGGAGCGACGGCGCTCCGATGTACGGGGTGTAGATAGGAAAGTGCCCGGATTTTTTGAAAACTGAAGGAACACGCCGCTCGCGGCGAGGCCGTCCGCCG
>JACLAA010006040.1_pt1 | contig 21277 bp, 11 predicted proteins | sample 8027891 | NCBI WGS metagenome assembly JACLAA01 (sample SAMN15724900, study PRJNA655200) | protist metagenome | isolation source: fluorescence activated cell sorting (FACS) single amplified genomes of... | place: Spain: Blaines Bay Microbial Observatory, Mediterranean Sea | collected 2016-01-19 | reverse complement strand
AGAAGAAAAGCGGTGCTCTTACCGCGGAAGAAGCACCGCCATTATCTCAAGTTGAAACTGCCGCGACGCGAATGGAGGCGCCAACGAAAAGAGACGAGTTAAGTGAAAGCATTCAAAAGGATGTGAAAGATCCGATGACGACGCCGACACCGACAACGGAGAAATTTGCAGCGGAGGTTGTTGACTACAATATCGACGGGAATACTACGAGCAATAGCAATAAAAAGACGCGTCAATCGAAGTCGCTCTCGTTGTTGTGCGAAAGGTTTCTCAGCTTGTACAGCTCTGGGTACGAGAATTTGATTTCGTTAGACGAAGTGTGCTCGACATTAGGTGTCGAAAGACGTAGAATATACGATATCGTAAACGTTTTAGAAGCTGTTGAAGTCGTAGTTAAAAAAGGCAAAAACCAATACGCGTGGTTTGGCGTTTCCAGGCTCCCTAGCGCCATTGAGAAGATTGAAAAGTTTGGCGCTGAATCTTTCGACATCAAGTTACCGGAGAAGCTCTCGTTGCAAGTGTTTGAAAACTCACTTCCGTTTCAATCGGGCGGTAAAGATGCAATTAATGGTGTCAAGTCCGTAGCAAACGGTGAAGAAGATCCTACTCTTCCTGCGAACAAAGCTAAAGCTACCGCCGCTGGAAAGAAGGAAACGTCCGAGAGAAGAGAGAAATCGCTCAGTTTGATGACGCAAAAGTTCATTACGCTGTTCATGGAAGCGGAAGATGGCGTCTTGGGACTGGAGGACGCCGCCGCCGCGATGTTGATGAGTGAAGGCAGCACTGGTCCAAAAGCGACGAAAGACTTCAACGATAACGAGTTGAAGAAGAAAATCCGAAGATTATATGACATAGCGAATATCTTATCGAGTTTGCGCTTACTATCAAAGATTCATCTCATGGACAGCAGAAAGCCAGCTTTCAGATGGATGCGCGCTGAGGATACGATAAGAAAACTGATCGCGACTGGAAAGGAACACGAGTGGTTCGGCACTACTCCAAAGTCTCCAGATGCGAAAGGTCAACTCGTGGTGAGTCCCGTGAAGGAAGGAGTGAGTGACGACGCTGCGATAGGTGCGCTCACCACGGATACCGTGCCGCGATTACTCCCATTGGCTATAACGGCTTTAGGAAGAAAGGACCGACACGTCTTCGCCGCCCTGCAAACCATGGAAAAACTCCTTCAAGCGCAAGCGGAAGATTTGTCCGCGAAGAGTGCGGCTCAATCCACGGTACCAGATGGACAAAAGAAGATACCGGAGATGTTTCTAACAACAGCAAATTTGTTCGGGGCTGGGGAGAGTTTTCAATCGAAAACTGGCGATGGTATTTTCAATCAATACATCAACAACTTTACGCAGAATATGCGAAAGTAAATAGCTGTGCAATCAACTGTTGTAAAAAAGGTGAAGGTTTTTTTGATTAAAATCGCGAAACACGCACACACACACCCTCTCTCTCTCTCTCTTTCATACGTTCGATAAGAGCACCCTAAAATGTTCACTCCTCTTTAATACCATTACTTCGATTGTTGTCCTTTGCCGGTCCTGTGCTGCACAATTAAGCGGCGACTATCGACAAAGATGTTGCTCGATTGCGCGACAGCTGCTTCGCACTCACTGCGAGATGCATATTCAATGAAGCAAAACTTCTTTCTCTCTTCTCCAAAATCGTCTTTCGGGAATCCAAAATCGATCGATATTATGTCGCCAAATTTGGAGAACTCTCTTCTCATGGCCGAAGCAGGAGTGTGAAAATGAATATTTTTCACAAACACGACGTGAGAAGACGACGTTTGCTTAATAAGCGCGGTCGGCGTTGGTTTCTTTTTCTGCTTCAACTCAGCGAGAAGCTGTTGCTTTGCCTCGGCCAAGTTTACATCACCGAGTGGTTTCGTTTTCTCGTACCCCGGTGGCGGCGTCTTCTTCGAATCGATACTTCCCGGGGACCTTCCACTTCCTACCTCCGTATAAAGCGCGTCGATTTGCTTCTCGATGAATTTCATCTCGTGCTTCGTCGTCGTATCTCCAAACGATGTTCGCCTACCGCCTTCTACTCTTCCTCCTCCTCCAGTTGGGCGCGGAGCGGGTATCGGTGTTGTTGGCGCCATCTGTTGCCGTTCTTCTTGTTTCCTAGGCGTCGACGTAACTGGTTTTGGCGTCGACGGAGGAAACACCTTCACCGCGCCGTCGTATAAGTCTGCGCCCGTATCTCTCGTCCCAACGCCTTTATCGATTTGATGCTCGCGGCTGAGCTGTAATAACTCGTTCGTACACACAAACTCGTATGACTGTTGTTGTTCTTGTTGTTGTTGTTGTTGCTGTTGGTGGTATTGTCCGTGCTCGACTCGACCTCCTCCCCTCGCCGTCGTCAAAAGAAACGTCTGCGAAAAATTCCTTCTGCTCTTTTCCTCTCCTCCTAGATTATTACTGCTACTGAACGCTCCTTTAACCAACACGAGCAGCGTCTTGTCTTGCACAAAAGTCACCTCCGAGGCATCTAAACTCGAAATCGTCGTGTTCAAATCCATGTAATACTTCTCGTGGGAAGTGAAATGTGATTGCAGAGACGCGCGTGAGTCTTGAACTTCGTTCTTCGGGGGCAGCGTTAGGTTTGTTTTCGAAGTTGTTGTTGCGTCTTTACCTCCGTTTTTGGTTTTGTTGTTGTTGTTGCCATTCGAAACGTACGAAGTGGCCCTGTGCGCAAAAGGCGAATAAAAGATCGACGGAACTTTTTTAGGCGCATTGTGTAGTGTTGTGTAATACTTCTGGATGAAGTGTCGGGCGATTGAGTCCGCGGAAGAGGAGGAGGAGGAGGAGGATTTCGAAGACATATTTGTGTGTGTGTGATGAAAGCGCGTATTTTTTGATTAAAAAATGTATCTTTGAAATTAAGGGTCTCTCCTTTGTCTTGAGTTTTTAAAAGTATGCTATATAATAGTACATGGATTCAACTCCGACGCGGCTTCTTGCACGCGCGGACGTGACTGGCGTGTCCAACGGCTGAAGCACAAACGCGTCCGCACTTTTCGCACGTTCGAGGCACGTTCACGAATGTTCGTTTTTTGTTGTTATCCGAACGAATGTTCGGGTCGTACGGCGGCATCGACGTGTGTTGTTGTTGTGGTTGTAGTTGCGACGGTGGTGGTGGTGGCGGCGGCATGGATGGTTCTTGCGACATTCCTCGCGCGCCTCTTCCCTCTCGCGCTCTTCGCATCTTCTCCATGTTTCCGGCATAAACGTAATCGCTTTCAATTTTCTGTCCGGCACCTTGGCGTCTTGCGCGACCGGTAGTGACCGTGGGCACTTCTTCGTCCGATACGTACGGTTCGAATCCAGACATGCCAAACTCGTTCACTCGTGGATGCGGTGACTGCTTTCGCTCGGCTCGCGTTGCCCTCAATGTCGTTTTTGTAGTCGTTTTTGCGCTTGCAGTGTTAATGATATTATTATTGTTGTTCGCAGCGTTCATTTTCTCGAGATATTCAGCGCTACGATGCGGCTGTTTGGATCGATACTTTTTCGATGCGGCGAGCATTGCGCGAACTTTCGCCGGATGTTCTTCCGCGTGTTTTTTTACGTGCGCGACAAAACCAGGGTGAGATTTACACACCTTGCCACACACGGTACACCTCGCGATTTCGTGTTGCTCAAACAACGTCGCGGCTAAAGGTCGCGTAGGTTGTGACGGAGCTAACATTTCCGTCGTATCGTTATTCATACGGCTGGAACCTCTCGCAGGCGATGATCCAGTGTTGTTATTCTTCGCGCGAGGTGACGATGTACCACCGCCACCGCCACCAGTGTTCTTATGGTGCGGATTTTTTTGTTGCGCGTTTTGTTGGCGGTGATGTTGTCTTTGCTGTTGTTGTTGGTGCTCCTGACGCTGCCTTTGCATTTGCTGCTGGCGTTGCATTTGCATTTGCTGCTGAAACATATGTTGTTGCATTTGGTGCTGTTGCTGTTGCATTTGGTGTTGAAGCATTGAATAACGTTGTTGCTGAGTGGCGTTCGGTGGCAGTTGCAATGGCGGCAAATTCATCATGTTGCCACTGCCGTACAGATCGTTCATGGTATTATTATGCGTATCTTTCTTTGCGCCTTTCTTCTTGCTCTTTTTCCCGTTGCTGTTGTTGTTGTTCGCAACGTTGTTGTATCGCATTTGAAGTTGTTGCTGCTGCATTTGCAAGTGTTGCATTTGTTGCTGATACTGTTGAAGCTGGAAGTTATAACTGTTTGCGTTTGCGTTGTTGTTTTTATTATTTTTATTATTATTCGCGTTCCAATTATCGTTCACTCGCATACCTCCGAAACCTATGTACGAGTTGTCATACATACCAGCTTCGTTGAAATATCCACCTTGTTGGCCGGTACCGTTCCCACGTCTGTTGCTGTTGTTATTGTTGTTGTTATTATTATTACCATATTGTTGCATCCCGCGTTTCGGTTTCCGTTGTTGCTGTTGTCGTCCCAAGCTACTCGTGTTCGTCCTTCGCATCTGTTGTTGTTGTTGTTGCTGGAGTCGAAGCTGTTGTTGTCTTCGTTGGTATTGTTGTTGCTGGCTATTGTTATACTGTTGTCCTCCTTTTTTATCATTATTATTATTATTCTTATTCATCGCGTGCTTGTTCACCCCACCGTTGTTATTAATAGCGATACCTAAGGTTGACTTATCCCCCAACCATTCAAAGCTCTTCTCCCCACTTTCCTTCCCGTTTCCTTTCCCATGACTCCCCAACCGCGTGTTCGCTTTGTAATCCTCGTTTCGGATAAATATTTCCCCGTCCGCTACAAGTGCAGACGCGTTCGCCGTGTTCTGTCCGTTCACGTTCAACGTCGGTAACGACGTGCACTCGATTCTCACCCACGCGTTTGTTCCATCTTCAAACGTCACGTGAAACGGGTGCGACTCGCTCGGGTCGTGGAAGACGATGCAAGCTATCGTCGGCCTCTTGTACGAGTTGCCGGCGGTTCCCGTGCCTCGTTCTATTTTCATTCTTCGCCCGAGCCATAAATGATGATCATGATACTGATGTTTGTTGTTGTTGTTGTTGTTGTTGTTGTTATCATTCTCGTTATTGCGCTCCTTCATCAAAGAAGGTTTCAAAAGTACTCCAACATCGTCGTCGTCATTTTCTCTCTTCGTCGTCCCGTCGTCGTTTACGTCGTCGCCTTCTTTATTCGTCTTCTCTTTTGCGCTCCCATCGACTCCCCTCATTTCTTCTTCTCCCTCTTCTTCTTCTTCTTCTTCCCCTTCTTCTCCGCCGTCCTCGATGATGTCTTCACTGTTCTTCTTTGTCTTCTTCTTCTTTGTCTTCTTCGTATTTACTTCCACGCCCAACAAAGCAGCAGCAAAACCACCACCACCATCACCATCACCGACATCTTCTTCTTCTTCTTCTTCTTCTTTCTCACTCGTCGTCGTCGTTTCCGTCGTCGTCTTCATCGCATCAAATATATATAAACCCCCTTTTTCTGTTAACGTCTAAATCCTCTTTCGTCGTGTGTGTTGTTCTCATTCATAAAAAAGTGAAGAAGAGAAAAGTCAAAAACACAATTTTACACGATTTTTTTTGCCCCCTCTTCTCATCAACGATGATGATGATGAAATATGACTTTGCGCGACGACCGAGACGACGAAATACTATTTGAAGAAGAAGAAGAGTACTAACACGCATGGGAAGATGATGTTCACGCCTCCGCCAAAAAACAACACCTCTTCGCGTTCTTCTTTAGGAGGAGGCGGCGTCGACGATTCAGACGATTTAGACGATGAAAAGAAGACGAAGAAGAGCAGCAACATTAACATTAACAACAAACGTTCTTCTTCTGCTTTCTCGACGACGCCTCCGCCGTTGTCGTCGGTGTCCTCCTCCTCGATGATGGCGATGAAGAAGAAAATACTCGTGTTAACGAAAGAGCGAGACGAGGCGAGGGAATTCGGAGAGACGGCCGTTGCGCTCTTCAAGAAGGAAAAACTTCAGATGAAGAACGAAGCGAAGGAAACGCAGGTTCAATTGCTGAACGAGAAAAGAAGCTGGGAACAAGAGAGGAAAAGGTTGAACAAAGAAATGAAGAGGTTGGAGAACGAAGTGGAGAGGTTGAAGAGAGAGAAGGAAGAGGAGGAGAGGAAACGGACGTCGATGGAGAACGAAAATCATCGGGCGACGACGAGCGCCCCCGCGGAAGACGACAAAGCCGAGAACAACAACAATAACGCCAACGAAATATCTTTGACTGAATTTTTAGACATGGAAGTCGCATTACATAAAGAGCGCGAAAGGAGCGCGCAATTAGAGAGAGATTTAGAAGCGAGAGCGAAAGAACACGCGATGAAGAACGAACAGACAAAACTTGAAATATCCAAGATGACCGCGGAGAGGGAGACGTTGAAGGCAAACGTGAAGAACTTGTATAAAAAATTGAACGATTGGGATCAAATGCAAGCGGAGAATTTGAAAGCGCACGAAGCGTTGCTCAGAAAAGAGGTCGAGGTACACAAGCAACACTACCAGAACGAGCTCGAGAGAGCGCAAAAGGAGCACGAATTCCATTTGCAATACGAAAAGAATCAAAAGGAACAGCAGTACGAAAGATACGAAAGAGAGAAGAACGAGATCGCCGAGAGAGAATACTCGAAATATAGAAGGGAGGTGGAACGGGCGGTATCCGAAGCACGAGCAAAAGCCGAAGAAGAGTTCAACGAAAAGATAGAACGGTTCGAACGAGAAACGAGATCGAAAGAACGCGAAGTTCGAAAAGAAATTCGATTGTTGGAAATCGAGTGCGAGAAAATGGTGGAAGCGCGAGTGAAAGAGGCGGTGAAAACGATCGCGCGCTCCGTTGAGGAAACTTTCGATATGTCAGCAAACACTGGATTAGGTTTTACGAAAGCTTTGGACGAGCAGAAAAAGAAAATAGATGCTTTGGGTATGAAGTGCGCGACGATGGTTGAAAAAGCCAAAATAAAGCTGGAGAAAATCGCGGTGAAAAGAGAAGAGGCGTTGAGAGAACTCGCGAATGCGATTGAAATGACGAGCGACAAAAGACGAGAGTTTGAAAAATACGAAGAGAGAATGCATCAACGCGAGTTCCATGCTCATCACCATCATCGCACACGGGCATATCAAACTTCTGAACAAGAAGAAGAAGAAGAGTACGACGATCCGTTTTCGCCGGAATCGAAAAGTTACGTCTCCAGAGGAGATGATGAAGATTTCGATTACAACTGCTTAGATCCATTCGGAGACGCCTCCAACCGAAACGTAACATCGAATCAACATCAACATCATCACCGTCACGATGAAAACGACGAAGTGCACACGTTGATGCGGCAGGTAAAGCTCCTACGAAGAGAACTCGAAGGTTTGGCCAAAACTAGGAAAGACGAAAGCAGCGCTTTGAAGCAAAAAATATTGAGAACGGCGGAGAGAAAGAGAGAGAAAAAGAAGGAAAAGAAAGAGATCCTGACCTCCGTGCGCTCGCGTTTAGATTCGCTCATGCTGATGAATTAGATTTTTAGTTATGTAGTACAAGACATTCGGACATGTATATTAAAAAATTTGCTCAAATTTTAGCTGCGTGATGTTGTTGCTGGAGCACCCCCTCTCTTTTTGTATATAAAACGCGAGCGAGCGCGCGAGCGAGCGAGCGAGAGTTTAGTCTCTCTCTCTCTCTCTCACTTCGCGCTCTCTCCCCCCCTCTTCCTATGACGATATAACAACGCGTTGCACGTGTTATTAAATGTCAGAAATCTTCGTCAACAAATCGTCCACGGTTTGTTCCAACTCCTTTCTCGATTCCTTGAACAAAACGTATCTGTACACGAACCAGGCGGAGTATCCCAAACCGACCAACTCCATGATTTTCGGCAACAACGGGATGGCGTTGATTGCTCCGACGACGGTGGAGGACAACCACAACGCGACCGTCGCACCGGCGACGTACGTGATCACTTGGCCTTTGTTTTCGGTGTCGTCCCACTTTTCCGAGACAGTTTTCACGAGTTCTTTCGTGTCAAACTTCTCCGCGCGAACGATTAAAGAGCGAGAGGCGGATCGTTGTTGATTCTGTTAAGAAGAAGAAGAAGAAGAAGAAGAAGAAGGTGAGCACGATGAAAAAAAAATACCACCACGCGTCGTTAAAGCGGTGATACCCGAAGAGAGATCTGCGCGTTCCAAGAAGGGTAATAAAATAAAGGAGTGCACACCCTCGCGCCGGGCGCGCGCGGACCCTTTAAGAGACGAGGAAAAAATATCTCCCCTCTTTCAAATTCAAAAAGAGTTGAGAAAGATCACGCGATACAATTTCACACCCACCTTCTTCATCATCGGCGCGGCGGTAATCTTCGCCGCGTGACCTCGTTGGAAAGAGGAGGAGACAGAGGAGGATCTTCTCGCAGAACCCAAACGCATCTTTTGGGAGATCGGTTGGAAAGTAGCGGTAGTAGTTATCGCAGACATTTTCTTTTCAGTTGTTGTGTTTATATTCTGACGACGACGTTTCGGGATTTTTGCAGTCGTCTGCCAAATCTGCCTCTTGATTTCATTCATTTTTGTTGCCCAAACAAACAACACAAAGTTTTGTTGGACTCTCGACTCTCTTTTTTACCTTCCCTCATCACACTTTTGTTCGCCGAAAAGTTTTGAAAGAGATGATGGAAGAAGAGTCTCTCGGTCCTCCTTCTCCTCCTGCTTCTTCTTCAGAGAAAGAAGAGGCGCGTGATGGAACGACGGAAAAGGTGAGAGTGGTGAGCGTTTGTGTGCGAGAAGAAGAAGAAGAAGAAGAAGAAGTGGAAAACGGAGATGATGTTGATGATGCCGGTGAAGAAGATGTGAACAACAAGAACAAAAACAACGAAGATGACAAAAGTGAAAAAAAATGGCTCGAGAAAGCGAAAGACGGATGGCGCACGATGCGAGAGAAGAAGCGAGAGAAGCGAGAGGAGATTGAGAAAATGATCGCAGATGTAAGTGGCAGCGGCGCAAAGGAAGAAGAGGAGGAGGAGGAGGAGGAAGATGAAGATGAAGACGAAAAAGAAAACGATTCCATGATGGTGTCGATGATGAATGCTGAGAATAATAGTAATAGCAATAAAAAGAGTAGCAATAAAAAGAGAGTCAAACTGCGAACACAAACGGCGGCGTACAAAGTGACGAGGAAAATCAGATCAGCGACGGAGCGAATACGAATGATTGGATCACTTTGCGAGAAATGGGAGAGAAGATTGTTGTCAGTAGTCGTCGGCGCTGGCGATGAAGAGAGCGAGAACGACGACGACGGAAACAAAACAGTTGAGCTGGAGGAGTTGGAAGACTTGTGCGTATCTTTGGTGTCGATATTGAACGAAAGCGTGGGAAAGCTGCGAGCATACGTGAAGGAGAGCAGAGAGAAAGTGTTACCAAACGGAAGCGTGGGAAAGAAAGAAGATGAATTAGAAAAAGTAGAGCAAAAGGAGGCCAAAGAGCAGTTACGCGAGAAGGCAGGTTTCAAAATCATAGCGCGCTGCCTGGAGCGTTCGGAAACTTTGGAGAAGCGCGTGATACAGTCCATGGCAAAATTAAATGCGAAAAATAAAGAGCTCGTGCGCGTGAGAGGCGACGACTCGCGAATTCCATCGAGTGAAATCAAATCGAAGGCTGCGTTGGTCGTGGATGCGTTTACGCTTTACCTCAAAAGCGAAGAGCAACATTTGAAGAACGAGAACGAACGCGCGGCGAGGCTAAAAAGAGAACAGACGGTGGCAACGAAAAAAAAAGAGAACAAAACGAAAGAAGATCCAACGCCAGTGAACTTATCGAGCCTCGATGCTTCGACTGAAGTGTTCAAGTGCTTGAAGTGCGATTTAGCGTTCCAATCGTTCGCCTCACGCAACACGCACATGGAAGTCAAGCACTTCGACGGGGCGAAAATGTTCTTCTGCAATAAGTGCGATGGCACGTATACGAGTAGAACTTCTCTCCACAGGCACGTAAACAAACATCACTCGCAAAAGTGGGCGTGTAGATCGTGCAACCCGATTCGTTGCTTCAAATCTAGGTACGATTTGAGGAAACACGAAGAAAGTAAGCACTACGAAGAAATGAAGAAAAGAAGACGCGAGTTGGGAGAAGAAGAAGAAGAAGAAGAGGGAGACGACGATACGACTCCAAAGAAAAGTTCAAAAGATATGAAAACAGCAAAGAAGAGCAAAAAAGAGACGCTCGACGAAACGTTCTATACGTTTGTAAACGGGTTCTTCTTAGAAAGTAGCGACGAGGACGAGGACGAATAGAAAATAGAAGCAGATGAGAGAGAGAGGGACACGCGCGCTCGCATTGTATTTTAAAGTTAGGAGAGCATTGTAAAATGCTGGGTACTTTTAACAAAGTTATTTTTTTCAGAGTTTAAAGTGCTTGTTGTACGGCTCCACGAATTGAAAGTCGCATATGATCGATCTGCCCGCAAACCATCGATTGTTCAAGCCAAACTGAGCTTTCTTTGCCGCTTCGACGTCGTCGAATTTCAAATAGCAAAAACCGTACGGGTTCTCTTTATCAACGTGCGCGTGCACGCACTCCCCGTATTTCGAGACTTCACCTTTCACGTCTTCTTCGATGTCTAACCACCACTCCTCGTCTGTCTCTTCCGCGGGGTCGAACAAGTTCTTTAACAACACGCACTTCGTGGGGATCGGAGATGATGGACCGAAAAAGCCTTGCGTCATCATGATCAACTCTCTCTTCTCTTCCTCTTTGGTTTTGATTTTTACCGCGTTGTGCGTCAAGGTCGCCGTCGGGATAGCACCAATAGTTGTCGCGTCGCCGCCTGCTAATTTCTGCATAAGTTCGGCTCTTTTTGCTGCATCCATCTTCGCATACGTCGCGGTATCGTCCATTTGCCCACCCACGCGATCGTCATCGTCCTCCTCGCCGCCGCCGCCGCCGCCGACGTCGCCACCGCCGCTTCTATCGTTGTTTCTATTTTTGTTATCATTCTTCGCACCACCTTGTCCTGCCGCGACGGATATTTTCAAAGCCTGTCCAACGAGCTCTAACCCATTTAATTGCGAGACGGCGAGCATGGCGTGCGACCACTCGCGATATTGCACGATTCCGTGTCCATTCGATTGCCCGTTTCCATCTCTGGAAATTTCAATCGCGTCCAACGCGCCAAACGGTTCAAACACCGCTTTTACGTCTTCTTCGGCTAAACCTTCGTGTAAACCGGCAACAAAAAGCGCACACGGTCCACTCTGTTGCGTTCCATCGCCATTTCCTCGTTTCCCTTTCCCTGTGACGCCTTTTGCCGCCTGCTCGGCTTCCCAAGCGATGTTTTTCTCAGCCTCGGAATGTTTCACCATTACTTTTTGTCCTCTCAACGTCTCCCCGGTCAGCTCCAACGCTTTCGGAATGGACGATTTATCTTGAAACTCGACGTACGCCATTCCTTTCGATATCGGCCTGTTTCTATCGTAAATAATTCGCACATCCGTGACCTCCCCGGCTTTCATGAAAAATTTGAAAATATCGCGTTCGTCGCTCTTCGTGCTCAAATTATACGCGAAACACGTCCGCGTATCTCTATCAATCTTCTCCAACGCGCGTTTCTCTTCCATAGCTCTTCTTTCTTCTTTCTTTCTCCTCCTGTTCGCTTCTCTTTCCGCGGACGTTTCTCGCGGTTTATTATTACTTCGATCTCTCGAGTCGTCGCGTTCGCGGTCCCGACCTCTTCCGCTCCCGCCGCCTCGTCTGCCGTTATCGCGATAATCTCTCGAGCGCGACCGGTGTCTCTGCCTTTTCTCCCCTCGGCTCCCTCCTCCACCACCACCACTACCGCGTTCGCGTTCTCGAGACCGATCTCGAGACGAACCTCTTCTGTCTAGTCGTTTCCCATCCTCCTCGCTTTCCCTTCCTCCTCGTCTCCCTCTCTTCTCGTCAGAAGCTGAAGTTGCTCTCTTTTTTCCTCCTCTCCCATGACCATCATCATCATCCTCATCGTCCCCGCTAAACTCTCGCTCGTTTATCGAAGACGTCGTTTTCTTCTCGTCTTCTCTGTCATCGGCGCGTCCTTTCCTCCTCCTTTCTTCTTTTTTCTTCAAGCCTTTTCCGCCGCCTTCGTCGTCGTCGGAAATCGTTTTCGACGATGATTTCAGATGATGATCAGTACCACGGGAAGAACGAGTGGTCGTCGTCGCAGCAATACTCGTACGCGTCGTCGTCGTCGTCGGATGATTCGAAGAAGAAGGATCGTCCAATCGACGCTCTAACGCGTCCCAGGCTTCCTCGTCCGAGTTCTCCGAGTTCACGCCGCCGCCACCCATTATTATTATTATTATGTGATGGTTGTGTGTGTGTGTGTTAATTAGTTTTGTGCTTTTTTTGTTTGAAGCGAAATTTGAAGCAAAATGTTGAGGAAAAAAAGTTTTTTGAGGAAAAAAAAGCACTTGAAAAAGAACATGATGAGCTTTTTTAACGAAAACACTTTAGCAGAAAAGACACATCAGACAAAAGATACACCAAGAAGAAGAAGGATGATGATGACGATGATAGAAAAATGATAGAAAAATGAACCCACCCACGCTTACTCCTACGACGAGTGGTGGTTTTGGTTTTGGTAGAAATGAGGAGGAGGACAGAGTGCGAATGGTATTGGAACGGATGATGATGATGATGATGGTTTTTAAATCATCATCAAAATCACGTGGTGGTGGTTATCATTCTTCTTCGCAACTGTATTTTGTTGATGATGAGGATGAGGATGAGGAAAATAAAGCGGGGAAGAAAAAGTGCGTTTGGAAACACTTGGACGAGGAAGAAGAGAGAGAAAGTACAGACGTCGTTTTTCGATGCGCGAAAGAAATCGCGGAAAAATCCTTTGCCGCGTTAGACGTGTACCGGTTACATTTTCTTTGTTTCACTCAAAATCATCGTCGTGTTTGTGATGAGACGGAAGAAGAAGAAGAAAAGCGCGAGCGAAGAAGAGCATCAACCAGAAGAACAAAAAGAAGAAAAAGAAGAAGAAGAGCAGAGTTGGTCCTCGCAAAAGTCTTGTTTAATAACGGAGACTACTTGTGCGCTTTGGTCGTTTTAAGTTTGAGAGTAGACGAAGAAGACGACATCGTATCGTCGACGTCCGCGGTAGAGGTTGAGGAGGATGACGGTATCGAAGAAGAGACAAAAACGCTCGAGGGCAAGTGCGCGGAAGAGATTTCAAAGAAACGACTGGAGAAAAAGAAGCGCGAGAAATCCTTTGCTAATACGCATAAACAAGAACACGAGCAAGAAAATTTTGAACAGGATTCAGTAGATGTAACAACAACAACACCAACACCATCGCGGACGCAGCAGAACGCAAACTTTTTTTACGACGATATTCCCGCCGTGCTCCTTCGAAATGGCGCGTACGAAACATCCAAAGCAATTGGATTAGCACGTCTCGCGTCTACGTCCACTTCTACCGATCGAACGAACAACATCATTAACGATGAACAAATAGCCGCGGCAAACGCTTACAACGTCGCTTTAGCGTGTTTAGGTGCGAACAACGACCTCGAATCGGCGCTCGAATTGCTCTCTCGAAGCGACGTGCTTCGAACGTATCGTTTCGACCAAAACTATTGGTTGCGAGTTTCCTCCTGCATGCTTCAATGGCACGATAAAACCAAAAGCAAGAAGACGAGCGATGAAAACAGACGACTTTTGAAACTCGTATCTTCGTGTATACGCTCGGCAAAGTTTGTAAAAGAGTTACGCCAAAGAGGCTGGAACATATTTTTGATCCTCCGTTCTCGCGGGAGGGATACTAATAAAGAAGAAGAAGAAAACGAAAATGATGATGATGAGAGCGTTTCTTCTTCTTCTGCGCTCCTCGACGAGATCTGCGATAGGTTTAAAGTCGCCGCGTTAGAGTGCAAATCTGGTAGTACTATTACGTAGTTTTTGGTTCGATCAAAATTCCTCATTATTTTTTTATTTCAACACACCAAAAGCGAAAGGAGATAATTATTATTACTCGTAGTCTAGAATAGTAGTATTAAGATGGTGATGATGATGATGATGATGATGATGAATGCAGCATCATTATCATCACCATCACTTCATCCCCGTCCTCGTTTTCGTCGCAATCATCGCTTCCTGACCAGAGCGCAGTCCGAAGCGGACGCGAGCACGTCTGCTTCAACAAGCAGCAATTCCTCCAATTCAGAAAAAACGACGGCGACGGGGATGAATTTAGCAACAACAACTCCTGCGTTGTCCAACAAAGACCAGTTCGTGAACTTTTTCCGCATGGCTTTACCGTACATCACCATGCACAAATCATCCGTGTTTGTGATTCACATCCCCGGAAACGTGATGAGAGACAAAAAGTCGAACGTGTTTAAATCCGTCATGCAAGATATCATAATCTTGAGAGAATTAGGGGTGAAGTTAGTGTTAGTGTTAGGTTCGGACTCGCAAATATCGGATTTGACTGCACTGAAAGGAGAGAAGCCAAAGTTTTCGGTGAGCAAGTTTGGAGCGACGAGAAGAATTACGGACGAGTTTTCGTTGGAAGCGGCGATGGAGGCGTGCGGGAGAAACAACATCGCGGTCCAGGCGCAGTTAACGCGAGGACCGGATGTGAGATTGACGAGGAAACACGGCGACCATTATTCGGATACCGGTGGGTTTAGTGGGGATGGGAACAACAGTGGCGGCAGAAAAGAGAACATCAGAGATATCAAAAACAACGGACGAAACTTTCCAGTCGCGACGAGCGGGAATTACGTGTACGCTCGAAGACGCGGAGTCGTCGATGGCGTCGATTACGGGTTAACCGGGGAAGTCGTGAAAATTGACAAGACGTCAATTTTGGAGACTTTAGAGCAAGGCGACGTGGTGCTACTCTCGAGTTTAGGCTTTAACGCCGCGGGAGAGGTTTTTAATTGCGTGTCGAGAGATATCGCAGTCGCTGCGGCCATAGAACTCAACGCGGATAAATTAATCGTTTTACCTGAAGACGGATATTTACCTCGAGATGAAACGACAAACGGGAAAGTGAAGAGTTATTTCACGCTCTCGGATGCGAAGAAGTGGATGAAAAATTTTGCCAAAGGTACTGAATACGAAGATCTGGTGGAAAACCATCGCGCGTATGCGTGGTTGCGAAGTGGATACGCGAGTAACGGGTCATCTGATGTCCCCGGAAACGGCGGCGCGTCTACGAATACAAAGAACCCGTTTACATCGAGCGGGGAAAATATTCAAGTAAACTCGTGGATGCGCGCGCAAGAGATGGACTACGAGTGGCGCGTGCCGTCGTGCCCGATTGAAATGTGTGCGGCGACGTTTGCGTGCCACTGCGGCGTGAAGCGAGTTCACATGGTGGATCCGAACAAGAGCGGAAGTCTCTTGATGGAATTGTTCACGTCCGACGGCGAAGGAACCATGGTTGCTGGTGATCGATACGAAGGCACGAGAAAAGCTACAATTTACGACTGCATTGGCATTCACGACATGTTACAACCTTTGGCGGATGCTGGCATTGTCGTGTATCGCACGGAAGAAGAATTGAGACGTTCGGTGATGAACGAAAGAGTTTCCTTCTTTGTGACCGAACGCGACGGCAACATCATCGCGTGCGCGTCCTTAACGGAATACGAAAACGGGAAAAGTTACGAAATTGGTTCCTTTGCCGTCGCAAGAGAATACAGACGAGAAGGCAGAGGCGACGCTTTGTTATCGTATTTGGAAGAGCACGCCTCGGAGAAAGGGTGCGAACGCTTGTTTTTATTGACGACGAGAACAGCGGAGTGGTTCACCTCTCGAGGCTTTGAATTCGACGGCGCCGCCGAAGACGAAAGTTCAACCTTACCGAAAGGTAAAGAGGTTGTCAAAGGACGAGGCTCGCTTTTGTTTTCGAAATACATGACTATTGACAGTTTTTTAGAAGAGAGTTAGTTTGAGTGACCGTGGTAAAGTCTATGCAGTTTGATGAAGTATTGAATATTATTATTGTTAGTAGTATATCAAGAATTCTTTGCTATTTCAAGAAAACCTTTTCGCGTTCGGTATCATCACATCTGCGAACCGTTTATTCGCGTCTACTAACTTTGCATTTACCAAGTCGTTCGAATACGCTCTCAACTCTGCGGTTTCTTTCGTCTTTCCAGTTCGAACGTGTCTATCGATGACCCTTTTCGTCGCCTCGTCCACCGGACAGTTGACGTACCACGCCTCGTCGAAACACGTCTCGTCTAAAAGTCTCGACCACGGCTGCTCGGGAAGAAATAAATAGTTCCCTTCCACTAAAATAATCTTATGTCTCTTGTATTCCACGAGAATGTCGTTTTCCACCGGATCGCCTTTCCCGTGATCGAAACTGGGGAAAGAACCGCTCCCGCTTTTCCGTAAGTTCACGATATCGTTCACGAACCTTTCGCTGTCAAAAGTAAACGGCGCGCCTCGCTTCGCCAACGCGTGTTGCGGGTTGTCCATCTTTTCCAGTTGGCTTCGGTAATAGTGATAGCCGTCCATCGGGACAATCGCTATGTCATACGCCGCGCTCTCGTTGTTATTACTATTATTATTAGTATTCTGTTCGTTTTCATTCTCCTCGTTCTCGTCCTCTTCTAACTCCTCGTTTACTCCTCCTCCTCTGTCGCCGCCGCCGCTGCTCGCGGTATTCGCACTCTTCCTTCTTTCGAGTTTTCGAAACTGTCTGCACACTTGTTTCGCGAGCGTGCTTTTCCCACCACCCGGTGGCCCGGCTATTCCGACTATAATTTGCGCGTCTTTACCGCTCGGGTGTAACTCTTTCGCCAAACGTAAGCGTCTCGCGCACGCTCTCGCCACGTCCAGAAACGTCGTCGTGTCGCTTATCGCGTTCGTATTGGCGAAACTTTCCGCAGACGATGGGAGGAACGTGAATTTACTCTCCACTCCGATGATGGTATTACTTCTTCTTCTTCTGTTACTTCTTTTGTTACTTCTTCTTCTCAACGACGATGACGACGACGACGATGGTGACGATGGCGCGCACCGGTAGCAGCATCCAAAAGTCGTCATCCTCGTCGCTTTTAAAAACTGTGATGACTCTCTCGTTGTGCTTTTACTCGTTCCTTTGTGCTTTGTTAGATGTAAGAAATGACGAATTTTGTGACGAAAAAAACAGTTGATGAAAAATAAAAATTCTTCTCTTCTGTCTGTCTGTTGCTTCTTCTTGATTAAAAAATTTCAAGCATGCGCTGTGTTGTTGCATCAGCGGCGGCGATTGAAGGGCACTCACAATCCGTCGTCGTGGCTTCATCGTCGTCGTCATCTTCACGACCACCAAAATTAAAACTTTGTGGTCGTTTGAAAATGTGTCGTTTTTCTTCTTCTTCGAGAAGAAGAAGAAGATGCAAAGCGCTTCGAAACGCTCCTCCTCGGATAGAAGGTGAAGATGATGATGAAGAAGAAGCTAAAGAAGAAGTTGATGACGACTTGGACGCGACGAGAAGCACCAACAAAACCACCAAAACCATCAAAAGAAGGAGAAGAGACATCGTGCTGGCTCTACAATCATCTTCGATGTTGTTCACAAAGAAAAGCTTTGCTCGTAATGGAGAAGAAGAAGATATGTATTCAATATCGAGCAACAACAGTATTACTAATAATAATACGTATTACAAATACGAAATCAACGCGAGGAAGAGACTGTTGGAAACGCAAAGGTTATACGCGTTACAACCAGAAGTCGATGAAAGGAGTAATAATGATGTTGATGATACGAATAATAATAATAGTAATAATAGTAATAGTAATGAATCCGTAATAGAGATACCGATGACGTACGACGGCGCGTCTTTCGTGTTGGATTATTACATCGGCGACGCGAGCGTGAGAGGCGTGGTGGATACCGGGTCTCCGTTTATAACCATTCAAGGTGGGAATGGGAGCGAAAATTGGGGGTTTGTGACGCAAAATGATATTCGGCCGAGCCCGTACGGGGAGACGTACGAAGTGTACGGGTTACAAGTGGATTCGAGCACCGTGTGGTGCTTGGGTGATTTGCGGTTCACGACCGGTTTTAACGATGATTCGCGTTCGCGTTCGCGCGATTGGAATTTACGGGAGATGGTTTTAGGCGTCGTCAACGGGTCCATGGCAAACGTGGGCGGGTCTATAAACGGCGCGAACGCGTCGTTCGTTGGATTGACTAAATACCGACAAGACTGGATTCGACCGACGTTTTTAGAACAAACCGATGTGAGCTCTTTTTCCATGAATTTCGAGAAGGAAACGTTGACGCTCTCGAGGAAGAATTTAATCGATAGAAGAAACGATGCGAACGTTTTAGCGATGATTGATTTACGACCACTCGGATCACCGGTGTATCACTACGCGGTTCTGTTGGACGATTTGTACATCAACGGGGAAAAACATAAATTTAAAAACAAGAACGAAAAGACGTACGTCATTTTCGATAGCGGGACGACCGGATTGTTAGTGTCTCAAGATTTATACGAAAATTCAGCCTTTCGAGATGGCGCGTTTCAAGCCGCGATGACTTTTACAGACGTGAAAGGAAACAAAAGCTCCGTCGCCATCGGGTCGTCCATTCGCACGTGCACGAGGAAGTGTTTGTTTCTTTGTCTGCCGCTCAAAGTGCCTTGGGACGGCGTCCTCGAGGAAAAATCGAACGTCATTTTTGCCGGTTTAGCGGTTTTAATGAATCAAGGTGAGATCACCGTCGACGCGGACGAAGGCGTGCTCAGATTAAAGTCAGACCCTGGCGTGAGTAGAATGGAATTTGAAGCAGACGAAGAAGGGTTCATTCCAATCAGAACGAGAGGAAAATTAGCGAGCGATATCAAACTGTACAACGAAACGTAAAGAATTTTGGCTATAGATAGCGCGGCGCCGCGCGGCAACATATTGTAACATTAGCGTGTACTGTAAGTAAAGAAATAAAAAAGTGTACCTAGGTAGTACCAGGTACTCGTAGTAATATTATTAAAAACTCGTCGCGACGATATTAAACAAACAAACATTAAATTTTTTTCTTGCAATCCGCGTGTGCTTTGTCACCCATCGCGTACGCTTCTCTGACATCGGTCTCACCATTCATCGCGTAGACGTCGTTGAACGAGTGCGGGTTGGTGGCCATTTTAATCTTGAACACTTTGCCGCCGCACTGCGATATCGTACTCGTCATCGTCAACTTCTCCTTGGACTTGGGCATGAACACGTTCGTGTACACTTGGCCGTCCGGTAAAATCAACCCGTCGTCGATCTCGTCGACGACGTTATATATGATTGCGTTCGATGCTCTGATTTTTTTCGCGGTGACGTTGACCAACAAGCAGTTCTCGACCTGAATGTCGCCGCAGTTGACGTTACTCACGACGGAGGATTTCACCGACCCGCTCTTCGCCGTGGACGCGACGATGACTGACTTGTTCGATTCGTCGTCGATAGAGGCTTGAAAGTTTGCCAACTTCACGTCGCGACTCGGGATATTCAAATACAATCTCAACGCCTCTGCTTCGGCATCGTCTCCAGTCACCATCAAGTTGTTCTTTCTGTACAACTTCAACAAGCCGTAATCCCACCAATACGAGCCTTGGCCGACGTCCACCGCGCCGAACAACTTCTTCTCAGGAAACTGCTCCAACAAAGCTTGTTTGAACTTCGTCATGCGGTCGTGGTGCGCTTCCGCTTGCTCTCGCGTCTCATCTTTCGTTTGCATAATCTTCGCGTAGTTTTCTTTCGTCATCGTCAACGGCATCCAAAAGTGCGGATCGGAATCAAACTTGGCGGTTTTCCCCGCCAACTCCTTCTCGAACTCGCTCAACATCAAACTTAACATTTCGTGGCCCAGTGAAAACGATCCTAAACTCGGACCGACTTGTTTCACCGATCCGAACGATTTCAACAGCTCCGACGCGGTCGCGTGGCTGACTTTTTCAACCTGCGTCGCCTCGTTCTCGCCGTTCACCGCGATTAACCCGTAGTTGGAGAAACCTTTCTCGTTCCACTCTGTTTCGTTCGGCATTGGGCCCATGACGGCTAAAATATCCGCGTGGTGTTCGCCAGATTTGTTGTGCCCTGCGGATGGAATGAAAATCTGGTCGCCCCAAAACACGGAGACTCTTCCCGGTCGCTCTTTGGCGTACCTGTTCGTCTGTCTCACCACCGCCTCGAGGATGGTCAAGTTTCTCGCTTCCCCGGCGACTTCCACCACCGCGGGTAACTTGACCCCAGGTTTGTTGTTATTCTCCGCCCCGGGTAACGGCGCTAACCTGGTCCCTTTCCCGGCCGTGTGGTACAAACCGATCGACCCGCCGTTGCTTAAAATCAAATCCAAATCCTTCGCGTCTTTCGCCTCCGCCAACTTTTTCGCTTTCGCGTACGCGTACAAAGTGCCCAATCCGTTCCCGGCGCCGTCTTTGTTCGTCCAGTCCTCGCACACGGCGTAAACTAAGGCGTCTTTTTTACACGCCGACCCTCGCGTTTGTACCAACCGTTCGCCCCAGTACGTCGCTTGGTGTTCGGTCGAGCAACAGACGATGACGGCGTCGAAACCGGTTTCGTTGGCGTTCATCTCACGTATCGATTCGAGCATAGATTTTTGCTTTTCCTCTTGGGAAGACTCCATTCCGTTAAAAGAAAACGCGTTGCCCATCTTGTTGGTCCGGAACGGCGCGCAGAGGAGGTTGAAGGACGAAATTTTTCCCGTTGTTTTTGTTGCGCTGCGTAGTAATACGCAGCTGTTCTGCGTTTTTCTTCTGCGGTATTATTCTTTTCTTACTCGTCGTAATTGTCTCTTTTTTTTCGTGTTACAACGAACTGGCAAGAAAATTAGGCAAAGAGCAAAGAAGGTTGTATTCTTTTCCATCGTCATCGTCGTCGCAGGAGCCACTTTTAGGTGCAAGCGGCTGCTGTGTATACTACTTGTACTATTATTATTATTATTATTATTATTACTACTACTACTACTACTACTACTACTACTACGGAGTAAGCTTTTCGAGGACATCTTTCCTCTCTCTCATCCACGCGTTGAGAGAAAATTGTTCTTCTTCTTCTTCTTCTTCTTCTTCGAATACGCGAAAGATGAACGTCTTGGCGTCGGCGATGGAGAAGCTTTTGGCGACCAACGCCTTGCGAGGCTTGTACGGGAGATAGACCATTCGGTCGAAGAAGACGGAAGCGATGGCTCGAATGACTCCCCTCGGCTGCGAAGAAGAAGATGTTGTCGTAGTTGCTTTCAATTCGGGAACGTTCCAGGAGGACGGGTGCATGCCGACTTTATGCGTCACGTGTACTTCGCCC
>JACLAA010006838.1_pt1 | contig 21280 bp, 15 predicted proteins | sample 8027891 | NCBI WGS metagenome assembly JACLAA01 (sample SAMN15724900, study PRJNA655200) | protist metagenome | isolation source: fluorescence activated cell sorting (FACS) single amplified genomes of... | place: Spain: Blaines Bay Microbial Observatory, Mediterranean Sea | collected 2016-01-19 | reverse complement strand
AAAGAGAGGTACTCCTGGCGACGTTACACGCCAACGCCGGGGCGTGCTTGATGAAACTCGAAAGTTTCGAGGAGTGTGTTCGTAGATGTTCGAAGGCGATAGCTTTACATCCTCGGTACGGGAAAGCGCATGCGAGGCGAGCGCAGGCGTACGAAAAGTTGGACGACGTCGAGCGAGCGTTGGAGGATTACGAGAAAGCGGTGGCGATCGAGGAGAAAGAGAACGGAGAGAGCGAGGATGCGAGACGGAGGATGAGAAAGTCCGCGCACAGAGAGAAGGTAAACGCGTTGAAACCGAAAGTAGAGGAGAAAAGAGAGGAGACGAAGAAGGAGATGTTTAAGCAACTCAGATCGTTAGGCGATATGGTTCTCGGGAACTTTGGTTTGAGCTGCGATAACTTTAAAGCGGAAAAGGATGAGAATACGGGAGGGTTTTCGTTGAAATTCGTGCAAGAGAAAGCAGGTGAAACGAAGACCAGGGTTATCAACGAGAATGAGAGTAATAATAATAATAATAATAGCGCCGCTGCTGCTGCTACTGCTAGTAAATAGAGAAGAAATACATATACAAACATACGAGCGCATCCAGCGGAGCGCTTCTTCTACATCACGCGGCTAATTTTCTCTACTACTATCGCTACTACTGCTGCTGCTGCTACTACTACTACTACTACTACTACTCGGCACTCGGCAAACTCATCAAACTTCTGCACCTCTTCTCGAACGCTTGAATTTGCGTGTTCGCCACGTCCTCGAAGAATACGCTCAGCGCCGCCGCGTGCGCCGAACTCTTCACTTTGAACGCAATCTCAAAGTCCACGACCGTGGAGACGTTTTTCTTTTTTCTGCTCTCCACGTCGTTCACGTCTTCCTCCTCTTCCTCTTCCAACTCTCGAAACCTCCACACCGTTTTCATCTTCTCGAACAAGGCCCCGCCGCCGTCTTCCTCGTTCGACTTATCTTCCGCCACGACTTTCCTCGGCCGGTCCAATGTCACTCTTGACGTGTACCTTTCGTTGAACACTTTAAATCCAATCTCAAGTTCCGCCTCGAATCGGTCTTTATCTATTTCATGTGTCACTTTTGATCGTCTGCAGAACGGTAAGAACTCGTGATATTTATTCACGTCCGCGACAATGGCGAAGAGTTCAGCAGGCGCCACGTCTCGAACTATTTTCCGAGACGAGAATTTACGTTTTAACAACGAGGAATCTTCGTCGTCTTTTTTATTCTTCTTCTCGTCCGAGGATAAAGAGGAGGAAGAGGACGCGTTGTTCTTCTTGTCACCACCGAACAAAGCATCTTTCGCGGCCGAGAATATCGTTCTTTGATTCGATGATGGAACTTTACATAATGGAACTTTGTACTCGAGAGACGACACGTGTTTTCCTTCATCTTTAATGTCCAAAGCAAAACCGCGATGATGATGACTCGACGAAAAGGACGAGATGTGCTCAAAGAAGAGCGCTCCTCCTCGCGGAGACCAAACACAACCTAAACTTCTTCGCGTGAATGTGGTCGTGGTCATCCTCATCCTCAGCAGCCTTCTTCTTAAAGCTCTGTCTCTCTGTCTCTCTTGTCTCTCTCTCTCTCTCTTTTTTGCCTCTCTTTTCCCCTCGAACACTTCTTTTCAAAAAGTGCCGAATTTCACAGAAAATTTAGGAGGAAAAGGAGATCAATCCAAAAAATCAAAGCTCGAGGAAAATCTTTTGGAGCTGCACGCACAACATCATCATCCTCATAACAGCACGCAAATAAATAATAATAATGGCTTCTATCGTCCAGTCCATCCACATGAGCGCGAAAGCGTCGGTCGCCAAGACCGAAAGCTTGAAGCGACAACGTTCCGTGAAATCGGTTTCGCGAACTTCGAACGTGACCTTCGCGTCCAGCGAAGAAACGGTCGACCGAAGACACGCGATGTCTTTGTTCGCGGTACGCCTAGAGATGTTTTTTTTTGTTTTTTTGTCTGCAATTCGGTTGCAAAACTCTCGCTCTTCTCTTCTTCGAAACGCGATGGTGATGCTTCGCTTTCGTTTCGAAAGAGCACAAACCCGACCTCGATGCGAACGCTCGATCGATCCGACGAGCGCGCATTCGCGCGCGACGATAAAATCCTCGAAGCAATAAACATCGATTTTGAGAAAAGAGGGGGTTGAAAAGCGCAGCAGCAGCAGCTGATCGAAAGTTTTGCTCTCGAATTTGTTCTTCTTTTGCTTCGAGAATTTTTGGGAGAGAAAACGAGATTTTATCTCTCGTATCCACCAATTTCCTCTCTGGTGAATCATCTTAGCGGGCAAAAATCTGACCAAATGTATTTCTCGGAATCCTCCCTTTTGAACACAGGGCGCGGCCGCATTGACCGCCGCGAAGCCGTCGTTTGCCGCGTACGGTGATTCTGCCAACGTTTTTGGCGGCATTTCCAACACGTCGGGCTTCATCCCGTACGCCGGCAACGGGTACGCGTTTTTGCTCCCGTCCAAGTACAATCCGTCCAAGGAGAGACCGTTCCCGGACACGGACTCGTATTTCGAGGATAACTTTGACCAAGTGTCCAACATCTCGGTGATTACCACCAAGGCGAAGGGTAACTCCATCGAATCGTACGGTAAGCCGGAAGCTATGTTGGCTGACTTTGGCTACTTGTTGGGCGTCCAATCGTACGCCGGCGAGACCAGATCCGAAGGCGGCTTCGCCGCCAACAAGGTATCCACCGCGGCTGTCTTGGACGTTTTCACCAAAACTGACAAGGGCAAGACGTTCTATATGTATGAAATCTTGACGAGAACTGCGGATGGCGACGAAGGGGGACGTCACCAATTGATCGCCGCGACGGTTGCGGACGGCACGTTGTACATCATGAAGTTGCAATCGGGCGACAAGAGATGGTTCAAAGGTCAAGAGCGCGACTTGAAGCAAACGTGGAACTCGTTCACGGTCGCATAAATATATTAATTTAACGCTGAGCATAAAAAAGAGAGAGAGAGAGAGAAAAAGAGAGAGAGAAAAAGAGAGAGAGAGAGAGAGAGAGTAAAAGAGAGGGGGCGAGAGAGTATTTTGTAGACATAATAATAATAAGGAAAGAAGCAAAAGAGTTTGTTGGTTCGGCGAAAATACACGCGAAAGAAAAAAAAGGAGGAAAAAAGGGAGAGACCCCGAGAGAGAAAGAGATTACAATAGCTACTACCTAGACGTGGAATCCTTCCCGCCTCCTTGCTTTCTCTCTTAGAGAGAGAGTTCTTGAGAGTTTTCTTTTGTTGTTGTTTTGAGCAGCGGACTACGCCGGTATATTTTGCGAAGGGAATGTGTCTTCCTTTTGTGTTCTTTCCTCCTCACACAAAAAAATGCATTCGTAATCTTTTAAGCGAACTAACACCACCTTCTTTTGCCTGTGATGATGCGCGCACTTCTGCGCCCTTCCCGGCGACAGTGTCATCATCATCAGCATATGCTTTTCCTTTTCCTGCGTCGAAATCGTCGTCTTCAAACCTCGTCGGTCTCTTTTGATGAGAAAACAAATCGAACCTTTTGGGAAGAAAAAAATCATCATCGTCAACTGTACGCTCAACTTCCGGAACGCATCAAACGAGCGGTTTTGGCGCAAATCCCTCGAGATTTATTAGCATCATCGAAGACGAATAAGAAAACAGTCGTGGCGGTCGCACTTTCCGGAGGCGTGGACTCTTTCGTCAGCGCGTGGTTGTTGAAGAACGCGTTACAAGCAGCAGCAGTGGGAGAAAAAGGAGAAAATATCAAACTGAAAGCAATCTTGATGAAAAACTGGGACGAGCGCGAGGAGACGAACAGCGAATGCCTGTTCGACGCCGACCGACGGTCGGCAAAGAAATTGGCGAAATATTTATCTATGGACTTACACGAGGTGGATTTCTGTCGCGAGTATTGGCAGTCGGTGTTTTCGCCGTTTACGGAGAGCGTGGGGAGAGGCGAAACGCCGAACCCGGACGTGTGGTGTAATCGAGAGATTAAGTTTGGGAAACTGTTAGAGCACGTGAAAGGGGAAGAAATTGGGGCGAAGTATTTAGTGACTGGACATTACGCGGAGATTTGGAGGGAGTACGGTGAAGATAATATCGAGCAATTGTCGTCGTCGTTGAAAAGAATCGAGTTGCGTCGAGCGAAGGACGAGACGAAAGACCAGACGTATTTTTTAGCCTCGGTGCCGTCAAAGGCGTTACAAAGCGTAATTTTCCCGCTTGCAAAGTTGAGAAAAGCAGAAGACGTGATCGAGTTGATTGCACGGGATCTTTTAGGGAACGTGGCGAACGTGTTGGACAGAAAATCGTCAGCCGGGATTTGCTTCGTCGGGAAGAAGAGGAACTTTTCGGATTTCGTGCACGAGTACGTCCAAAGAGATCCGGCGTGGTTCGTGGACGTTGAATGTATAACAGAAGAAAATAATTCATTATTAATCGAGAATAGCAGTATTAGTGGTAGCAGTAGTAGCAGCAGTAGTAGTAGTAGTAGTCGTAGTAGTAGCAGCAGCGGCATCATCAGCGGCGGTAGCGAAAGAGGTGGCCTCGAAGGAAAGGGCGATTCTAACACCATCGACGAGAAGTACATCTTGGGGGAGTGCGAGAGCGTGCACTCCGTGACCGCGGGCCAACGCGCGCGCATTGGCGGTCTTCCCAAACCGTACTTTGTCGTTGGAAAGAGCACAGAAGAGAAAGGATCGTCCAAAGTGTACGTGTGCGAAGGCGGCGACCACCCGGCTTTACTCACAAATTGGTGCGTCATAAAGGACATCCACTTTGTCCACGGGGACGACACAGACGCCCTCAACTCGTCGCAACAAGTCCGCGTGAAAACGCGCTACGCCTCCCCCCTCGTCCCTGCGACGATAGGAATACCACCACCACAACAACAAAAAGTGTCTCTCTTCTGCCGCTCGGCGTACGAGAAAGCGACGACGACAACGCCATCGCCATCATCGCCATCAACAACAGCAAAGTCTTCTTCTCCTCCTTCTTCTCCTCCACCTCTCCTCCAAATCACCTTCGCGAGTCCTGAAAAAGCCGTCTCTATCGGCCAAGCTGTCGTTATGTATCACCACTCAACCTCTCGCGTCCTCGGCGTCGGCTCCGTCGCCTACCACGGACGCACCGTCTTCGAAGAAGAAAAAGAAGAAGAACAACAACGCAGACAAACGAAGACAAAGTGAGAAAAAAAACGACGTCGACAAAGAGTAGTAAAAGAGTAAAGGAGTAAAAGAGTAGTAAAAGAGTAGTAAAACAACACCAACAACACACATAGTAATACTGTTTCCTTTTTGTATTAAGAACGAGTAGTACGAGTACTTAGTAGAAAATCGAGTAGACTAGTACCAGTATTTTTCGGTTTTACTTTTTTGTCTCCATTTTCAAAAAGTTCGACAGTTTTTTTTCAAAGCAGCTGACTCTTCATTATTTTTAATTCACCTAAAAAAAAACGTTTCTATCTCCCCAATTTAACTTGCCTTATCTGTGCTTGTTTTGCGTCGCTTTTACCGATAATACAGCTTTTGAAGACAACATAACAGAGAAAGGAAAATGGGTCCTCTCGACCTGGAACTCGGTCACAAGTCGTGGTCGTTCCTGTTCTATCTCTTTCACCACTTTCCTCGTTTGATGCTCGGCATTGGCCCGGATGCCGTTTTCGTCTGCATTGGCTACATGCTCCGATTTCTGAATAGGATGGGTCTGAACCGAACGCGGATGATGATGTCGCACGGGTGGACGTACGATAAAGAAGAAGGTTTTCGATGTCCGATGAGCATACGAGAAAGGTTGGTGAACGCGTGCGCGAAGAACGAAACCGCAGAGGCGGCGGAAATAAAGTGGGAGGAAAAGACGAAGGAAAAGTGGAAGTATTGGAGTTACGCGCAACGGAGAGAGTACGAGTTGTGTTGCGAAATCGGAGAGTTTGCGAGTTTAGGAATTAGCACGAAAGAGCTTAAATACGACGCGACGTTGTCGTGCTTGGGAATGACAAAAGTTATGCGCGTTTGGCGAACGGATGAGGATTTGCGGACGTGCAAGAGATTTTGTATTTTGCTTCCGTTTACCGGCGACGAAGGCTTTTACCTCAGGAAAGATAGGAGTCAAGAACTGGTCGCGAAAGGAGTGTGTTGCTTGATTCCAGAGTTGCCGTATTACGGCAGTCGACGAGCTTTGGAAGGGCAAACGGAGTTTTTCATGAGATCTATTTCGGATTATAGCACTAAAGCCTTGGTTTCGTACGCGGACGTGGTCGCGTTGACGGCACACGTGAAGGAGACGTTGGCGATGCACAATCACGAGAGCGGAAGTTTGGTCATTTCTGGATGTTCGATTGGTGGGTATTATTGCGTTCCAGCGGCGATCTTGGCGCAGTTGTTGACGAAGAATAAAAAAATGAGGAAGAGTAAACGTTCGGTGAATTTGAAAATAGGCGTTTCCGCTTTTTGCGGGTGGTTGAGTTTTGACAATTGGTTTCAAGACGAGGAAAAATTGCCCATGGCCGTACTTCTGACGAATTTAGAAATGTTGGCGAACGTAGGGATGAGTTCTTTAGATAAGATGACCACGAATGTGCGCGAGGCGTACCTCGGGGCGATGAAGGAAACCAATTTCAAAAAGAAACGAGTTAAAATGCGCGAAACTTTGGCGTTGTTTTTGGACGATATGGCCAGTTGGAATTCGTTCGAGTGGAGGATTAAGAAACGCGCGAAGGAAGAAAAGACTGAGAAGAAGCTTTTGAATATTGATGGCATATTAGACGCGGTGAGTTTTACGCACGCCCGTCACGATAAGTTTATCCCGTATTCGAAGGAGAAAATGGAAAGAGAACTCGAGCAGGTGGACGCTTTGTCGAGAACGAAGCCGATCGTGGAAGTTTTAGAATGCGATCATATGGTGGCTATTTCGCGTAAAGGACCAGCGATACCGTTAATATTGGACACGTTCGATAGAATGGTGTATGAGTGAGAAATAAAAAAAAACGCGCCGCTCTTGTCGTTCGCGCGCGTTGTGTAAGAAAAGGCATGTGTTTTACGAGTTGTGCTGTACGTGTAGTTCAATTCTTGTTTATAAAAATAAGAAATTGATCTTTAGTATTAGTGTTAGTATGTTGTTGTTAGTATCATCATCAAATTGTCGTGTTGTTCTTTAATGTTTTATTCCTCTTTCCCGTCTTTCAAAACCTTCGCCACAAACACGACACCAACGCCAATCGTTCGTTTCGTCCACTGCTTCAATGCAACCCTTCTCTTCTGTCTGTTTTCCTGACGCGTTCGCACTCGCTCTTTTTCGCTATCGGTCAAGGATGCCGCGGCTTGGAATTTCAATTTTTCGCGTTCTTCCTTCTCTTCGAGTCGATTGGCGAGTTTGCGAAGGCCGTTTCGGAGCATGCTCCGTAAAAATCGAGCGTTTCGACGCAAGTGTAAAGGCGTTTCGCGAAGGCGGCGTCGCTCGGCGCGCTCTTCTTCGTCGACGATGTCCGGGTAATCGTCGAAGAGATGTTGTTGTTGCTTTTGTTGTTGTTGTTGCTCGCGTTCTGCTACTAGGTCCGTATCGCTATTATTATTATTACTATTTTTCTCCCCGCCGTAGTTGTTGTTGTTGTTGTTATTGTTTTTGTTCAAATTCGCGTCGTTTCCTGGCTCTCCTAAACTGTTCGTGCTGTCAAAACTCTTCACCGATTGTATGCCACCCTCTCTCTCCAGGCGTTTCCGCATTCTTATCTCCCTTCTCAACTCTCTGTGAAACGACAGCATATACTCATCCAAACCTTTCGCTGCGGTCATGTGGACTAACTTCCTCGGCACGCCCGGCGCTTCGCAATACGTGGAAACCAACATCGCTCCATTTTCAACCTTCTCACCATTCTTCCCTCTCGGCATGTCGTCGTCAAATTTTGGCTGTATCAAACTCGCCGCGTATAAATGTTGCACGTCGTACCCACCTCCGCCTAATTGTACTTGCGTGTGTTTCTTTTTCTTATAGGCCTCTTCGCTTCCGTTGGCGTCGACGCAGACGGAAATCGTCGACCGAGTCACTTCGTCGTGCCAGACGCGCCGAATGCCGATGTAATCTCTCGGTGCCATCAATCGAGGGTAGTTGACGCGCCAAAATATCAAATCGCACTCTTTCTCTTCATCTCTCGCTAAAATTCTACTCGTCGTGCTGGAATCGCCCCAAACGTTTCGTCTGTGCTCGTCTAGTTGCACTTTCGCCACGACATCGGCGTCGATGTTATCGATGGCTATTTCTGTTTTGATCCGCGCGATGTGCTTCCCGTGCGCGCGAGAAGAGGTGGACGTCGAGCAGTACATTCTGTATCTGCAGGGCATCTTCGCACTTTCTATGCTCCCGGTGTGTATCTTCTCCCAAACGACGTCCTCGCGTTCGGTTAAATCCGCCGCGCTATTCTTCCTTCCGCTGTTATTTTCAACCACAGATTCTACAAACGCGTTTTTATGCGTCTCGTTGACAATACCGGCTAGATTCAAGGACATTTTCGGCACAGTCGTGCTCGCACTACCGCTCGTCCAGCTCTTTTGTTTGTCCACTCGGAGAAGAACCGTCGTCTGGTCGCTCGACGACGAATGGTGTTGAATGAAATCCCTCGATCCTAAATCGATCGAGCGTCTCAACAATAAGCTCGCGTTGTTGCTGTTCGTACCGCAACGCGATGATGCTCTTTTCCTCGAATGCTTTATCCTTTCCTCCGAGTTCTTTTTCTTCTTTTTTATACTCTTCCTCGTCCATCCACTAAACAGAATTGTCTTCTTCGCTCGCCTCCACCCCATCCGCGCGAGTTCAACCACCACGGGTAACACAAACCTCAGCAACACGTACACCACGAAATACATTTCCAAAGCGACGGAGGCGTTGAACCTAGACCAGTAGTTTCCGCGGAGTAAAAACACGGCAACACTGAGGTAAAGGAGGAGTAATCGCTCTCGGATGTGCGGTAAGATGTGGAACGGGAGGTACTCTTCTTCTTCTTCTGAATCTTCCTCCTCTGCTGAGTCACCACCGTCGCCGTTCTTTTTTTCCATTCTATCCGTCGTCGCCGTTTCCATTTTCGCTTTCACGTACGCGTGAGAAGGTTTCGGCGACGCTTTACCAACTCGCGGTTGTTGTCGCTGTTGTTCTCGTTGTTGTTCTTGCAAAACGGCGGAGGAAAAGGCGTCTTCCGATATTGGTTCCATCGTCATCTTTTAAAGGGGTGTGACTACGGTTGAGTCATGATTTTTAGTGTGGATTTGAGTGAAAATTTTCCTCATTCGCTCTCGCTGTTGCGCCGGTGGTGGTGTTGTCTTTAGTAGTATTAGTATCGTTACAATCGCGAGATTTGTTGCTAAGTTCTATATACTGCGTTTCTGCGCGTTTTATACGCTTTTGGTTGTTTCTCTGTGCGTTTTGCCACGTTCAATCTTTTGTCGCGGAGCGCCATTTCTGCGAGACACCGACGCGGCGAACGAACATCGCCTCGAAGACGTCGTTCAAATCTCCTATTTTTGCGACGAGTTTTCTTCTCGGATGCGAGGAAACGTCGAAATCGTACGCGTACGATTTTTCTTCTCTAGGTCGACGCGTTAGATCTACGACGTCGGGATCGTCGGGCGTTTGTTTCAACGTCTTCCCTAAATGTGAGAACAGTATTCTGGCTTCGGTTTCGTTGGCGATGAGGCAGTTTTCTTTTTCGCTCTCGAGCGGAGTGCGCGCGGACTCGTGATGGAAGGTTTCGCAGTTTCGTCGGAAGAATTCGGGGTTGTCCAAGGACTCCCTGGATGCGTCCTTGAGTTTGTTCTTTGATGCCGCGGTGGAACACTGTAAAAATGTCATCCGCGTCTTTCTTCTCACGTCTTCCCGCCTTTTCTTCCTCCTCTCAATCGTACGTACAAATCCTCCACCAAACGTCTTCAACGCCATCGAAATGGACGTACTCATACACCGCCCCGTATCAACACACGTCTCGTCGTCAACGTCGTTAATCATAAAAGCACCACCCGCGCCTTCAAACAACTCTCCGAATATCGCGCACGCTTCCATCGCCGCCAGCGAAGCTTCTCTTCCGCAGGCTAAAAAATGAATCTGCGTCTCCAAATCAAAGTCCAACGCGTCCGCCGCGACGAGCGCGATATCGCAAACTACTCGTCTTAATCGTCTTCGTCTCTTTCTTCTCGAAAAGTCGTCGTTGGTGTTGTTAAAAGCGATCTTCAAATCATCAATATCATCATCATCATCATCATCATCCGATGACGTTGATGAAACTTCTTCGTTCAACAAAACTCTTCTTCTTTCATCCAAAAGCGGCACGACCCACGTCTCCGTTTGCGGCAAGTTAAACGCTTTCGCGTATCCAGCCAACGCGTTTACGCTCTCCGCACGATCCGTCAAGAGTAAAAGGAGGTTATTGGTTCGTCGGTGCGTCGTGCACGGCACTCTCTTCGCATCAAACGTCGTCCTTAAAACCTTTGCTTCTTCGTCTGAGATTCTTTTCCCAAGCGGCGAAGCTTTGGATGATGATTTTGGCGACGACGATTCAGACGACGACGTGTCAATGCGTATGGCATCAAATCGAGAATAGTCGATGGTCATCTTTCGTTAGGGTCATCTGTTGTTGTTCATGCTTTTGTTTTCGTTGTGTTCATGGTGTTCATGTCGCGCAATTAGTAGTGTTGTATTGTGTTGTATTATATAAAGACTTTCTCTAAATATCTAAATCTATGTACCGAGCGGAGAGCATCATCTGAACCTGCTCGAAGCAATGTTTGCTCTCACAACGCCTCTCGTCTCGATGTCATGTTCCCATCTGCTCTTAAACTTCAAATACAAAACCATGCTGCCTCGAGCGTCTTCGGATGGGTCGTGACCGAGGACACTTTTTGATGTCGTTTCCCCGTTCGTCTTTGTCGTTTCGTTCGTAGTAGTCGTTCGTTGAATGGAAAAGTTGCAGTGGATTTTCACCAACTTTCTCAACTTTTGCGGTTTTTTGAAATGCGGCGGGCGTAAGATTGGTTTCCAAGTCGCCGTGTCGCGGAGGAGTTCTTTCGGGTAAGTCATTTGGAGGACCTCGAGGTCGTTTTCTAATCCGTGACCGGTCATGACGACGCGTCTTCCGTCGGTACCACCGCTCCCAAAAAGTTCCACGACTTTATTCTGAACCTCCTCAAAACTCGGCGCGTCGCGGAGATGTACTTCCGTCAATCCCGACCATTGCGTTCGGTAATGGGTCACAGTTTCCGTCGGACGACAATAGCTCGTATACACCACGTTCAAGTGTTCATTAATCACGGATACTTGACCTAACACGCTCTTCACGCCGCCTAAACCAACGCCTACCATCTCGCAATCCAACGCGAGACAGTCGGTGATGGAGAAATCATCGTTGAGCGGTATCGGAGGTCCCGAGCGAACTTCTCGTTGCTTGCGTTCTTTGTCCTCTTCCTCTGCATCAAAGAGGTTAATAATCCGCCCGTTTCGAACGACGCGCAACGCGCCCAACCCAAACGGTCTCCTTTTCGCCATCCTCTCGTAATATTCTCTCTCCTCCTTCTCCTCTTCGTCTTCTTCGTCGTCCTCGTACCTCCCTCTCCTCTCGCTCGGAGTAGAATTTGGCGGCACTTCTTCTCCTCTGCCTCTCCTCCTCGCGCCCGCGAACCGATACATCGCCACCACTATCCCCCAAAAGCTCCCTAGATTCTGAAACACGTCCGCGCTACTCTTTGCGCCAAAATTCGCCAACGCGTCCGCTCGCGCGTTATTCATCCTCGCCGTGTACGAGGATCCTTGGTTCTTCTTTGATCGAATACTCCCATTATTCGGATTCCCTTCCGCGTGCGCCTTCACTTTATGCACCACCGTCCGCCCTTCTCGGGAGAGTAACGCCCAACAGACGCACCTCAAATACCACCTCGTGTTCCCGTCTCTCACGTTTTCGACGACGCTCCCAAAACTAGGATTCCTCTTCTCTCCTCCTCGAGATTGATTTCGAAAACTTTCCGCCGCTTTCAACACGTACCTGGAGTCCGTGTACACCGTCAGTCTTTCTCGCCAATCGTGCCTCAAAATGCACGCTAAAAACGCCAACATTTCCGCGCCGTTGCTATCTTTGCAGCTGGATTTTGACACCGCGGCGGCGAAGTTTAATCGATGCCCCGGCGAGTAGTACACGGAGACGCCGCCTCCTCCTCTTCCTTTTTCGAACGATAAAGACGACGAGGACGTAGTGCACGGTGTCATCGACGCGTCGATGTAACAAATGCCGTCGTCGTACTCCTCGTCGCGTAAAATCTTCTTGGCGGTTCCTTTCCGAGTATTTTTATCGTTCACGTGTGCGCTGAGTAAAAGTCGTTTCTCTTGCACTTTCTCGGGAAAGAAATAAAGCGCGGAGAATAACGAAAACGCGAATTGCACGAAGGAAACCAGGTTCCAGAGCTCGTCTTTTATGATTCGTGTGTGTCGAGAGAAGTACACCCGCACCATTCGCTCTCCAAGTTATCTGCGTTGGGGAAATTTCCTCTCAGCGAGACACACTTTTCAACGCTTTATGTGCGGATGTCTTTCGAGAACGACGCGAAAAAAAGCCGCTCGAGGACTCCACGAATGCGTGCACGTCATCGTCTGCGCGTCAGAATAGTACTGCGATCCTTTTTCTCGGATATCTCGTTCAGGTTTTGTTGCGCTTCATCATACGACTTTCACTCTGCGGAATTTCCTCATAAATAAGCAAGAAGAACACCATGGAATACGTCTCCTTGGAAGGCTTGCGTAACGACGGCCGCCGTCCGAACGAGTGCAGACACACGTCCTGCGCGTTCGAAAATCCAATATCCGCGAACTCGTGCTCTGGGTCCGCGGAGTTTACGTTCGGGCAAACGACTGCCGTGGCGGCGGTTTTTGGTCCACATTCTTCCCTGAGTACGAGTACGATCGATTCTCTGTCGTTAGAGCGGTTGAAAGTGACCGTGGAAATTACCAGCGCGGCGTTTGGAATGGATGTGATCCCAAAGAAGCGAGCGACGAACGCGGCGACTCTGATGAAGTCCTCCAAGTCCTCTCGGAAGAACAAAGAATTAGCGGTGAAGTTTGAGCAGATTTTAAGGTGTTGCATAGACGCGAAGCGGTATCCTCGATCGGAGGTGTACGTCTCGGCAGCGACGATAAACGACGACGGCTCGGCATCGGCGGCGTTGTTCAATAGCATAGTATTGGCGTTAGTGGATGCAGGAATTCCAATGTTGGATGTGTTCGTGGCGGTGTGCGCGACGAGGTTGGACGGCGAAACGTTGTTGGACCAAAACGAAGTCGAGGAGAGAGGGCGAGGGGTGGAATGTTTCGTCGTCGCGGAAACGAAGGAGAGAAGGAAAACGGACGGATTGCAGAAAGGAAACATCGGATTCAATTCGAAGATGAACGACGAGTACGGCGACGACGACGTGAAACGAATCGTTTCTTACGACATCAGCGGCGGCAAGTTGGCGCCCGCAGCCGTCGACGACCTGCTTCGCGCGTGCGCGAAAGGCTGCGACGAGGTCTCGCGCGTCGTGCGCAAAGCGATGAAAAAACGGCTCAGAAAGCTCGCAAGCACGACCAGGAACCTCGCGTGACATAACGCAGAGGAGAAGAGAGCGTTAGAGAGAAAGAGAGAGAGAGAGAAGGAAATGTTCCTCGTAAAGTTTAGTACATTCGTAGACCCGCAAGAAAGCGCATCATAGTTTTAGAAAGTAGTACACACACGGCAGCGTTTTTCGCTTGCAAATGAATCGTCCTCCTTAAAGCGTTAATGTTGTTCATCCTCCTCTGGCGAGTTCACTAAATCTCGAACATATGCATCGATTTTTGTGATGGATAAAAAATGTTCCTCTCGTTCCTTTTATCTTCAGAGTTCAACCCCTTCGGGACTTAACACAACACACATCTTATTTAAGAAAGAACTGTTTAGTAAAGGCGGTGAAAAGGCGAGGACTCAGACGACGTGCTAGTAATAATAACACTCATGCACGCCGGGTTACACTCCCGCTTGTCGTCGCACCATCAGCGCGGGAAACATAATCATCATCGACACAATTCGTCGTCGTTGGAGGAAGGATTGGCAAACTTGGACGAGACGACGAATGGCAACGTTCCTGCTCCTCCTGCCAAGACGAGACGCGGAAATTACAACAACAACAATTCAAATTCCTTCTGGGGCAACGGCAAGAACGGAGGAGGAGGAACGAATGCGTTCTCGCGGGGTGGCGCGATTCCAAGCGTTTTGAGAGATAAATTTGGCACCCACACTGGAGGCAACAAGAACAAGAAGATATCGGCGTGGAAGCGCTGGCAACCACTTTTGTTCGCGGCGATTTTAATCGGGTTTCCGTTATCTAACGCGGTGTTTTTTTTCGGCGCGCACGTGATGCCGACGTTGTTTTCGTCGTCGTCGTCTGGGTTAGAGCAGAGCGGGATGATGTCGCCTGCAACGTCAAAGTCGCCAAAGTTTAGCGGGAAGCAGAAAGAAGGCGTGTTTGGCGCGATTGGGAGCGAGTACGAAGACGAAGGAGACGAGGACGAGGACGAGGAAGTTTCCGACGATTTTATGGAAGGGTACGACCACAAGAAGAATAAAAAGAAAAGTTTAGATAGAAAGAGAAAGATGGATCCGTCGATGACGGAACCGTTTCCGGCGCTGTCCGATTTCTTGGACCCGTACCGGGAACATTACGAATCGTTTTTTGATGCTTCCAGCGAAGCTTGGAGGATAAAGAAGTACGGGCGAATTTGTATTGTTTCGGATTACGTTTTAGGATTATCCACGGGTTCTGGACCAGCGACGGCGGTGACGACGTTAGCCGAGGAGTTGCACGAAAGCGGCTTCGACGTGACGATTTTGTACACCGGGTACGCGATTCATAAACCACCGGATGTAGAATTTTGGACTGGGTATTACACCGCGAAAGGGATTAACGTGATCGCGTTACCTGAAACTGGGGTTTCGTACGATGTTCCCGTAGACGTTGCCATTGCGCACAGAGTATTCATGTGGATGAATGACCAACAGTGGTACGATTGCGTCCATTTCTTGGATAATCGCGGAAGAGGGTATTTCGCGTTGACTGCGAAAAAACAAGCGTTAGCGTTTAAGCACACCGAATTCGTCGTTCACGCGCAACAACCTCACTTGTGGTACAAAACAAACTCGCTGCAAACGTTGGACACGTTGCACGATTTAGTCATCGATTATTTAGAGGAAGAGCAAATGAAAATGGCCGATCACATCGTCGCGCCGAGTCAGTACATTTTGAAATGGTTCACCGATCAAGGTTGGGAATGGAACAGAACGAAATCAACCAGAGTGCACACGAACCCGCTGCCGAAGTGGGTGAAATCGAAGAACAAAATAGCTCACGAAGCGAGCACAATCAACGAGATTGTCTTTTTCAGTCGATTCGAGTTGCGCAAAGGTATCGTTTTGTTTTGCGACGCTATGGACCAGTTAGCTTTGAGAGGGGACACGCAAATTATGAAAGGCGTGCGAGTAACATTTTTAGGCCACTTGAGCAACTCAGCGGAAGAAAAGTTGACGATTAAAGGTGGCGCGAGAGCGAGAGTCGATCAATACATTCGCCAACGCGCTAAGAAATGGTCGTTCCATTGGCAAATTTTGAAAGACATGGACGTGAAGCAAAGGTACGAGTACATCGAGGAAGGGAACGCGAATAATAAATTAGTCGTGTTGCCGTCCTTACTGGAGAATTCGCCGTACACCTTAGTGGAATGTTTGGTCATGGGTATTCCAGTGGTCGCCTCGGACGTCGGTTCGGCGCGCGAGTTTATCGACGACGACGACGCCGAGAGAGTATTGTTCGTACCAACGCCGAAACCGTTGGCGGGGAAAATCAGAGACATTCTCAAGAACGGATTCGTCCCGGGGAAATCGAAAATCAAACAAGACGTGGAAAAAGACTGGACGATTTGGCAACACCACTTAGTGCACCAATCTAAGGATTCCTCGAACGCCATGTCAACTTTACAAACGTGGGAAGAACCGCTCGTTACGGTGATAGTAGTCACGTATAACAACCCTAAGTTGTTGAAACAAGCCTTGCAATCGATTTACGAACAAGAGTATACGAAAGTTGAAGTCGTGCTGATTGATGATGGTTCCACGTTACCGGAAGCGCAAGCGTATTTACGTGAGATCGACGCCGAATTCAAACGCAAAGGGTGGGTCTATTTGCAACAAGACAACAGAGGTCCCGGGGCGGCGCGTAACAACGGCGCCAAGCACGCGCGCGGCGAGTTCATAATGTTCATGGATGATGATAACTTTGCCAAACCTAGAGAAATTGCCACGTTCGTGTCCGTTGCCATGCATACTAAAGCGGACGTTTTGACTTGTACGAATGAATACTTTTACGGATTAGAGTTACCCGGAAATAGACCGCCAATTGGACGATGGGTTCCGCTCGGCGCGGCTACCACGGTCGGGATGTTTCAAAATCTCTACGGAGACACGAATGCCATGATTCGACGAAAAGTCTTCCTCGATTTAGGCGGTTTCCCTGAAGATTACGGTTACGCTCTTGAAGATTGGGAGTTGTTCTCTAAATCTGTCTTGGGCGGTTATAAACTCGAATCCATTCCTTCTCCGCTGTACTGGTACCGCATTCGTGATACGTCGCACTCTCACGAAACTGCGAAATATGGGAACGCCGCGCGTACCATCCGTCCGTACCTCAGACAAATTCCTCAAAAACTCCATCACATTGTTCTTTTCGCGCAAGGCATGAAAGATTCGCACGACGTCGCTGCCGGCCAACTGGAAGAACAAAACGGCCAAATGCGCGACGTTCGTAAAATGTTGAAAACGTTAGCTACGAGTCTGAACGATTTATGCGACGATGGGTTAATTCCAACCACCGCAAAAAACCAAGTCGAAAATTCGCAATTCGCGTTAGACGAAGACGACCCGTCAATCGTCGAATCTCCATCGTACGAACGTCTGGAAGAGAAGAATAAACGTTTCAAATCCTGGTCTCTGTTCGCGGACGGATACAACATCGATAAACGAAACGGACGCATCTCCGAATCCTCCTCGGACACTCGCGCCTTGCGCATGCAAAACCCAGACTGGAAAGATGCTCGAGGCGCGGTTCAAGAAATCCACTTGCACCAAAAAGAACCGTCCGCGGTGATCATCTCCGGTTGGTCGAAAGCCCGCGACGTCTCCGGCGCCTCCGACGGCGGCTACTCCATCTACGCGGACATCAAGTTCATCGACGGAAAAATGATGTACGGCTACTCCGTCGCTTTTGACGTCGGCACGCACACTTGGCAGTTCAAAGCTGGAGTCATCGATCCAATCGTAGCCATCGAGAGTATAACTTTATACGCCATGTTTCGTTGGCACGCCGGCACGGCTTGGTTCGACGACGTCACGGTGTCCTCCTTGAAAGAAGGCTTGTGCGATTACACTAAATTGACTTTGGAAGGGTTAGGGCCGGATAAAGGAAACGGTGGGAAAATTGGACCTGGTGGAAACAGAGACGAGTTATAACGTCTAGCAGAACAACGCCGCGAAAAGCACGCGTATTGTATGTATTTGTGTGTGTATCATTAATTAAATTCATCATCGCATTCGCCTCGTCGTCGTAACTCCGTTTTCTTTCCTTCTTTTCTTCTTTTCTTCTCGAGGCTGCTCCTCCACAAAAAAAGTTTCCAAACGAGAGAAAAAGGTCAAGCGCTTAACTCCTCTGCTTTAAGACAAATGGGGAGAACGAAATCAAAAGTCCTTCTCACGACGTCGATTCTCGGTTCCTCGCTCTTAATCTTTGCCACGTTTGGGATTCTCGGCCCGAACATTCCAAACTTGACGACGGGAACGACGACGGGTTTGAAGCGTCGACATTCGTTTCGAATTGGGAAGAATGCGCTGCGGGAAGATTACGAAGCCCATCATCATCATCATCATCTGAGAACGACAATAAGAGAAGATTCGGAGCAGCAAGACGAAGATATGATGGCGAATTTAGTGCCGAGTTTAGAAAAAGAGGAGGAGGAGGAGGAGGAGGAGGAGGAAAACGTTTTAGTCGTCCCGTTCTCTTCCTCCTCCACCTCGAAAAAAGAAGAGGAGATTTTGATAAAATCGACGTCAGCGGACATGGACATCGAAACGGAGGAAGATCTGCATCCGTTCAGAGGTCGGAAACCGAGACCTCCGCCGGAGAAGTTTACGACACGAAACGAAGCGACGACGACCTCTCCGGAACACGTGCTCGATCCGAACAGGATGCAAATAATCTCTCTCGATCATCCGCGAGCGTTTCTGTATAAGCGGTTCATGACGGACGAAGAGTGCGATTTTTTGATCGATCACAGTAAAAGTCGGATGTCAAAGAGTGGTGTCGTGGACGCGGAGACGGGTGGGACCGCGAAATCGGACATTAGGACGAGCACGGGGAGTTTTGTTGGGATTGGAGCGAATGACTTGATGAAAAAGTTAGAAAAGCGAGTGGCGACGTTTTCGATGTTGCCGGTGAAGCATCAAGAGGCGACGCAGGTGCTGAGATACGAGGTTAAGCAGGAATATAGAGCGCATTACGATTATTTTTTCCACAAAGGAGGCATGGCGAACAATCGAATTGTGACGATTTTGATGTATTTGCACGAACCGGAATTTGGAGGAGAGACGGTGTTTCCGAATACGGAGGTTCCATTAGAGAGAGCGGAGAAAGGATGGGGGAAGAATTTCTCGGAGTGCGGGAATAGAGGGAGGGCAGCGGTGGTAAGAAAAGGCGACGCGTTGATATTCTGGTCCATGAAACCTGGCGGGGAATTAGATCCCGGGTCGTCGCACGCCGGGTGCCCAGTCGTGAGAGGAGAGAAGTGGACGGCGACGAAGTGGATTCACGTAAATCCAACGAACCAATGGAACCAGAACAATCACAAGGTGCACTACGCAGGGGGACCGGCGAATTCAGAGACTTGTAAAGATACGAACGCGGCGTGTCCGGGATGGGCAGAGGGTGGAGAGTGTACGGCAAATCCGGGATTCATGGTGAATTCGTGTAAGGTCTCGTGTAGGCAATGCGTAGGCGGCTGGCGGGACGGCTCGTATACGAAACCAGTGCTGAGCTGAGCTGAGCTTTATGCTTTGTTTTTGCTGTTGTTGTTGTACCATTGTATATTATGTTGTATAGCTACTAGTATAGAGAGTAACTAGCTCATCCTTCCATCCGCATCTCTTTCTTATCTAATTTTACATCGTTTCTATCTTCACGCTGATTTCATCCGCGTGGTTGACAAACATTTCCCACTGTTCGCGATTAAACGCTAAACCTTTAAATCCCGGCGCCCACTCGCCGTTTTTGTTTTGGTAATACTCGCGAACGTGTACCATCGGTTTCCCTTGATATTTTGACACCGTCACTCTCTTATTCCCTCCGATTTCGCACACCGCCTCGCTTTCCGAGTTACCCGCAGCGACGATATCGATTTTAATCTCCACATCCGCTATCTTCTCTCGTAAATTCGTAAATTGTTCCGCGTTCAAGTTCACACCTTTCTTCCCCGGCAGCCACTGGCCGTCTTTTTGATAGTACTCTCTGAATGAAATCGTCGTTGCGCCTCTATACACTTGCACGGCTACGCGCTTCGCGTTTGAGAGTCTGCACACCTCGCCATCTACGGCGTCTTCGGCTTGTTGTTGTTGTTGTTGTTGTTGTTGCTGCTGCTGCTGCTGCGTTCCTCCCGATTTCGCCGCCGCGGCACCTCCGCCACTCCCTTTCTCCTTGGTCACGTCCAATGCCCACGTCGGTGGCGCCTTCTTGCTATCGTGCGTCAACCTTAAATCCATCCCTCGCTTCAAGCACAAATACAACACCCGATTGACTTCCGACTTGTCCATCTTCGTCGCTTCCGATATAACTTTCGCCGTCGTCCCGTTCGCGCCGTAATCTTCTAAAGCGTCGAAAATCGTCTCCAGCGTTTGTTTCAAGTTTTTCTCGGCGTCCTCGTCCTTGACCGTCTCCTCTTTCGGAAGGACACGTTCAGCGGCGGCAGAAGGAGGAGCTGCTGCTGCTTCTCGCTTCACCGCGAAAGCAGCCTCTTTTTGTGCAGCAGGAGGAGGAGGCCCTTCCCATTTACTCCTCAACAGGTCCTCCTCATCGACACCACTAACTTTCTGCTTCTTCGTCAACGGTTGTGGTGGTTGTTCTCCCGGGGAGCGGAGCACTTCTTCTTCTTCCGCTCTTTCCTTCGTCACGAACTCGTCCACGAGAGACACAATCAACGGTTTGAAATCATCAACGGGAAACCCGAGATCTTGGGCTAATCTCTCGCGAATTTGACGCTCGGAAAGGGTTTCCACATCGACCGTGCGTAAAAGTTCTCGACACTTTGCCTCCACCGCGGCGAGTTTGAAGTCAGACATGTTACGTGTAAGCGCGTGTTTGCGTTTGATCTGATGAATTTTGAAAATGATTTCTTTTGTATCTGTGTTTTTCCCAAGGGTGCTCACTTTTCATATCTCTTCGTATATGGAGCGGGTGTGTGTGTCTCTAACTCTCTCTAAACTCTCTCTCTCTCTCGCGTGAATAGTAATAAAAAGAAAAAGTGGTAGTCGCGTCTGCTGCGTGTGCCGCTAAGAAACGACGATTCTTTCTTCTTCTTCTTCTTTTTCTTCTTTTTCTTTGTTGTCCGCAGGCGCCATTTTTTCTTCCTCTTCTCCTCCTCGGCGAGGCGGCAAAGGCGCTTTGTTGTTCCGGTGGTCGCGACGACGATCCCAGAAGAGATGATGATGATGATGGTATTTCGAGAAGGATACAAACGCGATCTCGAATTCTCTCTCCCAGGAACCGAAATCGAACGCGTTGACGGCGGTCGCTTTGACGAGCTTTTTCACGTCCGAGACGAACGCGGCGTGTTGGCGTTCGCGCTTTTGTTGTTTTTCTTCTTCTTTTCCTTCTTCTTCTTCTTCTTCTTCTTCTTCTTCTTCTTCTCGAAGGTACTCGAACGCAGATAAGGCGACGCCTAACGTCGCCGCCGCGGCGCCGATAGCCGACGCTCGAAACTGCGGCGATGTTGTAAACGAGCGTAAACTCGCGGCGACGATAACGCGCGCGTGTTCCTCTGCTTTCGTCCACAACCGTTTAAACTCCTTCGGCCTCGCGCCTTCGGTACCGAACGCGACGATTTCCACGTTCTTTTTCATCGCGTTTAAAAACTCATTCGCCCACATCGATCTCGTCGGTTTCGATACGCGATACTCCAACGTCGTCAAAATAACCGTCTCCATCTTCGCCATCGTCTCCT
>JACLAA010006665.1_pt1 | contig 21280 bp, 18 predicted proteins | sample 8027891 | NCBI WGS metagenome assembly JACLAA01 (sample SAMN15724900, study PRJNA655200) | protist metagenome | isolation source: fluorescence activated cell sorting (FACS) single amplified genomes of... | place: Spain: Blaines Bay Microbial Observatory, Mediterranean Sea | collected 2016-01-19 | reverse complement strand
ACCCCTCATTATATATGGAGCCCGTTCCGCTGGTGCCCGACGCCGAGGGCAACTGGGAGCCCCTCGTGAGCGAGATCTGGACCGACGTCGAGAAGATGTCGAAATTAGCGGAGACGAATTTCAAGGCCGAATTATCTAGGTTCAGAGACTTCTGCGATCACTATAGAACCGCTAGGGGCACGATCGAGAGCAATGGAAGGACCTTGTCCGCCCAGACGAGGCTGTTCGAGGTCGACTTCGACGACGCCGGGCCCATCCGCAAAACCAAAGACCACAAGTGGGTCCGGAAGCTCGCCAAAAGAGTTCATCCTATAGTGTTGGAGGAGTACGAAGCTGCCTTAAATCCGACCACAACCAGAAACGGCACCTGGGCCACGCGCAAGCAGATCACGTGGTCGAACACGCAAGTCATGGCTACGCGTGCGACGCCGTGGGACGCTCCCCCGACGGCAAGCGAGGAGGAAGAAGTCCAAGACCCGAAGGCGGGCATGGACGAGGCCGCGCGGGACGCGGCGGCGGCGGCGGAGGAGATGAGTGCGGGGGACGGCGATGCGCCTACCCGTAGCACGCCTCCTGCGGAGGAGATGGTATCAGTAGTAGAGGAACCACCTCTCGATCCGACGCAGTACCAGCAGCTGTTGCTGCAGCAGGTCACGCCCTTGAAGACGGGGGTGTTGCGCTTCCCGCGCACGATGAAGGCTCTCGGGAGGTACGAAGCGACTTCTCCGCCCCCTCGCCACGTCATCATCTCGCGACTGCCGCCTGGTTGTTCGACGGAACCGCGAAGCGACCTCCAGAACTTCTTACTCACGACGCACATCCCCCTGTCTGGCCAAGGTGAACTTACAGTAGGAGGAGAAACCGTGGCCTACGAGGATGCGAAACCGATCGTCTTCGACTCGACGAGACAGTACGCCGTCAAGAACACCGGAGACACGGACCTACTATTACTCCACGTCGACTTCTGGCACCCGGCAGTCACGGAAGACGAGAAGCAGATGCTGGCCTACTTCTGGATGCTCTGGCAGTTCGACCAGTACCATCCTTCGACCAGGGCCAAGTACACGCGCCGCGTCAACTTCCGCAAGGACCAAGAAAGACGCGAGCGCGAAGAAAGACGCAAGGCCATCAAGCGCTCGGACAAGAAGGACGGCGGCGGCGGCGGCGGCGGCTCGATCGCGCGCAAGTAGGTTCCTTGCGTCCGCCTGTGCACATTATAACTTCTAACTAACTTAACTCGGGGCGGTGGCGTGGGTTGGCGGCTTCGTCGACGGCGTCCGTCGCGGCGATGGCGTCGTGGCGGGCGCACATCTACCCCGCCAGCACGCCGTCGCCGCGACGCAGCATCGACCGAAGGTAGAGACCGAAGGGAGCAGTGTAGGGTATAAATGTTAAGATTACCTACCGCAGCGAGCGTGCGGAATTGTGCAGAATGTGCAGCGAATGTGCAATAAGGTCAGCCGCCGCGCTCGCCGTCCGGCGACGCGCTGCAGCAGACCCAGTGGGACCAGGCGCACCTTGCTGGAGGTTCCGGCGGCGGCACGACCGGTGCCGCCCGCTTCGCCCAGACGCCTACGACGGCATCAGCGGACCGCGACGGCCGCATGGGCTCGGCGCCTCTCGCGAGCTCCAACCGCCCCGGCGGCGTACTTTCGACGCCGTCGGGCGACCAGTACGATAAAGGGTCTTCTCTACTTTCTGACCGCTTCTTGAGGATAGAACGATGAGGGGGGCACGACGCGCTCTTCTCCTCGAGCAACGGAGACGGCGGCTCGGGCTCGAGCTCGAACTGGTCGCCCGGGGACCTCCCCAGGTCCTTGAGCGAGGGTGGCCGCGAGCTCCCCTTCAGGCCGCGCAGCTGCCGCGCCTTCCGCCGCGCCCCTAACCAGGCCGCCCGGATCCGGCGCTCGTGGGGGTCCAGCAGGGCATGCAAATCCTCGGTCGACGACTCGCACAATGAACCCGCGAGGTGGAGCCGCGGCGGCACGCTCGGCGCGGTCTCGCCGGGCGACGGGAGCTCGTCGAGGTTCGTCTGCGTCGGCGAGAGCGCCGACGGGGCCATGGCGTCGCCGACGTCGCAGTAGAGGCCGAAGACGGCCGACATATCCAAATTTTTGTCTAAGAATGCGGGCAGCAGGCGAACGAATCACCGCGTTTGTCGCGCTCCTTGGAGCTTAGGGTGTCAAATAACAGTGGTCAATGCCCTCGGCTTGCCTTTCAAATTGTACGGCAGGTCCGAAACTAGCGCCGCCGGCCGGCTGAGCAGCAGTTTGAGGAGGTACCAGCGAGTTGTGCCTTAACTTGCTCCTGGATCGCACGCTGGGCCTCGAAATGCGCGTGAGGCTCAGGCTGGGGCTCAGCTTTAGGGAGCAAGCAACGCTGTGCCGCTCTTTGGGCTGACCGTGCAGTTCACGCGTCGAAAACACGAGCCCGAGCATCGCGATCGCCTAGCGGCCCGATTGCACGCTCTAAGCCGATTTCCCTCCGGATTGCTGTGTATCCGCTCCAGGACGCGTCCAGGAAGCCCACAAAATGGTTCTCCGTGCGGGTTTTCAGGCAGCAGCTAAGCGATTCTCTCTCTCCTGGGCTACAAAAAGAGGATTAGGAAAGCACTTTAACTTAGCAGGCAAGGGGGGGCGCGACGGCAGGGGCGTATGTACAGGACGCTCAGGCGCAGCGGCGGAGCGCCAGGATAAAAACGGACCGCTCCGTCTTCGGGTAGACCAGAAGGTAGCGGTCGGCGACGGCGACGCCGCCGTCGGTCCGGTAGGCGAAGTCCCGCGGGTTGAGGTCGAACTCCACTAGAGCTGGTTTATCACCACCGCGGCGCTCCGCCGCCGCGAGTACGCGAGCGCGCTGCGCCGCCAAGGCCACCGCTTCTCGACGAATCGTAGCCAAGTTGGCGTACAAAAATCTAGCAGCGGACCACGTGCCCAACACGCGTCGCAAGGGAGCAGCATGTACGGTGCACCGTTCTCCGAAAAAAGACGTAAACGAGGCAACATCTCTAAATTCGGGGGTCGGTGGCGGCTGCTGCGCTTCCACGTCCATCTTGGGCTTCGTTCTAGCTCCTCGTTGCCGCTTCGGCGGCTGGACTTCGACCTGGGGCTCCTCGTTACTACCTTCCACTACTTTCAGGACACTGTCCCTGAGGACCGATAGGACGCGAGATAGATGGCCGGCCGCCGACCACGGGCTCCAAGGTAAGTGTTTCGCGAATCTGGAGGACCCCGGTTGTTTCGCATCCGCGCACGCGGGCGCCTCGACCTGTGCGCGAATCAAGCAGTGAGTCGGATGCACCCCATATTTCTTCACGAGTATACCATCGAGCAGACGTCGCGGCGATGGCGTGGAGGCCACGATTCAGCAGTGGCGGAGACGCGCCGCGACAATTTGATTCATGCACTGGCCTCGTACGCAGACGCAGACGTCGTCGAGCGAGACGCCTCTCGCTTCTAAACCTAGTAAGGCGTCCCGCAAGTCGGGCGAGCACGCCGGTTTGAGCAACCCGGACTCGTCTCGTACCGCATAATCATGCAAAGTAGCACCACGAGCGGTAGCGACCGCGCGCGCGCGCCACCGCTCCTTTTTTAGGGAGCGGGCGCCGGCGCCGTTCGCTAAGTAAGCACACCTAGCGTGGAAGGCCTTTTTCGCGGCCTTTGGACCATCATCCGCATCGCCGCGGTCGTCGCACAACTCGAGCAATAATCTCACCTCCGGGGCCGCCGCTTTGAGTCGGAAACAACTCCGTAAAGCACTCGAAGCTAGCTGCGCACACGCGTCCGCTCGAGCATTTTCGAAGACGTCGTCTCTCACTTCCGTCTGCGACGCGAGTCGCGCGTAGCCGGACTGGTGCGGCACTATTGCTTTCGGAGGAGATTTCTGGGCCAGGTCGAAGACGGGAGCCGTCCGGCACGGCGACGTGCCCTCGAGCCTTCCGTAGCACGTCGCGGCGCCCCAATCATCATTACCTCCACTATCTTTCCGTTGTGCCGGGAGGGTGGGCGGCCCGCGGCACAAATCCATGTCGTCCGTCGTCTTCGGCGTGGCCGGCGTCTTCGGCGGCGTCGCGGCGCCGTCGACAGATTGACCGGATAGCCTCGCGCGGAACCAGCGCGCGAGATGTAACGCCGCCGCCCGCGTCGCCGGGTCCGCGCCCTCTAACGAAGAGAGAGGCGCGCACAAGGCCACGGCGCCGCAGTCCGCGAGTAGATCCGATTCGGCCCGCAGTTCCTCGGCACCTTCAGTACCTTCGAACGTCGGCTCGGGTTCGATCTCCGAAGCGATGGCCGGCGCCATGGCGACGACGGAAGGTCCGAGAGGAGCAGGTAAAGGCAATTGAGCCTGCCGCCGGTCATCACTCCGGAAACACACGCCGCCGCCCGCGGAACGCTTGGGCAGCGGCGCGACGCGTGCACACGGCCCGTTCTGGGGCAGGTCGTCGTCCAGCAAGGCCTCCATCCAGCCGTTCTCCTCGGGCAGGAAGGCGCCGTCGAGCACCTCCCAGGGCGGCCGCTCCTCCGTCGCTGCCATTAGGTATTCGCCTGTTTTTTGATTAGGGTGGAGCAGGAAGGGAGCTCCACCGAGCTTGCGATTTGATGGGGAACAGGCTGCCTTCTTCTCAAATGCACCGGCGGGCTGCCTGGTCGCGCAATCGCCGCGGCGAATACCCAGCGCTTGTCTGAGTGAGTGAAGGGCAATCGCCTGCCCGAAAGGTTTTGATGGTAGTAGCTATCGGTGCAGGCGACGGGGAGCGCGTCGCACATGGAGACGGCGGCGCAGGGATCGCGCGGGTAGTAGCTATTATCCTACTAGCCGAAACACAGAGGCTCCCATTTCCTTGCGATACACACAGCCCGGCACGCACAAACGGCAGCCCATTTACAGCGCACGCCGCGGCCTCGTGCCCCACAAATCGCCAGCAAGCAGCCCCGACGGGCAGGCCACGCGTAGCCTCGCTCCTGCTGCTGCATACGTGCATACGGCAAGCTGCCCGCACGCCGCCGACGCACCGCAGAGGCACCACACTCCCGCAGACACCATGGAAGAGGCGCCGCTCCTCGACGATGGAGCACCGACGTACTACAACGGAGTACCAAAGGCGCCGAGGCGCAAGCTCCGCCGGGGCATTCGAGCAATAGCTGCTACTACTCTACTAGGCGCCGCCTTCATGATACACGGTACTTCTAGTACGACGGAGCTCGACGCGTTGACCACAACCACCGAGGTTCTCAGAGATGAACCTTTAGATTGGGGCCTAGGATTACTAGCAAGATTGCTCGTGCTGCTGTCCATCTACCTCCTGGTTGTAGAGGTCCGGTTACCGGCATCAGTAACCGGAGAGGTGGAAGCGGCATACGTGAAAGTAGAAGAAGAGCACGACGACGAGGACCCGCCCTCGATCCTGGAAATTGGAGTGTATGTGGCGATCTACATGGCCGCCGCTATTGGTATAGTGTACCTCAATGCCTACATCTTGACGCAGTGGCCCTGGGCCGCCACATTAACCATGCTGCAGATGGTCTTTTGTAGTATTGCGGCTCGCATATGCGTCCTTGGTGGTCTAGCTGATCCTACAACAGTAGGAATGACCTGGCGCTTGTACATCAAGATCGTGATCCCATTAGCTTTACTCTATTGTTTTTACTTGTATGGGTCGAACGCGGTCTACGACTACTTGCAAGTCGGATATATCCAGTTACTCAAGCCGGGCCAGATGATCGGGGTGTATATCTTATTGCTATTGTGTGGCAAGGAACGGCTAGCGACGCGACCCTTGCTGAACATGTTAATAATCACGGGCGGCGTGCTCGTCGCGACGCTCGCCGGCGCCGAGATCAGCGGTTGGAGCACGTGGGGCTTCGTGCTCATGATGACGTCGAACGCCTGCTACTCCTTGTATCTCGTGGGCCAGCAGCTCGCGCTCTCTTCATCGCTGTCGGAGAAAGGTCGTAAAATGGACGCTGTGACGAACGTCTACTTCTTAGGACCGCCGACGGCCTGTTTCTTGGCGGTGACCGCGCTGTGTTCCGAGTGGACCCAGCCCTCCTTCGACCTCCAGGGCGTGTCGTGGTGGGTGTTAGTAGCGGACGGCGCGCTCGCGTTCTCGCTCAACTTAATTCAGATCACGATTCTCAAACGACTGTCGGCATTAACGTACATGTTCGCGGGCTACGCGAAAGGGTTTTTGACGGTCGCCATCTCCGTGCTTTTTTACCACGAAGAGGTCGATGGTTTGGAGATCTTCGGGTATGTGGTCATGCTGCTGGGCCAGTTTATTTGGTCATTGCGGAAGATTCGATTGAGGGGGCCGCCGCTACCGGAAATCGATCATGGTCTGAAGATCAAGCTTGGCTTTGTCGGGGTCGTGGCGCTGGTGGTCTTGGTGCTGTCCCTGACGGTGTCCGGGTGTATATTCTTCCCGTGCCAGGCGGGGTAAGTTATGTTTTGTAGTTAGTCTTACACAAGTCGCCCTGACGCCGTCGCCGCGTGGCTCAGTGCTCGACGTCGCCCTCCGCCCGCCGCGCCGCCTGTTCGGTAGCCTCTCTCTCAGCCAAAGCCCGCTCCGCGAGCATGCGCCGTTGCGAATCTTCTAATTTACGTTGCTTCTCGCGCCGCTCTTCATCTCTTTGAGCGTCGATGACCCACTGGTACTTCGACTCGGTAAGGCCAAAGAGGTTGGCCACGACCTCACCGACGAACTCCGCGCCCCGCAAGTTCTTTTCATACAACCACCAGAAGCGCTGTCTTAACCTTTCCTTGAGCTGTTCCGGCCGCTCCTGGCCCTCCTCCCAGTAGTACGGCCCGAACTCCCAGTCCGTTGCCATCCACGCCTCGAATTCCTCGAGGCGGTTCGGTTCCCGCGCGGGCTCTTCCTCTTTCTGGACGAGGAAGGGGTCGGGCTCGCCCCTTGCTATGGCTTCGCGCCGCTCCCGCTCCTGGCGCTGGACCATGGCGAAGACGGTCTCGGCCATGGTGTCGGTGTTTTGTGCTTCGGCTTTGCTGGTGGGCAGCTAAGGGGCTGCCGACAGGTGGTGCGGGCAGCCTGCTGAGTGGGCGCCGAGCGTGTCTTGGCCTGTTAGCGGCCGGTGGCTGTGCGATGGCGTTGGGGCGCACGGATTTCGATCTCTGCCGGTCGGCCGGCGCGGCGGCCCGAGTGCGGGGCTAATTTCCACAGAAAGAGACGCGTCCGTCCCTCGTACGTGTCCAGGCACGTCTCACAGCGCTAAAAAAAGACGGCTCGTTGCAATTGAGGCACTCGAAGTTGCCAGGTGGGGCCAGCGCTCTTACTGCAGCTTGAGCGACGGCGTCCATACGCGCCGCACACCCGCGCGCGCCACCTCAGTACTTGCGCAGCGCCACCTACAGGTCCACAGCGAGGACCAGAGCAACTTTCCCGGCGAAAAACGGCGCCGCGTCGCCCGTTTGGCCCATCTTCAGTCAGCATGATGAGGGCCATAGTCCTCGCAACAACGGCCACCGCGCTCGCCCCCCACGCCCTCAACGGCCACCGCGCTCGCGCGCGACGGCGGCCCACCTGCGCCTCCTCGACCATCGACGATTTGGCCAGAGGCAAGGTCGTCACCGGCGACGGCACGAAAAGACCGCCGGTCTTCACCGTAGAACAGCTGAGACGCCTAGCGCGAACAAGAGAAACGATCGAAAGGCGCTTCGATGCGCCGGCCGTCGAGAGACCGGCCGAAGCCCAGCCCAAAGATGAAGCACACAACACTCAAGAGGAAGCGGCTCCGCTATCCAATGAGGAATTAGCGGCCTGGTTCGCCCCGCCGGTGGATGGCGTCGACACGAAGCGAGAAGAGATCAACGGCGCGGCGTCCTACCGAGACCGGGACGAGGGCTTGCACTGGCAGATCCGCAACATGGGCCGCACGAAGTTGTTGACCCCGGACGAGGAAAAGGCCCTCGCGCGGAAAGTTCAGAGGTTAGTGAAGTGGGAGGGCTTACGGGCGAACCTCACGGAGTCGTTGGGGAGAGAACCTTCTGAGTTAGAATGGGGCGCGGCGTGCAAGATCGCGCCGGAAGCTGTATCTGCTGGATCATTCGCCAAAGCGAGACGGGCCTGCCAACGAGCGAAAGCGACGATGATCAACGCCAACCTCCGATTAGTTGTTTCCATCTCGAAAAGGTACCAACATCGGGGTTTACACTTCCAGGACGTCATTCAGGAAGGTACTTTCGGCCTTACCAGGGCCGTCGAGAAATTTGATCCTGAAAAAGGTTTTAAATTCAGCACGTATGCGACGTGGTGGGTGAAGCAGGCCGTCATGCGCGCGATTGCGGACCAGTCGAGAACGATTCGGTTACCGGTCCACGTGCATGATCAGCTCCAGTCGTTGAAGAAAGCTGCTCGCGATATCAACTCGGAAGCCGGTCGGGACGCGAAGGAAGAGGAGTTGGCTGGCCGGCTCGATCTGACGTCGCAGAAGCTCGCCTTCCTACGAGGCTGCGAGTCCATGACGACTTCCATGGACGCTACCGTAAGAGTTTCTGGGAAGGGTTCTAGCGCGGGCACGGGCGGCTCGGGTTCCGAGACGAAGGTGGCGGATGGTATTTCCGATCCCGCTGCCCTGCCGGACGAGCGCGCGGAGGCGTCCTCGCTCCAGTCGGACATCCACGGGTTGCTGCGCACGTCACTTTCCGATAGAGAGTGTGATGTGGTTAGATTGCGCTTCGGCTTGGATGATGGCCGGGCGAGAACCTTGGAGGAGATCGGCACCGTCTTCCGCATCACGCGCGAGCGCGTCCGCCAGATCGAGGCGCGCGCGCTGCACAAGCTGCGCCAGCCGTACCGCAACCACCTCCTCGAGGCGTACACGACGGGCGGCCAGCCGTGAATTCACTATCTTAATAAGTACTCCCCTTTAGTTCTTCTCGTGGCGCGCTGCTTTCGCGTCGATTTCCGGGCGCGGCGATGGCGTCGAGGTGGCGTCCCCGTCGAGAGCGGGGCCGCGGCGATGGCGTCGAGACCGAGCCGAGTCGTGCGCGCCGTATTGTAGCGACGGTACCTAGCGCCGCGCGAACGGAGGCTGAGGGGGGACGGCGCGCTGCTCCCTCGAGGGTTCGAGGGCTCCTTTCGGGTCTTGTCTAAGCTGTTGCGGCGCTGTCGTATCCCTAGCAAGAGCGCGCCGTCGCGAGTCGGAGTCCGACTCCGACTCGCGACCTGGACCAGTGTACGGGCGCGGCCCCTTCTACACTGCTCCTGATGTCGCGTCGATGGCGCAACATGCACGCCGTCGCCGCGATGGCGCCGAGGGTGCCCGGAAGATAGTTGAGTCATCAAACCTTACCCCTGGGCCTCGTCCGACGCGAGCGCCGCCTCGAGCGCCGATAATTGCAGCTTCTTCGTCGGCGGCGCCTCCGGCAAATTGACGCACTTGTAGCACGTGACCGAGCCCTGAGCGTCGCCTACCACTAAAACAGGAGCGTTGTCGGCGAATAGACATGAAGTCGCCGCGACGCTCACAGGCGCGGGCGGCTCCGGCGGACTGCTATCGATGGGCGTGCCCGGCGGCGGCGGCGCGGCGTTCGGTGACGGAGGCGGCGTAAATGTGGGCTGCTCGCGCACGACGGGGTCGAGCAGCGACTGCGCCACGTCCCATATCTCGACCCTGCCGTCGCCGCCCACGAGGGCAAATTGCGTCGACGCGCGAGGCGACCAGCAGACGTCGTTCACGACGTCGTTCAAAGGCGATGACCCTTCGCTCCGGAACGAGGCCGACGGCTTTGGTGAGGCTTGCGTCCAGAGCTTGACGGTCCAGTCCGCACTGCATGAAAGGAAGACCTTTGGGTCGTATGGGCTACTCCTAACTTTGTAGACCGGGCCCGTGTGGCCCACGTAGGACTCGAGGTACTGCTCCGCGTAGGCGTCGTTGCACTTGTGGATCGTCCCATCCTCACAAGCCGTTATATATTGCGAAGGATCGTCGCCGGGAATATCTAAACATAGGCCCGACGCCGTCCTCGAAATGACGCCCTCCGCATCGCCCAATTGCTTCAGCACCATCAAACAGGACGCCTCCAGGCCCTTGGATAAGGTCCACTCGAGCACTCGGCCGTCCGTCGACGCCGTGACCAGCACTTCGCCCTTGTCCTCGCCTTTGTCGACCCAGGCCACAGACCACACGGGCCCGGCGTGCGCATTCGTTAGCGAGCGAGAATCGAAGACCGGCGTCGGTTGTAGTGTTTTCTGCCGCACGTCGTAGATATAAACCGCGCCGTCCATCAATCCAACGGCTAGCAAGTGCGGGTTCTTCGCGCTGAAGGCGAGGGAAGCGCAGCCCGATTCTAACGACGCGACGCGCTCCGGATAGCCGGGATTCCTTAAGGACCAGAACAGGACCAACCCACCGTCAGTAGGTAGGGAACCATCTTCCACGACACCACCATAACCAACAGCTAAGACGTCCTCGCGATGCTTGTTCCAGGCCATGCACGTCACTCTCCTATTTTTGGTCATGGGCGCTTGCCAGCTCCACAAAGCTTCCACGCTCGAACCCCGTTCCGGTGTTTCTACTTCGACGTCTTCCACCTCCTCAGCGGCCTCCAGTTCGTTCTCGACGGCCGGCTTCTCCGCAAACGCTCGATAGTTCATCTGGCGCTCGTGGTACAGGTTTTGCTGCACGCAGCGCTCCATCGCGGCACAGGAAAACGCCATCGGTTTGCCCGTCATGTTCTTCGCGAACTTCTCCTTGAGTAAAGCTCGTTCTGGACCTTGTATCTCGCGTTGGATGGGCACCTCGCGGACCGAAGGTTTCACTTTTTCCGCCTTTGATTCTACTCGATCCTCGGAGACGTCCAGGAGGAAGTCGGGAGAGGCTTTGGACGCAGCGACGACTTTTGAGGTGTTCTGGTAGACGTTCTTGTTGACCCGTTGGGCGCGAGACGCCGTGCCCGGTCGTCGAGAAGCTAGTTCCGCCTCCTCCTCAGCGATAGCTTGAGATATACAATCGGAAATGTCCCAGGTCGTCGCCTGCGTGCCCGCCGACGACGAGGAAGGCGGCGCCGTCACGGAGCCGCGATCCTTAAGAGGCGCGTTCAGCGTCTGCGCATGTCGTGTCACGTATTTGTCCGGGTTATTCCTCTTGAGATCTAGAGACGCTTCATACGCAACATTCGCCTTCTCGACACTTTTAACCTCCTTGGCGTCGACGGCGACGCACCTCCCCCGGATGCAGAGTAACGTCGCGGTAGGTGACTCCGTGAGTAACGTAACCACGGGCGGCACCACAACTTTCTCGACGGACTCCTCGTCGCTCCCGGACTCGGAATAGTAGGACGACGACCACAATGTACCAGTTTCTTCTTCATCATCATTTTGAGTCGTAGTGTCGACTTCTCGCTCGACGACGGCCTCCGCGACATCTTCCGGCGGCGCCTCGTCCACTAGTAGTGGTAGAGGTGTCAAGTCAAAACCGTTCTCCACCAGTCTCACTTCCCCCTTGTCGTTGAGGAAGGAGGGCCGCCGCCCTTTTTGCGAGCTCCGGCCGGCGCTCGACATGGAGATGCTGCGCGGCCGGCTGACGGACATTTTTGATACGGTCCTTGTACGCTTCTCCGTCCGCGCGGCGCGGTCGCGGGCAGCCCTCGGCGTCCCTGAGACCGACGCTTTCGTCCGGCGCTGTCCTCCGACTTGGCTGCCCCCGTTCCTAGTAGTTCGTGCCCGCGGGAGGCGTCCGGGCTCCTTCCGAGTCTTCCTCCTCGCGGAGAACGCCCTGGACGACGGGTGTGGCTTGGCGAACCCGCACGCACGTTTACGGTCACGGCCGTCCAGAGCGTCTGGCCGGAGCCGCGCCAGGCTAAATCAGCAGTCTTACACAACTTTTTAGTCCCCGACGAGCCCCCCGAAATACCTCGGCTCGCGTTTCGCGAGGTCCCGGAACACGCGCCGCAGCGCGCCCCGCTCGCCGGGCGACAGGTTCCGCGACGGCGCGCGGCAGAGCGGCGAGTCGAGGACGCCGCGGTCGACGAGCGCGAGCTTGACCTGTGTGGAAATCAAAACTTTACGGCGCGTTCGTGCTGAATCATCGCGTCGTCCTCCACGCCATCGATGCACCCGACACACTGGTTGATATCCACACAGAGCTTGACCGCCTGCGTCCAGCCGAACGGCGTCACCGCGCGGAAGAACCCGCGAGACGCCGCCTGGAGGGCGTGCGCTTCGGCGCCGCGTTGTCCATAAAAAGCGTCGGCCACGTCGCGGTGGAGGGGCGCTAACACCGAGAACGAGAGCGAGACGGCGCCGTACGCGTCCCGCGGATGGTAGGGGAGATGCGCGAGCGTCTGGGTCTCGAAGCCCGGCAGGAACGCCAGCCGACCGTCGGCGTCGGCGTCGCAACATTCCCCGTACTCCCACATGTCCGCGGCGCTGTACTTCATGCCCGCGAAGGTCGGGATCCGCGCGAGCGCCGCGCGCACGAGCTGCGACGGCTTCGTGGCGACGCCCGTGGCCAGCGGGAAGTGGTAGTAGAAGAAGGGCGTCGCGGGAGCTGCGCGTGCCACAGCGGCGCAGTACGCCGCCAGGGCGTCGGCGCTGTCGCACTTGACGAAGCGCGGCGCCATCGCGGCGACGCCGGCGACGCCCAGCGCGGCGGAGTGCCGCGCCAGCCGCTCGGCGTCGAGCAACGCGTCGCACCCGACGTGCACGATGACGCGCAGCCCGTGCGTCGCGCCGCTCGCCGCCCAGGCCTCCGCGAGCCGCTCGCGCTCGCCGACGCTCAGCGACATGCTCTCGCCCGACGTGCCGCAGACGAAGACGCCGACGCAGCCCTCGCGCCGCAGGTGCGCCGCGTACCTATCGACGTTTTTGGTCGACGCCGCGCCGGAGGCGTCGAATTCGGTCACGACGGCGGCCCACTGGCCCGCGAACGTTTGGGCGTCGCAGTGCGCGGCATCTGCGGCGTCGTGAAGCAGTAGCGCCGCCGCCGCCGCCGCCGCCGCCGAGGCACACGCCGTTGCGGCCGCGCTGTACGTGCCGTTCCTGTAGCGCACAAGCGCAATCGCTGCACGGCATGCCGTGCCGCGCCCCGCCGCGATGCTGCGGTGTGAGGAGCGCAGGGCGCGTCGCAATGCCCGGGCGCTCTGCATACTGCGCACAGCGTGTTTTCCTGCCCGCGGGCGACGAAGAGAGCGCCAAAAGCGGCTGGATCACGCCTGCTGACGACGGTTCTCGACCTCCGCTGGTCTGCTGATGCCGTGCGACAAGCGCTGCGTCCAGACCGAATCGAGAGCGCTGTGGTAGAGAGAGCCCTTGCATGAAATCAGGCGGCCTTGTCTCGCCGCGGGAGCCCTAATCACAGGGATCAGGCACGTAGCGTCGCTGCAATACCGCAGGCGTCTACCACGCCGCCCCGTCGAACGCCCCGCGTACAATACGTATAGCAGCATGAAGCTCTTCCTCCTCATCTCATTGACAGCGCGAGCGGCGGCCTTCCAGAGCCCCCAAGCGCCGCGCCCCATCATAGTGAGACACAGCACGCCGCCCGACGACGGCACCTTCGGCAGCGACGGCCCGATGATGGCCGCCGACCCGGAAGCCGAGTTCGCGGCGCTCGAGGCGATGGCGCAGGCGAACGCGGCGCCGGCGCCGCCGCCGGCGGCGCCCGCCGGCGCCGCCGCCGCCCCGGAGCCGCCGCCCTCCGCCGCGGCCGAGGCGCTGGCGCTCGAGCTGTGCGGCGTCGCGGCGGCGGCCGGCGGCGTCGTCGGGAGCCCCGGCGACGAGGGCGAGGCGCGCCGCCTCTATGGAGAGGCCGTGGCCCTCTTCGAGCAGGCGCTGAAATTGCCGGGCGACGACTACGATGTGCGGCGCGTGTCGGCGCAGAACTCGCCCGTCGGCGGCGCGCCCGTGCTCCGCGACTTGGAACGGGTCACGTTCCCGTCCGTATTGCAGCGCCAGACGGCGCACTACAACATCGCCTGCTGCCGCGCGAAGCTTGGACAGAGCGTGGAGGCTTTGGACGCGCTCGAGACGGCGCTGTCGCTGGGTTTCGACGACTTCCAGTTAGTACAAAGGGAGGGCGACTTCTCGAACATCCGGGGAGACGTCGACCGGTTGGTGGTACGGTTCAAGCCCAAGGGCCTGTTCAAGGACGTGTCCTTTCCCGAACCGCGGGGCGCGCCGGGTGGGTTGGAGCAGGCCGACGCTCCCTCATTGTTCGGCGTCGGGCTGCCCACGCTCCCGAACCCCTTCGGCGGCGGTAATGACGCGGCGAAGAAGGAGAAGTCCGCGCCGTCGATGCCGTCTTTACCGAACCCCTTCGGCGGGCTGATGGACGGCATCAAGAAGGGCATCGACCAGCTCGACGACATCGTCGACTTGAAAGATGACAACCAGAAGAATCGGAGGCGGTAGTCAGGGTAATTCACGCTTGTTTCGGACATAGGGATCATCTATCGACCAGAGGAAGGTAAACACACTTATTGCAGGAGGGGATCCTAGAGGATGTACTTGGACACGTCGGAGGCCACGAGCATGTCGTCGACCTTCGACCGGACGTAGTCTGAATCAATAGTGACCAAATCTCCGGGAGGGTAGTCGCACGCGTCGAACGAAATCTCATCAATAATACGCTCGATGCAGGTATGCAGCCTTCGAGCGCCGATGTTCTCGATCGTTCGGTTCGCGAGGGCCGCCACTCTAGCGATTTCTCGGATAGCGTCCTCGGTGAATTCCAACATGACGTTCTCCGTCGCGAGCAGCGCTCGCTGCTGCGCGATCAAGTTGTGTTTGGGTTCCGTGAGGATCTTGTACAACTGTTCTTCGGTGAGTGCTTCCAGCTCCACCCGGATGGGCAACCTCCCTTGCAATTCGGCTAGTAAATCAGAAGGCTTGGCCTGGTGGAAAGCACCGGACGCGATGAACAGGACGTAGTCCGTGTTGACATTGCCGTACTTCGTCGCAATCGTACTACCTTCAATCAACGGCAGTAAATCCCGTTGCACGCCTTCCGCAGAAGCATCAGCACCTCGATAGTCGCTCGCATTGACAATTTTGTCGATTTCATCGATGAACACAATACCGCTCTCTTCGACGGCCTGGACCGCTTCTCTGTTCACGTCGACGTTCTCCAATAACTTCTCGAGCTCCTGTTCTTCGATGATGGGGCGCGCGTCGCGGATCGCCAACCGCTTTCTTTCAGAACGACCCTTCGATGAAGCCATCTGCGAGAACCGTCCCAGGAAGTCGTTGATCGAGACGGGGTTCGACTGGTCCAGCTGGATGACGCCACTCTGTTGGGGCGGCTGGCTGTGCGGGACATCTACGTCAATTTGCCTGTCATCCAAAACTCCTTTCCTGAGCATCTCTCTGAAACTCGACTGGGTGGCTTGCGCCGCGTTCAATCCTGTTAACGTATCTAAGATTCTGGTCTCGGCGGCTCTGGCCGCCTCCGCGCGAAACGCCTCGGCCTTTCTTTTACGTGTGAGAGCTATCGACGCCTCGACCAGATCACGAATAATTTGATCCACGTCCCTCCCGTGAAAGCCCACCTCCGTGAATTTGGTAGCTTCCACCTTCACGAAGGGCGCGTTCGCGAGCTTCGAGAGTCTCCGGGCTATTTCCGTTTTCCCGCAGCCCGTCGGACCAATCATCAGTATATTTTTTGGGACGACCTCAGCTCTCAATTCCTCGCCCAATAACTGGCGGCGCCACCTATTCCTCAACGCGATGGCCACGGCGCGCTTCGCGGCGTCCTGCCCGACAATATGAGTGTCCAATTCGTCGCAGATCTTCCGCGGGGTTAACGCCGCGTCGTCGTCGGGCGGCGGGACGGGCGGCTGGGGGACCTTGGGCGCGGACACGGCGGCGGCCTCGCTCAGCGGTCTGCCTTTGATCCGCGCGGCGCCGCGCAGCGCGTGGCGGAGCATGATTGTTCTAAGCTGGCCCCACTGAGCTGTCCCGGCGCGCGGCTGTCCTTTCTGGTTGGTTCGAACGATGGGTATCCCTAGGTGCTGTGCGGTGGCGTTTCAGATCGAGCGCAGCGCTCGGACCGAACCACCTACGGAGCGTGCTGCCAGCCGCTTGCTTGCTTGGCTAGTGTCTTACAGGCGCTAGCTCGCGAAGCGTCGGCGCCACCGTCGAAGCGTCCAACGTAGGGCGACCGGGTCCCCCTGACGCTTGCCGCGCCGCGGCTCTTGCAAGAGAGGAGCATAGGGCTTGGCGCCAAACAAAACACATTCGGACGACGCGCAGCGTGCGCGCGCATCGAACGGCCCTGCCGCGCCATCAAGAGCACCTCAAGTACTCGTACACGCAGCCCCCGGCGCGCAAACAGCGCCGCTCGTTTCAAACACCCCAAGAGACCATGGCAGCAGTACTAGACGGCGCCGAGACGCCGGGCTCGCCCTACGACCCCGCCGCCTTGGATGCCGTGTCTTCGTACGAAGAGGAGTTAAGAGTAAGCAGAGAAGATCTACTGCGAAAGATCGAAGCCTCGAGCAGAGACATTGCGGGACGGTGCAGGACCGCCGTAGAACAGTCAAATGAGCAGGAGCACGCCGCGTTATTCGACGACGAAGAACGGGAACGCGTGGTCGAGGCCTACGCCGCGAAGCTCAAGGCCTCCAGAGAGGAGATGATCAAAAAAATAATAGACAACCAAGCTCTTGAGCGGACGAAGTGCCTCGAAGAGCTCAAGAAAGACGTCCAGAACGTGCTCCAGGAGGTCGTGCAGGAATGTCGCAACGAGTTCGCCGAGCAGCGCCAGAAAGACGAGGAAGAAGATGCGAAGCGGAGGGATAAACATGCGCAGGAGGTCCTGGCGGCCCACGCTCGGGATCTCCAGAAGTTCAACGAGCAGCAGTTGGACGGGTTGCGCGAGTCCATGGCGAAACATCGCGACGACGCGATGCGGCGCTATCAGGCGGAGATGGCGCAGTTCAGAGATGAACAATTAGCGGAGATCTCGAAATTGACTTTGGATGGTTTCGATGAGGGTGAGGAGACCGAAGATGAAGATTTGGGGGACTGGACGGACATCGCTCGTCGCGCGCGGGAGCACGCGGGCCTGCCGCCGGATCCCGACGAGAGATTGGGTCCCGCGCACGGCGCGTAACTTCCGGTAGCTTGTTTTTGCTTTATCCGTCGTGTCTTATCTAGTGGTCGCGTCGACGGCGTGTAACCTGGCCGCGCCGTCGCGGCTCGCGCCCGTCCCTGCGGCCTACATAGCGCGGCGGCGGACACGCCTCCGAGGATTAGCGTCGGAAGGTGTCACTTAAGAGTCTGCTGCGTGCGCTAGGAAAGCCTAAAACCTATTTTTCTAGTGTGTCATTGAACGCTAGTAATCGCGGACGCGCGGAGGATGTGCGAAACAGCCTCATACGCACAACTGGGGCCAAATTGAGCTCTGCAGAAGGCACATCATTAAGGCTCGAATAACTACACACGCGCACCGGGCTGAAAACACGCCCCAAAACAGCTCTCCCTTGGCCGACGCTCTGCGAACGAATCGAAGCCGCGGCGCGCGACGCTGCGAAACGATGTTCGCCGCACCCCTAGCAGAACACCAGCCCCAGTCCTGGACCTACGAGCACCGCCACCGCCTCACGGAGCGAGTGGCGCGATTGGACGCCGGGAGCTTACGGAGAGTCCTCGTGTTAGTTTTTGGGGATGCGAACGGCTTCCGACCGAGAGATGAATTTACGATCGACTTCGAGGGATTGGATCGGGGCGTTTGTGCCACTCTAGATGCCTTCCTCGACAACGTGACCAGCGACGCGGCCTATAAACGCGCGAGGCGGGCCGTAGGGCTACCGGAAACGGAGCCGCCGGCTCCTGAGTTACCACCTCGGCCGCTTCCACCTCGACCTAGAGGCCTCGACCCGCCCGTCGTCGTGAGGGTCCCGCGGCCGCCGGGCTTCCGGTGTGGCGGGAGGCGCTACTCAGACCCGCCGGCACCATTACCTGGTCAATCTCCATCACGACCGACGGCGCCGGCCGTCGCGGCGCCGAGTCCGGGAAGGACGGGCTCGTATTCGCGCGAGGGCGGCCTCGCCTCGGAAAAGCCGCGACACCCGGCGCGGCCCGCGTCCGACGACGAGGCGCCGCCGCCGCCCCCAATCATGGAAGAAGAAGAGAGTGAAGACGACAACGAGAGCGACGGCGGCGCCTGGGAGGCGCCGCGCCCGAAGCCGCGGACCCGGCCTCCACCAAAAATATCGTATTCAGGGAGGTTCCCGTGCCCCGCCGGCTGTGGGCGAGCTTTTGATCATGCTCCCGCTGCGATTGCGCACGGCAAGACCTGTACGGCTGGTAACGGCGTACCTTTACCACCGAAGCCGGCTCCACACAAGCCCGGCCGCGCGCCGCGCTGGACGGCGTCCGAAGATGCCGAACTTGTGACGTTAGTGGATGAGCTGGGCGAGGACTGGGAGAAGATAGCAGAAAAGTTGAAAACGAATCGAACATCATCAGCTGTAGAACAGCGCTACACGAAGATCAAGGAAGAGGAACCCGTCGTCGTAGAAGCAGCACAGAGGACGCCGATGACGTGGCGCTGCGCGTGGTGTGCTTGTAGTGATACGGGGCCGGGCTTCCGGAGAAAACCCAGTCCGGACGGCCCTGCTACGTTGTGTGACAAATGTTATCAGCGCATGAGAAGAGGCGAGACCAAAGATTCGTGGGGTGATCGCGGAGAATATGACCGGAGGTGGCCCGTCGATCGTAAAAGATCGAATCGCGCGAAGCGGCGGAACCCCTTACCTACCGATTCTCCCTTGCACTCGTCCGAGGAAGACGAGCCGCCGCCGCCGAAGCCCCCTAAACAGGACGATGGTCGCGGCGTGGAATTACGAGAAAAGTCGGGCGACTGGCGCTTCTTTAAGAGTCAGAAGGACGCGGCTGAAGCTTATCCTGGATTAATCCAGGGCGACATCTCTCGGTTGATCAACAACCCGCGGGAGGTCTCTCGACATATCAGAGAACGTTTTGAGGCTCGAAATGTGGGCCCAAAAACTACAAGGCAGCTGAACCACCCTCCACCATCGAAGCCGAGGCCGGCGCCGCCGGTTCCTACCTGCGCGGAAATCAACCAGTGAGTTAGGTTACCTTTGTGAGCCTCCACGCCATCGAGCCGACGCGACCACAGGGACAACGTCGCGTCGATGGCGTGGAATCGCCACACCATCGCACAGACGCAGCTACGGAAGCACGTCGCGTCGATGGCGCGCCCGAAATTTGATTCCACACAGGTTCCTAAGCCGCGCGGCGCCAAGGCCGTGAAGCGGGACCGGTCGCCCTCACGCGACGACGACGAGAGCGCCGCCTACGCGCCCGACCCGGCGCTAGCCAAGGCCCTGTCGTCTCTTTCACCGAAGGACACCGACGGCAAGAGAGAAGTGTTGGAGCGGCACGGCTTCTCGTGCACGAAGAGGGGCGACCGGTGGACCTACCAGCGGGGCTCTGGGCGTCCTGTGCGCTGTCTCGCGACATTACAGTCTGAACTCGCGGCGCCGCCGGCGAAGAAGAAACGTGTGAAAGAGGACGATGTCGTTGTAGCAGAGGGGTCCATCCGCGACATCGCTTCTTCTGTAGATTTAGGTGCGTTACCAGCGAGGTGTAGGGTACAAGCACCGGAAGCGTCAAAGTACCGGGCGTGCTCCGTATTAGCCCAAGAACGCGGCCTCGCGTCGTCCGTGGGCGGCTGGCACCGCCACCTGGTGTTGTACGACGACAAGCTGTCGCTGCAGTGGGTCGAGTCGACGGGATCTAGACCTTGTAAATGGAGAAGAGGCGACTCTACGAAATCCGAGCGAGAACGCGAGGCTGATACAGCTAGAAAGTTAGGTCCAAAAGCGTGTGACGACATGATGGCCTGGCTGTGTTCGCTCGACGTTTCTGATCCTCTGTTACATGCCGATCCGTTAGTACGAAACCTACTCCCAAAAAAATGCGAGCGATTGCGAGATTACGGCGTGACGCTGCGACGTGTCAAGGAGCGGCTAGCGGAGCGGGATTATGACGACGCCTTTGAATTTTCGGAGGATATCCGACGGGTGCACGAAACTATATTGAGTGTATGTAGTAACAAGTTACCTAGATCATGGGACGAGGACGCCCCGTTATCGAAGAATAGCGATAGAGAAACAATTCTACATGCGGCGCAGGTCTTCCGGAGTGCCTTTGAGTCGCGATGGAGTTCTTTATTAAAGCGGATTAGTAGTGAACCTTTATCTGAAAAACGGGCTACAGCTGCATGGAGGCAAAAACCGAAGCGCGGTTCGAGCAACGCGAACTACGACAAGGGCGCCGGGGCCGTGGGCAAGGTCGTCGAGGTCTACTGGGAGGGCGAGGGCGAGTGGTTCCGCGGGAGATTAACGAGATACCGAGACGCCGATGGAAAACATCGGTGCGACTACGAGGACGGCGAGAGCGAGTGGCTTACTTTATCAGAGAACTCCGTGCGCTTCCCCGACAACGACGTCGTCTTATCTCCGACAGCGCAAACGAGGAAGGTCTGCGAGCCGGTCAACGGCTTCTCCTGCCAGAAGCTTGGGGTGTTAGTCTGGGCAAAAACGGGTAAATACCCCTGGTGGCCCGCCGAGACCTGTCTGTTGGCGGTGGACGAGTTGACGAAGCACTTCCCGCCGAACCCGCTGGGCCAACAGCGCGGCGACGCGAAGGAGACGACGATGGCGCTGGAGCGGCGTCCGAAACGGCTCAGAATCGAAAACCAAACCACCCAGGACCTCGTCTGATGGAGACGAGACGTGCCCTTGTCGCGACTTGACCCTTGATGTCCACACAGGTCCTTTATTTCGGAGATGTGCAAATGGACGCCGTCGACGCGGACCACGTCGCGCCTTACTCTATTGAACAACCTAGGGAGCGGGAGGTGCCGGCACCGGGCTTGGGGCCGGCCGTGGACCACTGCCACAAACGGGCCGAGGAGCTCGAGATCGCGACGGACGACACGATCGACCCCTAGGCGCTCTGGGGGGCCGCTTAATTACTACCACTGACACAAAACCTATCTACAGGGCGAACCGCTCGGGAGCTGGTTCGCGCGAGGCGCTCCAGGCCCGCGCGGCGTCGCGCTCGGCCCTCTTTAACGACACGCCGAAGCTACCGCCTTCCAGGTTCGGCGTCGCGGGCGCGGGCGGCGTGGCCTCGGCCTTCGCCTCGGCGACGCCCTCGTCGAACGCGAAGTCGTCGTCGTAGGCCTCCGGCTTCGGCCGCGCCGGCGGCGGCGGCGGCACCGCCGGGCTCCAAGATACTTCCTCGGCCACGAGCCCGTCCCGCAGGTCGCACACCAACAAGGACAGGTCG
>JACLAA010000716.1_pt1 | contig 21300 bp, 5 predicted proteins | sample 8027891 | NCBI WGS metagenome assembly JACLAA01 (sample SAMN15724900, study PRJNA655200) | protist metagenome | isolation source: fluorescence activated cell sorting (FACS) single amplified genomes of... | place: Spain: Blaines Bay Microbial Observatory, Mediterranean Sea | collected 2016-01-19 | reverse complement strand
GCCGGAGCCCGCCCAGCATCTCCCAGGGCAGCGCTATGACCGCTCTTGGCCGCCCCCACAGCGTGGGAACAGCCGAGAGCGGTGGCACCGCCGGTCGCGCACAGGGACATGGAGCGCGTCAAAGCGGATCAAGCATCGCCGCGTAGCCCACGGCTCCACACCGCGCGGTGCTCTTCGCTCTGCCAGCAAGAAGAGAGAAGGCAGTGCAGCACATGCGATCTCAACATCTGCACAAGGCCATCCAAGTGAACCAATTGCAGCTGCTGAGGCGACTCGCCGTCATTGCTGCTGCGGTCACAAATCTACTGCAGCACGGCCATGCACACGTACATGCACGAGTGCCCTGACATTGGCCTGGCACCGGCCACGCAAGCACTTGTGCAGCCAGCACATCGTCGCCAGTGCCGGCCATGCCTTCTCAGCTGCCTGCTGAGGTCAAGCCCGCCTGAGCCATGTCGGTGGGCCACTTTGCAATGATCCCAAGCCTCCAACCATTCCCCAGGCCAGCTGACTGGGAGCAGCTTCCAGCCATAGGTAGGGTGTGATTTTCGCACCTGGGGGTGCGATTTTCTGAGAAGCTAGTGGCGCGGGGGTCGCCGCAAGTGCTAAGCTTTTGGGGCGGGGTGCGATTTTCGCACCCTGATTTTTGAAAATAAGGACCCTTTTCGGTTAGTGGCCTCTGCAAATAACGAGTGTCAGTCGTCATGTCGGGAATTCGCACCCTCGTTCCACCCACAACCGAACCCTCTTTCCTCCCTTAGTAGAACGCCATTTTCCCTTGGAAAATCAGACAGTCTCACATACTCAGTCAGTATCATACTCACTCTCAACAGTCTGCACGGTTCACAAAGGAAAAGTGAAGACCTCGCCAATAAAGCACGTACTCAATGTTCGCCTTATTTTCAGCCGCCCCTCCCGCTCGGAGCAATGAGTGACTTTGATGCATGAGAGAACCAACAACGCATTGATTCAGAACCATGCATATGGAACGAGGCGACAAGGTCTCGGTCAGTGATCTTGTGCTCTATCGTGTGGTGTCGCTCTTTTTCTGCATCCGGTGCTTGGAACTGCAGATAAAAATATTGTAATGGCGTCGACTCGGTGCGACCAGCAAGGGCCTGTCGCGCACCAGCTAGTCGGAGGCTGCAATGCAATGCTGGGCGGGCTACCCCACACTTCTGTTGCATGGCATGCTCGGACTTGGATCGCTCATGTATCGGGGTCGAGTCGTTTTGAATATCAGTACATTGTCGCAAACGACGTCGTTATCCCTCCGTGATACAGTGGTATGTGATAAACTATGGAAGGAACTAGAACGCGTTCTATGGCCGTTCGCTGTAAACGAGATCGTTCGTGTTCACAACGCCCTCTCCTCATCAAGCGAGTCAGCTAAGAATCATAGGATGACAGTTTACAATGTCAATATCTGAAATGCCACCACCCACTCCGGAACTACTTACTATGTACTCCGGCCTTTACAACACTTAGACTGCCACGGCTGAACACTGGTGTGCTTCTCTACCATGACTGCATTCCGAAGTTCGCCATACCCCATACGACACTGCAAGTAGACTCTCAGGCGCGTCTATTCATGCCATAGAGCATGTGTCGATAGAGTGACAGAGGACGGTCTGATAGGGTTTTAGTACGGCAGTGGGCGACTCCGCCCTGAAAACGTCTTATGGTTGTTTTTGTGAGCAATACGAGTGGCGCGTAGGCCGCCCGACAGCTGCCACGAACGCGATGGACGGCGCGGCGTAAAATCCTGCGCTTCTCACCAATTTGAGCGTCGCACGGGATGGGCAAAAAACGACCTTACCATTTGCGCAACGGTGTCTGGGTAGCTTAGCAAGAAATTAAAATGGCCACCTCTCACTTGACGCGTTTCTGGCAAAAGAGAAGGAAAAGTGCTCTCAGCTGTCTGGAGGTACATGACATCGCCAGTGAGAGCATCGCCAAAACTGTCGTCTGCAATCTTCAGGATTTCCTCAGCCAAATGGCTGTCCGGTCCCAGGATTCTCCCAATTCGCAGTAAATCAGCTACGCCATCTGGATGAGATGCATGCGATGGATACTCACGCGATGCGCCTAACATGATGAGTGCTACTACGTCTTTTGTATCGGCATATCGCTTTGTAGAGATATAATTCGTCCTACGTAAGGCAGAATGAAAGGGAAGAAAACCATCAAGGAGAATTAGCTGAACCTCGATTCCTGTAGCATCAAGCGCAAGGCCAATGCGATATGCGAGTTGACAGCCAGCAGAGTAAGCCAATAATCTACTTTGATCGTGTTCGACAATCTCTTTTGCCTGCACAAATGCTAACTTATGTGCTTCTTTATGGCAAACACAAAGAATCTGCGAAGTCGAGCGCATGCCCAAGGCTGGACGGTCAAATTTGCGTACAACGTCACGAAATGCCCACACCTGACCCGTAAAGTCATGCAAGCAAACAATAGCGAACGCAAGCCAAGCGGATTCTTCCTTGCGCGATGAAGGTTCTGTGAGCCAAAACAAAGCTTCTATAGGCCTGGACAGAGATGATGTTGCCAGCAACAGGGAGTCGCCAGTTGCCATAGATGCCAAGGCAGCAACTGTTTGCCGTTGCAATACATCAGAAACGTTAAACTCATTACCTAAACTATTGGTCAATTCTGCGGCAATCTGAACAGCACGCAGCGAGTTACCACCCAGATCGAAAATAGTTGCTTCTACACCGATATTATCTTCTGGAATACGAAGAACAGTAGCGAATACGGTACGCACTCGTGCTTCTTGAAGAGAACGTGGAGAGACCAAAGTGGACGTGCAACTTAATTGGGAACTGGGAGAAGGCAACTGCGTACGATCAAGTTTACCACTCGCTGTTCGAGGCCATGTACGAACACCAACGACAAAAGCAGGTACCATGTAAGCTGGTAAGGCATCCACAATTCCGCGCAGGGTGTGCACTTGGTCGCATTTCAATGCGTTAGTATACGAGTGATCCTCAATCGAGTCCATGATCAAGAGGGCGGGGCTAACGTATGCAACCAGTGCGTCCAGCTGCAAATCGAGTAGGACAACTGCTTGTTGAACGTGAGGTTGAGAGCAAATAACGTTTTCAATCTCACCAAGTTCAAGACGCTGACCCCGTAACTTGATTTGAAAGTCAACTCGACCCCCAAATTCGAGCTCGCCATCGTCAAACCAGCGCACACGGTCTCCAGCCCGATAAGCTATAGAATAATTGCACGTATGTGCACATTTACAAGCCCAAGGATTGAATCCAAATACTTCTGCGGTCCGTTCTGGCCTTCGAAGATAGCAACGCGCTACCTGTATGCCACTCAACCAAAGTTCACCCCAGACAAAAGGAGGTTGCAGCTGTATAGGCTGGGTGTCACTGTCGACGACGTGGCAAGTGACGTTTGGAGTCGGCCTTCCAATCGAATCCATCCGATGTCCACGGTCCTCAACTAACTTGATTACACTAACAATGCTGACTTCTGTCGGCCCATAATCATTCGTTATCAAAATACTGTTCTTCGCCTTGCACAACATTTGTTGGGTGATTGCTTCTCCACCAACACGGATCATTGTCACCGTGGAGGAAATTTTTGTTTGAGAAATTACGCTTGGCACGTCAGCAAGATGGTGCAGCTCCAAATGACACTGCAGGGTCAGTAGGGAGAGGCTGTTAGTTAGAAGGTGACCTGCTCCCCCCTGGATTCCAATGCACATGAACAACATGTTTTGGAACATATCAAATACGTAGTTGTTAGAGAGGGCAAACTCTAAAGTGGATTCAGCATACAATACGCGTGTTGCGAAGAATAAATTGACCACCCCACAGTGTGGGACGAGCACGCCTTTGGGTCTACCTGTGGACCCGGATGTAAAAATAGCATATGCTAGGGGTTTCTCGAAATTTGGACCAATTTTTGGACATTTGATCGCAGCAAGGTCCAAACAAGTGTCCAGCAACAGAATGTTTCCCGTAAACCATGGCGTTAACTCTGCCATGTAAACTGGTTGGGACACGCACTGCTCACACATGGCGTCGTAGATCATGAAGCAACGGCGTTCAAGCGGCCATGTTGGGTCCAATGGCAGATAAGCACCACCAGATAACAATGTGCACACGATTCCTACGATTTGGTCGAACGATCGGTGGAGCTGCAAAGCAATTACGGTCTCAGCCATGTTCCGTTTTGCTTGCAGTCCTGCAGCAGATGTTATTGCTCTGTTGAGTAGTTGAGCATAGCTGAGCTTGGTGCCGTTCCACGTAAGAGCGACAGCAGCATACTTCGCATGCGCTACACTGACCACCAAGTCATGAATCAACACATCCCCGGGAAACAAAGCCGTTGTGTCATTGAAATATTTCAACATTGTGTTCATGTGCGCTGGATCCATGAGAGGTATCGCCATGATGTGAGTTGCCAACGGGCATTCCAAAGCTTGTTCACACAGAAATGCGAAAGCTAAGGCAAGACGACTCATATGTTGGTACGTATAAATATCCGAGTTGAATTCGATTGAGCCCACGAGTCCTTTCTTACTGTCTGTGCTTGCTTGCAAGGTCAACTCTGTCTTGGCAACACCATGCTTCACAGGGATCTGACGGTCCATTCCTCCAAATAGTGTGCAGCCATTTTCATTTTCAAAGACCTCTAGCCATGATGTCATCGCCTGGAAGATGGCATTGCGAGATGGCTCATATGCGCGTTTTGGAAGCAACTCCAGTACAAGTTGCTGGAAGGGAAGTGACGCATGGCGTATGCCACTGACCGCTGTCTCACGAGCCTTCAGCAGAAGATCGTGAAGCGACATAGAAGTCGGCAAAACTATCAGTAATGCTAGCATATTAATAAAGTAACCGACAAGCTCTTCTGTGCCCTTTGTGTCACGCCCATGGTAAGGCTGACCAATAACAACTTCGCTCTGTGAAGCGCAACGGCATAAGAGCAAAGCCCATAATGCAAGCACTTCTTGGTAGCTCGTCAACCCTTGCGCATGCGCATTTTTTTCGATCTCAGTTGCTACTTCGGCTTTGATGTCCACTTGGATAGTGTCGCCATTGAAGGTTTGCAAAGGAGGACGTGTAAGATCGATCGGCAACTCAAGCATGGGAAGGGCACCTTCTCGCAACATTGATTGCCAGTACGTAGAATGAGATAGGTCGACAGGACCATTTCGCTGCCATACGGAATAGTCTATATACTGTATTGGCAATGAACAGAGTTTAATGCTGGAAGACCCGCAGAGCATGCGGTACAAAGAATTCAACTCACGGAAGAACAGCACGTTGGACGCGCCGTCAAAAGCGACATGATGTATATTCATTAGAAATAGATGTCGTTCGTCTGCACCATGTGAATACAGCTTGAATCTTACCGGGCTTGCTTTCTCCCCAAACAGTTTGAAACCGATTGATATGTCTTCATCGGCGCAAATTCGAGCATCGTTGATGTTCGACACCATTATTTCGTTCAAAACCATGCCTTCATCGGCTCGTGCACCGACCAATTGGTGGCAATCTCCATTGGCATCAAATGCGTAGGTGGTGCGCAAGACGGCATGGCGTGTGGTGATGCTAGCAAGTGCGCAACGCAACGCCAGTCGATGTAGCGGTCCTTGAAACAAAACGATTGTGGGTTCATTATATGCAGCACTCGCAGGGGCTAAAGTATGAATGGTCAAGAGCTGCAATTGGTTCCACGATACAGGACCAGACACGCAGGCACTGGTATTCCCACGTTCAGGCGGATTTGTACTGTTCTTGACGATTGGTTCAATTGAAGTTTGGATCATCGAAGATGCGGATGTCTCTACCATGGCTATCAGAGAATCAGTGTTGGCGACGAACTTGTCTGATACTTGTGAAGCAAGATGTTCAGCAATCAGCCGAGTTGTAGGATACTCAAAGACAAGTGTAGTTGGAAGAGGAACATCGGTGAGCTCGCGTAGACGAGCAGAAAAACGAGCACAAAGACTTGAGGATAAGCCAGATTGCATCAGTGGGATGTCCACGCTGAAGAATGCCTCATCACATGAAGAAGGCGAAAATGAGGATGACGCGCCCTGGAAGATGACGCGACTCTGCATGACATTATCCGGCGGATCGCGCCATGGAAGGACGTGGCGGCGGTATATGAGCGGGGTCATCGGGGTCATCGACGCAGCAAGCGCGCCATTGCCTCCTGCGTGGCGCAGCACCGCGTGCGCGATGGTGCCCGAGTACCCAAAGGACGAGACGCCTCCGACGTTTCGTTCACCAGCTAAGCACGTGAGCTGTGCTGGCAGTGCACACGTAACGCTGTACAGTATGTCATAAACGTGCGCGTTCAGTGACCGCAATTGCGCGTTAGGCATTGTTTTGCTTGCGAGCACTCCCAAGGCCAACTTCAGAAGCCCAGTCATCCCTGCTGCAGGCTCTGCATGGCCAACATTCGCTTTGACACTACCTACAGGGAGCACCTTCTCACGATTAGATAAAACAGCTGCGACGAGTGATCCCGCTTCGATCGGATCGCCAAGGGCCGTGCCAGTGCCATGCGCCTCGTTGAGTGCGAGAGCATCAGTAGATGTCTCTGCATCTCGCTGTGCCGCCACGAGCAGCCCGTGCTGTGCTCGTCCATTAGGAGCTGTCAAACTTGCACTGCGCCCGTCCTGCCTCACAGCACTCCCGAGGAGTCTGAGTAGATTTCGATCCTTCCCATCGCAACGAAGTACACCGCCGCCACATGCCTCGCCACGTGCATATCCATCCGCACGCTGGTCGAACGTGTGCGAGCGCCCACGTGCAGACGTCATCCCTGCGACTGCGAAACCAGCACTGGCGATGGGCGCGAGTATCAACACCACAGCCATGAAGAGGCCAATGTCACACTCAATGAGCTGAATTGTGCGCAGCCCCGCATGACAGGCTGTGAGCGCCGAAGAGCACGCACTGTCGTATGAAGCACATGGCCCATGAAGGTTAAGCGTGTACGAAAACCGCCCCGCTGCGATCGATACTGCTGCACCTGTCGCGGCATACACACTACCGCCCGCTGGCGATAGGGCGAGAGCTTGAGCAAATTCAGAGCCCGCAAAAGCAAGAAAGATACCTGTCAAGCTGCCACTGAGTGCAGTGCGGTTCAGAGATGAGGCATGCAACGCTGAGTAGCCGAGCTCGAGCGCCAGTCGCTGGCATGGATCCATTGCCGCCGCCTCCGCGGGAGGCACAGCAAACGCATCACAGTCCGCAAGCTCAGCACCTAGTAAAAAGCCCGTGTGCCGCAAACGGCTTGCTACAGGCTCAGGCAGCACAGACTGTGTGTTTACATCCCACCGCGCTACGGGCACCTGCAAAATTGCATCGTGCCCACAACCTGCCATGCGGTCTGTCATACATGGAGACGAGGAACCTGATGGAAGGAAGGCACTCAGCTCATCAATGGTGACTTCGGCCGCTGTGACGAGCGCAGTGTTCGGGATGATTGCCAGGGTAGTAATGGCCACTGCGCTGGACTCCTTCTCAGGTTGAAGCTCTAGAGTCAAAAGTCGTATAGTTGGATGATCGAAAACGAGGGTGCTCGGTAGTGCTTTACCACCAGCTATGCTTTGCAGTTGGTTACGCAGTTCAATCGCACTCAAAGAATCGACTCCTGCCTCCATCAGTGGGGCATCAGCATCCACCGATCCCCTTGTCAAGCGTTTCACCAGCTCAAACACAGCCTCTAATGACATGCTGCAAGGTGAAACCTGTGATGAGAGGTCCGCTTTTGCAGCATCTGGGACAGATGCTGCAAACGCCGCGAGAAACGATGGCACCTCAGCACCAGCACCCAAGAAGCGACTCCATGTCACAGGCACCACTGCAAGGACTGGTAACGACTCAAACTTGACCGCCTGCCCGAGTGCTCTCAATCCCTCTGCCAAACCAACGCTCGAAAGGCCTGCTGCTGCCTCCGCCTCCTGCATCCGCTCTCTTGCTGCCCCTCGCGTCATCATGCCCACTTCAGCCCATGCGCTCCACTGCACACTCACCGATGGAATGCCACAAGCACGGCGACACGTAGCGAGCGCGTCAAGGCACACATTAGCTGCTGAGTAGTTTGCGAGGCCAGCAGCGCCACCCAAAAGAGCCGTGATCGAAGAGAAGAGTGCAAGGGAGCGCAAACAGATCGCTGTTGCTGCCGCATGCAGGTTCCATGCGCCCTTTGCTTTTGGTGCGTACACAAAAACGAGGCCAGCTGCAGTCTGATTATGGTGAAGAGCGTCCGCAGTTGATCCAGCAGCATGCCAGACCCCAATGGGTAACCTTATCGTATTCAAAACACGGACGGCATGTGATGTCTCGCTTGCGTCGCACCGTTCAAATGAGACTGACGCGGCAGAATTGAATATAGACTTAGTGGATTTGTCTTCCCGTGGGACAATACCGCTCCGGGAGGTAAGCATCAAGTTGCGTGCTTGTCGTTGTGCGAGCCAGCGGCCTGTAAGCAAGCCCAGCCCACCTGTTCCACCTGTCACAAGGTGGTCACCTTGAAAGCTGAATTCTTGCAAAACAACCCTCACCACAACTTTACCTACATTGAGGCCACTTTGCAGTGTGCGGAAAGCCGTTTCGTACTGCGTCCACAAGTCAAAACTATCAAAGGGCAAGCTGGTGATCACTAGACATTCTCCGCGCGATCCAAGCAACTTGAGCACGCTGTACCACCACCAAGGATCCTTCTCCACGTCCGTGTCGAGAGCGATTGCGCAATACGCGGTCGTTGACACCGCCGCAAGGTGACGGTCGGACGACCAAATGAGGCGCTTGCCAATCTCCTCGAGGGTTCCATTCTCGCACAGAATGGCGAAAGAGACGGCTATGATATCCATCGAGAGGCTATTGAGTACGACATGCGATCGAACGGCACCCATGATCTTCGTCGCTCCCATGGCGAGCGCGCCGCTGTCACGCGTACTACCGAGCGCACGGATCCCCATTCTTCTTAGTCGCGCATGCTTATGCGGCCGCCCAGCGGTGCACTGTGGTCCAGCGTTAATCCATTGCACGTACTCAACCATTTTCAGCCCCACGCCACCAGCTGCCGCTTGCACCATGATCAGCTGACTGGTCGATAACTCAGCACGCTGCAAGGCAACATGTACAGTACCCCATGCAACAGGTAACGTGCAGGCTTCTTGAAATGAGAAAGCCAATGGCTTATCTGCTATTAACGGGGCTACAGTGATGGCAAAGCTCGAAAGGGGCGCTTGACCAATGCCAAAGACGTGTTCTAAAGGTGAATCTGTGTCGCACATCACGCCTGCTACGTCACCACCTGGTGGCCCTGGATCGCCCGGGTACTCGCCGAGCACATTAAGTACGTCGCGGAAATTCAAACCAATCGCTCGTACTCGGAGCATAACTTCTGCGTTGCTGAGCTCGCTAGGCACGAGCAACGGCTCGACAAAAAGATTGGTAATGGCACCACGCGCATGAAAGTGCAAACGTACAGGGACGTCAAAGACGAGGGGTGCAGTTTGGAGGCGTGGTACGCGAAGTTCTTGGTTACCTACTAACGCCTCATCTTCAAGTTGGGAAATCCTCAAGCTGCGGACAACTGAGCTCATCTCACGCATAAGGAAGCATTTCATCGGTAAAAATACCTCTGCCCTTGCGGAGCGTGATATCCCCCATACTCCCGCATGGTCTGGCACATTTTGGGTGAGCAATATCAGATGCTTCGTTTTCGCTGTGATCGCCTGCGTTTGGCTTAGCACAAGGACTGCCTCGACAGCTAGTAGAGGCTGCAATCCATCCCCACCGCTTCGCAGAGCTATCGATGCGACCTCAGGTTGTCGCTTGTAGATCTCGAGATCATACAAAGAATCATTGTGCAGTCGGCACGATTTTATATAATTATTGCTTATCACAAAAATTCCTGACTCTTGACATATGCACGATTCTGCCAAACCGTCGAAGAGCTGCCATTCTGTAGTGTAAAGATGCTGCTGCACTCGCGCTTGCATTGGAATGTGCATGTGAAGTACACGTGACTTGAAGCAATCGAGCAGCACTTTGACCCTGCAATCATGAGATGCAAGAAGTACATCGACAGCATCGTGTCTTTTTTGTGCCACGACCTGCGCCACACAGGATATAGCTCGATCACGATGAGCAAAGACTGAGGTTTCGTAAGTACTGAACTCGCACCGCCCATAATTTGCCCGAGCACCTCGTGAGCAGCACATCGTTCACAGCGAAAGGCACGTGCGTTTTGCCATCACTACTTGAATCTATGAAACCGCTCGAGCATTGTGCATCATCGAGATCGGCTGGATGCACGTCCAAGCCCTCGAGAGCTCCACGTGTACGCAGGCGAGCCTGCGCATTGCTTCTGCCGGCCCACGCTTGAAAGAGCGTGCGGTAAGTAGGTCCATATTGCAAACCTGAGGAAAAATAGCTGGCGTATAAAGCTTGTGCGTCAGCTGCGCGTGGACAAGTTTGAAGCGCACCGTTGACGATCACGCAGCCAACACGACGTGCAGCAACCGCTCCAGAGCAGTGCACAACTTCTTCCAATAGCGTACTCTCACTGCTACGTATTTCAAATCGTTCTCCTGAAATTTTGCATTCGATGATGAGGCTAGAAGATTCAAGTTCGAGCGGCTGAAGAAAGTATACGTCACGCAAAGGCGTCGTTCCCGGGGATCCCATCGATCCCACACATCGCGCACATTCGAGGTAGCCTGCACCTGGAAATATTACCCGTTTTTGTACCACATGGTCGGAGGCAACCCTATGCATTGCCCCTGCTGTTGGTGAGCGGTATGTGAGTTCACCATCGGGATTTACGTGATGGTTCTGTGCCAGGGGGTGCACGGGATCGCGCCATGAAAACCGATGGCGGTGAAAGACCGTCGATATTGAGCCAGGCGGTCGGGTTCCGAAAGCACGGCCCAAGCCTACAACAGCTTGAGCGATCCCGCAAAAACTGTCCAAAGATTGAGCACACTTTTGAACTACAGCACGGGCAATAGTGCCCCCAAAACCAAAGGAATTGAGCGCGCCCAATGATGTACTCTCTCGCAGGCAATGGATGTTGCAAGCCGTTCGCAGATTCGTGAGGGCGGGGCGTACAAACTCGTTGAGGACACGGAGCTGTGCATTCGGTGAAGCACAACATTTCGTCAGGTGTAAGATCACCTTGAAGAGCCCAGCTGAGCCGGCTGCGGGTTCTGCGTGCCCCATATTTGCTTTAACGCTACCAAGCGTGGACATGCTCAAAGTTGACTTCAGCCGCCGCGCTACCGCAGCATAGGAGTTCGCTTCAATAGGATCTCCAAGGGCTGTCCCGGTGCCATGAGCCTCTTCGATCATAGTATCTTGCAGTTGCCCTGATCCTGTTCTATAGCATTTGCTGTCCACAGCAAAGCGAAGCTGCAGCTGTGCGTGACCACTTGGTGCCGTCAGAGTCGCGGAACGCCCATCTTGTCGCACGGCGATGTTAGACACCTCAACTCTCTGGAGTTGGCCATCAAACTCACAGGCAAGCGCTTTCGCGCAGCAAGCTTCCGATCGTGCATATCCATCTGCGCGAAAGTCGAACGTGTGGCATCGTCCATGAAGCGAGCTCATACTCGCCATAGCACATCCAACACACGCATCAGGCAACAGCATCAGATTGACTCCTACTGTCAGTCCAGCGGCGCACTCCGAGAGTGTGAGTGCGCTCACCGCTGCATGCACTGAAACCAATCCTGCCGAACATGCCGTGTCATACGAGGCACAAGGACCCTGCAAATCTAAAGCAAATGAGACACGTCCACAAGCGACAGCGTGCGCTGTGCTTGTGCCGGAGTAAGCACTTTGAGCCATGGGCGTAGATTTCAAAATTATTTGGAACTCGAATGCCTGGATGCCAACAAACACGCCTATATTACTTCCTCGAGTCACATTTCCTGTGATCCACCTGGCTGAGTGCAGTGCGGCATATGCTTCCTCTATAACGCAACGCTGCTGAGGATCCATTGAGCACGCCTCCATGAGCGAGATGGAGAACTTCACATTGTCAAAGAGTGAAATATTGTCCAAAAAGCCGCCGTGACGAGAACGAGCTGCGGCAACATCTGAGAGAAAACTAGTCGCTTGTGCCATACACCATCGTTGCTCAGGAACTTCCCCTACGCTGTTTGTACCGCACAAAAGTCCTGCTAGTGCAAGGTTGTGTGATGTACGGACCGTGTACCCAGCAAATGCTATCTGTTGATCATTAGATTCGCGATCCGTAATCATTTCAGCACGTGTGCTACTAGCAAAACCATAACTGAGGTGTGCGGACAGCTCTCGTAGTGTGGGAAAGTCGAATACCACAGTGCTGGATAGTAAAGTTCCATGACAACCTGCTGTTTGCACCAGGTTACGCAGCTCGATCGCGCCGTTCGAATCCAGACCTGCGTCCATGAGAGGAACATCGGCATTGACATGGTTTCCAACAATGCTACTCGCGATTTGCACTGCGTCGTGCAAATTAAGTGGTCCCTGGACAGCATTGAGCTTGTCCTTGTCTACGGTTCGGCCTGTCCTATTCCATACGAGAAATGGCCTCCCACGATGCAGCACATGCCGAACGATGCTCACTTCCATGTAATGGGCATGGGCATGAGCACAAGCGATCGTACCATTGAAACCAAACGAATTTGTGCAGACAGCGCCGATGGGAGGCCCTCGTCCATTCTGAACTGGAAATGTAAGATGTGAATTAGACACAACGCTTTCAACATGAGGATTCAAAACATGTAATTGAGCGTTCGTGATTATCAAATGGGTTTCCAACGTCTTACAAGCTTTCATGTAACCAAGTAACCCAGCACCCATTTCGGAGTGTCCTACATTTGCTTTCACTCCAGTCACAGCGACTTTATTTTGTGATCTGAAGGAAATCGCTACCCTAGAAATTGAATTCATCTCAGTCGGATCACCGAGCACCGTTCCAGTTCCATGTGCTTCAACATAATGCCACTCAGAAAGGCCAGCTATGTACAATGCAGCATTCATTACTTTTTTCTGCGCGACACCGTTTGGAGCGGAAAGGCTTGCGCTTCTTCCATCTGATTGTACGGCTGAAGCTCCAGGAATCAGGATGCACGGCTCTTTTTGTGACAGGAAAATCGAGCAACAAACTTCGCATCGCACGTACCCGTCAGCATTTCTATCAAACACACGCTCTCTGCCGCTCGGGGACAGCAGACCAGCTGACGCTAGACCGGTGCCTGATATGGGCATCAGCTGTAGCTGTACACCAGACACGAGCTGTTCCAAACTCGCTCCCATCTTTATAGACTGAAGGGCACAATGATGCGCCACCAGACTTGAGGAACACGACGTTTCGACTGCTAACGAAGGACCCTGAAGGCCGTACGTAAAAGAAACTCGCCCACAGCAGACTGCAGGGGTAGACCCCGAAGCTAAGAAAGTTGATTCATCGTCGAGCAAAGTGAGGAGAAGAAGCATAAATTCACCTGGATAAAAAGCTATTGCGACGCCGGTGTCACTGCCCAAAAGCTCTTGCCGACGACGCTGTGACTGATGAAGCGTGTCGTAGGAAACGTCGATCACTAGTCGCTGCTGCGGGTCCATGTATGAAGCCTCCTTTGGGCTGATGTCAAACATCGATGCATCAAAAGTTTCAATCAAGCCGTGTGGAAGGAAACAACCATAATGGGCTCCACTGGGGCCTTCTAGATCCTTGATCCATCGATGTTCGGAAACGGATACAAATCCTTCTGTTACAGCTTCAATCATTTGCCAAAGCATCGCAATTCCCTTGGCTTCAAAGCATTGAACTGCTAACCCTTGTATATAGCAACTCTGTGTAGGAGGTGTCGTGGGAACATTCATGAACAGATCTTGCTCGCAAATATCTGCCTTTTGATTGAGTAGATCGCTGAGTATCAGTGCAACATTACGGGTAGTTCCAGCATCAAATACCAAGGTGGCGGACAGCTGTACCTGTAGATGAGACGCTAGAAGTGAACTCAGTTCTGCAGCACCCAAAGAGTCTATATTCTCCATAAGAGGCATGTCTACGCTTATATGCGATGCGGACGCGGACAGTTCACGCACATGCTTGAGTACGACGGAGGTGAGACTTTCCGAATCAAATTCTGCTTGTGTGCTACCGACAATATGGGCGTGGCATGTCTCGGCACATGCTTCAGATGTGTAAGCCAAACATTGTGCAAGCGTGGAAATTCTGCCACAACTCATCATTTGAATCGGTAAAATTCGAGATCCAATGTATTCTGACAATTTTGCACTCAGAAGGAACCATTCTATGGATTTCATCTGCATTTCTGCCAAAATTGTGTCCGCTGTCAGTCCTTCGCTGGATGAACAAATCTCTGATGCAGCCAGAAGTAGCATGTCGATAAGTGGCTGCAATCGGAGAAGTGATTGAATGCTATGCGTGAAGCATGTTGCTGAGCGAAATGAAATTAGCATTCCCTCTGGAGCTGCGTCGCACGGCCAGAGCCGCATCTGTTGAATGATTCTGTGTCCTCTGGCTGCATACATTTCAAATCCTAAGTGACGGCCAAATTCCATGGAAATGTTGGAGAAACCATGATTCACATGTTGTATGATGCCAACTACCTCCGTGCACCCAACAGCGTCAGCGCTTGCGAGCATGGCATCCAAAAGCATGTCGCAAAGAGATTGTGTTCTGGATGCAGACTTAACATGGAATTCAAGCATTTTCCATGCCTCGCCCATCTCTTTAGATGTAGACAGAAATCTTTCCGTAGCATTTCCTTCTCCTTCACCTCCAAAAGCAAATTGCTGCGTAAGAATGTGCCCGTCGTGAGATCCAGAGTCACTCGATAGGGCCAGTTGCGCAGACGGCAATATTTGCATGAGCTCAAGCATTTCAGAGATGCCAAGCCTGGAGAAGATGCTGAGACCTGAGTGGAGCTCCGCGATCTGTTTGGCGTTGAACTGCGTTGCACGTCGAATGACACACCTAATATCCTCGTCGCCATTATCTTGGTGAGGATGCAGGTTCATTAATGAACCTGCATCGTGGTCCTCCTGCTCTGGTGATATTTTGCCATCAAATATCTCATGTGTCACAGCACCGTTTGATGGATGGAATAAATTGATGATTTTACTGACCGCGCCCTTGCGAATGTTAGGGACTTGATGCAAGCGAGTCCTGGCTAGTGATCGATTCAGGAGCAATGCAAAGCAGCACTCTTGGGAATGAGCAACGTATTTGCTGAGTTCACTCTTACGCAGAGCATTTCTCATCGACTCAAATGAATGACGGCAATCTAAGCTCGACCCATTCGATATTTCTGGTTCCGCCCGCAAAAATGCGTTGGTTTCGTATCTACTTCGCCAAGCAGATCTAAAGTCTGTTCTCGCACGCTCCATAATTTTGTAAGTGCGATCAAATGCAGAGCGAGCTTGATGAAGCCGGTCAGCTGCAATATCTACTTGCACAAGTGTACTCAGAAATAGTCCGATGCGTTCCGCTACATCAAGAAGGTGCGGTAAACCAACATGGTCACATTCAAATGTGTACACCCTGGGATCACAGCCTGACCATTTGGTGGAATAGATGGCTTTATTCATCTCCGATGAAAGAAGAATCAGTGTTGGCAAATCCTTGCCAATTATATCTGGCTTCGCATTGCGAGCCGACTGAAGAATCGCGATAATTTTTCGCGTAGCTCTGAAGCGATTGGAATACGTGGGAAACATCTGAGTCATCGCCCTCTCTAAGGCATCGGTGTCAAGATTGGCTGGAACCGTGTCAAGCACGGAAGTTGCCATTATGTAAGAAGGATGCTCCGGGGAGAAATGTTGCAACGACACTGCTTCCAAAAATATGTAAGCGAGCACCTGCACGCCAAGGTGCACAAGCTTTGGAGTGATAAATGGGGCCAGAGCTCCACCTGCCGAGTAGCCTGCTAAGGCAACGCCTTCTGAATTGGTGGACGACTTCGATATGTAGGCCGCACACCAGACTGACAAGGCACCGATCGACAGAGTAGATTCATATGCATCTATCTGGACCTCGAGTACGCGCACGCTTTGTAGCTGGCCGACATACGAAACGAGAGACTTGCAATGAATGGTGGAACCATCGATACCAGGCAGCATCACCAGAAGAGCAATGAGAGGTGCAAAAGAGGCATCATTCTGGTGACGAGGTTCGCAAGTCAAGCTTTGAGTATCAACCATCAGCCTAAGCTTTCGGCAGTGCACTACAATCTCGCTCTGACCTTCGACCAATGCTCGCGCGCATGAATTGAACAACGGTCCCTGTAGCGTAATCGCTGTTGAAGCCATGGTATGACTGACATGACAAGCGCTGGTGGAATTCAACTTCGACTGCTCCAATAACTCGCCAAAGCGCAGTTGTAACGGGTCGTTGAGGTCTTGCAACAACTTACGCACGTCTCCTTGGTGTGCAATTTGTGCGCTACACGTGGCGTTTACACCAATTGCGAGATGAGCACGAAGGCATTGTGCGTAATCTTCAAGCGAGATGCCTGCCAGCCCAGCGATGGTGACCTGCCGTTGCCCCAACGTGGCAAAGGTAGCCGCACCCATGCCAGCCCCCCCTATGAGTGGCCACTGCACACTGCACGTTGCAATGCCGCGCGCGCGTTGTGTGAGTGCATGCGCATCGATGCACGCGTTGGCCGCAGCATAGTTGCCCTGACCTACATTAGCAAGCCCAGAAGCAACCGAGGAAAAGAGCACACGTGTCTCAGGGGGAGTGATAGCAGCAGCACATTGCAGATACCACAGGGCCGTCGATTTTGGTGAATACATCCACTGTAATCTATGCACATCGATGCCTGAGAGCAGGCCCGTGTCTGCCACTCCTGATGCATGGAGCAGGTTTGTGAGCCAATTGACAGAGGATAGTACATGCGTCTCCCGCATGTCCGCGCTATCGCACGCACACACTGCAGCCACATGGCCAATCGATCGGAGCACTACCTCAAGCCGCTGCCCATCCCGCATTATAGTACCGCTCCGTGACGCGAGGATGATATGGGATGCCCCACCCTCAGAGAGCAAAGAAGCCGCCCGAAGTCCAAGGCCTCCAAGACCGCCCGTGATCGTGTACAAGCCGCATGCCAGTACTGCGCTGGTTGTCAATGACGTGTCGCACACACGCAAACGTGCAACAAGAAGCTTAGTTCCGAACCTCGCCATCTCGGCCTCATTCGTGGGTGTGAGAATCGGAAAAAATGGGGTGGTAGCAGAAAGATGTGGCACCTCCGTACTCTGCAATCGCAGGGAGGGACGCTCCAAGCGCAGCACGCGCGCCAATCCCCACGTGCCAGCATTGGCTTCACGTGAAGATGCAGCTTGTGAGGCAAGCACTCCACTTGCAAACAAGAGAAGTTGCAACCTTTGCTTGAAGCTCACGATGTGCTGAACTAAACCGAGGAAGAGGTGCATGCCATGGAGCGAGGGTGAAGCTGAAACGTGGCTAGTGAGAAGCGCTGCGACCGCATACCACGGAGTGGATCTGAAGGTCATCACTTCGCTGACGGCAGCTGGGATGCACGCAATTCTCATCAAGAGGAAAGAGTGTGATGGACGTGCATCAACATGATTCGCCAATACCAAGCAAGTAGAATACATGCTCAATTGCTTTGCTGATGTAGAGGCAATCAACTTCAGCCATGGGAAGTCTTGGCGACGATGATTGATTGGTTGAACTGCAAGAACAACAAGCGCCCCATTGCTTCTGGCGTGGTGCAACAACGTGTGCACGATCGTTCCTGAATAGCCAAATGACGAGACACCCACTGCATCGGCTTTGAGCATATTCATTGATGTTGATTGGGTCGGCAGCACGGACGTTTCATGGCTGCGCAGCGAAGCGGCTACGTGCGAATTGAGAGCGCGCAGTTGCGCATTAGGCGACATGACATGACAACAAAGTAGCTCCAGCAGCTTCAGTGTCCCCGCAAGCCCTGCGCCTGGCTCTGTATGCCCCGCGTTCGCTTTTAGACTACCGATAGCAAACAGGTCCGTAGAACGTTGCGCGAGGTAAACCGCCGCCACTGCACCTGCCTCAATCGGATCCCCTAGTGCGGTGCCTGTTCCATGCGCCTCCAAAGCCTTCACTCGAGCCGCTCTTAGAAATGCGTCAGCAGCTGAAGCAATCAACACACCCTGTTGTGCCTGCCCGTTAGGCGCGGTTAAGCTGGCGCTGCGCCCGTCCTGCCGCACAGCGCTGCCAAGCATTCCAGCCCTCAGGTCTTCTTTGCACAGCCGGCAGGCTATCGAATCAATAGACTCGCCGCGTGCATACCCATCCGCCCGCACGTCAAAAGTGTGGGATCGTCCGCGCACCGACGTGAAGCCTGCCACTGCATTACCGCGCATCGGAGCTGGGTCAAGAATCATGTTCACACCCGCGCTCAAGGCCCAGTCGCACTCGAGGCGCTGCAGTGCGCGAACGCTGCCATGGTTGGCGACGAGTGACGCGGAGCATGCGGTATCGTACGACGCGCACGGGCCTTGGAGACCCAACACGAAGGAGACGCGACCGCACGTGACCGAGCATGAGAAGCCTGTCGATGCGTACACGCTGCGACCGGCGGGCGTCCGAAGAAGCACAGTTCCAAACTCGCTCTGCCACTGGCCAACGTTGACAGCGGTAACGCTATCAAGAAGGCTGGCCTTGGCCATGCCGGCGGCATAGAATGCCCCATACCCACCCTCAAGCAGCTGACGCTGCTGTGGGTCCATCGCTGACGCCTCCGCCGCTGAGATGCTGAAGAAGCCGTGCTCAAAGAGCTGAGCATTGCGCAGAAAGCCGCCGTGCCGCACGCGGCTTGCGATTTCGGGTCGCCCACCCAGCAAGTCGTCAGCTGCCTGTGCAACATCCCACCGCGAGGATGGAATCACGCTCAACAGGTCGTGCCCGCAGCGGCTAATGTGGCGTAGGGAACCCAAACTTGACACGCTCCTGGGCAGCGCCACGTTGATGCCAGCAACTTCTACCTGAGACCTACCCGACCCGAGTTCCTCGTCATCAGCCCTCCCGGAATAGGCAACGATCGGCCGATTGCCATGAAGGTGGAGCGCGACCTGCCGCGCCGTCGGGTGATCGAACATAAGTGTACTCGATAGTGCGACACCTTCGCCTACGGCACGCTGCAATTGGTTGCGCAGCTCGACCGCACCCAGAGAGTCGACGCCCGCTTCCATGAGCGGTGCGTCTGCGTCGACAAGGCTTCCGGCAGTTCGCCTCACCATCTCGAGCACTCTGTCGAGCGAGGCAGTGTACACCGTTTGGCGATCTGTGGCCATTTTCTGAAGTCTAGAACGGCGGGGAGTGACAGCAATCAAGAAGGCGGGCGCCGTTCCATCTCTGTGCATGCGATGCCATTGCACCTGGAGCACGCCAACACATGATGAGGCCATTGGCAATACAGCAATGTGCAAAGCAGTGAGGCCATGTCCCAGGCTAATCCGCCCGAAACCCAACGCTATGCCCATTGTCGCCACGCGCTCGTTTGCCACGCCGCGTGCCGCCATGCCTAGCTCCGCCCACGCCCCCCACTGCACGCTTGTCGAGGCAGTGCTGCTCACACGGCGCCATGCCGCAAGCGTGTCAAGACAGACGTTCGCAGCCGAATAGTTGGCTTGCCCGGCGCCACCGAGCAATGCGGTGACCGACGAGAAGAGCACGTACGTGCGCAACGCCATAGGAGCAGATGCAATGTGCAGTGTCCACGCGCCATGCATCTTTGAAGCGTACACACGGACGAGGGATCCTGCCGTCTGCTTTGGTAGTGTACTATCTGATAACACACCTGCACCGTGCCACACGCTCGTGGTGGTCAAAAATGCGTGGCCAAACTTCAGGACTCGTCGCACGTGCGCACTCTCCGCGGTGTCGCACCGCTGCAAACACACCGCGACGGCAGTTTCTTGTACGTGACCCCATTCGTTCACTATGTCCCGCGCTAGTCTCCCGGCGCGCGAGGCAAGGGTAAGCGTGTTCGCACCACGCTGGGCGAGCCAGCGTGCCGTGAGCAGCCCAAGACCGCCCGTGCCGCCGGTGACGAGGTGGGAGGCGCTCGTGACATAACCATCGATTCCTGTGCTGAGGGGAGCGTGCACCAGGCGGGGCACCAGGTGCTTACTTGTAAGCAGCGCCATCTCTAGCTCTGCGTGGGATGAGTCTGCCGCCAAGGCCAGATGTATAGGTCCATCGACACACACCAAGGGCAACGACGCTTCCACCCGCGCAGAGCGGGACAGGCCCCACAATCCGGAGTGTGCTGCACCATGCACGTGTGCGCCCGTCGTGAGCAGCCACACCTTTGCCATGGCCATCGTGGCAGCCTCAATCTGTATGAGTGCGAGCGCAACCTCGAGCGCACAGAGGGGTAAAGCTGCGAGCAAACCTCTCTGCGTCGCCACTGCCGCCGCGACAGCTGCCCAACTGCCATCGAGCAGCTTCGTTGCTGACTCCGCATGCGACACGCGGGACGAATAGCGCACACATTCCACGGCCTCGTCGTCACCAACGACAAGCACCCTTGCGGCAAACGCTCTGGCCACCGCCTCGATCTGGCACCACTCGGTGGTGTATAGATGGCGCTGCATCGGTGCTTCCGTGCGCAACACACGCAACTTGAAGCCATCGAGCCGCGCTTGCGGTATCCCCAAAGGAGCTCCAAGTCGCACCGACACTGCCTCGAGCCCTTGGTAAGCCACAGCCTGAAGCAGACAAGCACACAGCAAATGGTGGTTTAGGATAGCCCGGTTCAAAAACATGGACAGTGAGCAAACGTACCGCCCATGATCTGCCCATAGCGGCCTGGAGCAACGCGCCATCCACCGCGAACGGTAACCGCGTCTCGCTGCCACTGCTCGAGGCCATGACCGCGCTCATGCACAGCGCGTCATCGAGGTCTGCCGGGTGCACAGTCGTGCCTTCTTGCGTCGAACGTGCGCAAAGACGAGCCAAGGCGTCGCTCGCCCCACCCCAAGCATGAATCAACGTGCGATAGCCGGGACCGTACTGCAAGCCGACCGCATCAAACCCGTCGTAGAGCGCTCCCACGTCGATGGCATGTGAACGATGGCGTAATGATGCGTGCTGGACGCGATGCGAAACGGTTTCCGTGGTCAAAGCTCCAGAGCAGTGCACAGTTGCATCTTCGAATGTCTCCGCCTCGCCAGAGCGCACCTCGAAGCGCCCATCCGATATTGCGCACTCGACGAGCAGTCTGGGAGCTCCGGTTGCCAGCGGCTGCAGGAAGTACACTTCACTCAATGCCGGTGC
>JACLAA010002571.1_pt1 | contig 21311 bp, 15 predicted proteins | sample 8027891 | NCBI WGS metagenome assembly JACLAA01 (sample SAMN15724900, study PRJNA655200) | protist metagenome | isolation source: fluorescence activated cell sorting (FACS) single amplified genomes of... | place: Spain: Blaines Bay Microbial Observatory, Mediterranean Sea | collected 2016-01-19 | reverse complement strand
AAGACGATTCAGACGACGACGAAAAGTAAGAACGGAGAGGACGAAAGAGAAGAAGAAGAAATGACGGCCAAGGAGAGGTTCTTGAAAAACTCTCGAGAACACAAGGAGAAGTTGTTGCTGAACAACGCGGGAAAATCATCGAAAGAGAAGATGAGCGAATTGGTGGAAGTTGAGAAAATGGAAAACGAGAGCGGCGACGAGGAAGAAGAGGCGTTTAATCCCGCAGATTGGGCGAATTTGATGAAGAAAGCGACGAGGAAAGACGAAGATGACGATAACGGTGAGTCAAAAGAGGAAAAGAGGAACGGAGAGAATAAGAACGAGAAGAGAGACGCGGCGCCGCATCGGGATCGGGTGTTTGATAGCAACGCGACGACTGCGAAGTCGTTCGCCGAGCTCGGCGTTCCGGAGACGCTGATTAAAGTCATGTCTGAGTCTGTGGATTTACAATTTACGACGCCAACTTTGGTACAACAGTTGGCAGTGCCGTCGATTTTAGCCGGGAAGGACTGCTACGTTCGAGCGGAAACCGGGAGCGGTAAGACGTTGGCCTACGTTTTACCGATAGTTATTAGTTTAGGAGTAGCGAAGCCTAGAATCGAGAGGAAAGATGGAACGAGAGCGTTGATTATCGTGCCAACGAGAGAGTTGTCCACGCAAGTTTCTTCATTTATCGAGAAATTATCGAAACCGTACCATTGGATTGCCACCGGATCGGTTCACGGCGGCGAAAACAGAGCGAAGGAGAAGGCAAAGTTGAGAAAAGGGTGCGTCGTGTTATCCGCCACCCCGGGGAGACTGTTAGATCACTTGCAAAATACTGCCGCTTTTGTATTCGTGAATGTCAGTTTTGTCGTTTTTGACGAAGCCGATCGCGTTTTAGATTTAGGATTCGAGAAGGATATCGACGCTATTTTAGATATCATCGAGCGAACGAAAAAGGAAGCGCGGGCGGCGTCGGCGTCGCCTCCATTTTCACAAATGACGTTGCTATCGGCTACTTTGACGCCAGGCACAGACCGTTTGCGAATGAAAATGCAAAATGCGGTGACAGTGGACGTTAACCCAGAAGCTGATCGCGAGATTGAGTTTGTTCAAGGAGAGGACGACAACGAGAACGACGAGGACGAAGAAGGGTTGATGAAAGCAATGGCGAGAGCTTCCGGGAGAGCAGTTGATGGCGACGATGGGAAGAATAGAAAGATTCGCGTGCCTTCACAGCTCACGCATACTATATTTGAAACGCCACCGAAATGTCGAATGGCAGCTATCGCCGGTTTACTCGCCGGATGGGCGATGTCTGATTTGAACAAAGTCATCGTGTTCCTCGCGAGCAGAGAGTCCGTTGAGTATCACTACGAAATCTTGTCCTGGTTAGCTGGGCAGAAGAACGACGGAGAAAACGATGAAGAAAACGACAGCAGCAGCAGCAGTAGCAGCAGTAGTAGTAGCAGTGGCAGCGCGAGCGGTGAAAGCGATTCAGACGACGATTCGGACGATTCGGACGATTCGGACGACGACACCGACGCAAAGAAGAAGAAGGAGAAGAAGAAGAAGAAAAAGAGCAATAAAAAGAGAGGAAGCGGCCTCTACGAAGTCTTTCGTTTACACGGCGCACAAAAACAATCCGAGCGTCAAAAGACAGTCTCTAGATTCCAGTCCCAAAAAAGAGGCGTCCTTTTGTGCACCGATGTCGGCGCTCGCGGTTTAGATTTCGACAACGTCGGCGCGACTGTGCAAGTTGACCCTCCGGCGGACTCGAAAACGTACGCGCACAGAGTCGGTCGAGCCGCGCGTCTAGGCAACGACGGCGAAGCCGTTCTTTTCCTCGGTCCAAAAGAATTGGAATTCGAAGACACGTTAAAAGAAGATATCGAAGATCTCACGTTTTCAAAGGCAAAGTTAGGGGCTGTTTTGGACGTTCTCGCGCAAACAACCATGCGCAAATATTGCGGCAACAACAAGAATCCTTCCTCGCGAAACAACCCAACGGAGCACATCGCGGTCAAAGCGTTGCTTTCCGCCGCGGAACGAAAGATGCAATCCGACCCAAGTCTCAAATCTCGCGCCGAAGACGCCTTCCGCTCCCACGTCCGAGCCGTCGCCGCCTACCCGTCTGCGCTCAAACACATCTTCCACGTCAAACGCTTACACCTCGGCCACGTCGCCGGCGCGTTCGCTCTCCGCGAAGCGCCAATCTTGGTCGGTAAAAAAGGCTCCGCCGCGTTTTCCAACGCCAAAAAGCTCGATAAAGTCACCACCGAGCGTAAAAAGAGAGAAAAAGAGAGTCAAACGAGGAAGAAACGCCTGCTCCGAAAGTTGGCGACGAATCCCAGTAAACGAGGTCACGCCCCCGTCGGCGGTCAGATGTAATAGTATTTTGTTCCTTTACGAGATTCGAACTGATTAGAAACGGATATATGTTGGAACGTTAATACGTTCTGCAGACTTTCCTACTTTTGAACATCTCAGACAACATCTGTTTCTCATACGGCATATAAAATTGAAGAAATACAGAGACTCACTGTCTTCGCTTTCGACGCGCTCGTCCTATTTGATTTCACACTTTCCTCGGTGTAAACCAAATCTTCATTTTTTTAAATCATCTTCCCCTTTGCTGAGTCACAAAAACCACACGAAAAGCTCTCACTCACTCTCTCTTTCTCTCTTTCTCTCTTTTAACGGACGAACGTACGAATGACACCTTTACTCTCCTTTTCTCCGTTCGTCGTGTCGTCGTCATCGATGCGTCGGAGACAGACTTCGTCGTTTACGTCTGAATCGTCTGTATCGAGAACAAAAAGATTGATTTTAAAATCATCGAGCAAAGTTGTGGGGGGTGGAGGCAATCGCATCTCTCACGTGATGATGATGGTCAATTCTTCGTCTACGTTTTTTATGAACAACCAAAAACGGCGACGAGGACGAGGAGGGCGAAGAATGACGGATGAAAGACTCGTGATTAGTAATAGCAGTGGTAGCGCGACGGCGGGCGGAAATGATGACGAGAACAATGATAAAAGTAGTAGTTGTTCCTTGAAATTCATCCAAGAAATCAAAGAGAAAATGGACGACCCGTTAGCCGAGTCCAACGCGACTGCTTTGGCGTTAGTCTTTTTAACCGTGTTAGCGGTGGTTGGATACATCTCCAGTGGGTTAGGGTCGTTAAACGCCACGAATAACATTCAAGTCGCGCTTCAGTTGGTCGTACAAGCGGTCGCAAAAACTGGGTTTACCGCCGCGTTTGCGTTGATTTTTATATCGGAATTGGGAGATAAGACGTTTTTCATCGCCGCGTTACTGGCGATGAGAATGGGACGAATGCCGGTGGTTATTGGAGCGACTTCGGCGTTAGGGTTGATGTCAGTGATTTCAGTGGTCATTGGAAGAGTGTTTTCGGCGGTACCGGCGAGCTTTTCGAATACAATTCCCATCGGCGAGTACATCGCGGTGGCGAGTTTGTTGTTCTTTGGGTTGAAGTCGTTGAAGGACGCGAGCGACATGCCAAAGAAGACGAACGCGGGCGGAGATAACAACAACGGAAATATTAAAGTGGATAAAGATGGAGTGATCATTGAAGGCGCGTTGGCGGAAGCGGCCGAGGACGTGTGCAAAGCAGAATCGAAGATCAAAGAGTCGGACGGGAAAGGGACGACGAACATTCAAAACATCATCGAAACGTTTTGCTTAATTTTTGTCGCCGAGTGGGGGGATAGATCCATGTTGGCGACGATTGCTTTAGGCGCGGCGCAAAATCCAGTCGGCGTGGCCGTAGGGGCAACGGCTGGACACTTATTTGCGACGTTCATTGCGGTCATCGGCGGAAGTTTGATTTCGAAGAAAATTTCCGAACGCTTCGTCGCGTTTTGCGGCGGGTGGTTGTTTCTGCTTTTCGCTTTGTTCACCGCTATCGGCGTCTTTTAATTCATATATTATTATAAATCTGTGAGAGTCATTTTCTATTATTTATTATCATCTCGGTTGTTGTTCTTAAGATTACTACTAACCACACCGTACCAGGTATATAATTATTCCGGTAAAATCTTCGACAACAGCGCAATCAAGACAACCCCTGCTAACGCCCCGGCTAAATGCGCGACGTGATTCACTCCGCCCGCTCCTACGCCTCCAACTTTTCCTATCATTGCCGCTTCGTTCAAAAATCGTTCCATCACAAACTGACCGAGCACGACGACTTCCAAAATCCTTTTCCATTCAAACTTAAGCTTGACTAAAACGCTCACGGCGAACAGACCAAACACCGCTCCCGAGGCGCCCAACGAGACCGTCGCCGCCGCGCCCATTCCTAATACCCCACCCACTGACTTTGGCAACATCAACCACGACGCCAACGACGCGCCCGTTCCGGTCGCTACGTACGAACACCACACACCAAACGCGCCTTCCTCTTCTTCGATCAACTTGCCGAATATGTACAAGAAGAAAATATTCGACGAGAGATGATCCCAACTGGCGTGGCAGAAGGTGCACGTGACGAATTGCCACCACGTCGGATCCACGTGGTTCAAATAAAACATTTTCATCATTGGAAGTTGCAACCAATGGTCCAACGCGAAGAATAAAAAGTTGAAGAAGAGTAAAGCAAAGACGCCGTTGTATTCGTTTTGTTTGTTATTTTGGTTGTTGTTTCCCAGGACGTTGACGGCAGTGCCGACGACTTTTGTCACGTCTTTCGGGACTTCTTTGGAGTATTTCTTCATGATGTTCGAGACGTCTTTGAAACCGTCTCTGTTGTCGTCTTTGCCAAACGCCGCCGTTGGTCTCCTCGGATTCATTCTCCGTCTTCTTCTTCGTCCTTCTTCTTTGTCTTCTTTGGAGCATAAAAAAAGCGACCACGGCGACGATGATGAAAATGCATTCCCCCGAACAGTATTCCCCTCGTCGCTCTTGTTGTTCCGCAAAGCCACCGTTTCTCTTCCCCGCACTCGGCCGCTGCTTTTGCCGCTGCTGCTTCCGACAAAAAGTCTCGTCGTCGTCGTCTGAATCGTCGTCATCGTCAGATGTTTTTTGTTGTTCTTTTATACTTTTAACGCGTGTGTTTTGTGTTTTGTGTCTTTCTTCTGACGATGCTGTTTTTGAGCGGTTCTTTAATAATACACTCGTCTGCCCCTTTTTTGACGCTTTTTCACAAGGAATTATTGAATCGCAAAAATTGCAAAAAAGCAAAAAAGCTGGATTTTACATGCAGCTGTTTTCGTCAAATTTTGAGAGATAAAACACACGTAAAAAGTGATGATGAGGGCATCGACGCCGTCATCATCATCATCATCATCATCATCATCATCATCAACCTCTTGTTCGACGTCGTCGTCGCAATCGTTTCCTTTTGAGAGAAGACAAAGAAGAAATACTACGACGCATCGTCGAGGTCTTCTTCTTTCGCTTCGTCGTCGGGAAAAGCAGCAGAAAAGGCGACAACAAAAGACGGGGGTTCTGGACACGAATGACGTCGTTTACAACGTCGCGCGATGCGAAAGTGGTGACGACGGTGATGGACGACGAGGACGACGACGAAAAAAGACGCGCTCACATTCGCGCGACGTGCGAACGTTCTCCTCCTCCTCTTCCTCCTCCTCTAATAAAAAAGTAGTCTCCGCGGCGACCGCGTTTGAAAACGCCACCACCTCAGTCTCCATCGATTGGAACTCGCAAATACGAAAAGCGAAAGACGAACGAGTCGGCGTCTTGTTATTAAACTTAGGGGGACCGGAAACGCTCGACGACGTCGAACCGTTCTTGTTCAACCTCTTCGCCGATCCGGATATCATTCGCTTGCCGAGTACGTCTTTTATTTAGAAAGAGAATTTGGTTTTTGTTGTTGTTGTTGTTCTTCTTCGTGTTGAAGATGATGTGTTCTTTTGATTTGATCTTCGTTGTTGCGTACTTCTCTCGTTTCGTTTACGCGCGAATTATTTGTGCGTGTGTATGTGTTTGTGCGCGCGTAATCATCGGAACTTGATGACTCGTGATTATTTAACTGACAAACGACGCGTTTTTCTCCTCTTACAACAACTCGAAAAACAGATGGTTTACAATTCTTGCAAACGTTCGTCGCGACGCTGGTGAGCAAATCGAGAGCGCCGAAGAGCAAAGAGGCGTACGAGTCCATCGGAGGTGGGTCGCCGTTAAGACGAATTACAGACGAACAGTCAGAAGCGTTGAAGAAATCGTTGATATCGAAAGGTTTGACGAACGTGAAAACGTACGTCGGCATGCGATATTGGAAACCGTTTACGGAGGAGGCGATTGAGAATATTAAGAGAGACCGCATCACGCGTTTGGTGGTTTTGCCGTTGTATCCGCAGTTTTCTATTAGTACCAGTGGGAGTTCGTTGAGGCTGTTGGAGGAAATCTTCAGGGAAGATCCAATTTTAAGCACCGGGGTTTTACAACACACGGTCATTCCGTCGTGGTACAGTCGCCCGGGATACGTTTCGAGCATGGCAAAGTTGATAAAAAACACGTTGGAATCTGAGGCGTTTAAAGACGCGCCGGACAAACCGGTCGTTTTCTTCTCCGCGCACGGTGTGCCAACCTCCTACGTTTCCGAAGGCGGCGATCCGTACAAAGATGAAATGGAAGAGTGCGTGAAACTTATCACGAACGAGTTGAAAAAAATAGGCTGCGAAGGGTACAAGCACGTTTTGGCGTACCAATCGAGGGTCGGCCCGGTGGAGTGGTTGAAACCGTACACGGACGACACGATCAGAGCGTTGGGGAATAAAGGCACCAAAGCGTTGTGCGCGGTCCCGGTATCTTTTGTTTCCGAACACATCGAAACGCTAGAAGAAATCGACCAGGAATACAGAGAATTAGCGGAAGAGAGCGGTATTGAATACTGGGGTCGCGTCCCGGCGCTCGATTGTGACGAGGTATTCATCGACGATTTGGCCAACGCCGTCGTAGAAGCTTTACCAGCCAGCACAGCCGCGGCGCTTAGTAACATCACAACCACCACGAATACGAACTACGTAAAAAACTTGGACGATTCCGAGATCGTTCCCTCTAAAAGCTCCGTCGAAGAGCTTTTATCCGTCTACGACAACTTAGACCTGCGCATACCGACGAGGGAGTTCACGTACGAAGCCGACGACGTCTTGCCGTTCGTCGCGGTCGCCGCGTTTTGTTTATTCTTAGGCATTCAAATCAGATTAGGGATGGAAGGGATTTTCGTTCCAGGTGGGGGGATCATACCCAGCGATACGCCGCCGATTTTGTTTCAATAATAATAATATATCATCGAATACTAAACTAAACTCGTATCAAAGCACTGCTTTGTGTTGTTAAAATCCTCACTGTATTGATGCATTTCTTACGTCGTCTTCGTCATCATCATCTTCATCATCATCGATCGATAACACACACTACTAATACTAACACTTTGAGCAGTAGCAGTAAAATGCTCCTCTCTTCTCCTCCTCATCCTCCCGTCGTTGGCAATCTTCGCGCGCGGATTGTGAATCCTTTTAACGGCATTCATGCGGCGCTCTTTCCCCGTCGTCGTCTTTGTCGTTCAACGACGCAAACTTTCGAGTTTAAGAAGAAGAGGAATGCTTTTACCATCGCATCATCGTCATCGTTATCATCGTCATCGTCGTCGTCTCTGGGGGAGAACTCTCTGTGTGGCTGTTCTTATCGTCGCCGCTCTGATGGTACGATGAGAACTAAATTCGCGTCCTCGTCGGTGGCTTCGAAACACCCCATGAAGGGGAGGTTTCGGCATTTTTTTATCGGCGCGAAGAACCGCCATTACCAAAGCGAAACGAAAAATGTCGCGCCGCCGCGCGCGTTGACGAGAGATGGAGTGTACGAGGAGGAAGAGGAGGAGGACGACGAAAGCTTTTACGTTGGGGACGTCGAGTGCATCGTGGACGTGTCGTTCGTGTCGGATGCGGACGGTAACCCGGGCGACGTAAAATTGATGGCGGAGAAGGCGCGAATGGACGAGGGGAAGTTGGAAAAGATGAGGGAGAGATTCGAGAAAGATGCGAGGGCTATTTTGAAACTCTTTGTCGATGCGAGCGGTGGTGAAAGTGATAGTAGTGGTAACTTTAACGTGTACGACCGATTGAGAGAAAATTTAGGGGACGATTTTCCGGAACAACTTTCACACGCGGAACTCTCGGTTGCGTTGTGCGACGACGCATACATTCAAGCGCTGAATAAAGAGTGGAGATCAAAAGATGCGCCTACAGATGTTTTGAGCTTCCCGAGTGGTGGAGAAGAGGAAGGAATTACCGCGTTCGGTCCAATTTGTGTACTCGGGGATATCATTATTTCCGTGGAAACTGCGCGAGCGCAAGCCGAAGAGGTTGGACATTCCTTGGAGGACGAGTTGAGAGTGTTGCTTGCGCACGGGTTCGCGCATTTGCTTGGGTTTGATCACGAGCTAGGGGAGGAAGAAGAGAAGGACATGCAAGAGCTCGAACGAGAAATCATGGTGGCCTTAGGGTGGGATTATATCAAAGATGGCGGTTTAATCGACCGAGTTTCATCCTCTTCTTCCGCCTCTTCTTCTTCGTCAGAGGCGAGCAAAAAAGTTCTCGTGGTGGATTTGGACGGCACGTTATTGAACGAAAGTTCGCGCGTTTCAGATCGAGTTGCAAAGGCTCTTCTCGAAGCATCCAAAGACGACTCGACGTTGATTGTTATAGCCACCGGTAAAGCGCGTCCAGCGGCGAAAGCGGCGCTGGCGACAAACCCGCTTTTGAAAGATTCGCGCATAGTTTCCGAGTCGTCGCCCGGGATTTTTCTCAACGGTGGTGCATCCTACGGTGAAAACGGCGTTCCGCTCATAGACGACGCGTTACCCGTAGAGTGCGTGCGAAAAGCTTTCGAGCAAAAATACGACGAAGAGTTTGCGTTGACCGCGTTCACGAGCGACGATCGGTGCTTAGCGTTGCGATCGTCTCCGTTTCTGGACGAACTTCACGAACGATACCACGAACCTAAATGCGAAATATTGGCGACCGTGGACGACATCATCGCCCAAAGTCGAGGCCAAGTGAAGAAAATGCTCCTCATTGGTCCGAATAAAGATGCCGTCGACGATTATTCATCCGAATTTTCCAAATTATTTATCGACGCCGGCGACGGCGCTTTGGTCACTCGAGCGGTAGCCACGATGCTCGAAGTTGTCCCAAAAAATGTCGACAAATCTCGAGCACTCTCCGCTTTGCTCGATAGTCTAGTCTTAGCAAACGAGAGTAGCGATAGAAACTATCGTCTCGTCGTCGTCGGCGACGGCGATAACGACGCCGGAATGATTGAATTCGCCGCTTCGATGAATACGGACGGAATCGAAGGCTTTGGCGTTGCCATGGGTAACGCGAGCTTCTCGTCTAGGAACGCGGCATCTGTCGTTCTGGACGAAACGAACGCGGACGACGGCGTCGCCGTCGCCATCGAGCGGTTCATTTTGTAATATGTGTATTATTTATCATCCATCGCAAAAAGGTCTTAATAAAAGCCAAAACCAACCCCTCGGACAAAACAAAAAAATATTCTCTCGGAAGACGAGACGACGACGTCACACTTTTCAAAGCATCATGCGCGAAGAAGTGCGAGGAAGTCCTTCGCGTCGACGTCGTCGTCATCTCTCATTCTATGTTTTCGTGTTCATTGTGGTCCTTTTCTTGGCTTTTCGCGGGGTCGCGTGTAGTAGTCTTCATCAGGAAGACAAAGATACAGAAAAAGGGCGGACGACGAACTCGTCGTTGCTACAAAAAATACGCGGAGGAGGCAATTTTGATGAGAAAAAGAAGTACATCGTCACGCTAAAGTCACGCTACGAGAGCTTTAAACTGTGCAAAGAGAGGAAAGAATTCAATTGCAAGAAGGCTTTCCGTTCTGGGTTTACCGTTTTCGCGACGGAACAGGAGTTGGAGAGGATGAAGTTGGATCTGGACGCTTCGAGGATCGAGGATATCGAAGAGGACGCGATCGTTTCGAAGATGTCGCCGCCGTGGCATTTAGATCGAATCGATCAAAATTACTTGCCCTTGGATAATCGTTTGTCGTTTAGCGATCTGGATGGTACGCAAAGAGGTGAAGGCGTTTATGTGTACGTACTCGATACTGGAGTGCAATCTAAACACGCAGAATTGCGCGGGAAAATCGATTCGCACGTGACTGCGCTCGATCCAGATGAAGACAATCTTCTGGATCTCGATCCGGATGGTCACGGTACTTTTTGTGCCTCATTGATTGCAGGTCGCACTACTGGCGTTGCACCTGGAGCAAAAATAGTGTCAGTGCGCGTGTTAAACTCGGATGGAGCGGGAAGCGTTTCAGATGTAGTCGCTGGACTCGAGTGGACCAGCGATCAAATCCTTTCGAAACAAGCGGAAAATAGCGATATGTTTAAAGGTGCGGTAGTTTTACTCGCCCTTGGAGCTCCCATTGGCGTCCGTTCCAGGGCGCTTGAAAACGCTGTGGACAGGTTCGCTCGAGAAACGAACAGTTTGTTGGTGACTGCGAGCGGCAACCAAAACGCGGATGCGTGTGCTTCGGTGCCAGCGAGAAGCTCGAGATGCATGACCGTAGCAGCTACGGATAGCAGAGATATGAATTACGCGTGGAACAATTTAGGAAGATGCGTGGACGTGTTTGCCCCCGGGGTGAGATTGGTAGGTGCGTGCGCTGGTCAAAACAGGTGTACAAAGAAGAATGAAGTAGACGCGATTACAGCAAAATCATCTCACAACGATGACGACGATGATATCGAATCGTTATACGGCTATCAATCTGGCACATCTATGGCAGCTGCCGTCGCGGCTGGAGCAGCAGCCCGTATTCTTTCAGAAAATCCTAATTTCGGGGCCGAAGAAGTAAAAGGGATCATCATAAGAAACGCGACGCGGGGTATCGTTGTACTCGGAAGTTCATCTGTGCTCTATACGGTGACCTACAATCGTTTACTCCGCTTACATTGAATAAATAAGAGAGAACAAAAACGAACGACGCCATGCAATACTAATAAAATATAAAATGAATTGCTATAATCATCTTGCTGCCGAAAGCTTTTGAGAAATTAATACGTAGGAATCAACGCCAACCGCGAAGAATATACCGTTATTCGTTCCCGCACTCACTCCCGACTTTCCCGTATACGTTGGCGCCAATATACCAATCACGGCGCCACCAGAATCGACCAGCACACCGCCGCCACCTTCGTTTGGAAAAGAAGCCGTCGTTTGAATACAATTCCGCAACGGGCGACCAGTCGCGGAAGGCACTGTTCTATTCAACCCCGATACAATTCCAGAACGAATTACTGAATTCCCGATATCTCCACCACCTCTTCTGGAAGACTCCTTAAATGCCGCCAAAGCATCCTGCCCGACTTTCAAATTTCCCGAACGGCCAATCTTAGCCGCTTTCGGCGGCGGAGCGCCGGCGTTGTTTCCCTCGACTTTATTCACTCTCAGGAAAGCGATATTCGTATCGATGTCGCTAAACGCCACCGTCGCGGCATACTCGCGTCCATCCGCAAACTCAACTTGTAAACTCTTGCTATTCTTTGACAAATCCGTCGCCGTCGTGGCTACGTACCAATTATTGTCGTTTGCGGCGATTGACCACACGAAACCAGAGGAGACGAGAAGTCCCGTTTCGCCGTTGAAAACGCTCACTAAAGATTCCAAAATCGTTGAAGCAGCACTGATCGATTTGGATTCGTCCACCAGCATCGCGTGCGCGGCATTTTCTGATGATGATGTTGCGAGTACTAAAGCAGTAAATGTTGGAAGTAGTACCACGTCTCGTCGATGACGTCGTTGTCGTTCACCTCCTCCGCTTTGGTTCTGCGATTGGTGGTCGTTAGGGGATTTGCAAGCGGAAGAATACGAAGAAGAACTTTTAGAAGGGAGTCTTTGTCGATGATTCGACGACACCGATGCGAAGAGAGAGGAACGAAATCTATCGTTCGTGACGCTGCGAGCAGCAATATCAGCGCGAGACGATTGATGATGCGGCGAAGCGAGAGATGGATGTGCGATGAGAGACATTATTTATCCTTGGAGAGAAGTGTGGTACAAGTGCTGTCAACGTGGTGTCAAAAATACGATGTACGGAGTAAGTTTCAACCGACTAAATTTTGCACCCACTTCGTCGTAGGTTTCTCCACGTACTCGTGAACAATCGCAGATAAACCGACGAGCATTATTACGAACGCGATGACGATTACATCGGGGTATCTGGGGTCATCTCCGCCCTCGTAATTTCGAAAACAGTCCGACCACGTGCGAATATGTTCGGCTTGTCGATCGCACGGAGGGAAAAGGTTCATGGAGTGTATTTCCATCGCGGTCCAGTACGAATAGAACGGAAACTGGAGCAAGTATATTGCGAAGGACCACTGACCGATGCGTTGCGGGATTTTCAAATTTAACAATCGGTAGGAGTAGGATTCGGTGCAGGCGGTGAGACCAAACAGCCACGCGGCGACCGGGAGGGTGAGAATGAACTCGTTGAATATGCGGATATTTTTTGAGTCGGTGTGAATACCGCTGAAAACCATACTGGTGATGATCCAGATGGTGAGAAAGAGGCTGAGAACGTCCGTGCGGAAGGCCCATTTTCCCCGATACGATGAGGTTGACGAGTCAGCTTGGTTCGCTTCTCCCGCCTCTTCTTCCTGTTGTTCCACTTTGAGGGCGTCATCGACACGCATTCTTGCAGCACCCAAGAGCATTCCCATGAAAAATAGAGGCAGGCGAACAGGAAACCAAGCTCGTGCGCAAAAGTATGCCCGAACTCCGTCCAGATCTGTATCCAATGCGGTGACCAGAGTAGAGGCGCGACCATTGAAATCTTTATCCTTCCAAATGTTACGAAAGTACGTGGAATTCATGATACCCATCAGGGTGAGCGGTAAGAAAGACGAAAGGTGGTAGAATCGAAGGATATACTTTTTATAACCAGCCAATTCAGCCGAGAGGAGCAAAGTTTTGTCAATGCTGTTGTGGATGTTTTCAACAGTCTCCTCGCCACCTCCGCCACCGCCACGGAAAAATAGTCTCTGTTTGATTCGGTCAACGAGAGAGCGCTTGTTGATTGATGAAGCAGCCTGTTCTTCGATCTTCTCCTCCAAACTCGCAAGTTTTCTGCACATCCACGGAAAGCAAAAGTAAAAGCCGAGCTGACAAGATAAACTCCAGCACACGGAGTTCCAGTAACAGAGCGAAAAAATCCACGAGTGCATCAAGAAAGGCGTTAAAGCAATACCCATAATAAGATTGACTTCTCCGCTTTTATTTTGCCAAAAGTTATAATCGTCTCTTATTTGCGCGTAATTTAAGAACACAAATGGTGCATACAAAACTAAACATATCCAGTGCAGAGGCAAGGCACGAGCGTATCGTCGTTTGATAAACGTCCAATAAGAGAACGTCTCGGTATCGCAGACTTTATGCCGATATCCCACGTATAAAACGAATCCAGTAATCATGAAGAAGGTACTCACTGCGAGACCTCCTTGAAAATCGATTGGCACTTGATTTTTGGAGCCATAAAATAGTAACCAGTGTCCAGACGCGATTTGAATCGCCGTAATTGCTCGAATACCGGTGATGGCGGAAGTATCAATTTTCGGTGGCTTTGACCAAACTTTTTTCTCCTTTTTCTTTGCGTCGCTCATAATTTCTGCTTCACCTTCTTCCGTCGCACTTGGTGCCATGTCAATCACGCGAGAGTGTACAAGGTTGCAGGTATGAATTGGATCATCTCTGATCGTCTCGTCGCGGTTGCGTCTAAGAAACATCGTCGTCGAAGCGTCGTCGAAAGTGAAGGAAAAAATTTCTCACACGCTTCTTTTTCTGTTTTTTCGTTGTTGTTGACCGCCAGAAATAAGCCCGTTATCTTTTTCGAATCGCTTGCTTCTCTGTCGATGATAGATAAACAACGCGCGAAGAAGTACAACAACGATAAAAAAAGCACCGGCAGAAATACCTATAGTCTTGGCGCTTGCAATTTTCTTCAGTGGCGGTGATGGTGGTGGTGATATTGCAGTTCTGATAGGCGGTATCATTTTGCAAGTGCCCATCTCAAACTGATACTTCTCACTGACCTGGGAAGAAAGTAGGACTCTTCGCCGCAGTGGCGCTGGTGGTGCAGATGGAGAGCTTGGCGAGCTCGGACTGAATGGAGCGGACGGTGAAGCTGGCGAAAGTGGTGATAGTGGTGTTGATGGTGTAGCCGGTGGGAGCGGCACCGGTGGCGTAGAAGGTGTCGATGGTGAGTTTGGTGGTAGTGGTGATGACGGTGTTGATGGTGAAGCCGGTGGGAGCGGCACCGGTGGCGTAGAAGGTGTCGATGGTGAGTTTGGTGGTAGTAGTGATGACGGCGTTAATGGTGAGCTTGGCGTTGACGGTGAGCTTGGCGTTGACGGTGAGCTTGGCGTTGACGGCGAGCTTAGCGTTGACGGCGAGTTTGGCGTTGACGGTGAGCTTGGCGTTGACGGCGAGTTTGGCGTTGATGGCGAGCTTGGCACAGGTGGAGAACTTGGTGTTGATGGCGAGCTTGGTGCAAGTGGTGAGCTTGGCGTTGACGGTGAGCTCGGCGAGAGAGGTGACAATGGTGCCGATGGTGAGCTTGGTGAGGCCGGCGCCGATGGTATCGATGGCGAAGGAGGTGCTGGAGGAGATGGACTCGGTGGAGGTGAGAGAAGAGGATGACTTGGTGGTGGTGATAGTAATGGTGGTGGTGGCAAAGGAGGAGAATTTGGTGGCGGTATTAGCGGTGGCGGTGGTGGAGAAGGATATACAAATGTTGGAGAAAATGGAGGAGGCTGTAACGGAGGAGATTCTGAAATTTCCGGCATCGGTGGCGAAGGAGGTGAGAACGGCGGCGGTACAAATGACGGCATCGGCGGCGGTGACAGTATTGGTGAAGGCGGTGGCGTGAACTCACCATCCTCTTCACTACCAGTGCCAGTAGCACTATTATCGCTCTCTCCAACACCATACACTTGAATAAATCCATCTCCAGAAGACGCCGACGCGTACATAACATTATCCAACCCGCCTTCGCGTAAAGCGTCGACAACGTCCTCCGCCGGTATCGTCGTCAATCTGTTTCCTTTTTCCGCCGCTTCAACTAACGTCTTTGTCAAAACTCCAAACTTTATAAATACAACTTTCATCGCGCTCTTCGCGCTCCTCGACTGACTTTCGCCCGCTCCTCTCACCTCGAGCGCTTCCACCGTCCGCGCGTCCACATCCATCACCTTCGCCACGGCGCTTGCAAATCTCGCCACATTCATCGCTAAATCATCCATAAAACTCGCATCATCGTACCCGTGCAATCCGTATTCCGCTTCAACTCGGTATTTATACTCCGCAGATCGATACATGTACACACTTTCATCGTCCTCCTCCGATTCATCCTTCTCGCAAAACGCCTCGTTTTTCACGCACTGGTAGTTTGCATAACACGGACTGCCCACCGGGAAGGACCCGATTTTGACCCCACTCCCTTCGAGCGCATTTGCGCTCAACTTCTCGACAAACACGCAAAATAATAATACTAACCACATCGTCGTACTCATCGCGAGCAATGATGCCAAAACAGGAGGGGGCAAAAGCACACGTACCATTGTCTTTGTCTTCTTAAACTTCGCGTATTTTAAAGTGAAGCTATTTTTGGCTCTTTTTAGATACAAAAAATGCACTCGAGAGTGAACAAAACGTTCTTCATTTACTCTTGACACACAGAGAGAGAGAGAGAGCGAACGAGCGGAGTTTTGACGCGAAAGGGGTGTTGTCATTGTTGTAATTGTGCGCGCGAAAGAGGCGATAGAGCGTGAGAACAACACACCATTTTACTTTAAGATCTTTGTGGTTTTAGGGGTGTTGTTTGTTGTTTCGGGAAAGAAGTAACAACCGCATTCATTTCATGAAACTCATCCACGAAAAGTTCGAACGAGACGGCAAAGGTTCGGTGAAATGTACCCCGGAAACCGAGGACGACATGTGGGATGTGTACAATTTGCTCAAGGTGGACGATATCGTCCACGCGACGGCGACGAGGAAAGTGAAAGCGTCCGAGATGGAATCTTCCGGGGCGAACGTGAGAGATACCTCGTCGAAAGTTATTAAACTAAACTTAGGCGTGAAAGTGACGAGCATCGATTGGGATCCAGATTTGAGTCTCGTGAGGGTTTCGGGACGGAACCAAACGGTGAGCGAATACGTGAAGCAAGGCGCGATGCATACGTTGGAGTTGACGACGCATAAAGCGGTGACGATCGAGAAGAGCGAGTGGGACGGGGAAGACGTGAGACGGTTTCGAAAAGCTTTAGAACCGAACGTGCAAGCGACGATTGTAGCGATGTTGATATCGGATGTAGGTGAGTGTCGCATAGTGTTGTGCGGCGGCGCTCGGACGACGGTAGTCGCGAAGATTGAAAGATCGATACCGAAGAAGAAAGGGGTAGGGGCGGTAGTTGGGCACGAGAAACAGTTGGGTAAGTTTTACGAGGATATTTGCGACGCAGTATTAGGCAGCGGAAGTGGTCACGCGTCGTCGTCGTTGTCAGCGGCAGCAGCGACAACCGACGAGAAGAAGAAGAAGAAACATTTCCTGGAAAATTGCCCAATCTGTTTCATCATCGCAGGCCCTGGCTTTGGGAAGGAGAATATTTTGCAAAAGCTCAACGAACGCTCGCAAAAATTGTATTCTGGCAAAACCTTCGAGAGTTGGCTGAAGTCATCGTTCGATTGCGTATTAGTGAAGAACGTTCGAGCGTCGAGCGCGCACGTGGGCGCGCTTTTGGAAGCGCTAAAAGACCCGTCCACGCGCAAAGCGGTTGGCGCCGCCGCGGAAACGCTCGACGCGGACGTGCTCGAACAATTATACGCGGAAATTGAGAAGTATAAAGCTTTGTATGGGCCGTCGCACGTGCTGAAAGCGTTCAAAGAAGGCGCGATTAAGATGTTGCTCTTATCAGACGATGTATTTCGCACGAAAAATCCAATCGAAAGAAAGTTATGGACGAAAGTTCGCGAGGACGTGGAAAATTCCGGTTTCGGCAGCGCGAGGGTGTTTTCAACCGGTCACGAAAGTGGGGAGAGGTTGAAACAATTGACTGGAGTGGCGGCTATATTAAGGTTTCCAATGGAGGAGTTGGTCGAGTCCGAATTACCGAATCCACCGGATTATAAGAAATGGTTAGAAGATTTGAGCGACGATTAGAATAGAATAAAATTATAGTATTTACTAGCATACAGCGCCGTGATATTCGCACGTTTACGTTTTTTACGATGTCTGTTTTTATCTCTAAACGTGTTTTACAAAGTTATACGTGCGCTATTATTATATATCTACTTAAAAACAAATCTCCCCCTTTTCGTCGTCTCTCGAACTAAAACAACAAATCCTCGTCCTTTTCGTTGGCGAAATCGATCAAATTCCCAACCGGACCGGCGCCGCTCCCGCCTTCGCCTTTGACCACCCCTTCTCCTTTACTCAGCGATTCCTCCTTCTCCTCTCTCTCCTTCGCGTCTTTCTTCTTCTTCGCTTGCACTTTCTTCAACCGAAAAAATTCCTCTCTCTCCAACTCGTCCAACTCCCCTTTAATGTAACTCACCGTATTCTCCAACCTCGGCGTGACTACGTTCTCCAACGCGTTTACGCGTCTGTTGGTCGTTTTAATCGCCTGATCGAGCGTTAAAAACGCCGTCTGTAAACTCGCGAGTTCCACGAGCGTTTGCAACGCCTCTTTGTACGCTTTTTTACACTTTTGAATCTGTTTCCCGCCTCTTCCTAACCCGGTCAATTCGCTCTTACTCTCCGTCGTCGCCGTCGTCGTTCCTGTTTCGCCCGATCCTCCTCCGCTCGCTCCTATCAAGCTCCCACTCCCGCAGGCGTTAAACTTCGGAATCTTCACCCCAGCGACGTTATCCGCGTACGCTCGCACTCGAATCTCCGCTTTCCCATCCACGGAATCTAAAACCGTGTGTTTAATCCCATCTCCACCGACGTATTTCGCTTCCGTCCACGCGAACGACGCGGATTTCATGTTCTCGCCCATGGAGAGTTTCGTTTGGACGATCTTCTTTAGGATTTGTCGATAGCGGAGAGACAAGGCGTCGGCTTTTTTCTTGAGCAGTTTATACCCGCGTTGGGCGCCGATGAGGCGGTTTTTGACCACGGCGAGGACCGTGACCGTTGGGACCACGTTTAAGCGGTTCGTCGTTGACATTATTCGTCTTCTTCGTTTAATTTATGTGTTCTCTTTAACGCGCTTTTATCTTCGCTAAAAATGGCGATTTTCGCTTCCAATTTCACCACAGAAAAGAGCGCTTTAAAGAGAGAGAGAGAGGCTCAATCATCAAACAAAACGGCGAAGAAGAACATGACGACGACGAAGAGTGGTGGTGTTATTAAATGCTTCATCCCGCAAACCATCTCCTCGGACGTGAAACTGCGTCAAAAAGTCCTCTCCGTCTTTAACAAACGACGATCCGATTTCCCGAACGAGGCGAAGTACAACGACTATTTAGAACACGTGGAAGAGATCGTATTCAACGCGATCGAAGGCATCGCGAGCGCGACGGAAACGGAGAAGATTTTACAAAAAGAGAAACGAGAACATGCGAAAGAGATTAAAGAGAGGAAAGAGAGGAATATGGAGGAGGACAGAGTGAGCTGCCCGGAGAAATTTAACGTGGTGTTTGGGGGTGGAGGAGGAGGCGTTGGTGATGCGAAAGAGGCGGAGGACGAGGAGATGTTGCGAATGATGATGGACTATCAGCCGGAAGGTGGTGGTGGTGGTGGTGCGAGTGGACATTCGTTTGTCGCGGAATACACCGAGTACGACGAGACGACGGAGGAAGGGAAGAAGGCGAAGAAGGAGGCGAGTTTGAAAGCGTGCGGATTCGATCCGCTGAAAACGGAGTACGAGAGGTCCGTCGTCGAGGCGTTTCAGACGATACGAGTTTAGATTTGATTTCATCGCGAAAAGGCGCTTCTTATGTTTTAGGTAGTAGTAGTGCGTAGTTTAGTAGTAGTAGTAGTATGTAGTCTCGAGTAGTAGTGTAACATTTTAATAAAAAAGGAGAAGTTTTACCTTCTACGTACAGAGGTACCGGGAGGTACCTCGTCGTCGTAAGTTCTTTTTCTTTGTAATAAAATAAACGTATTTTCTTCTCAAAAGAATACGCGTTTGGGAGATAATAGTAGTACTGGTAGTGGCGCGCAGCTCTCTACCTATTCACAAAAAAATGCCCGTTCGAACGTCGCTGTCTTCGAATTCGTCGTCGTCTTCCTCTTCGTCCATGAGCGCCAACTCGTCCTCTTTGATTTTCTCGAGTTTTGTCTTCACGGCGGAGAAGAATTTACCGGAAATATCCGTCGTTTTGGAAACTACACCTTTGGTCGTGTTCATGGTCGTGCTCGCAATGACCGAGGAGTACTTTGGAATGACCGTTTTGACGGTGGAGTAGGTGTTGACGATGGCGGCGCCCAACCCGGGCTTCTCGGACATTTCGTCCAATTTTTTGGTCAAAATCTCAATAACTTTGCGGTCGCTATCCCAGATTTTCTTCAACTCGGCGTTCTCGCGCATCGCTGCGGAAAGCTTCATTTCGGATTCATTCGCAGCCGCTCGCAATTCTCGTTCGCTCTTTGTCTTTTCCTCCATCATCTGGTTCTTCTCCTCGCGGAACTTTGCGTTCAGTTCTCTTTCTTGGACGAAATCTTGCTTATACGCTCTCGCTAAAACCTCCGCCGCTTTCTTCTCCTCCTTCATTTGCTCCAAAGACTCGCGCAAACTTTGAAGTTCTTCCATTTTGGATTGCTTGAAGTCTTTTTCTGAAGACACGAGAAACTCGTTCAGCTCTTTAATCTCGTCGTCTTTCGCGGCGGTTTCGAGTTCGAGTTCGGATAATTCTCGCGCCAATCGGTTTCTTTGCTCCTTCATGGAATCAAACTCAGAAGAAGCCTTTTCCGCTTTCTCCGTCGCTTCGAGCATTTGCGTTTTGAGCGATTCCGCGGATTGCTTGTACTTGTCCACTTCCACCTTCAAGTTCAACACGAGCTCGCTCGCGATGGCTTTTTGGCGCTTCTTTTCTTCTTCTACTTTTTCTTCTTCGTCTTCTGCTAAAACACCCAAGTTTTTCTCTTCTTCTTCGCTCTTCTTCTTCTTCTCCTCCGTCATCGGAAGAAAATCGTCCGCATCAAACGTCGTCGACGCTTGCAACTCTTGTAAAAAGTCCTCCTCGGCTTCCGTCAACACCGCTCTCTCCTCTTCTTCTTCGTCCTCTGCTTCGTATTCGATGGACAGAGCCGCTCGGTCGACCACCGTCGCTTCCTCCTCCATCATCTCGCGCTCCTCTTCCGTCATCTCTTCCGCAGAAACTACGTGGTCAATAACTGATGATGATAAAGGAGAAGTAGGTAACGGCTTGATGAACTCATCCACCACAGACGACGACGACGAGTCCACCATCGCGTCCCCGTACCTGACCGGACTCGCGGAATCCTCCTCCACGAGACTCATCTTCCCAACCTTCTCGACTCTCGTCATCGCCTCTGCCAACTTCATCCGTTTCTCCAGCTCTTCGTCCATGGTAAACATGGGTAACTCGTCGTCGTCTCCGTCCACCGGTTCGACGCCGTATCTGCGTCGAATATCGTTCAGAGTCATCCCGGAGAGTAAATCGAGTTTCAAATCCAAAACTGCGTTTTTATATTCGCTCGCTTGCCATTCCGCCGTCGTTTCTTCCGGTTTCCCGAACTCTTCCCATCTCACGTACGCTCTTATTTCCGCCAGAGATTCCGGGACGTAAATGGATTGCAAAACTTCTTTCGGTGGGAGGAATTGCCTTCTTTGTTGTTGTTGTTGTTGTCGTCGTTCATCATCGCGACTCGTTATCGTGGTTGACGAACCGTCAAAGTCGTCGTTAATGTGTTCGGTAAAAAACGTTGACGATTTTGACGACGAATTTTGTGATGATGATGATGATCGAGATACAACTCGTCTTCTTCGACTCCCACCACTTTTTGCTGCAAAACGTGGGGCGCCTCTCGTCGTCGTCGTCGTCGCGGGGAGAGAATTTAAGAGGAAGGAAGCCATGATGTGTGCGCGTGTGTGCAGAGAGCAACAGGGAAAAGAGCACTACTCTGAAGAAATGAGTCCGTTAGAAAGAAAGCTGTCACACCTAAATTTGAATTTTTCACATAAACCCTAAATATACCTTTTCTCCTTTTTTTCTTCTTCTTCTTCTTCTTCTTCTTCTTCTTCTTCTTCGTTAAACCACATGCGAGGTTGAATGTACCTCTCGTGAAAA